>Ga0099824_1000074_pt1 | contig 70834 bp, 58 predicted proteins | sample SiratrowhiteBW_FD_76837 | JGI IMG/M metagenome (GOLD analysis project Ga0099824, IMG submission 76837) | Root nodule microbial communities of legume samples collected from California, USA - Siratro white BW | ecosystem: Host-associated > Plants > Roots > Nodule | place: USA: California... | reverse complement strand
TACACGTGCAATTTTCTCTGCAATTTTTTGAGTATCCTGAACATCTGCAATTTCTCCTAGACGAATTTGGATTCCGTTTTGAGAAGAAACTACTAAGTTTCTCAATTCTTCAACACTTTTATATTTACCCGCTAAACGGATTAAGATTTTTTGGTTACGAGTCTGGATGTTACCTGTAGGGAAATCCAAATTTGAACTCAAAATGGTCTGCTGCACTTGCGGAACAGAAAGTCCGTAACCTTGCATTTTTACTGCGTCAAGGTTTACCTGAATCTCACGCTCTTGACCACCAATAATGTTTACCTGAGCAACCCCTTGCACACGAGATAAAACTGGAGCAATCTTTTTATCGATCAAATCGTAGAAAGCTGCTTCGTCCATTTTACCATTTGCACCAAGCGTCATAATTGGTAAATCACTCAAAGAGAATTTAGTCAATGACGGCGGATCCGCATCGTCTGGCAAATCACTCAAAATCGCATTGATTTTACGCTGTGCATCATTCATCGAAATATCAACATTCGCATTTGAAGTCAATGTTATTGATACAATCGAAAGGCTCTCGTAAGATTTCGAGTCGATTTTCTTGATATTTTCAAGAGACGCAATCGCATCTTCAATTTTCTTTGTTACTGTATTTTCAACCTCACTTGGAGAAGCTCCAGGATAAACAGTTGAAACCGTAATTACGTTGGTTTCGAATTTTGGGATCAGCTCGTAGCCTAATTGGCTGTAACTGAACAATCCACCTAGTGTCAGAATCGTAAACAATACAATTACTAACGACGGACGTTTTATGGATATTTCGGCTAATTTCATATATTTTTTCTTTATGCTTTAAGCTGTAGGCAGTAGGCTTTAAGCTTTTAAATTGCTTATAGCCTATCGCCTAATGCTTATAACCAAATAATTATTTAATAATTTCTACTGTATTTCCGTCTTGTAGGTTGATTTGACCTGTAACAATTACAGTTTCTCCGTCATTTAAACCGCTGATAATTTCAACTTTATCTCCTAAAATTCTTCCAGCAACTACTTTTCTTAATTTAGCAACACCGTTTTCTACAACAAAGATTTCGTTACTGCTCACACTACCAACAAATGCATTTCTAGGAACTACTTTTAAGTTTTGTTTTTGGTTTGTAGAACCGAAAGTTGCAGTTCCGTACATACCTGCTTTTAAGTCATTGCTTGCATTGTTTGTAATTTCAATTTCAACAGGGAAATTTAAAGATGCATCTGCTTTTGCAGCGATGAAAGTAATTTTTCCTGAGAAAGTTTTGTCAGGGTAAACGCTTGCTGTAATATTTACTGTGCTTCCTAATTTTAAGCTTGCTACTTGAGTTTCGTTTACAGTAACATTCAATTTTAATTTAGAAACATTTACGATGTCAAATAAGGCTGTTGCTGGCATTCCAGCTAAAATAGAACCTGGCTCAATATATTTTTTGTTGATGTATCCGTTTATTGGCGCTTTTACTCTTGTATCTCCAACATTGATTTTTGCTTGAGTATAATTAGATTGAGCGTTAGTCAAAGCCAATTTTGCCTGATCTAATTGCTGTTTTGTAACACCGCCAGTTTTAAAAGCGTTTTCATATCTAGCATAATCAGATTTTGCATTTTGGTAAGCTGCTTCAGCTGCCTGAGCATTTACGTTGATAACGTCTCCTCTCACTGTTAAAAGAGTTTGTCCTACTTTTACATAGTCACCTTCTTTTACTAAAACACTAATTACTTTTCCAGATTTTTCAGCAGAGAAAGTCAATTCCTGAATTGGCACAAAGTTTCCATTAGCAGTAAAAGCCAAATTAACATCTTCTGTTTTTACTGTTGCTACTTTTACAGAAACTGCTGCATTTTTTTCTGCTACAATTGCAGTTTTCGCTTCGTTTTCTGCTTTGTTCTTATTTAAAATGTAGCTCACTCCAAAAAAAGCTACAATTATGATTACGACTGTTATAATTATTTTCTTCATTGTAATAATTTGTTATTTAGTAAGAGATTTAAGTTCGCCTTTTGATTTGATTAGAGATATTTCGGCAATTTTATAATTTAAAACCGCTCTTGTAAAGTTATTTTGAGCTTCAAGTGATGCGTTTTCTGCGTCTAGCAAATCGGTTAAAGATGCTAAACCTTGAAGGTAATTATTTTTGGTATTGCTTAGAATTTCTAACGCTAAACGCATATTCTCTCTCTGATTTTCAATTGTTACAAGATTATTATTAATCTGTGTCATTGCATTTCTATAATCTAAATCAAGAGAAAGTTTAGTGTCTTTAATATCTTCCTGAAGTTCTCTGATTTGAACATCAGCTTGTCTAACTTTTGCACGTGTTCCAAAACCTGTAAAGATTGGCACGTGTAAGTTTAAAGCAATAGCTGAGAAATCTGACCAATACACACCTTTTTCTGGTTTTGCAAACCAAGGCATTTCAGGTCCTTGTCCGATATAATTGTAACCTGCAGATAATGAAAGTGTAGGGTAATAACCTGCTTCAACAGCTTTTTTATTGAATACTAAAAGTTCTTCTTGTTTTTTCAAAAGCAAATATTCTGTTCTGTTTTCAATATTTGGCTCTTGTGTTAAAGCAGCTGGTACAACTTCAAATTCTTCTTTTGGCATAACGATTTGAGTTTCTATAGGCATACCCATGTAAAACTTCAATGCATTTTCCTGTAACTCGATTTGATTTTTAACCTGCTGACGATCTGTATCAATGTTAGACAGTTTTACGATAATACGGTCTAAATCAATTTTTTTAGCCAAACCGTTATTAAACTGCCCTTGAACAATATCACGAACTTTTTGTGTATTTACATAGTTGCTATCTAAAAGGATAAGTCTTTCTCTTTGCACATAAACTGAATAATAGTTATTTGCAACTCTCTCAATAACTTGTTCTTCAGTTAACTGATCATTTATTTGATAAAACTCACGAGTCGTTTTTGCTGCTCTTAAACCTGTAAAAACAGACTGATCAAATAATGCCTGAGTCAAAGAAATCCCCGCAGTTGATGTCCATTTTTGGCCAAATGCTGCCTGAATCGTAGTTCCTGGTGCGCCAAATGCTGCTCCATCAATAACTGTTGTCTGAATTACCGGATTATATGTTAAATTCCCGTTTGCACTAATTTGCGGTAAGGCTCTCGAACGTATTTCCTGAATCTGATACTCACTATTTTCTACCTGAAGTTTTGCTTTTTTAGCATCGGCCTTATTTTGAAGCGCATAATTGACCGCGTCTTTCAGGGTTAAAGTGGTTTGTGCGTTGACAGAGAAGCCAATGGCGCACAAAAATATAAAAAGGATTCTTTTCATAAGTAGTTAAATATTTATTTTTAAATTTTGAGATAGTATCGCCATTTTCCGTCCTCGTTCAGAATAATGACGATTGAATATATTTGGATTAATTATTTATTCTTTTTAGCTGTTTTTCTAATTCTTCGACTCCTTTTTCAGTAGCCATTGCACGAGTATGATATTCTAATGCCTCAAGCTCGATTCTTTGTGCTTCGCTTTCAGAAACCGTATTTTCGTTTATATGAAAAACTAGTGTATAGTAAAACTTAACATAAACCTCCACATTCAAATCACTTCTGTAAAGCCCTTCGCGAATTCCTTTTTCGATGTTATCTCTAAAACACTGTGTACACTGATCGATTTCAAAAGAAAGGATATTTTGGTAAATCTCAGGGTAATGTTTTTTTAACTGATAAATTGGAGACGTGTCTGTATTATTTTTAAACATGTCGCGGAACATTTCTCTGATCTCAAAATTCTCATGAATAGCATTATAATTCTTCGCTATAATGGTATCCATAATTTCGTGAACTTGTCTATGAACCATTGAGGTACTTTCTTCAATCAAAACTTCCTTATTGCAGAAATATTTGTAAATCGTTTTTTTTGAAATACACATTTCACCTGCAATATCATCCATCGTAACACTCTTAAAACCAAGCTTCAAAAATAATTCACTTGCTTTTGCTATAATCTTCTCTTTCATTTTAAATTCTCGATTGCATCACAAATATACTTTGGAAACTAAAATTAAAAAAATAGTTTCCTTATTATTTGTAATAATTTTACATCAAATTATTGATTTGGTAAGATTTATATGCTAAATTCTAAATTTGCTATAAGTTTAATATCTTTACCTAAAGCACCTCCCGAAGCATGGTTGAAAGAACTGTAATCTAAACCAAAGTCCTCACGTTTGATATTTCCTTTGATTTCAAAAGCTACTTTCTTTTCTCCGTTATAAATATTTTCTCCCAGAAATTCAGCATCTAATTCAACTACTCTAGTAATATCTTTTATAGTTAAATCTCCTTTGAAAAAATTGATGTTCTGATTTACTTTTTGAAACGATGTCGATTTGAAACTGATGATCGGATGCTCATCTTCTTCAAAAAAATCCTGAAGCTGTAAATAAGCATCTATAGATTGGAAACTTTCATTTTTGTTATTGATGTCTAATGAGAATTCGACAGAAGCATCTTCAATTTCATTATCTTCAATATTCACATACCCATCAAATTTATTTGCATCTCCTCCCAAATAAGCAGTTCTTGATCGTCTCATTTTCAATAAAACATCTGACTGGCTAGAATCTAAGGTCCATTTTGTTTTCATAAATACTTGATTTAATTGATTTTACGAATCATTAAAACTTTTCATGGAAACTTTTACAGTGTTCTCGGTTTCCATTTTATCGCTGCAAATATAGACAGGAAACTTTGAATACCAAAAAAGTTTCCAAGTTTTTTGATTTTTTTTTAACATATTAGAAATGAGAAAGGTTAAAAGCCCTTTTTAATGATCTATACGCTTTTAACATTTCATCTCCAGAAATTAATATTTGAATTGTATCTTTGGGGCTCGAAATCAGAATTCATTATGCACGATATAAGTCAGTACCAGGATTTTTTCATCAATTATCTACAAAGCCAAAACATACATAAAGAGCCTAAAAATCTTTACGAACCTATAGAATACATTTTAGGACTTGGCGGAAAACGTATCCGTCCAGTTTTAACATTAATGGCCGCAGAAGTTTTTGATACTGAGTACCAGACGGCACTTCCGGCAGCAATGGCAGTTGAAGTTTTTCATAACTTTTCGTTGGTTCATGATGATATTATGGATGATGCCCCTTTGAGAAGAGGACAAATTACCGTGCACGAAAAATGGGATTTAAATACGGGAATTCTTTCTGGAGATGCCATGCTTATTTTGGCATATCAATATTTCGAACAATACGAACCAAGTGTTTTTAGAAACTTGGCCAAATTATTTAGCAAAACAGCTCTTGAAGTTTGCGAGGGACAGCAATGGGATGTAGATTTTGAAACTCGCAAAGATGTTACGATTCCTCAATACCTTAAAATGATTGAATACAAAACAGCTGTTTTGGTGGCGGCTGCCATGAAAATGGGTGCCATTGTTGCTAAAACTTCTGAAAAAGAAGCTGATTTAATTTATGATTTTGGATTAAATTTAGGTTTGGCTTTCCAACTTCAAGACGATTATCTAGATGCTTTTGGCGACCCAGAAACATTCGGAAAACAGGTTGGAGGAGATATTATAGAAAACAAAAAAACGTATTTATATCTGAAGGCTTTAGAATTTTCTTCTGATGAAAAAGCTTCTGAATTAGAAAAATTATTCACGCTTCAACTGGAAGATAATACAGAAAAAATAGCAACCGCTAAAGCCATTTTCAACGAATCCGGAGCATCAAAAGCCACTCAGGAAGCAATCGAAATGTACACTTTTAAAGCTTTTGAAACGTTAGAAAAAATGGAAATAAGCAATGAGAAGAAAAACGTTTTGAGAACTTTCGGAGAAAATTTAATGGGACGTAAAGTTTAAAAACTAGCAATTCAAAAATCAATTTCAATAACAAATTCTACAATCATAAATCAGCAATCTAAAATCTAAAATCATATGTTTGTAGCACCAACAAATACCGAATCATTATTAGCGCAGGCGCAAGCAGAGACTTTATATCTGAGTCTTATTGAACAGCTTAATAAAGATTTTAATCTGGCGAATGAAGGAATTGATTTTCCAATGAGCATTTCTCCAGATGAATTAAAAATTCAGCTTCACGAAAAAGTCTATAGAATGATTCAGTATAAATTTGCTGAATATTTAAATCTCCTTTATATCATTGACGTTCCCGAAAATGAAATCAAACAATTAGATGGTTCTGATTTAGTCATTCTTGCTGAACAAGTTGCTTTCTTAATTTTAAAAAGAGAATGGCAAAAGGTTTGGTTTCGAAATTATTACAAATAAGGTTCTGAGATGCTGAGGCACTGAGGCTCTAAGGTTTTTTCTCATTGGGACTAACGATACTTTCCAATCTCTCCAATTCATTAATTAGTCCAAAACCTTCCGTATTTATTTGACTTCCTATAATCTGAAAACGAGCATTTTTAAAGCAAATCTTTGCTATACCAACTGTTTTTTCATTTTTCTTAAAAACAAAAACATCCTTATACTCAGCAATACAGGCACAGGCATCATTTTTTAATGAATCCTTTTCACTAAATATATTTTCAATATTTTTTTCATCTTTACTCGATAAGTTAGATTTTTTGTAATTGTGATTTAGAAGTGTTTTTTCAAAATCTACTTTTGGAATATTATCAGGAAAAGTATGTATGTAGATATTAATTAATTCCTTTTCTTTTTCAGTTTTGTTCTCTTTTCTAATGAGCTTAAAAAAATTGTCATCAGAAATGTCCAAATAATAATGACTGATTTGATCAGAATCAAAAAAAGGTCGCAATTCACTTTTTGCAACCTTTACTTTTTCAAAGTTTTCTTTTTTAGAATTACTACAGCTTAAAGCTAAAATTACTGCTATTACAATTATATATTTCTTCAAACTCCTTATATTTAAAAAACTTAGAACCTCAGCATCTCAGTCCCGATAGCTATCGGGATAGCAACTTAGAAATACACTCTCACAAAAGGCATAAATCCTGAGCCGTAAAGACTTTTATTAGGATCATAAAGGACATCGTAACGTGCTCCAATAGTCACATTTCCTGTTCTATAACCTGCTCCTAGATATAGTGCAGTATTCCAATAACTATCTGAATAGGAAGGATAATAACGACCATAAATATCATATCCTGCTTCATATTGGCTATCGACTCTTACTTGCTCTAATTCAGCTGACAATTGGATTTCGGGGATTGGATTTACTAAACCTATAAGACTTCCTCCCCAAACGAAAGATTCGTAATAATTTTTTTGATATAAATAGCCAAATTGAAGACCTGCTCCAACTGCTACAATTTCGTTAACATTGTAAATGGCACTTGGCATTACCGAGATATTGGTATATCCTGAACCAAATCCAAGACCTAAACCACCTCCAAATTGAACTTTATCCCAAAAATGGTTACTATTGTCAATGACATATTTTTGTTGTGCAATACTATAACTTGAAAATAAGACAGCCAAAATCACAAAAAAATATCTGCAATCGATTGAAAATTGAATTTTATTCATAGTTAACGTTTATTTTAACAAATTTTTACGTAAAAGTACGTAAAAAAAAGATTTAAATAAATGCGATTGTTGTACTTTTGCCTTTCTATATAACAAAAAAGTATATTCACTCATATTATGGATAGGTTTTCATTTTTAAACGCAGCGCATACTGAGTTTTTTGCACAATTATACGATCAATATTTAGTTAACCCAGACAGCGTTGAGCCTAGCTGGAGAAGTTTCTTTCAAGGTTTTGACTTTGGGCAAACGACTTATAATGACGAAAATCCGGTGCAAACGATCGTTGAGTACGTGACTAGCGATAACACAGATTACAGTCAGATTTCTGAAAAACTAAAGAAAGAATTTAACGTTCTTAAATTAATTGACGGATACCGTACGCGCGGGCATTTATTCACGAAAACAAATCCTGTTCGTGATCGTAGAACTTCATCTCCAACTTTGGATATTGAAAACTTCGGATTATCTACAGCAGATCTTTCAACTGTTTTTGACGCTGCTCAAACAATCGGAATGGCGCCTTCTTCATTGCAAGATATCGTAAATCGTCTAAAAACTATTTACTGCCAGCATATCGGTATTGAGTATATGTACATTAGAAATCCTAATGTTGTAAAATGGATTCAGGACAAATTAGCTGTAAATACAAATCAGCCTAATTTCTCTACAGAGGAAAAGAAAATAATCTTAAATAAATTAAACGAAGCCGTTTCTTTTGAGAACTTCCTTCACACTAAATATGTTGGACAAAAACGTTTCTCATTAGAAGGTGGAGAATCTATCATCCCAGCTCTTGACGCTTTAATTGAGCAAGCTGCAGAAAAAGGTGTTGAACAATTCGTAATGGGAATGGCTCACCGTGGTCGTTTGAACGTTTTGGCAAATATCTTCGGAAAATCTACTCAAGATATTTTTGGTGAGTTTGATGGGAAAGACTACGATCAAGAGTATTTTGACGGTGACGTAAAATACCACTTAGGTCTTACGGCAGACAGAAAAACAAGATCTGGAAAAAGCATCAATATCAATTTAGCGCCAAACCCTTCTCACTTAGAAACTGTTGGAGCGGTAATTGAAGGTATCACAAGAGCAAAACAAGAAAGACATTTCCCAGAAAATATTTCAAAAGTATTGCCAATTGCTGTTCACGGTGATGCGGCTATCGCTGGTCAGGGCATTTTGTATGAAATCATTCAAATGTCTTTATTGGACGGATACAAAACTGGCGGTACAATTCATATCGTAATCAACAACCAAGTTGGTTTTACAACAAACTATTTAGATGCTCGCTCATCTACTTACTGTACAGACGTTGCCAAAGTAACGCTTTCTCCAGTATTACACGTAAATGCTGACGATGCAGAAGCTGTTGTTCACGCGGTATCTTTTGCATTAGATTACAGAATGCAGTTTGGACGTGACGTATTTATCGATTTATTAGGATATAGAAAATACGGACATAACGAAGGTGATGAGCCACGTTTTACTCAGCCTGTTTTATACAAAATCATTGCTAAACATAAAAATCCAAGAGACATCTACGCAGAAAAATTACTTTCTGACGGTGTAATCGATGCTTCTTATGTAAATGCTTTAGAAAAACAATACAAATCTCAATTGGAGGAGAATTTAGAAGCTTCTCGTAAAAAAGATTTGACTATCATTACTCCATTCATGAAAAACGAATGGGAAGGTTTTGTTCAGGTTACAGACACGCAAATGCTTCAAAAAGTTGATACTTCTTATCCAAAAGAAAAATTAACTCAAATTGCAAATGCACTTTCTAATTTGCCTGAAGACAAAAAATTCATCAGTAAAATTCAAAAATTAATCAACGACAGAAAAACAATGTTCTTCGAAACTAATCTTTTAGATTGGGGTATGGCTGAGCATTTAGCATACGGATCTTTATTGCAAGAAGGTTTTGATGTTCGTATTTCTGGACAAGACGTAGAAAGGGGAACTTTCTCTCACCGTCACGCTGTAGTTAAAGTTGAAGATTCTGAAGAAGAAGTAATCTTAATCAACAGCTTAGAGGACAAAAAAGGAAACTTTAATGTTTACAACTCTCACTTATCTGAGTACGGAGTTTTAGGTTTTGATTACGGATATGCATTGGCAAGTCCAAAAGCTTTGACAATCTGGGAAGCACAATTTGGAGATTTCTCTAACGGAGCTCAAATTATGATTGACCAATACATTTCTTGTGGTGAAGATAAATGGAACAACCAAAATGGTATTGTTCTTTTATTACCTCACGGATACGAAGGACAAGGTGCTGAGCACTCTTCTGCTAGAATGGAGCGTTACTTACAGCTTTGTGCAAGACATAATATGTATGTTGCAGATTGTACAACGCCTGCTAACTTCTTCCACTTATTAAGAAGACAATTGAAAACAAATTTCCGTAAACCTCTTGTAGTATTTACTCCAAAAAGTTTACTACGTGATCCAAGATGCGTATCTCCAGTAGAAGATTTAGCAAATGGAAGTTTCCAAGAAACTATTGACGATACTACAGTTAACAAAAAAGATGTTAAAACATTAGTTTTCGTTACTGGTAAGTTCTACTATGATATTACTGCAGAAAGAGAAAACAACGGAAGAAAAGACGTTGCTGTTGTTCGTATCGAGCAATTATTTCCTTTCCCTGTTGAGCAGCTCAAGGAAATCATCGCACAATATCCAAATGCAGATGACTATGTTTGGGCTCAGGAAGAACCTAAAAACATGGGAGCTTACAGCTATATGTTAATGAACTTTGATCTAGTAAAATGGAGATTGGCTTCATTAAAAGCATATTCTGCTCCAGCATCAGGAAGTTATACACGTGCTAAACGCCGTCATGCTGATGCAATTAGAATGGTATTCGATAAAAATTTATTTAGATAATTAAAAAATAATTGTTTCAAGTTTCATGTTCCAAGTTTCAAGTCTAACACCCTGAAACATGAAACATGAAACGATAAAAACCTTAAACAAAAACAAGATGATTTTAGAAATGAAAGTCCCATCACCAGGGGAATCAATAAAAGAAGTTGAAATTGCAACTTGGTTAGTAAAAGACGGAGATTATGTAGAGAAAGATCAGGCTATTGCTGAAGTTGATTCAGATAAAGCTACTCTTGAATTGCCTGCTGAAATGAGCGGTGTAATTACACTAAAAGCTGAAGAAGGTGATACAGTTGCAGTAGGTGCTGTAGTTTGTTTAATTGATACAGATGCTGCTAAACCAGCAGGAAGCGGATCTGCAGCTCCAGCAGCAGAAGCTCCAAAAGCTGAGGCTCCAAAAGCTGAAGTAAAAGCAGAAGCTCCAAAAGCTGAGCCAGTTCAAGCTCCAGCTGCTACAAGCTATGCAGCAGGAACTCCATCTCCAGCAGCAAGAAAAATATTAGACGAGAAAAATATTGCTCCAGCTTCTGTAACAGGAACAGGTAAAGGTGGCAGAATTACTAAAGACGATGCAGTAAATGCAACAGCTGTAGCTTCAATGGGAACTCCAACTGGAGGAAACCGTGGAACTGAGCGTACAAAATTATCTATGTTACGTCGTAAAGTAGCAGAAAGACTAGTTTCAGCTAAAAATGAAACAGCTATGCTTACTACTTTCAACGAAGTAAACATGACTCCAATCAACAATATTCGTAATGAATACAAAGATGCTTTCAAAGCTAAACATGGTGGTTTAGGTTTAGGTTTCATGTCATTCTTTACAAAAGCAGTTACAAGAGCACTTCAATTATATCCAGATGTAAACTCTATGATCGATGGAGATTACAAAGTAGGATACGATTTCTGTGATATCTCTATCGCTGTTTCTGGACCAAAAGGATTAATGGTTCCTGTTGTTCGTAACGCTGAGAATTTAACTTTCCGTGGAATTGAAGCTGAAATCAAAAGATTAGCTTTAAGAGCTCGTGATGGTCAAATTACAGTTGACGATATGACTGGAGGAACTTTCACAATCACTAACGGTGGTGTTTTTGGAAGTATGTTGTCTACTCCAATCATCAACCCTCCTCAATCAGGAATCTTAGGAATGCACAACATCATCGAGCGTCCGATTGCTGTAAACGGAAAAGTTGAAATTCACCCAATGATGTATGTGGCTCTTTCTTACGACCACAGAATCATCGACGGACGTGAGTCTGTTGGTTTCTTAGTGGCTGTAAAAGAAGCTTTAGAAAACCCATTAGAATTATTAATGAATGGCGACGCTAAACGTGCTTTAGAATTGTAATTTTTAAATAATTTTCGACAATACAAAAGCCTGTTCTAATGAAAGAACAGGCTTTTTTTGCTTAAAATTATCTTAAGATTAGCTTAAGATGTTAATTTTTTGAATTATTGAAAATTTTATCCTTTAAAAAATATTTTATTTAGAATAAATAAAAACAACTTGTTTGATTGCTCTCCAGCAATTAAATTTGCACTATCAAAATTAATTCTAAATAAAAATGAAATTAAAATTTACGATTTCTGTTTTAACTTTTTGTTTTTTCTTATTGATGGGCAATACAATCTCTGCACAAGAAAAAGCTACTATAAAAGGAAAAATATCTTTAAATAATAATGAATCTCCTGAGGGAATTTCTCTAGCTTTAAAAGGTACAAGGTTTGGAACAACTACCGATGAAGAAGGTAACTACAAAATAAAAAATGTTAAGCCCGGAACTTATACCTTAAAAGTCTCAGCTGTTGGTTATAATGCTGCAGAAAAAAAGATTACAGTTTCTGAAGGACAGGAATTAACTGAAAATTTTAATATCTCATCAAACTCAGAAGAATTAACAGAGGTAGTCGTAAATGGACGTAAGAATCAATTTGTACGCAAAGAGAATCAACAAGTTTCGAGATTGCCACTTAAAAATCTTGAAAACCCACAAGTTTATACTACCATTACAGCTGGAGTTTTAAAAGAACAAGTAGTTACAACATTTGATGATGCATTAAAAAATGCTCCAGGCGTAACACAGCTATGGGCTTCAACAGGTCGTGGAGGAGATGGAGCAAGTTACTATTCATTAAGAGGATTTCCGGTTCAGGCAACTATTGTAAATGGCGTACCAGGTTTAACAAACGGTAGTCTAGATCCTGCAAATATTGACAGAGTTGAAATTATCAAAGGGCCTTCTGGAACTTTATTCGGAAGCAGCTTAATTTCTTATGGAGGATTAATCAATACTACAACAAAAAGACCATACAAAGGGTTTGGTGGAGAAGTAACCTATACTGGAGGGAGCTACGGACTAAACCGTGCAACTGTAGATCTTAACACTTCGCTTAACGACAAAAAAACACTTAACTTTAGAGTTAATTCAGCATACAATAAACAAGAGAGTTTTCAAGATGCTGGATTTATAGAATCATTTTTCATAGCACCATCATTATCTTATGAAGTGAATGACAGATTATCATTCTTAGTAAATACAGAATTCATGAGCAATGAAACAACAAACCCAACAATGTTGTTTCTAGACAGAGCAAATCCGTTAAGAGTTCACAATATTGCTGAATTAAAATACGACAACAACCGTTCTTACACAAGCAACGAATTAACAATCAAAACGCCATCTTATAACATTCAGGCGCAAATGAACTACAAGCTTTCTAGCCAATGGACTTCACAGACTATTTTCTCGACAAGTAATGCTAAGTCCACTGGAAATTACGCTTATCTATATGAAGGAACTGCTTATACATCAATCAAACCTGGAGACGGAATTGTTTTGGCAAGATATTTCAACTATCAGGATAATAAAAACACAACTTTTGATATCCAACAAAATTTTATTGGTGACTTTAAAATCGGAAGTTTAAGAAACAGACTTGTAGTTGGTTTAGATTACTACAACAGAGTTGCTCTCGATCGCGGTACAGGCTATTTTGGGAATGGCCATGTATATGTGGGAGATAATTTAGCAGCATTCAACGCTGAATTTGGACCATCAAATGGTGACACAGGAGATTTAACAAAGGCTGGATCCGATGCAATTGTTGGAAACGCTCCAAGAAACAACAACAAAACAAAACAAGAAGTTTACAGTGCTTATTTCTCTGATGTGATCAACTTCACTCCTGCTCTTTCGGCTATGGTAAGTTTACGTGCGGACCGATTTATAAACACTGGAAATGTTTCGACAGATGCTGACGACTACAATCAAACCGCTTTTTCTCCAAAATTCGGATTGGTTTATCAGCCAATTATTGATAAAGTATCCATTTTCGCAAACTACATGAATGGTTTCTCAAACGTAGCTCCAGGCGAAAACGTAAATGGAACAGTTAGAACTCCTGTAACATTTGACCCTGAGCACGCAAACCAAATAGAATTTGGTACAAAATTGAACATCTTTAAAGATAAAATCTATGTAACTTTAAGCTACTACGACATCAAAGTTTCTAATATGGCTTATAGCGTAAGACCAGATGCAACAACCGTAATCAATTACCAAGACGGCGGTCAGCACAACAAAGGTTTTGAAGCAGAATTTATTGCTAATCCAATTACCGGTCTAAACATTATTCTGGGTTACAGCTATAATGATGCAACTTTAACAAAAGGAGATGCTGACTTTGTAGGATTCAGACCAGAAAGTGCAGGAGCTTACAACTTGGCAAACTTATGGGCAAGCTATAAATTCACTAATGGATTACTAAGAGGATTTGGAGTAGGATTTGGAGGAAATTATGTTGGAGACAACAAAATCATGAACCGATCAGTTTCAGGAACATTTACAATTCCAGAATATACTGTACTTAACTCTTCTTTGTTCTATAACACTGAAAAATTCGGGATAACACTTAAGTTAAACAATATCGCAAACAAAGAAATCTATGACGGATGGTCAACAATACATCCAAAAGATCCTAGAACTTTTGCTGCAAGTTTTACTTATAAGTTTTAATAAAAGTCAAACAAAAACACCTTTCTTTCATTGGAAAGGTGTTTTTTATATTTTTTAATGATTATGATTACAATTGCCAGTCTTATCGTTTTCTTAGCTTTTTACACACTGTATTATACTTCTAAAAGAGCAGTGTTGTCGTATGATTTAGGTTTTGAAAAATGGATGCAGAAAAATCCAAAGCAAACCAAAATTATTGGATTAATGCTTTTGCTTTCTGCTTATGCAATGTGGCTTTTTACACAATCATTGGGTTGTGGCACTTTGATGTTTTTTATTCAGCTGATGACTGTTGGAAGCCTAATCATTATTCTTACTCCTTTAAAAAAAATAAACAGCAAGTTACTTTTGGCCTTACTCATTTTTGTTGCTGTAACTGAACTTTATTACAATTAAAATCCACTTTAAAATATAATATGCCAGCAAATCCAAAATATCTAAATCCTTCTTTTTGGCCTCGTTTTTCTAAAATTACTGCTGCAATTTTAGGCGGATACTTTGTTTCTGTTACTTTTCATTTGGCTTTAGCGGCTTGGTTTAGCCGAAAAGATGTGTTAATCACAATGGCTTTCAGCGGTTTTATTCTTTGGGTGGCATTAATGATTATTGCTTTCTTAGCGAAAAACGGCTGGAAAATCTGGGGAGTTTACATTCTGCTGTCTCTACTTTTTTCTCTTTTCATTTATCTCGGTCAAACCTATAATACGGCACAATAATATTTATGAATAACCGTCATTACAATATCTATTTTCACACGCATACTGTCAGCGGAATCGTTATCAGCGTAGTTCTTTTTGTAATTTTCTTCGCTGGATCTTTTTCTTTTTTTAGAGATGAAATCATCAATTGGGAAAGAAGTGAATCTACAGCAATCACAAGAGAAATTCAATTAGATTACAATGATGCACTTCAGCATCTTGACAAAAAATATGTTTTGCACGGAAGAAATCTTACCATTTCTAAACCGTCTGTAGAAAATAGGGTTGCTGTATATATGGAAGGGACTAAAGATACCTTAGCTCCAAAAAAACAGCAAGCGGGAGAGTTCTTTTATCTAGACAATAAAAATTACAAAACCTACACTTACGAAGAGTCTTATTCATTAGGCGAACTTTTATACCGTCTTCATTTTTTAGCACAAATTCCTTATCCTGCTGGGTATTATTTGTCTGGATTTACGGCTTTGTTCTTTTTGTTTGCTATCATAACAGGAGTTTTATTGCATTGAATAAAATTGTTTCTAACTTTTACATGTTCCGTCCGAAAGAAAAATTAAAAACGCTTTGGACAGATGCGCACACGGCTTTAGGAATGATTGGCCTGCCATTTCAATTTGTATATGCGGTTACCGGAGCATTTTTCATGATTAAACTCTTAATCGTAGCGCCAGCTGTAATGGCTCTTTACAAGGGAGATCAAGATAAATTATATAAAGAACTCGAATATACTGATCCAGATTATAAATTTGAAAATAAAAAATTGGCAAATCCATTTAATATTAATGAACTGGTTGCCAAAACTAAAAAGAACTGGGCTGATTTTGAAATTACTCGTGTTTTCATCCAAAATTATGGAGATGCCAATATGCACGTTTTGGTTGAGGGCGAACTTTTAAGCCATAAAAAATTTACAGGAATTGGAAAAGTAGTATATAGAATTTCTGACGGAAAAGAAATTGCCAAAAAAGATCCAATTGCTCAGACTAGTTATTTAGATGTTGTCAAAAATGTTTTATACAGAATACATTTTGGAGATTATGGCGGATATGCTTTAAAAATCGTTAGTTTCCTCCTAGGAATTATAACTTGTTTTGTCATTATCTCTGGAGTTATGATTTGGCTTGTGGCCCGACAAAAAAACAATATGCCAGAAAAGAAAAGACGTTTCAACGCTGCTGTTGTTCGTATTTACTTGGCGATTTGTTTAAGCATGTATCCAATTACAGCTTTGGCATTTATAGGAAGCAAAATTTTCTATCCTTTAAGCCAGTCTAATTTATATGCACTTTATTTTGGAAGTTGGCTCTTGCTGACGATTTTCTTTATCATTAAAAAAAATGACGCTTTCACCAACAAATTCTCTCTGATTTCAGGAAGTATTTTAGGATTCTTAATTCCAATTACAAATGGAATTGTTTCTGGAAATTGGTTTTGGAATTCTTTTATGGATAATAAATTTCAGATTTTCTTCATAGATGTTTTTTGGATTTTCCTTGCTGGAATTTCTTTATACACAGCGTATCATTTAAAACCTAAAAAAGCAGTTTCTTAATCATGACTTTTGGCACAAAGGCACGAAGGCGCTAAGTTTTTATTTAAAGCTACAGATTAGAAAATTGGAATGATTGTCTCGCAGATTCTGCAGATTCTGCAGAAAAAAATATTAAAAAAATCTGCTCAATCTGCAGAATCTGCGGGAAACAAAATCTTTGCGACTTTGCGACTTTCCGAGATTTTTCTTTGACCAACACTTTACCTTATAAACAAAATACTTTGGAAATATTTGCCCTATATAGATTTTGAGCATACTTTTACGCTTTTAATCAAAAAATGGGATTCAAAACCAAAATACGATTTATACACAAATGGCTCGGATTAATTTCTGGGATTATTGTTTTTATAGTCTGTATTACGGGTTGCATTTTCTGTTTTCATGATGAAATAAAAGACATTACCAGAAAAGAATGGCGTTTGGTTGAACCTCAAAACAAACCTTTTGTGCCACCATCTCAACTGCAGGAAAAAGCAAAAGAAGTCGTTCCTAATAACAAAGCCACAATGATCGCTTATTATGGAAAAAACAGATCGGCGATTGTTTATACTTATTCTGATGAGGGAAGTCTCTACTTATATTTCAATCCGTATAATGGGAAATATCTGAAATCTGAAAATCCAGAAACTGACTTTTTCATTATTGTAGAATACATTCATTTGTATCTCCTTCTACCCGATTATATCGGAAAGCATATTATTGGCGGAGCGACCATCATTTTTATTTTATTGCTCATTTCAGGAATCATACAATGGTGGCCAAAACGAAAAAGTGACATTAAAAGAAGTTTTACTATAAAATGGTCAGCAAAATGGCGACGCGTCAATTACGACTGGCATAATACTACAGGTTTTTACATTTCTATAATAGCCTTAATTTTAGCCATAACCGGACTTACTTTTACCTATGAATGGGTTGGCGACGAAATTTATAAATCTTTCAATTTTGGAGGAGACAAGGGTGTTGAAACAAAAACACCTATAATTGACACGACCTCTTTCAAAGCAAATTCGGTTACAGCAATTGACAAAGCATTTGTTCAAACTCAGAAACTGCAGCCAAAAGCAGAAATGTTTTTTATAATGATTCCGCAGAAAAAAGGCGATATTGTCAGCACAGGTGCTTATCCGCATACGTTACGCTATGATCAGCAGAGTAATTATTATTTTCATCCGTCAAGCGGAAAATTAATCCAAAGCCAAACTTTTGATGAAAAGAGCCTCGGACTGCAAGTTGTCGAAATGAATTACGGAATACACACGGGACAAGTTTTAGATCTTCCAGGAAAAATAATAGCTTTTACTGTGAGTCTAATTGCTGCCGCACTTCCTGTCAGCGGATTCATAATTTGGTTTGGAAGAAGTAGAAAATCTAAAAAAAGTAAAGCATAAAAAAACCGTCTCATTAAAAACGAAACGGTCTTTTTATAATTGATTTTTGAAATTATGACTAATTTCTGTTTGCCAAAGCATTTTTCTGTAAACTTTTAACTGAGCTTACTTTGTTGTCTACATAAGCAACTTCGCTTAAACTGTTTTCATTAAAGTAAATCCATTTTCCTGTTTTAACTCCGTCTGTGTATTCTCCAACGGCTTTTTTATTTCCATTTTCGTCATAAGATACCCAGACACCGTCTAATTTACCGTCTTTAAAAAAGCCTTCTTGCTGCACTTTACCATTGTCATAGTAATACGTTGCTTTTACCTTATTCCCAGCAGCTTCTAATTCAGGCTTTCCTTCTTGCGCAACTACAATTCCAGAGAACAATATTGCAGCTAAAATTACACTCTTTTTCATATCTTTAGGTATTTAATGTTAAGAAATCTTTATCAAATATAGTTAATTGTTTACATTAAAAAAACTTTTACTTAACAATTTGGTAACATAGAATAAAAACTTAACATTGGAAAAATGCATAAAATAAGAAAACCAGCGCTAAGGCACTGGTTTTACTGGTATTCTAGAAATATTTGAGTTTTACGATAACGTTGTAAATTTCGTAAATAAATTAGTTCAATAATGCGCTAAGTTGTTTATCTAGTTCAGGATCAGATGGTCTTGATGCATCAGATTTCACAATATTTCCTTGTGGGTCTATTAAGATAAATCGCGGAATTCCTGTCACACCATAATTCACAACAAACTCAGATTCCCAATCTTTATCTGCAAACAATTGAACGCCTCCCAATTTTTTATCGGTTACAAACTTTTTCCATTTTTCATTGTCTTTTGCTTTGTCAATAGAGATGCTTACAAATTCAATATTTTTTCCATGGTATTTCTCTTCAATTTTTTGCAAATACGGGATCTCAGCTCTGCAAGGCGCACACCAAGTAGCCCAAAGATCGATATAAACATATTTTCCTTTTAAATCAGAAAGCTTTGTTTTTCCTCCTTTAAAATTTTCGTAGTCAAATCCAGGAGACGGTTTTCCTACCATCTTATTTGCTTTAGAAACTCTTTCATACTCTTCGGCTGCATATTGGTGGAAACTTTCAAAACTGCGTTTTAGAGCTGTTTTAAATTCTGGAGCAAAATTTCCTTTTTCTAAACTCTCTGTATCTGCTTTTAATTTACTATCAAGCAAAGCAGTAAATTCGCCTGATTCTTTAGCAAAAGCATCTTTCTGAAAGCTTTCGTCTTTTAAAGCCTGTTGTGCCAAAAAATTACTTTCATCCACACCTTTACCTTTATACACAATCGTTTCATCAAATTCTTTGGCATTCATGGTTAAATTGAGTTCAGAATTTGGCTTTAAATATAAATTAGACGATTCTGTTCCATCGGAAAAAACATAGAATCCTTGAGGAGCATCAAAAGTAGCAGCAAAAATTTCTTTTTTATCAATTGGAATTACTTGCCTGAAATTATCTCTTCCTTTAATCACTAAAGTATCACTATTTCTATTGGCAATTTTAGCTGTGAACTTAATTGAATTTTTGCTTTGGGCAGCAATATAAAGTGCATTGAAAATTACCAAACCTGCAACAAAAAGTTTTTTCATAGGTATTAATATTAGTTTTTAGATGAATCAAAACTAAAGAAATTAAAGCTTCGGATTTTTAGAATTAACAAAATATTTAAAATTATTCTGAATCAACTTATCACTTTACTATATTAATTTGAATTTTGTGTTTACTTTTGCAGTCTAAAATTTTGATTATGTATAGAAGTCATAATTGTGGCGAATTAAACGCTTCAAATATTAATACCGAAGTTACACTTGCGGGCTGGGTTCAAAAATCACGTGATAAAGGATTTATGAATTGGGTCGATTTACGCGACCGTTATGGAATCACACAGCTTATTTTCGACGAAAGTCGTACCGATAAAACTGTTTTTGAATTGGCCAAAACTTTGGGTCGTGAATTTGTAATTCAGGTAAAAGGAACTGTTATTGAGCGTGAAGCCAAAAACAAAAATATTCCAACTGGTGAAATCGAAATTTTAGTTTCTGAATTAACAATTTTGAATACTGCTCTTACTCCTCCATTTACAATCGAAGATGAAACTGACGGTGGAGAAGACATCAGAATGAAATATCGTTATTTGGATATTAGAAGAAATCCTGTAAAAAACAGTTTGTTATTCCGTCATAAAGTGGCAATGGAAGTTCGCAAATATCTTTCTGATCTGGATTTCTGCGAAGTTGAAACGCCTTACTTAATTAAATCTACTCCAGAAGGAGCAAGAGATTTCGTTGTGCCAAGCCGTATGAACGAAGGTCAGTTTTACGCTTTGCCACAATCTCCACAGACTTTCAAACAATTATTGATGGTGGGTGGAATGGATAAATATTTCCAAATCGTAAAATGTTTCCGTGACGAAGATTTACGTGCAGACCGTCAGCCAGAGTTTACTCAGATTGACTGCGAAATGGCATTTGTAGAGCAAGAAGATATCTTGAATATTTTTGAAGGCTTGACAAGACATTTATTAAAAGAAATTAAAGGCATTGAAGTAGATAAATTCCCAAGAATCACGTACGACTATGCCATGAAAACATACGGAAATGACAAACCGGACATTCGTTTCGGAATGAAATTTGGAGAATTGAACGAATTTGCACAGCATAAAGAATTCCCTGTTTTTAATGCAGCCGAATTAGTTGTCGGAATCGCTGTTCCTGGAGCTGGAAATTACACTCGTAAAGAAATAGATGGATTAATTGACTGGGTTAAACGTCCTCAAGTTGGAGCGTCTGGAATGGTTTACGTAAAATGTAACGAAGATGGAACTTACAAATCATCTGTAGATAAATTCTACGATCAGGATGATTTAACAAATTGGGCAAAAGCAACTGAAGCAAATCCTGGTGATATGATTTTTATTCTTTCTGGTCCAGCTAATAAAACTCGCGCACAATTATCTGCTCTACGTATGGAATTGGCAACTCGCTTAGGATTGCGTAATCCTGAAGAATTTGCTCCATTATGGGTTGTAGATTTTCCATTGTTAGAGTTAGACGAAGAAAGTGGGCGTTACCATGCTATGCACCACCCTTTTACTTCGCCAAAACCAGAAGACATGGCTTTATTGGAAACAGAACCAGGAAAAGTTCGTGCAAATGCATACGATATGGTTTTGAATGGTAATGAAATTGGAGGTGGATCTATTCGTATTCACGATAAAGCAACGCAGCAATTAATGTTCAAATATTTAGGATTTACTGAAGAAGAAGCAAAAGCGCAATTCGGATTCTTAATGGATGCTTTTCAATTTGGAGCACCGCCTCACGGAGGGCTTGCTTTTGGTTTAGACAGACTTGTTGCTATCTTAGGAGGACAAGAAACCATTAGAGATTTCATTGCATTCCCTAAAAATAATTCTGGACGCGACGTCATGATCGATGCCCCTGCAGCAATTGACGATGCACAATTGAAAGAACTTCGTATAAAAGTTGATATTGCTTAAGCAGTAAAATAATCATAAAAAATATTAAAGCCGTTGAAAATTCAGCGGCTTTTTTATTTTAACAAAATGTTAAGAAAAATCTTAAATGATATTTTTTTTAAATTATCATATTCTTACAATTTTGATATTTTGATATTTTTATATTCTTACAATTAATGATTCGCAAATTATGCTATTTTATAAACAAATTGATGCAATAAACCGCGTAAAAACACTGTAAATCAATAATTTTTACAAAAAATTAACACGTATTTGTCTTTTGTATGATTTTATATGTTACATTTGTTTTATTATAAATTATTATTACAATTACAATGCGTACAGGTACAGTAAAATTTTTCAATGAATCTAAAGGTTATGGGTTCATTACAGACGAAGAAACAGGAAAGGACATCTTCGTTCACGCTTCAGGAATTAACGCGGAAGAATTACGCGAAGGTGACCGTGTAAGCTACGAAGAAGAAGAAGGAAGAAAAGGGAAAGTTGCTGCTAAAGTAGCAGTGATCTAAGAAAAATATAGCAATTATTTTTTTTTGCCTCTGAATGGTCTCAGAAGACGTCCCGAAAATATCGGGACGTTTTTTTTACCCCAAATCTTAAAAAAATATTAAAATACCACCTTGTTATTTATAATGAATAAAAATTAGACATAAACGCCGTTTGGCACCCTACTTAAATCCTTTTTTAACTTGTGTTTTACAGACTTCCAAGTTATCTTTGTGGCTCATTTTTTAAGTATAAAATCAAAGTTTATGCAATCTGATCAATACAGTTACATTCCTATTTTAATGCAGTTTATTCTAGCTGTTGGTTTTGTGGTAGGAACAATCATCATTTCTGGGAAATTAGGACCAAAAAGATCCTCTGAAGTTAAAGATCAAAACTTCGAATGCGGTATCGAATCTGTTGGTAATGCCCGTATTCCTTTTTCTGTAAAATACTTCTTAGTTGCCATTTTGTTTGTATTGTTCGATGTAGAGGTTATTTTCCTTTATCCATGGGCAGTAAACTTCAAAGACTTAGGAATTGAAGGAATGTTGAAAATGTTAGTTTTCATGTCTTTGCTTTTGGTTGGGTTCTTTTACATCATCAAAAAGAAAGCATTAGAGTGGGAATAACGATTTTAGATTTTAGATCTGAGATTTAAGATTTATCTAATTCTGAGATTTAAAATTTGAACTCAAAATTTAAAGTACTGATTTAAAAAATTGATTTTACTTTTTTAGAATTACAAAATCTAAAATCTAAAATCAGAAATCTAAAATAAAATGAGCGATTCAAAAGTAAATATGGTTGCACCGCCAGAAGGAGTTGTTGGCGAAGGTTTCTTCGCGACAAAACTTAATGATGTTGTTGGTTTAGCAAGAGCCAACTCATTATGGCCGCTTCCTTTCGCGACTTCATGCTGTGGTATCGAGTTCATGGCAACAATGGCATCTCACTATGACTTAGCTCGATTTGGTTCTGAGCGTGTGAGCTTCTCGCCAAGACAGGCAGATATGCTTTTAGTAATGGGAACTATTTCTAAAAAAATGGCGCCAATTTTAAGACAAGTATACGAGCAAATGTCTGAACCTCGCTGGGTAATTGCTGTTGGAGCCTGCGCTTCTTCAGGAGGTGTTTTTGACACGTATTCTGTTCTTCAAGGAATTGATAAAGTGATTCCTGTTGACGTTTATGTGCCAGGATGCCCGCCAAGACCAGAACAAATTGTTGATGGAGTTATGAGACTTCAGGAATTGGTAAAAAGCGAATCGGTGAGACGAAGAAGCTCTCCAGAATACCAAGAATTATTAGCTTCATATAATATCTCATAAGATGGCCTTAGAAAATACCCTGATTCAAGACAAACTTGTAGAAACATTTAATAATGATGTTTTTAACTTTCAGCAAGAAAGAGATATTTTTTCTTTAGAAGCTTCGGCTGATAAAATTACAGCCTTGATTCTATTCCTTAAAAACGATCCAGAATTACGTTTTCATTTCTTAACAGATTTATGCGGAATTCACTATCCAGATAACGAAACAGAACGTCAGTTTGCGGTTGTTTACCATTTACACAACTGGTATGAAAACAAACGATTAAAAATCAAAGTTTTCTTAAATGGTGAAAAACCAGAAATCAAATCGATTACCAATATTTTCTTGAGTTCAAACTGGATGGAAAGAGAAACTTACGATTTCTTTGGAGTTAACTTTATAGGACATCCTCAATTGAAACGTATTTTAAATATGGACGAAATGCAGTCTCACCCAATGAGAAAAGAATTCCCACTGGAAGACAGCGGAAGAACTGACAAGGACGACAGATTCTTTGGAAGAACAACATCAAATTGCTAAAAAATAATTCAACATTATAAAATGTCAGAACTATTATTACCACCAGAGCATCGTTATGCTAAAATAATTAAGGAGAGATTAAACGACGACGGAAGCGAACTTTCTGTACTGAATTTAGGTCCTACACACCCTGCCACACACGGTATTTTCCAAAATATCCTGCTGATGGATGGTGAAAAAATTCTTGAGGCTGAGCCAACGATTGGCTACATCCACAGAGCATTCGAAAAAATTGCCGAAAATCGTCCTTTTTATCAAATTACACCACTTACAGACCGTATGAACTATTGTTCATCTCCTATTAATAATATGGGATGGTGGATGACAGTAGAAAAACTATTAGGTATTGAAGTTCCTAAAAGAGCTCAGTATTTAAGAGTTATCGTTATGGAGCTGGCTCGTATTACAGACCACATTATCTGTAACGGGATTTTGGGTGTAGATACTGGTGCGTATACTGGTTTCTTATACGTTTTTCAATTTAGAGAAAAAATCTACGAAATCTACGAAGAAATTTGTGGAGCTCGTTTGACTACAAATATGGGAAGAATTGGTGGTTTTGAAAGAGACTGGTCTCCAGAAGTTTTCAAAAAACTAGACAAATTCCTAGAGGAATTCCCACCTGTTTGGCAAGAATTCCAAAATTTATTCGAGAGAAATAGAATTTTCCTTGATAGAACCGTAAACGTCGGTGCAATCACTGCTGAAAAAGCAATGGCATACGGATTTACAGGTCCAAATTTACGTGCTGCTGGAGTCGATTACGACGTACGTGTTGCACAACCTTACTCATCTTACGAAGATTTCGATTTTGTTGTTCCTGTTGGAAAATCAGGAGACACTTATGATCGTTTCTGTGTTCGTAATGCTGAAGTTTGGGAAAGTTTAAGCATTATTCGTCAGGCATTAGAAAAAATGCCTCCAGGAAATGAATATCACGCTGAAGTTCCAGATTACTACCTTCCTCCAAAAGAAGATGTTTACACTTCTATGGAATCTTTAATTTATCACTTTAAGATTGTAATGGGAGAAGTTCCTGTACCAGTTGCAGAAATCTACCATGCAGTAGAAGGAGGAAATGGAGAAATTGGTTTCTATTTAATAACAGACGGAAGTAGAACTCCATATAGATTACATTTCAGAAGACCTTGCTTTATTTATTATCAAGCATTCCCAGAAATGATTAAAGGTGCCATGCTTTCTGATGCAATTATCATTCTTTCAAGTTTGAACGTAATTGCAGGAGAATTAGACGCCTAAAAATTTAGATTTTAGAAGATAAAATTTAGATTAAAAAATTTGTGCCTTTGCGCCTTTGTGGCAAAACAAGAATAAAATGGAAAGAAAACATTACAAACAAGAAATAAACATGACCGAGGCATTGATGAATCGCATCAATGAATTAACCAGTCATTATCCTGAGGGCAAACAAAAATCGGCTTTATTGCCTGTTTTGCACGAAGTTCAGGATGCACACAACAACTGGCTTAGTATTGAATTGCAAGATAAAGTTGCCGAGATTCTTCAGATAAAACCAATCGAGGTTTATGAAGTGGTTACTTTCTATACGATGTTCAACCAGAAGCCAATTGGTAAGTACATGTTTGAGTTCTGCCAGACTTCTTGTTGCTGCTTACGTGGTGCCGAAGATTTAATGGATTATACTTCTGAAAAATTGGGCATTAAAATGGGTGAAACAACTCCAGACGGAATGTTCACTATTGCCGGTGTAGAATGTTTAGGTGCTTGCGGATACGCTCCAATGATGCAATTGGGAGATTTCTACAAAGAAAAACTGACAGAAGAGAAAATCGATCAGATCATTGCTGATTGTAGAGAGGATAAAATAATATTACACGATAAATAAGATGTCACAAAAAATATTATTAGATAAAATCAATATTCCTGGAATTAAAACCTACGAAGTGTATCGCCAAAATGGCGGTTATGCTTCTGTAGAAAAAGCTTTAAAAACACTTACTCCAGATGAAGTTACTGAAGAAGTAAAAAAATCAGGATTACGTGGTCGTGGTGGTGCAGGTTTCCCTGCTGGAATGAAATGGAGCTTTATTGACAAAAAATCAGGAAGACCAAGACACTTAGTGTGTAATGCCGACGAATCTGAGCCTGGAACATTCAAAGATCGTTATTTGATGGAATTTATTCCTCACCTATTGATCGAAGGAATGATTACTTCAAGCTACGCTTTGGGCGCTAACCTATCATATATCTACATCCGTGGAGAATATATGTGGGTTTTCAAAATCTTAGAAAGAGCAATCGCCGAAGCAAAAGCTGCCGGTTGGTTAGGAAAAAATATATTAGGTTCAGGTTATGACTTAGAACTTCACGTACACTGTGGAGCTGGAGCATATATCTGTGGAGAAGAAACAGCATTGATCGAATCATTGGAAGGTAAAAGAGGAAATCCTCGTATTAAACCACCTTTCCCAGCCGTTTCTGGTCTTTGGGCAAATCCAACTGTTGTAAACAACGTTGAAACTATTGCGACTGTGCCTTGGATTGTAAACAATTCTGGAGATGATTATGCTAAAATTGGAATTGGACGTTCTACAGGAACTAAATTAATTTCGGCTTCTGGACACATTAAAAATCCTGGTGTTTACGAAATAGAATTAGGTTTAAGCGTAGATGAGTTCATGAATTCTGACGAATATTTAGGAGGAATGTCTTCTGATCGTCCTTTAAAAGCATTTGTACCTGGAGGTTCATCTGTGCCAATCTTACCTGCTGATTTAATTTTCAAAACAGCAAACGGAGAAGATCGTTTAATGACTTACGAATCTCTTAGTGATGGTGGTTTTGCTACTGGATCTATGTTAGGTTCTGGAGGATTTATCGTGTATAATGACACAGCTTGTATCGTTAGAAACACTTGGAACTTTGCCCGTTTCTACCACCACGAATCTTGCGGACAATGTACGCCTTGCCGCGAAGGAACAGGATGGTTAGAAAAAATCTTATGGAGAATCGAAAATGGTCAAGGCCGTGAAGAAGATATCGAATTATTGTGGAGCATTCAAAGTAAAATTGAAGGAAACACAATCTGTCCACTTGGAGACGCAGCTTCTTGGCCAGTAGCAGCTGCAATTCGTCACTTTAGAGATGAGTTCGAATATCATGTTCGTTTCCCAGAAAAAATTAAAAATAGAGATCACTTTGTTGCCGAGCCTTTCTCACAAGTTAAGCATTTAGTTGGCAAACAAACAGTATAAAATAGTTTAAAGTTTCAAGTTTTTTTTAGTTTCATGTGAAAACCTGAAACCTGAAACCTGAAACTAAAAAAACAAAATAAGAGATGAAAGTAACCATAGACGGTCAAAGTATAGACGTAGAACCAGGAACAACGATCCTGCAGGCTGCACGTATGATTGGTGGAGATTTGGTACCGCCAGCCATGTGCTATTACTCAAAATTAAAAGGCAGCGGTGGAAAATGCCGTTGTTGTTTAGTTGAAGTTTCTAAAGGTAGTGAAGCTGACCCACGACCAATGCCAAAATTAATGGCATCTTGTGTAACAGGATGTATGGATGGTATGGAAGTAAACAGTAAATCGTCTGCAAGGGTAACTGAAGCCCGTAAATCTGTAACAGAATTTTTATTAATCAATCATCCACTAGATTGCCCTATTTGTGATCAAGCTGGAGAATGTGATTTACAGAATTTAAGTTTTGAGCACGGAAATCCGAAATCACGTTACATTGAAGAAAAGAGAACATTTGAACCAGAAGATATTGGTCCAAATATCCAACTTCACATGAACCGTTGCATTTTATGCCAAAGATGTGTACAAGTTGCAGATCAATTGACAGACAACAGAGTTCACGGAGTATTAGATCGTGGTGATCACGCTAATATCTCAACTGGTATTTCTAAAGCTATCGATAATGAGTTCTCTGGAAACATGATTGATGTTTGTCCGGTTGGAGCTTTAACAGATAAAACTTTCCGTTTTAAATCAAGAGTTTGGTTTAACAAACCTTATAACGCGCACAGAGAATGTACTACTCCAGGGTGTTGTGGTAAAACTACAGTTTGGATGTTTGGAGGAGAAATTCAGCGTGTAACGGGTCGTAAAGACGAGTACCATGAAGTTGAAGAATTTATTTGCAACAGCTGTCGTTTTGATCACAAAGATGTCAATGACTGGGTAATTGAAGGACCAAGAGAGTTTGAAAAAGACTCTGTAATCAACCAAAACAATTACACTCAAAAATTAGAGAAAGTTCAAATCGATACAGAAAAGAACATTCTTTTAGGTAGAGATATCGACCGTAAAAAGATTAGTATGGCAGCAATTCCATTAACTGATAAAGACCAAAAACAATAAGAAATGGAAAGTGCATTTATTATAGAAAAGAGTGTTGTTATTGTTGTCGTTTTTGCGGTAACAATGATTATGGCAATGTATTCTACTTGGGCAGAACGTAAAGTTGCTGCTTTTTTGCAAGACCGTGTTGGACCAAACCGAGCTGGATGGGGAGGTTTATTACAGCCACTTGCTGATGGTATGAAATTATTCTCAAAAGAAGAGTTTTTCCCAAATACGCCAAATAAATTTTTATTCGTTGTAGGTCCGGCAATTGCAATGAGTACAGCCTTGATGACAAGTGCTGTAATTCCGTGGGGAGATCGCTTACATCTTTTTGGAAGAGACATTATTCTTCAAGCTACCGATGTAAATATTGCTTTATTATACATTTTTGGAGTTCTTTCTGTTGGGGTTTACGGCATCATGATTGGTGGATGGGCTTCTAACAATAAGTTCTCTTTGATGGGAGCTATCCGCGCAGCTTCTCAAATGGTTTCTTACGAGATTGCAATGGGATTATCAATAATTGCTTTATTGATGATGACAGGAACAATGAGCTTAAAAGAAATCTCATTACAGCAGCAAGGAATGAACTGGAATGTTTTTTATCAGCCATTATCATTCTTAATTTTCTTAATCTGTTCATTTGCAGAAACCAACAGAACTCCTTTCGATTTAGCAGAATGTGAAAACGAATTAATTGGAGGTTACCATACAGAATATTCATCAATGAAAATGGGATTCTATTTATTTGCTGAATACGCAAGTATGTTTATCTCTTCTACTATTATTTCTGTTTTATTCTTTGGCGGATACAACTACCCAGGAATGCAATGGATGGTAGAAAATGTAGGAGTAAATGCAGCTAACTTATTAGGAATCGCGGCATTGTTCGTTAAAATATGTTTCTTCATATTCTTTTATATGTGGGTGCGTTGGACAATTCCAAGATTTAGATATGACCAATTAATGAACTTAGGCTGGAGAATTTTAATTCCGCTTTCGATTATTAATATCATGATTACAGGTGTTGTTATTTTAAGACACGATATTGCAGCAGCTTTAGGATTCTAAGAACCGTAATAAGCTTCAAATAAAAACAAAATAGATTTTGAATTTGATTGAATATCAAATTGTAAATCATAAACTATAATAGTAAAAATGTCAATAGAAACTATATCATTATCGGGTAGAAAAAAGGTGGTCTCAAATAAGGAGATGTCTTTTGTTGAGCGATTGTATCTTGTGGCGATTGTAAAAGGTTTAATCATTACTGTCAAACACCTTTTCAGAAAAAAAGTTACCATTCATTACCCAGAACAGGTTCGTGAAATGAGTCCGGTTTACCGTGGTCAGCACATGTTGAAACGCGATGAGCAAGGTCGCGAAAACTGTACTGCTTGCGGATTATGTGCATTATCATGTCCTGCTGAAGCAATCACTATGAAAGCTGCAGAACGTAAACCTGATGAAAAACACTTATATAGAGAAGAGAAATACGCTGAGATCTACGAAATCAATATGCTTCGTTGTATTTTCTGTGGTTTATGTGAAGAAGCTTGTCCAAAAGACGCTATTTACTTAACTGAGTCTAAAGTGTTAGTTCCTGCTAGTTACAACAGAGAAGATTTCATTTTCGGGAAAGATAAATTAGTAATGCCTTTAGAAATGGCTTTGAAAAATGCTCAACTTAAAAACGCGAACTAAATGATACATATTCCTGATTTTGCACACGCAACAACTATTCAAGTTATCTTTTGCTTTTTAGCGTTTATTACCGTTATTACTGCTTTCTTGACTATTTTCAGTAGAAACCCGATTCACTCGGCTATTTACTTAGTGATTTGTTTCTTTTCTATTGCTGGTCATTATTTACTATTAAATTCTCAGTTCTTAGCTGTTGTTCATATAATAGTCTACTCTGGAGCTATTATGATTTTGTTCCTGTTTACCATCATGTTGATGAACCTGAACGAACAGCGAGAAGTTCACCGTCCTAGAATTACACGTTTAGGTGCTATTGTGTCCTTCTGTTTAATATTGATTGTTTTAATTGCAATCTTTATTAACTCAAAACCAATTGTTGGTGAATACGATTCTACTGGAGAAGATTTCCAATCAATTAAAGTTTTAGGTAAAATCTTATTGGACGAGTATATGGTTCCTTTTGAATTTGCTTCGATCTTGCTTTTGGTTGCTATGATTGGAACAGTTCTATTGTCTAAAAAAGAAAAATTAAATAAATAATGGGTAATATATTAAATCAAATAGGTATTGAAAACTACATCTTTTTGAGTGTTGTACTTTTCTGTATTGGTATTTTTGGTGTATTGTACAGACGAAATGCTATTATCGTTTTCATGTCTATCGAAATTATGTTGAATGCGGTAAACCTTTTATTTGTTGCTTTTTCAACTTATCATCAAGATGCGCAGGGACAAGTTTTTGTGTTCTTCTCGATGGCGGTTGCTGCGGCCGAAGTTGCGGTAGGATTGGCCATTTTAGTTTCTATCTTTAGAAATATCGGATCAATCAGTATCGATAATTTAAAAAATTTAAAAGGATAATCAGAAATGGATACCAATTTAGCTTTAATTTTAGTTTTAACTCCTTTACTAGGTTTTCTAGTAAATGTCTTTTTTGGAAAAAGCTTAGGAAAAACAGTTTCTGGTGCAATCGGAACTATTGCCGTAGCAATTTCTTTTGTAGTTTCTCTTTTACTTTTTAATCAAATAACTTCAACTGGAAAAGGAATTGAAGTTACTTTATTTGATTGGATACAAATTAGCAACTTAAAAATCAATCTTGGATTTTTATTAGATCAATTATCTGTTCTTTGGTTACTTTTCGTAACTGGAATTGGATCTTTGATTCATTTATACTCTATCAGTTACATGCATGATGATGAAAATATGCACAAGTTTTTTGCCTATTTAAATCTATTCGTATTCTTTATGATTACGCTTGTAATTGGAAGCAACTTATTAGTTCTTTTCATCGGATGGGAAGGTGTTGGACTTTGTTCTTACCTATTAATTGGATTTTGGCATAAAAACCAAGATTACAATGATGCTGCGAAAAAAGCTTTCATTATGAACAGAATTGGAGATTTAGGTTTATTAATCGGAATGTTCATCATCGGATCGATGTTCTCTACATTAGATTATGCAACTTTAAAAACTGCAATTGCAGGAGCGACTAACTTAAATTTACCATTACTTTCTTTAGCTGCTTTATGTTTATTTATTGGAGCTTGTGGTAAATCTGCTCAAATCCCGTTATACACTTGGTTACCTGATGCGATGGCTGGTCCAACTCCAGTTTCTGCATTAATCCACGCGGCAACAATGGTTACCGCTGGTATTTTTATGGTAACAAGATTAAACTTTGTTTTTGACCTTGCAACAGATGTTCAATCTGTTATTGCAATTATCGGAGCAATCACTTCATTGGTTGCTGCTACAATTGGATTAGTTCAAAACGATATCAAAAAAGTATTGGCTTACTCTACAGTTTCTCAATTAGGATTAATGTTTTTAGCATTAGGATTTGGAGCTTATGAAGTAGCTGTTTTCCACGTAATCACTCACGCTTTCTTCAAAGCTTGTTTATTCTTAGGATCTGGATCTGTAATTCACGGATTACACGGAGAGCAAGATATGCGTAATATGGGAGGTTTGCGTAAAGCAATGCCAATCACATTCTGGACTATGTTAATTTCTTCATTAGCAATTTCTGGAGTTCCATTCTTTTCTGGATTCTTCTCTAAAGACGAAATTTTATTGACAGCATTCCACCACAGTATTTCATTATACGTTGTTGGATCGATTGCTTCAATCATGACAGCTTTCTATATGTTCCGTTTAATGTTCTTGACTTTCTTTAAAGAATTTAGAGGAACAGAAGAACAAAAACATCACTTACACGAAAGCGGTTCATTAATTACTATTCCGCTTATCATCTTAGCTATTTTAGCAACTTTTGGAGGATTGATCAGTTTACCTGGAAACAGCTGGCTAAATAGTTACCTTGCTCCTCTTTTCACAAAAGTAGCTGGCGAAGAACACCATTTAGGCGCAACTGAATACACTTTGATGGGTGTTGCAGTTTTAGGTGGATTACTAGGAATTTTAATCGCTTACGTAAAATACTTTAAACAAGATAATGTTCCAGAATCTGATGAAAACATTACTGGTTTAAGCAAAGTTTTATATAACAAATATTATGTAGACGAAGTTTACGATGCAGTATTTGTTCAACCAATTAATAGTTTATCTAAATTCTTTAGAGATTATATCGAAACTGGATTATCTGCTCTTGTTTTTGGATTAGGTAAAATAGCAAACGAAATTGCTTTCCAAGGAAAAAAATTACAAACCGGAAGTATAGGATTATATCTATTTGTTTTTGTTTTAGGACTTTGTGCAATTGTTTCCTATATATTTTTAGCTCAATAATATTATTACTATGAACGTTTCTACTATATTAATTATACTTTTAATTGGTGCATTTGCCACTTATTTTTCTGGTGACAAACTAGCTTCAAAAGTTGCTTTATTATTTAGTTTAGCAGCTTTAGGATGTTCAATTGTATTATTGAATAATTATAATGCTGGCGAAAATATCAGCGTAATCAACAGCTGGATCAATCAGCCAAAAATTTCTTTCGCTTTAAATGGTGACGGACTTGGGCTTGCAATGGTTTTATTAACCGCAGCATTAACTCCGATTATTATATTTTCTTCTTTCGGAAATGAATATAAAAATGCAAAAGGCTTTTATGGATTAATCTTGTTTATGGCTTTTGCTATGGCAGGAACTTTCTTAGCAGCTGACGGTCTTTTATACTATATCTTCTGGGAGCTAGCACTTATTCCAATCTACTTTATTGCTTTGATCTGGGGTAATGGCGATGCTGAAGAACGCAGAAAAGCAGTGGTTAAATTCTTTATTTACACACTTGCTGGTTCGTTGTTCATGTTAACCGCTTTTATTTACTTATACACAAAAGCTGGTTCTTTCTTAATTGAAGATTTATACAAAGTAAACTTATCTGCTTGCGAGCAATTCTGGGTTTTCTTGGCTTTCTTCTTAGCTTATGCTATTAAAATTCCAATTATTCCTTTCCATACTTGGCAAGCAAATGTGTACCAAAAAGCACCAACAGTTGGAACAATGCTTCTATCTGGCATCATGCTAAAAATGGGATTGTACAGTGTTCTACGTTGGCAATTGCCACTTGCACCAATCGCGGCTAAAGAATATATGCATATTTTTATTGCTTTAGGAATTGCTGGAGTTATTTACGGTTCTATCGTCGCTTTAAAACAAAAAGATTTAAAGAAATTATTAGCTTATTCTTCTCTTGCTCACGTTGGATTAATTTCTGCTGGATCTTACACTTTGACTCTTGACGGTTTTAGAGGATCAGTTATGCAAATGATTGCTCACGGTTTTGTTGTGGTAGGATTGTTCTTTACTGCTGAAGTAATTTTTAGAAGATACGAAACGAGAGAAATTGGCGAAATGGGAGGAATCCGTGCTCAATCTCCAAAATTCACATCGATGTTTTTAATCTTAGTATTAGCTTCTGTTGCATTACCAAGTACATTTAACTTCGTTGGAGAGTTTACAGTATTATACAGTTTATCTCAAATCAATATCTGGTTTGCTATTCTTGGCGGTACTACTATTATTCTAGGCGCTTACTATATGTTAAGAATGTTCCAGCATGTAATGTTAGGAGAAACTAATTCTAAAACTTTTGCAGATGTTACGCTAAACGAAGGAATTTCATTTGCTGTAATCATTGCAGTTTTATTATTCTTTGGTTTCTATCCAAAACCAATCACAGATTTGATTACACCAAGCTTGGAAAACATTTTACAAGTTATCAATAAGAACTAATATTTTAAACAAAAAATAAATTAGGATTTAAGCTTAAAAATTGAAATCCTAAATCAAAAAGATAAAAATGAATACATTAATAGCTATAACAGGATTGGGTATTTTCTGCCTATTGTTTGAAATTCTTAATTTAAGAAAGGCGATCGTTCCTATTACCATTTTGGGTTTATTAGGGGTATTGGCACTTAATTACTGTGAATTTGGAGCAGAACAAAGTTATTACAACAACATGATAGCAGTGAGTAAGTTTTCTACAGCTTTTTCATCATTGTTTATCGTTTTGACTATTTTCCTTGTAGCATTAAGCCATAATTTTTACCATAATCACCCAACGAAAATTTCTGATTATGTTGCTATTAAAGTTTTCTTACTAGCTGGAGCTGTAGCAATGGTTTCTTTTGGAAACTTAGCCATGTTCTTCTTAGGAATCGAAATTCTATCTATTGCTTTATATGTTTTAGCGGCAAGTGACCGTTTGAATATTAAGAGTAACGAAGCAGGTATGAAATATTTCTTAATGGGATCTTTTGCTTCTGGAATTATTTTATTTGGAATCTGTTTGATTTACGGAGCAATGGGAACTTTTGATATCAGTGAAATCCATGAGAGTGCTTTATCTGCAGAATTACCGATCTGGTTTCCTATTGGATTGATTTTAATGATTATCGGAATGTTATTTAAAGTGGCAGCTGTTCCTTTCCACTTCTGGGCTCCAGACGTTTACGAAGGTTCTCCAGCTCTAACAACTGCCTTGATGAGTACTTTAGCAAAAGTAGTAGCTATTGCAACTCTATTTAAGCTAATCTCTGGCATGAATGTAATTGCTTCACTCGACAATCAAGATCTTTTACATACGTTTGAAGTTATTGTAGTTATCATTTCTATTGCTTCAATGTCTGTTGGTAATATCATGGCATTACGACAAGTAAACGTAAAACGTATGCTTGCTTTCTCTGGAATTTCTCATGCAGGTTTCATGTTAATGACATTATTAACGGTTTCTGCTTCTGCTGGAGTTCTACTGTATTATACTGCTGCATATGCATTGGCAGGGATCGCAGCTTTCAGTGTAATCTTATATGTTTGCAGAGATCATGATAATGAAGATATTACAAACTTCCATGGTTTAGGAAAAACAAATCCGCTATTAGCTGCAATCCTTACAGCCTCATTATTGTCAATGGCCGGAATTCCAATTTTCTCTGGATTCTTTGCCAAGTTATTCTTATTTGACCAAACCATTCAAGCAGGATATATTGGTTTAGTAATCGTTGCTGTAATCAACTCAATTATAAGTGTTGGATATTATTTTAAACTTATTATTGCAATGTATTCTAAAGAACCTAATCAAGAAAGAACAGGAAAACCATTCCTTATTTATGCTACAGCTGTGGTATCAATTGCTTTAAACATTGCATTAGGTTTATTCCCATCATTAGTTTTAGACTTATTGAAATAAGATAACCTCTTGATTTAAAATACTCGAAAATCCATTAAATTAATTTTTAATGGATTTTTTTTATGCCTTACATAAGAACAGAAATTCATGTTAAAAAATTCTTTCCAATAATTGCACTTCAAAAAATCTCCATATATTTGAGTTCAATTAAATGTATTAAAATATGAACTTTAATTCAAAAAATCCATTTTTAAACAGTAAGCGTTTTTCATCAAACGCTGAACCAAGGACAGAAGTACACCAAGCTCAGATTATTGACTACAATCAAGAAATGACGGTGTCTGGAACTATCAACAAAACAGCAATCTTATTCCTTATTTTGTGTGGTGCTGCTATGGTAACATGGTGGATGACTTTTAACGGAATAAATCCAATGTTGCCTACAATTGGCGGTGCTATTGTTGGTTTCATTTTAGTATTAGTTTCTTCGTTTAAACCGCAATTATCTCCTTACCTAGCTCCAGGATATGCCCTATTTGAAGGATTATTCATAGGAGGTATTTCTGCAATATTTGAATTAAAATTTCCTGGAATCGTAATTAATGCAGTTGGTGCAACTCTTGTTACTTTCTTGGTTTGTCTTGGTTTGTATAAATTTAGAATCGTTAAAGTTACAGAACAATTCAAATCTGTTGTCGTTGCGGCTACATTAGCAATTGCAACATATTATTTAATTTCTTGGGTTGTATCAATGTTTTCAAGCTGGACACCTGTTCATTATGGAAATTCTATGATGAGTATTGGTATAAGTGTTTTTGTTATCATCATTGCTGCTCTTAATCTTTTCTTGGATTTTGATTTAATTGAAAAAGGAGCAAGAGAAAAAATGCCAAAATTTATGGAATGGTATGGAGCAATGGGATTGATGATTACTTTGGTTTGGTTGTATATCGAATTCCTAAGACTTTTAACAAAAATTTCTAGTAGGGACTAACAGTCTCATTTAAATAATCCAAAAGCCTTTTTGAGTAAAATCAGAAAGGCTTTTTTTATTTCAACCCAATTATTTTTCTGATTCTAAAAATTAAAACTTTAAGAATAATCTTTTATTTAAAACACTAAAAGAATCTATTTCTTACAAAAAATGAAAATGTAATTTATGTAATAAAAAAAAATTACAGATTCCCACTCCTTCTTTTTGCTTAAGGTTTAAAATTGTATAAAGCGAGAAAAATTCAGCATTCTTCATCTGATTTAGAATATGCAATAAATTACAATTAATGCAATTTATTACATTTTTAACATTTTAAAAGCTAAAAAATTTAACTATTCTCTTTTTTTTAGTAAAAAAATTATACTATTAAAAATTAATATATAATTTTGTGTAATCGATTACAATTAAACCACTTGGAATCGTAAGTAAAACCACTTACTTATTTTATTAACTATCTTAAACAAACCTTATGAAAAAAAACCTACTTTTCGTAGCTGTCTTTCTTATGACAGTTCAATTATGGGCTCAAACCATTCAGATTAATGAAGCTTCTGGCTGGCTGGAATCTGCTTTTGTAAAATGGCAACCAGTCAGCGGTGCCCAGACCTATAATGTGTATTATACGGGTAACGGATTTACAGACCAAAAAATAGATGACCAGCTAATTAGAAGTTATGGCTCCTATTTTCGCGCTGATATTCCTGGACTTAAAGCTGGAAACTATACTGTAAAAGTAAAACCTGTAGTAAATGGTACTGAAGGAACAGGAGCAACGACAGGAAGCCTTACAGTGTCGGCACACGACAGAAATGGATTTGCATTTGAAGGCGGACGTGTTCCGGGAGGATACAAAGCAGACGGAACTCCAAAAGACAATGCCGTAATTCTTTACATTACGCAAAACACCAAAAATACCATTTCGATGAATATTACTGGGGCTAGTGCAAATCCTTGCATTGGTCTTCAAAATATTCTTTACGCGATTAAAAAAGGAAAAGATACACGTCCTTTTATCATTCGTTTAATTGGAAATATTACCGATATGACCGTTATGGAAGGTGGCGACGTGGTTATCGAAAACGCAAACAATGCTTCAAGTTACGTTACTTTTGAAGGTATTGGAGATGATGCAGTTGCAAATGGATGGGGAGTTAGATTGAAATCTGCTTCAAACATAGAAGTAAGTAATCTCGGATTTATGAACTGCAACAGTACTGCAGGGGATAACGTAGGAATGCAACAGGACAATGACCATGTTTGGGTTCATAACTGCGATTTATTCTATGGAAATGCGGGAAGCGATGCTGACCAGATAAAAGGTGACGGTGCACTTGACAATAAAACTTCGACCAATATCACATTATCTTACAACCACTTTTGGGATAATGGAAAAGCAAGTCTGTTAGGTTTAAGCGAAGGAACAACTTCAGGACTGTACATCACGTATCACCATAACTGGTTTGATCACTCAGATTCTCGTCATCCTCGTGTACGTTATTATTCAGCGCATATTTATAACAATTATTATGATGGAGTTTCTAAATATGGAGCAGGATCAACTCTTGGCTCATCTCTTTTCATGGAAGGAAATTATTTTAGAAATAGCAAACACCCAATGCTGACTTCTTTACAAGGTTCTGATATTTGGGATGAAGCCAATCAAGTAAATAACGCTGGAACAATGGGAACATTCTCTGGTGAAGCTGGAGGAAGCATCAAAGCTTTCAACAATACTTTTGATGCTTCTAACGGAACAAATAATATGCGTTTTGTAGCTTATAATGATCCGAATCCGTTGTACAATATCTCTGGAAAAATAAGCTCTACAACAGATTTTGATGCTTATGTGGCTGCTACAAGGGGCGAAGTGGTAAGCAGTGCAGTAAAATCTAAATCGGGCGCTAATGTTTACAATAACTTTGATACCGATGCGAATTTATATGTAAAAAATTTAGTAATTGATAGTCCAGCAACAGCTAAAGCTAAAGCTACTCAATATGCAGGACGTGTTTCTGGAGGAGATTTAAAATGGACATTCAACAATGCTACAGATGATACTTCTTCTTTAGTTATTACAGCATTAAAAACTGATCTTACAAACTATACTGGAACTTTAGTTGCTGTACAAGGAGAAGGAAATCCGCCTGCTGGAACGCAGACTTTAACTTTGACTTCTGCTTCAAACAACAATCAAACTGTTGCAAGCGGTACTGCAATTTCTTCAATCGTATTTACATGGGGAGGAGATGCAACCGACGCAACTGTTACAGGATTACCTGCTTCGGGATTGACTTTTGTAAAGAATACTACAGCAAAAACTATCACCATTTCAGGTACGCCAACTGCAACAGTTTCATACTCAATTGCAACTTCTGGAACTAGTGGTTCTCCAGCCACTGGTTCAGGAACTGTAACAGTTACTGCTGCTGGAAACCAAACTTTAACTTCAACAGGAAATAATAGTCAGACTGTTTCTTCTGGAACTGCTATCGCTTCAATCGTGTTTACTTGGGGCGGAAACGCTACAGACGCAACTGTAACAGGATTACCAGCTTCTGGTTTATCTTTTGTAAAAAATACAGCTGCAAAAACCATAACTATTACAGGAACTCCAACTGCAAATGTTTCATACTCTGTAACAACTTCAGGAACTGCGGGAACTCCTGTAACGGCATCAGGAACTATTACGGTAACATCAGGTTCTACTGGCGGATCTGAAATTCATAACTTTACAACTTCTGGAAAGACAAGTACATTCTACTCTATTACAGGAAACATGAATTCAACACCAGGTTCTGTAACCTACAATGGATTAACTCTTACTGAGCGTCTAAAAATTGAAACAAGTACATCAATAACATATACAACAGCTAGTGCATCTACCTTGACTTTGGTTTTCGATTCAAGTTTTACAGGAACTATTAAAGTAGACAACGTTTCATACACAGCATCTTCAGGTATTGTAACTGCATCAATCGGTGCAGGTTCTCACACTATCACAAAAGGTTCTGTAGCCAACCTATACTACATTAGTACAGTTTATAGTGGCAGCACTTTAAGAATGACCACTGCAACTGAAAATACTGCAAAAGAAAGTACAGAAACACAAATAATTTTATACCCAAATCCTGTTTCGAGCACATTATACTTATCTGATCCAGAACAAAAAGTGCAAAAAGTACTTATCTACAATATCTCTGGAAATCTGGTAATTAATTCTGGGAACTCAACTAGTATCGATACAAGCGGTTTAATTCCTGGCACTTACCTAGCTAAAATTTATACTGTCGACGGATCATTTAATCAAACACTAATAAAAAAGTAAAACTAACTTAACGAAAAAGGCTTCCAAATTTGGAAGCCTTCTTCTTTTATATAATAACACAATTACAAATCAAATTTAATTCCCTGCGCTAATGGAAGATTTGTAGTATAATTGATTGTATTAGTTTGACGTCTCATATAAATTTTCCAAGCATCAGAACCAGATTCGCGTCCGCCTCCTGTTTCTTTTTCACCACCAAAAGCACCGCCAATTTCAGCACCAGAAGTTCCGATATTTACGTTTGCAATTCCACAGTCTGAACCTGTAGCAGATAAAAATCTTTCTGCTTCACGCAAATTATTCGTCATAATTGCAGAAGACAATCCTTGTGCGACACCATTCTGAATTTCGATTGCATTCTCTACTTCGCCTGAATATTTAATTAAATATAAAACAGGTGCAAAAGTTTCATGCTGAACAATTTCAAATGAATTTTCAGCTTCAGCAATCGCAGGTTTAACATAACAGCCACTTTCATAACCTTGTCCAGAAAGCACTCCTCCTTCAACTAAAATTTTTCCGCCTTCGGCTACAACTTTATTTAAGGCAGCCGCATACATTTCAACAGCGTGAGTGTCAATTAGCGGACCAACATGATTGTTTTCGTCAAGAGGATTTCCGATTCTTAATTGTTTGTAAGCTGCCACCAATGCATCTTTTACTTTATCATAAATACTTTCGTGAATAATCAGTCTTCTTGTTGAAGTACAACGTTGTCCAGCCGTTCCAACAGCTCCGAACACAGCTCCGATAACGGTCATTTTAATATCGGCATCTGGAGTCACAATAATAGCATTGTTTCCTCCAAGTTCTAATAATGATTTGCCTAATCTTCCTGCCACAGTCTGAGCAACAATTTTTCCCATTCTAGTTGAACCTGTCGCAGAAATAAGCGGAATTCGAGCATCAGCAGTCAATAACTCTCCTATTTTATAATCACCGTTTATCAAACATGAAATTCCCTCTGGAAGATTGTTTTCTTTAATAACCTGAGCTATAATATTCTGGCAAGCAATACCGCAAAGAGGTGTTTTTTCAGAAGGTTTCCAAACACAGACATCTCCAGAAATCCAAGCTAAAGCAGTATTCCAAGACCAAACTGCAACTGGAAAATTAAAGGCCGAAATGATTCCAACAATTCCCAACGGATGATATTGCTCATACATACGGTGTCCTGGTCTTTCAGAATGCATTGTTAATCCGTGAAGCTGACGAGATAAACCAACTGCAAAATCACAGATATCAATCATTTCCTGAACTTCTCCAAGACCTTCTTGAAATGATTTTCCCATTTCGTAAGAAACCAGTTTCCCAAGAGCTTCTTTATTTTGTCTCAATTTTTCTCCAAACTGACGTACAATTTCACCACGCTGTGGCGCAGGAATTAATCTAAAAGTTTTAAACGCTTCTGCAGCACTCTGGATTGCTTTTTCATAATCTTCTGCTGTTGACATTTTTACCGAAGCAATTAATTTTCCGTCAACTGGCGAATAACTTTCTAGAATTTCTCCAGATGAAAAATTATTAATTCCTGTTGATGTTCCTTCATTTATTGTCTTGATGCCCAATTTTTCAAGAGCTTCCTTCATTCCAAATTGCGATGCTATTGTTGTCATTGTAACTTTTTTGGTTAAAATTGTTATATTTTTATGTAAAGATATTGTTTTCGAATTAATTTCCCATTGAAGTTAATTCATAAATGAAAGTAAATTTAAGTTTATTTTATAGTATTAACAGAAACAAAACTTCAATATTGAATTTATTTAATGAAATTTGCATTACTTAAAATTAAAAATATGACCTCTTACATTAGGCTTCTCCTTTGTTTTCTTTTAGTAACAACCAATATATTTTCTCAAAAAGCAAAAACTTCCTTTTCAGTAGTTCCATTAGGAGTGATGGGCGGCATTGATGAAAAAAATCTTTCAGCTTATTTAATCGCTCCATCAAACACAACCGATTATATCTCTCTTGACGCTGGAACTGTAAACGCTGGAATCGAAAAAGCTATTGAAAAGAAAACGTTTAAAGTTTCTACAAGCGAAGTTCTAAGAAAATATATCAAAGGATATTTGATTTCCCACGCCCATTTAGATCATGTTTCGGGTTTAATTATAAACTCTCCAGCCGATTCTGCTAAAACGGTTTATGCAACGAATAAATGTATGGAAATGATGGAAAACCATTATTTCAATGATCAGACTTGGGCAAATTTTGGAGATGCAGGCCCAGGCTTTCCTCTAAAAAAATATCATTTTCAAACTTTGAATCTGGGAGAAGAAACTTCTTTAGCTAATACAAAAATGACAGTTAAAGCTTTTTCTCTTAGCCATGTTAATCCGTTTGAGAGTACCGCTTTCTTAATTAAAAATGAGAATGACTATGCATTATATTTAGGAGACACAGGCCCTGATGAAGTAGAAAAAAGCAATAATCTTCGCGATTTATGGACAGCAGTTGCTCCATTGGTAAAAGAAAAGCAATTAAAAGGAATTTTTATTGAAGTTTCGTTTCCTAACGAACAGCCTGATAAATTTTTATTTGGTCATTTAACCCCAAATTATTTAATGAAAGAACTTCATGTCCTAGAGGATTTAGCAGGAAAAGGTTCTCTTGAAAACTTTAAAATTATCATCACACATTTGAAACCGCCTGCAAAGAATATTGCTAAAATAAAAGAGCAGTTAAAAGCTCAAAATAATTTAGGCTTGAAGATTATCTATCCTGAACAGGGGAAAAAATTAGAATTATAAATCAAAAACAAACCCGACAAGTTTAAAATTTGTCGGGTTTGTTTTTTTTATTTCTTCGCCACAAACCTCGGATCAGTTTCCATAACAGTTCCGCAATTTTTACAAGTTCTTAATTCCTCTGAATTGTAGAAATGTTCAAAATGAGGCAGAAAATCTTTCTCGATATTATGAAGTTCAAAATACACTTCGTACAATTTATGATTGCAATTGTCACAATGCCAAAGCAAACCATCTGTAAAACCTTGTCCGGCACGTTTACGTTCAATTACAAGTCCGATCGAACCTTCTGAACGAACAGGAGAATGAGGGACTTTTGCTGGATGTAGATACATATCGCCCGCATTTAATTCCATTTCTTTACGCTGGCCATCTTCCTGAATGACAACCTTAATATTTCCTTCTAGCTGATAAAAAAGCTCTTCTGTTTCGTTATAATGATAATCTTTTCTTGCATTTGGTCCCGCCACAATCATTACAATATAATCTCCAGAATCTACGTAAAGATTTTTATTTCCAACTGGCGGTTTTAATAAATGACGGTTTTCGTCAATCCATTTAGTTAAGTTGAAAGGTTTTGCTATAGCCATTTTTATTCAAAATTTATGAAAAAGCTAAGGTAGTGAAAAGTATTCAGTCTCAGTCGCAGTTTTTCAGTTTTACTGTGGCTGAATACTGCGACTGAGACTGAGTACTTATTTAAATTCTTTTATCAAATACACATAAACTGGAAGATGATCACTAAAACCTGCTTCACTAAGTGTATTTCGTAATGGATAACCTTTATATGCACCTGAATTTTGAATAAGATAAGGTCTGCTGAAAATACCTGCTTTCCAAAAATTAAAACTCGAAAAATCCGATTTAACCAAAGAAGCAGTCATGATAATCTGGTCAAAAATATTCCAAGAGTCACGATACGCAATAGTTCCTAAACCTTTATTGGCAAGTTCTTCAAACGGATTAAAAACGTCAAATTCTGAAACTTCTGTCTTCAAGCCCTTCGCTCCTAACCCCGCTTTTATGCTTTTATTAAATGGTCCATCATTAAAATCTCCCATTGTTAATACTTTTGCTTCCGGATTAATGCGCTGTAATGAATCGATAATTTTTCGGTTTAATTTTCCTGCAGCTTCACGAAACATTGTCGTTGCCTTTTCACCACCCGATCTGGATGGCCAATGATTAACAATAATATGAATTTCTTCATTTTCTAAAAATCCAGAAACCAAAAGCTGGTCTCTTGTAAAAACACGATTTTTGTTTTCTTTTTTAACTTCAATTTCATCGTCTAAAACTTCCGTTTCTTCTTTTTGTGAAATTTCTTTTTTATAAATAATTAAAGGAATATTCGAATAAGAAGTAGGTCTAAAATACTTTTTCTGATAAAGCAAAGCCACATCGATACCGCGTTTATCTGGTGAATCAAAGTGAATAATTCCCAAATCCAATGACTGCAGTTTTGGTTCCTTTATTAAATCTTCTAAAACATTTCTATTTTCGACCTCTGCTGCTCCTATTAAAGTGGGCGCATTTGAATTTTCAGGTGTCCCAATTTCAGATAAAACTCTTTCTAGGTTTTTTAATTTTTGCTGATATTTTTCTGTTGTCCAATGCTGTGCTCCATTTGGTGTCCATTCATCATCGTTTGTAAATATATCATCAACAGTATCATACAGGTTTTCGAAATTGTAAAAAGCTACTGTGTGTATTTTATACTTTTTGGATTGAGATTGCGTTTGAATTGAAAAAAATAGAACTATTAAAAAGGCTCTGAAAAAGTGCATTATTTAGTATTTTAAAAAACATTCCAATATTACTCTTTTTTATTTAATTGTAAGAAATTTCAAATAAATTTAAAATCTAAAATTTCTATATTTGTTTTTTCATACAAATGAAAAGAAGCAAATGATAATCATGAAAAACCTTTTAAATACTAAGAAGCCAAATATTCTGTTTCAACTCGCATTTCTTATTTTTGCTTTAGAATCATTCAACTGTCAATCTCAACAAAACATGATAACACCGCCTTATTTACAAAAAGGAGATACTGTAGCACTTTTAGCAACAGCAAGAAAAAATATCGATGACAATCTAAAACCAACTATTGATTTATTGCACAGCTGGGGTTTGGAAGCCGTTATTGGAAGTACAATCGGATTAGACTACCACCAATTGGCAGGGACAGATGAACAAAGAGCTGCCGATTTCCAAAAACAATTAGACAATCCAAATATTAAAGCAATTTGGTGCGTTCGAGGCGGATATGGCACTGTTAGAATGTTAGATTTATTAGATTTTACTAAATTCAAACAGCATCCAAAATGGGTCATTGGTTTTAGTGATGTAACGGTTCTCCATAATCATTTGAATACAATGGGTTATAAATCTATACATGGTATTATGCCAGTAACAGTTCCCAGAGCAACTCCAGATGCTGTAAGCTCATTAAAATCAGCTTTGTTTAACGAACCAATTTCTTACTCAATCAGCCCATCTCCAATGAATCGTTTAGGAAGTGCAACGGGTGAATTGGTTGGAGGTAATTTATCTATCCTATATAGTTTATTAGGATCTCCATCTGCAATTGACTGCAAGGATAAAATTTTATTTATTGAAGACTTAGATGAATATCTGTATCATATCGACCGTATGATGATGAATTTAAAACGCAACGGGTGCATTGAAAACCTTAAAGGAATTATCATTGGAGGCATGACGAGCATGAAAGACAATGAAGTGCCGTGGGGGAAAAATGCTTTGGAAATTATAGATGACGTAACCAAAAAATACAATATTCCGGTTATTTTTAATTTCCCAGCAGGACACATTAGAGACAACAGAGCTCTCATTATGGGAAATATCGTTACGATGGAAGTTACTGCTTCTGGAAGTACAGTTACTTTTAAAAAATAATACCACATCACTCCTTCTTTTAAGGAGATCTAAATACCACATAAAATCTCGCAAAGACGCGAAGTTGCAAAGTTTTTAATACTCTTTGTGCCTTCGCGTCTTTGCGTGCAAAAAACTTGAAACTTGAAACCTGAAACAAAAAACAAAACCAATGGCAGAACATAATGATTTAGGAAAATTAGGCGAAGATCTCGCGGCTGCATATCTTGAAGAAAACGGATATTCTATTGTAGAACGAAACTTTGTTATCCAAAAAGCAGAAATAGATATTATTGCGCAAAAAGATTCCATTTTAGCCATTATTGAAGTTAAGACCCGTTCGAGTTTAGATTTTGGTTCTCCACAAGATTTTGTCAAGCAAAAAAAGATTCAATTACTCATTAAAGCAGTAAATGCCTACATAAACGATAGGGAAAAGGGTTTTCAGGAAGATTTAGAAATCCGTTTTGATATCATTGCGGTCCATAAAAATGGGGAATCATTTGCAATTGAACATCTTACTGACGCTTTTTATCACTTTTAACATAATTTTTTATTGTTATAATTGTAACAATTTGTTTTTTTATTTATATTTGCAAAGAATTATAACATCGTAATGTTAAATTAACAAACCAACTCAACTGTTACCAAAAAAAAAAAGAATTATGAAAACTGTTTCTTCTATTGTAGAAAACTACATTAAAACAAAACCATTTTTATTAAATGCCCTGTCTCTCGGAATTATTAACCTAACATCACTTTCGCGAAATATTATGACCGAATTAGAAAGTGAGTTTGGAAAAGAAGTAAAACAAGGCGCTGTAGTAATGTCTTTAAAACGACTGACGGAAGAACTAGATTTTAAACTGAACCACAAAATCAATAAAGTAATAAAAAATATAGGTGAAATCACCGTTCGTTCTGAACTTACAGATTACACTTTCGCAGCATCTGAAACTGTCTTAAACAAACAAGCAGATTTAATTTCGGATATTAACGCTTTATCGGATATTTTTTACACCTCATCTCGTGGAGTAAATGAAACCAATATTGTAGTAAGCAGCAGTGTAAATCATTTAGTTGAAAAACACTTTATGAGAGAAAAATTAATTCAGAAATTAGATAATTTAGCTTCTATCACTGTAAAATTACCTAAAGAAAACATTGTTGTTCCTGGTATTTACTATTTCATTTTCCAACGTTTGGCTTGGGAAGGAATTATCATTAACGAGGTAATTTCGACTTCAAATGAGTTTACCATTTTAGTTGGAGAAGATCAAGTTGATGTAGCGTTTAAAGTAATTAAAGACTTGAAAAACTAAATTAAATAAGATATTAAGAATCGTTTGGTTCTTCTTTATAACACAAAATCCTTTTATCTTTTTAATGAAAGATGAAAGGATTTTTTTTGAGTAAAATAACGTCTAAGTATAATTTCATTTTTATCAAATAAGAATATTCTCAAAAGACAGTCCTAAAATAAATTTTATTTCTGCAAAAGCGTCTATATGACACTTACTTGCAAAAGGCCACTTTACACTGCATTTTACGTCTTTTATATAAAAAACTAACAAAAAATCCGAATTAAGTTTTTTTAAATATAATTTATTACGAATAATATTTTTATATATTTGCTAACACATCAAAAAACAAGAGAGATTTTTGACTGTACAGCCGAACTAATATTGAATTAAATTGTTTTGAAAGAAAGTGGCTTGTTAGAATTAAAATCAACACTACTTTTTTCAAATTGACGATACAATTATCTAACCAAAACCACAATAATGCCATTAAATCACTCTTCGGAGTGATTTTTTTTTTACAAATATCAGAAAGAGTAATTTAGAGCAAACCCAAAATTAGTATTCAATGTGATATCGTTTTTCATAACAGCAGGTTTAAATGCCAATCTTTCATCAACATTAAATTGCGATAAAGCAGCATCTATATTTGCGTCTATAATATTTAAAACATAGAATCCGACTATAAATAGAGCTGATAAATCTCTGTATCGTTGATATTCTTTTTGAGCAGTTTTCAATTGGCTTTCTGATAAACGTGCTAAAAATTCAGAATCGCTTTTTTTACCTTCAAGCCTATTTTTGTATTCGTCTCTTTATAGATTATATTTTTTCTGATTATCAATATAAAAATAAGTGCTCGTGCCAATTGCCCCGTAAACTAAAGGAATCTTCCAATATTTCTTATTGTAAATTTGTCCTAAACCTGGTAAAACAGCCGAATAAAATGCTGCTTTTGCTGGACGAAGCGGGTCAATCGTTTCCGATTTTAAAGAATCTTTTAAAACGATTTTATCTTTTCCTTGAGCGAAGATTGTAGTGAATCCTAAAAATAAAAATAGTAGAATAAGCTGGTTTTGCATATAAAGTTGTCTTTGAAAATTTGACTCAAAGAAAACTTTTTAGTTCTAAGATTTTTCTTAAATAAAAGATAAAGAAAGCTTAATTTTTTATATTTCGTTTGCCACGAATTACACGAATTTTCACGAATTAAATTTAAGATTAGTGGAAATTCGTGTAATTCGTGGCAAACTTTATTTTACTCCTCAAACAACTCCATCAACTCCAAAGCTCGTTTAATTGACTTCACATTTTCAAAAGTCAATAACAAACGTAATCCATTAACGGTTTGTTTTTCTTTCATTTTGCAGAGCGTCGCATGTTTTTGAACGAAGTTCAAGACATTTCTAAACTTCACCGATTGATAATAATCAGATTGTTGGTCTGATACGAAATAACCAATCATTTTGCCTTGTTTCAAGACCAATTTCTCGATTCCAACTTTCGTTGCAATCCATTTGATTCTGATGCTGTTTAACAATGCAACAGCTTGTTTTGGCAATGGACCGAAACGGTCAATTAGTTTTTTCTCAAATTCCTGTAGACCAGCTTCGTCTTTTATAGCGCCCAATTCGTTGTATAAAACCAAACGTTCCGAAACGTTATTGATATATTCATCTGGGAATAAAAGCTCAAAATCGGCATCAATTTGAATGTCTTTTACGTATTCTTTCGTGTCAATATCATTTTCCTCTGGATACAATTCTTTGAATTCGTTTTCCTTCAATTCTTCGATCGCTTCGTTCATGATTTTCTGATACGTATCAAAACCAATTTCATTGATGAAACCACTTTGTTCACCTCCTAATAAATCTCCCGCACCACGAATTTCAAGATCTTTCATCGCAATATTAAAACCGCTTCCCAATTCGCTGAATTGCTCTAATGCCTGAATACGTTTTCTGGCATCTTCGGTCATCGATGAATATGGCGGACAGATGAAATAACAAAATGCTTTTTTGTTGCTTCGCCCTACTCGACCTCGCATTTGATGCAAATCTGAAAGTCCAAAATTGTTCGCATTGTTGATGAAAATTGTATTCGCATTTGGAACGTCCAATCCGCTTTCGATGATTGTGGTTGCTACCAAAACATCAAAATCTCCATTCATGAAACCTAACATCAATTCTTCGAGTTTTGCTCCGTCCATTTGCCCGTGACCAATTCCGACTCTAGCATTTGGAACCAAACGCTGAATCATTCCTGCTACTTCTTTTATATTTTCAATTCGGTTATTAATGAAGAAAACTTGTCCATTTCTTTGAATTTCATACGAAATAGCATCGCGGATAATTTCTTCATTAAAACCCACCACATTCGTTTCAATAGGATAACGGTTTGGTGGAGGCGTTGTAATTACCGATAAATCTCGAGCAGCCATTAACGAAAACTGTAAAGTTCTCGGAATTGGTGTTGCTGTCAAAGTCAACGTATCGACATTGGCTGCAATAGTTTTCAGTTTATCTTTTACGTTTACTCCAAATTTTTGTTCCTCATCAACAATCAATAAACCAAGATCTTTAAAAACCACATTTTTGTTTACTAACTGATGCGTTCCAATTACGATATCTAGTTTTCCTTCGGCTAAATCTTTTAAAGTCTGCGCTTTTTGTTTCGCAGTTCTAAATCTATTTAAGTAGCCTATTGAAACCGGCATATCTTTCAATCGCTCAGAAAAAGTTCTATAATGCTGATACGCCAAAATGGTTGTCGGAACCAAAACGGCAACTTGTTTGCTATTGTCAACGGCTTTAAAAGCCGCACGAATGGCAACCTCTGTTTTTCCAAAACCAACATCACCACAAACCAAACGATCCATTGGGCGATCGCTTTCCATATCGGCTTTCACTTCTGCCGTTGATTTCATTTGATCTGGAGTATCTTCATAAATAAACGAACTTTCCAATTCGTTCTGAAGATAACTGTCTGGCGCGAACTGAAACCCTTTTTCCAAACGGCGTTTCGCATACAGCTGAATCAAGTTGAACGCAATATGTTTGACACGCGCTTTGGTTTTCTGTTTTAAAACCTTCCAAGCGTTCGATCCAAGTTTATAGATTTTCGGAGGCGTTCCGTCTTTTCCGTTGTATTTCGAGATTTTATGGAGCGAGTGAATGCTCACATACACAATATCATTATCGGCATAAACTAGTTTTATCGCTTCTTGCGTTTTGCCTTCAACTTGAATTTTCTGCAGTCCGCCAAACTTACCAATTCCATGATCGATATGCGTTACATAATCTCCTACAGAAAGCGCAGTTAATTCTTTTAAAGTGATATTTTGCTTTTTAGAATATCCATTTTTGATGTTGAATTTATGATAACGCTCAAAAATCTGATGATCGGTATAAGCCGTTATCTGATTTTCTTCATCAATAAAACCTTGGTATAAAGGCAATACAATGGTATGATATTGCTTTCTGATATTTTCTGAATTGGCTTCGTCTAAGCTTTCAAAAATATCGTGAAAACGTTTCGCCTGCGTTTCATTTGAACAAAACAGATAATTGACATATCCGTTAAAATGATTATCGCTCAAATTATTCAGCAATAAATCAAATTGTTTGTTGAAAGAAGGCTGAGGCTGAAGATGGAATTCGAATCTTTTAGTGGTTTTAAAAACTGGTCTTGAAGCCAATTCTACAACCGAAAAATCCAATGCTCGTTTTATAAATGACGCTTGATTTAAAAACAATTGCTCTGGCGTGGCATGTTTTATCTCTTTCGACAATTTCTCAAAAGCTTCTTCTGCTCTTGCAAATTGTTTATCTAATTGACTAAAAAGCCCTTCGGTATTTTGAATGAAAAGAACGGTTTTCTCTGCAATATAGTCTAAGAAACTTTCACGATTTTCCTGAAAAAGTTTATTCTCGACATTCGGGATAATCGTGATTTTTTTATGTGTTTCTACCGATAATTGTGTTTCAACATCAAAAGTTCTGATGCTGTCTACTTCATTTCCAAAAAACTCAATTCGATACGGATGATCATTCGAAAAAGAAAACACATCGACAATTCCTCCACGAACCGAAAATTCACCGGGTTCTGTGATGAAATCTACCCTTTTGAATTCATATTCGAATAAAACTTCGTTGATAAAATCAATTGAAATTTTATCATTCAAAGCCACTTTTAAAGTATTTTTATCTAGTTCTCTTCTGGTAACTACTTTTTCAAAAAGCGCTTCTGGATAGGTAACAATTACAGCCGGTTTTTTTCTAGAATTAATTCGATTTAAAACCTCAGCGCGAAGCAGAACATTGGCATTATCGGTTTCGTCAATTTGATACGGACGACGAAACGACGCTGGATAAAACAATACATCTTGTTCTCCAATCATTTGTTCCAAATCGTTTAGGTAATACGCAGCTTCTTCTTTGTTGTCTAAAACAATCAAAAAAGGCAGTTCTGTTTTCCTAAAAACGGAACGGATAATAAATGAAACAGCAGATCCCAACAATCCGCTGATATTCATTTTTACCTGATTTCCTTCCAGTAAACTTTTGGCAATCTGCTCTGCTTTTGGCAGATTATCGTATGTAGTATATAAGGCGTTTTTACTCAACTTTTGGTATATTTGGATCTATTGGCGGTGCCGAATTCGGAATCGCGCGTGTTGTATCTAACATTCTAAGGAAATCTTCTTCTCCTTCTTCTTTCGGGATTTTGGCTTTTTCGACAATTTTATCCATTTGTCTCTCCAGCGAAATCAGTTCTTTGTTGATTTCTTGTATTAAAAAAACCACTTTATCGGCTGGAATGTTATTTAAATGAATAAACAAATCCAGCATTCTGATTTTGGTAATCAAAATAGAAATACGGCTTTTAATCTGAGGCTGGTTAAACTGAGTCGGAATATTATTGTTTAAAGCCATCGCCTTTTTAGAAATAGCTGCGGATTTTTTCTGAAATGCACCAATTGTCTTTCTAGGCTTTTCTCCGATTTCTTTTATAAATTCACGCCACTCTGTCCAAGAATTCAATTGCGATTCTGAGATTTCATTGATTGGCTCATCTAGAAAAGTCCAGCCTTTATTTATATTATTAAAAATAGCTTCTTTCTTTTTCGCTTCTTTTGCATTTTCTGCAAGGCGTTTTTCATTTTCATTTTGGCAAGAAAATAACACAGTTGTCAAAAGCAGAAAAAGAGATATTTGGTATTTCATTGATAAAATATAGTTAGGCTGCAAAGTTACGAAGTAAATTTACAATTATGAATTCTGTTTTTTGCTAAAGATTCTATAAATCAAGGTTATTTTTTTGTCTTTTAATGGTAATTCGGATGATAATTTGAAATATTTCATTTGATGGTTTTTCCAATAAAATAGCGCTTTTTCACGGATTTACAAAAAGGCACAAAGACACACTCTTAAAAGAGAATAATATAACAAACAAACTTTTTATTTATTGAATTTATAATTTATCCTTTAAAAAAACGCAAGTAATTGCGAAAACGTTATATTTGTGTCTCTAAAAAATCATCAAAAAATGAATCCTAAAATATTGATCATTGGCGCCTGCGGTCAGATTGGAACAGAACTGACGCAAAAACTGCGTAAATTATACGGAACCGATAATGTCATCGCTTCTGATATTAGAAAATTAAATACTGATGTTGTTAATTCAGGCCCTTTTGAAGTGGTCAATGCTTTAGATTTTAATCAGATTGAGCATTTGGTTGAAGTGCATAAAATTACAGATGTATATCTGATGGCAGCACTTTTATCTGCAACTGCTGAGAAAAACCCAGCTTTTGCTTGGGATTTAAATATGAATTCGCTTTTTCATGTTTTGAATTTAGCGAAAGCAAAAAAAATCCAGAAGATTTTCTGGCCTTCAAGTATTGCCGTTTTTGGTCCAACAACTCCAAAAGAAAATACGCCTCAATACACTATAATGGAGCCTTCTACAGTTTACGGAATCAGTAAACAATCTGGCGAAAGATGGTGCGAATATTACCATAATGTTTATGGCGTTGATGTTCGCAGTATTCGTTATCCAGGCCTAATCAGTTGGTCTACTCCTCCAGGCGGCGGAACTACAGATTATGCTGTTGACATTTTCTACAAGGCTATTGCCGATAAAAAATACGAGTGCTTTTTGTCTTCTGAAACTAAAATGCCAATGATGTATATGGATGATGCAATTGATGCAACTATTAATATCATGAAAGCACCAGCAGAAGAAATCAAAATACATTCTTCATATAATTTGGCGGCTATGAGTTTTACTCCAACTGAAATTGCTGCTGAAATCAAAAAACATATTCCTGAATTTGAAATTACTTATAATCCAGATTTCCGTCAGAAAATTGCTGACAGCTGGCCAGCAAGTATTGATGATGCTGAAGCAAGAAAAGATTGGGGATGGAATCATAAATTTGATTTGGAAACTATGACAAAAGATATGCTGGAGCATTTGTCATAATCTAAAACTATAAAGATTTTAAAGCGTGTTATTTTTAGAATGACACGTTTTTTTTTTGAATTTTATTGTAAGAAAAAAAATACTGATTGTATAATTTATGTACTTTTGATTGCGTTTAAAAAATAATCAAGTTTATTCTAAAATCATCAATCAAATCACAACAAAAACATCAATCAAATGACAAATTCTTATCATCCTGTCGAGCAGAACAAAAGAACTGCAATTGTCGACATACTTCGGGGCTGGGCTATATTGGGTGTAGCCATTGGCAATTATCTGGACTTTTTATACATTGGTATAGAAAAAGAAATTAAGCACAATGCTTTTTCACAAGTGCTTCAATTTATTAACCGTTACTTTTTTGCTGCAAAATCTTGGACATTATTAACTCTTTTGTTTGGCTACGGATTTGCTATTTTAATTAACAATGTAGCCTCTAAAGGAAAAAATCCTGTTGCTTTTTTTGCCTGGCGAATGGTTTTGCTATTTATTTTAGCTTTTATTAATTCTGCTTTTTGGCTTGGCGATATCTTAAAGGATTATGCCCTTCTTGGACTTGTATTATTGCTTTTTTACAAATGCTCTACCAAAACTTTAGCTATTATTTCTGCTGTAATTGTACTTACAGTTCCTTTTGTAATGGCTTATGTAAATGGCATTAAAATTGAACATCCTGCCATTGCAACAAATCCAGAATTTTTAAAACTGTATCATTCTGGAAATTGGATTGACTTTTTTAAGTTTAATCTGCTTGCTTCGTTTTACGAGCAGATAATTATTCCAGGTTATGCCATTACGGCTCATTATGTAATGCTGGGCTGTATGCTTTTTGGATTTATGCTTCAAAAACTAAACTTTTTCAATCGTTTAACAGAATTAAAGAGACTTTTAAAATCGGTCTGCATTATTAGTTTAGCTATCGCCATACTTATCGGAATCGGGTTTAACATTGCTATAATCTACAAAGCTCCTTTTTTAAAGATTTTCCATCCGCTATACTGGCTGGTGTTATGCACGATGATATTTATCTCGACAGCAATCTGCCTCTTGTATATAAATGGCAAATTAAAAACGATTTTCAACTATTTTAGCGCAGGCGGAAAAATGACTTTAACCAATTATATGAGCCAAAATATATTGGCAGGTATAATTTTTTCTGGAATTGGATTGGGAATTGCAGATTCAATGCCGTATTGGTTTTACTTTATACTCGCTATTTCTGTATTTATTATTCAACTATTCATTAGCAAATGGTGGCTTTCAAAATACAATTATGGCCCAATTGAATGGTTATGGAGGTCTGCTAGTTATAGAGAATGGGTTCCATTTAAAAAAGCACAACCAGAGGCTGTTACAGATATGAAAATGGTATAAAAAAACTTGGAATAAACTTGATAATAAAAACAAAAGCCCTTAAAATAAATTTAAGGGCTTTTTCTATATTCATAAAAGAGAAATTTACTTCACTTCAAAAACATTGTTCGTTTGTTTTACGTCAGCCATTAATCCGCTTGGATCAATAGTGATTTTTTTGATTGACGTTTTGTTTTTGTCAATTGTAAAACTATAGTTTTGTTGTGCCCAAGCCCAATCTTCTAGAACTGTTCTTTTTTCGTTCGGATTTGGATTTGGTTTAACAAAATTCATCATTCTTAACGGAATATAGAATGTCTCAGATGTTCCGTCTGTATAATCCACTTTTAAATCGATTGGCATTGGCATTCTTCCAATTCTTTCTAAAGAAATTGTTGTTTTTCCTGCATTATCAGCAACATCTTTAATTCCGTAATCGATCGTGTTGGTTGTTTGTGTCCAATCAATCAAATACCAATCTAACTCAGCTCCAGAAACTCTTTCAGCTGTTCTTTTGATGTCGTTTGGAGTTGGATGTTTGAATTTGAAATCGTTGAAATATCTTTTTAAAGTAGCATCAACATTCTCTTTTCCGATTACATATTCTAACTGAGAAAGGAAAAGACTTCCTTTGATATAAGAAGAAATACTGTATGGACGGTTTTCGTCATAACGATCTCCGTGAGTTGTCTGTGGCTGTTCTTTTCCAGAATTTACTAAACTGTAATATGCTTTATAATTTCCAGCAAAAGGGTTTACTTCTTTTTTGTCTCCTTTTAATTCATTCAAAGCACTGTCTTCAATGTAAGTTGTAAAGCCTTCATCCATCCAAGGGTGTTTTGATTCGTTTGAAGCCAGAATATGCTGGAACCAAGAATGTCCTAATTCGTGCGTTGCAGTTCCTAGAATTCCTTCAAGAGTTCCGTTTCCTAACATTAAAGTACACATTGCATACTCCATTCCACCGTCTCCACCTTGAATAAATGAGTATTGTTTGTACGGATACGCCCCAACTCTTTGGTTGTAATATTCCATTACTTTAACCATCAACGGCTCTAACTGTTTCCAGTTTGCAGTTGTTTTTTCGTTGTTTTTGTAGAAGAAATGCAAATCAACATCGTTTGGTCCTTTTACAATATCATGAGTATATTCTTTATCGGCAGCCCAAGTAAAATCGTGAACATTTGGCGCAATAAAATGCCAAGTCAACGTTTTTGCTTTTTTAGGATATGTTACCGTTACGCCTGCATCTTGGTAACCGTGACCAATTGAATTTTTGTCTTGTAAATATCCAGAACCTCCAATTGTATAGCCTTTGTCAATAGTAATTTTTACATCAAAATTACCCCAAACACCGTGAAATTCTCTTGCGATGTAAGGATCTGCATGCCATCCTTCAAAATCAAATTCAGCTAATTTTGGATACCATTGTGACATAGAAAGTTCTACTCCTTCAGAATTATTTCTTCCTGAACGACGAATCTGAACTGGAACTTGTCCGTCAAAATCTAATGTAAAAGTCGTTTTAGAATTTGGTAGGATTGGTTTTGCCAAAGTCACTTCTAGGATTGTTCCTGAAACTCTCGTTTGAGCAGGAACACCATCTTGTTTGAAGTTTGCGATTTTTAAATACCCAATTTCATTTGGCTTTAACGTTTCTATACGGCTTTGTTTTACTTCTTTTCCGTCAGCTTGTTTTACTTTGTTTACCATTCTTCCGTCCGGATCTTTAATAAAATGAAGACGCGCATCCATTTCGCTTCCTGGTTGAAAAGCATTTGGATATAAATGATAGAATACCTTTTTTAGAGTATCAGAAGAGTTGTTGGTATAAACCAATTCTTGTTTTCCTTTGTACTGATAGTTTTTTACATCCATCGAAACCTCCATTTTATAGTCAGCGTGCTGCTGCCAATATGGAGCGCTTTGTGCAAAAGCCGAATTAAACCCTAGGCTAAGGAAAGAAAGTAAAATAATTTTTCGCATGTTAATATGTAATAGAAAATGGAAGAGCTTTCGCCCTTCCATTGGATTAATAGTGTATTATTGTTTATTTTTTAGACATCTTTTCAGCCATTAATAAAGCATTGTAAGCGTTTACCATCTTAGCTGTTTTTGATGATTCTACAGAAGAAACTGCTTTTGGGCTTTCACCTGGATTTTCGCTTTCACCCAAAACAACCATGGAAGGAAGTGCTACTCCAGAGTCCATCAAAATCTTTTTAACCTGAGCTGCTTTTAATTTTGGATAATATGAACGAATCAATGCTGCAACACCTGCCGCATTTGGAGATGCCATTGATGTTCCTTGCAAGTATTTGTATTTATTGTTCGGAACAGTTGCATAGATTTCTTCACCTGGAGCAAAAACGTCTACATTGATTTTCCCGAAGTTTGAGAATGGAGCCACAACATTTTCTCCATACGATTTATTAATCGCTCCAATTGTAATTAAATTGTCTGCAAACTCTTTTACGTTGTCTTTAGAATCGTTCGGATAATTGATGTTTTTTGCTTCATCAATATTATAACCATCGTTACCTGCTGCATGAACAATTAAAACGTCTTTTTTAGCCGCATAGGCAATAGCATCATAAACCCATTGTTTGTGTGGAGAAAAGCTTTTCCCGAAACTTCCGTTGATTACTTTTGCTCCATTGTCTACTGCATAACGAATTGCCAAAGCAATATCTTTATCATACTCATCTCCGTCTGGAACGGCTCTAACGGTCAAAATTTCAACATTGTTTGCTACTCCGTCTCCACCTAAATTATTTCCTCTAACCTGAGCAATAATTCCTGCAACGTGAGTTCCATGCAATGCTTTTTCTTTATCTGGACCAAAAACTACATTATTACCATAATGATTGTTTTTAATGTCTTCTGGATTATCACCAACGATTTTTCTTCCGTCGTAATCTTTGTTCAAGTTGTAGTTTAATTGGTCGTCAACTTGTTCTTTATATTCTCCGAAATCAGCTTCTGGATCAAAAGTTGGACCTGCATTTGTAAAAATCTGAGTCATAATTGCTTTACTTCTTGCCACTTTAGGGTCTGTTGAAGTAATAGCGCTTAAGTCTTCTATTTTGTATGTTGACTTATTAAGCTCTTTTTTAATGGTATTGTGAACCTCAAGTAAAAAATCTACTTGCTGTTTATCTTTTAACGCTTTTTCATATTTCTCTGTATATTGCGCCAAAGCTGCTTTGTATTCTGGAGAACCATCATCAGCTTTTTTTACGATACGTGTCATTTCTAGGTTTTCGTGAACGGCATCTCCAAGGAAATTCCATCCGTGAACGTCATCGATAAATCCGTTTTTATCATCATCGATTCCGTTTCCTGGAATTTCTTTTTTATTCGTCCAGATCATTCCCTGCAAATCTTCGTGTTCGATATCTACACCAGAATCTACAACTCCTACAATTACTTTCTGCCCTTTTTTACCTTGCAGCAATTCAGCATAAGCTTTGTCAACACTCATTCCTGGAATAGAATCTTTTATTAAATCAAGATGGCTCCATCTTTTTAATTCATTTTCGCTAAGAGGCGCTTTTTTCACAACCACCGCCGGCGCTGTAATAAACTCCTTTGAAGTAGAAACCTGCGCTTGAACTGTAGCGCTGCATCCTGCTAAAACAAGCAATGCAAAAGCAGATAATTTAAGAGGTTTTATATGACTCATGTATCTATAAATATAAGTAAAGTTAAAAGATGGGTCTAATTATGCTTTTTTGTTACAAAAAACTAACTGTTAACAATGTGTTATGAATTTTTGACGAAAAATACTGAAAACTATAATATCCGCAATCATTTACCTATCAAATCATTATAAATCTAATTGTATCATTTAAAAATATACTTATAATGGTTTGAATCGTCAAAAAATCAACAATAATATAGTCTTTACGGCTTTACGTAATGAATTACACTTCTAATGTCGTATTATTGTCGCACTCATATTTACAAATTTAGCCTATGAAATCAAAAGTACTTTTATTGCTATTATTGGCAAATTTTTCTTTTTACGCTCAAACCAACTTAGTTCCGAATGGAGATTTCGAAACTTGGTCTGTGTCATCTAAACCGGATAATTGGTTTCAGTATTTTAGCGGTTATATCTCTAAAAGTACTGTTGCTCAAAATGGTTCTTCAAGTATTAACATGATGGTTGCAAGCGGAACATTTAACTTTATTAATACTGAATATTTTCCTGTAACAGCAGGTAAAACGTATATAGTTACAATGTATCACAAACTTGCAAAAGGTACTTTTTCTTCTGTAGATTTTAGTTTGCAACATAAGCCAGGCACTTTTAAAGAGATAATAATTCAAAAATCAGATGTGGTTTTTTCTTCTACAGAATGGAGAAAAATTGAATTTGAATATACGCCAACCGTTTCTGAAAATGTCGAAGTTGATATCTGGACTACTGGTTCTCTTAATTCTGAAATTTTAGTTGACAATGTTTCTGTCATAGACAAATACACATCTATTCCAGACATAAATTTCGAAAATAAATTGATTGACCTAAACATAGATTCTGGTACTGCAGATGGAAAGGTTTTGACTTCAAGCATTTCATCAGTAACTCGTTTGGATGTTTCAAGAAGTTCTATTTCAGACTTGACAGGAATTGAAAACTTTACCTCTTTACAAACTTTAATTGCAAGCCGAAATTCTCTATCAAGTGTAAATCTTTCAAAAAATACAAAATTGACTTTTTTAAATATTGGCAATAATCAACTAACTGCATTAGATTTAAGTACAAATACAGCATTAGAAAATTTAGATTGTCAAAAAAACAAATTACTAGCATTAGATATTTATAATAATATCAACTTGACCGGTTTAAATTGTTCTTCTAATGCATTAACCAGTTTAAATGTCACTGCAAATACATTATTAACTGAATTAGCGACCAATTCCAACAAAATAACGTCCTTAAATATTGACAACAATGTAGCGCTACAGAGTATAAACTGCGGAGGCAATCTGTTAACTGCTTTGGATGTAGATAAAAATCTTGCTTTGAAAAGTTTATGGTGCGGAAGCAATAAATTGACAAGCTTAAACATCGATAAAAATCTAGAGTTAAGTGATTTAAATTGTGGAATTAACGAACTAACAAGTTTAAACGTATCAAACAATAAAAAATTAATTTCTTTAGTTTGTCACCAAAATAAAATTAAAAGTTTAGATGTTTCTCAAAACATTCTATTGGAACAATTGATGTGCCATTATAATGAGTTAACAAGCATTGATGTATGGCATAATCCAGAATTATACATGTTAAACTGTCATTTCAATAAGATTACAGATTTAGATATTTCTAAAAATCCAAAAATTACCGAAATATCGTGCAATGACAATAACTTAACATATCTTAATTTAAAGAACGGAAACAACAATAATTTCGAACTTTTCTATACAACCTTTATTAACAACCCTAATTTAACTTGTATTCAGGTTGATAATGTAATTTATGCCAATACAAACTGGTCTGACAAAAAAGATGCTGGTGCCACATTTAGTACTTCTTGTGAAAGATTTACATTTATTCCTGATATCAACTTCGAAAATAAACTAATTGCCTTAGGATTTGACTCGGGAAGTCCAGATGGAAAAGTATTAACATCAAATATTGATACCATTACAACTATAGATCTATATTATAGCAATATTAGTGACTTAACAGGAATCGAAGATTTTAAGTCTCTTAAGTCTCTAAGCTGTATGTCAAATAAAATCTCAACTGTAGATTTATCTAAAAATATAGCATTAACTTATCTTAATATTGGCTACAACAATTTGACTACTATAGATCTTTCAAATAACAGCAATCTTGAAAATTTAGGTATTTACTACAACAATTTGACAAGCCTAGATGTTTCTAAAAATGCCAATTTAATATATCTTTCTTGCCAATCAAATCAGATCACAAGTTTTGATTTATCACACAATACAAGTTTAGTCTCGCTTTGGTGCTCATCTAACAAATTATCTAGTTTGGATCTTTCTAAAAACGTAGCACTGATCTCATTAATCTGCTCAGACAATAAGCTCCTTACTAACATAAATTTAAAAAATGGAAGTAATACAAAATTTCCACCTAGCTCTAGTTCAATAGATTTTTCAAAAAATCCTGCGCTTTCATGTATTATTGTTGACAATGCTCTGCATGCTAATCAAAATTGGTCCGCTTTTAAAGATGTAACAGCTTCTTATTCAACTGTTGACTGTTCTCTGGTTACAGCAATACCAGACCCTGCTTTTGAAAACAAATTGATTAATTTAGGGATTGACACCGATGGCAAGAATGGAACTGTTTTAAACAGCAGTATTTCAGGTATCACTACTTTAGATGTTTCATCAAGTTCAATAAAAGACCTAACAGGTATTAATAGTTTTACCGCTCTAAATACTTTAAATTGTTCAGGAAACTCAATCGTAGCATTAAATTTTGCTAAAAATACTTCTTTAGCACTATTAAATTGCAGCAACAATTCTTTAGAAAAACTAAACCTGAAAAATGGTAACAATTTAAATTTTGACCTTAATTCTAATTTCAAATCAAACACAAGCTTAAGCTGTATTGAAGTTGATAATGTTATCTATTCTAATACTAATTGGGTTTCTCTTAAAGATGCTTCTGCAAGTTATAATGAAGATTGCACACAATACACTTTAATACCAGATTCTAATTTTGAAAACGCATTAATTGCTCTAGAAATTGATATCGATGGTAAAAATGGTAAAGTTAAAACAGAAAGCATTGTTAAAGTAACTTCATTAAATTTAGAAAATTTAAACATAAGTGATTTAGGAGGAATTGAAGATTTTAAAGCATTAATGTATTTAAATTGTAACAATAATAACATTACCAATATTGATGTAAAACATAATAAAGCATTAAGGGTATTAAATTTACATGGAAATCAATTATCAAGTCTAGATGTAACTGAAAACAAGGATATGTTTAATCTAATGTTTAGTAAAAATAAAATTACAACAATCGATTTATCGCAAAATAAAAACCTTCATTATCTTGTTGCAGATCAAAACCTTTTAACAAGTATCGATTTTTCAGCCAATCCTGAATTAGAAAGCATTTATTGTGGCAATAATAATTTAACAACTTTAAATGTATCTAATCTCCCTAACTTGAATCAGCTAAACTGTATCTATACCAATATTTCTGTAATTGATGTTAGATCTAATCCAAAATTGGTATGGCTGTATCTTAATGACAACAAAATTAAAGAAATTGATCTTAGCCAAAATCCGCTTTTAAAATACCTAAACTTAGGCAGAAATCAATTGACTACTTTAGATCTTTCTCATAATCCGCTATTAGAACTCATTTTTGTCGAAAATAATCCTTTAACAACATTAAATGTTCAAAATGGTAATAATAAAAATTTTATTCTGCCTTCTCAAACTGGAAAAAAAGCGGAGACTACTGATACGACTAGCTTCTTAAAAAACAGCAATTTGAGTTGTATTCAAGTAGATGACGTTGCTTATTCTAATGCAAATTGGGCTAGTATAAAAGATGCGACAGCGACATATTCATCAACCTGCAAGACACTAAGCATCGAAGATTCTGTATTCTCTAAAGTAGCAATGTTTCCAAACCCAACAAAAGGAGAAATGAACATTCATAACATTGCATTAGACAAAGCAACAGTTTACAACTCTTTAGGGCAATTAGTAAAATCTTTCACTTTAAACAATGCAAATACAAATAATACGATCGATTTATCTGGCTTGCCTAGAGGAGTTTATTATGTATATATAATCAATGGAGATGCTGCTTCTGCAAAAAAAGTAATAATAGAATAGGTTTAGAATTTAATTTGATTTAAAAATCCCGTTTTCAGAATGTTGAAAACGGGATTTTTTATTTGATTTACTACAAAATTTCTTCGCAAGTAAAAACATCTTTCAAACGAACACCTTTTTCGGTATGTTCAACCGTTATAATTTGATTGTAGGCATCGTGTTCCAGAAACAAATAATGATTATTATCTGCTGCCAAATTCAAGAACTTTGATTTCTCCGGCATTGTCAGCAAAGGTCGCGTATCGTAACCCATAACATACGGCAACGGAATATGTCCCGCTGTTGCTAATAAATCAGCACAAAAAACAATCGTTTTATCTTGGTATTTTATGTACGGAATCATTTGTTTTTCGGTGTGGCCATCGACATAATAGATGTCGAAATTTAATTCTTTAGAAAAACCAAAATCAGATTCAGGTCTCTCAATAAAATGTAATTGACCGCTTTCTTGCATTGGCAGAATATTTTCAGACAAAAAAGAAGCTTTTTCTCTCGCATTAGGTTTTATCGCCCATTCCCAATGATTTTCGTTTGTCCAAAATTTAGCATTTTTAAAAGCTGGTTCGTAACCCGTTTTATCCGAATTCCACTGAACGCTTCCGCCACAATGATCAAAATGAAGATGCGTCATAAAAACGTCTGTAATATCGTCTCGGTTAAAACCATATTTCGCTAAAGATTTATCTAAAGAATGCGATCCCCAAAGCGAATAATACCCAAAAAACTTTTCTGATTGTTTATCGCCCATTCCTGTGTCGATCAAAATGAGGCGATTTCCATCTTCGATCAATAAACATCGAGCAGCAATATCAATTAAATTATTAGCATCGGCAGGATTTGTCTTGTTCCAGATTGTCTTCGGAACAACACCAAACATTGCGCCTCCGTCTAATTTAAAATTTCCGGATTCTATTGGGTAAAGTTTCATGAGAATAATTTTCTAAAAGAACAAAGCTAGAAAATTCAAACTCCTTTTGCTAAATTTTAAAGTCAAAAAAACTTTTATTCTAAAGTTACCGAAGTGCTTCCCATTATTTCCTGCTTATCAAAGTAATTCACAAAATAAGTTCCCTTCTTAAACTGGTCAGCATTCAAAATTCCGTATGCATTTACCGATTTGCCTTGAAAATCTGTACTTACTATAAAACTATAAACAAGCGCTTTATCACTACCAAATTCAATCAGTTTATTATCACCCAAAACAGTGTTTTTCTGATCTAAAACTTGAACATAAAAAACTCTTTTTCCTGTTTTTGCAACGGCATTTCCGTTAACAGTAAAACTAATTTTAAGTTTTTTTGTATTCTTTGCTTTCGTTGTTTCCAATTCGGCTCCAGAACTTTTTTCACGAAGCGCAACTGCTCTAAAATTGCTTAGATACAATTTTGAAGCATCTTTTAAAGTCGATTCTAACTTTTTTTGTTTAGAAACCAAAGTGTCATTTTCTAACTTTTGTTTATACATTACAACATTCTGGGTTTCAATTTCGGTCAATAAATTTTTATTTTGAGATTTCAGTTTTTTAATTTCCTGAACTCTGTTTTCTAATGACGCATTCAAATCTGAAAGCTGATTTCTATAAACTCTAATCTGCTCCGCCGATGGATTATTAGAAGCTTTAATAATTGCGACTAAGTTCTCAACATTTTTACGCTCTAACTCTAATTCTTTAGATAAAGCTGTTTTTTCTAAAATAGCCTGATCGTATGCATTTTTTAATGTATTTAGAGAATCCAAAATATTCTTTTTCTCACTTGTTTCCTTACTTTCAAATGAGATGCTATTGGCAATACTTTCCTCTTTTACTTCGCCATTATTCTTATCAGGTTCACTGCTAAAAACCCAGACCACAGCACCTAATCCTAGAACAAAAATTATAGCAAACATGGGTTTAAACCACTTTATTTCATTTTGTTTTTTCATAATTACTCCAAATTTTTGCAAAAATAATTGAATAAAAAATGGCTTTAATCAGTAGAAATACTTGTTTTTTAACATTTAGGAGCGATATTTGCAGCTTAATTCTAAAAAAAGGATTTCTTTTAAATTTTAGAACTGTTTTTAAGATTGATTTTGTCAAAATAAGTATTATCTATTTTCTCATTTGTTATAATAATGTGAACCGTTATGGGAAAAGGTTTTTAAGTCGTATCTTTGCAGGCAATTTCTATTTAACATTGAAAATTAGCACTTTAAATCTGTAATATTTTTTATACAGAAATAAAAAGTCATTAAAAACAAACATCTAAGAACCATGATAAAAGTTTCTGATACTGCCAAAAAGAAAATCATCGACTTAATGAAAGACGACGGTTTTGATGCTGCGCACGACTACGTAAGAGTTGGTGTTAAAAGCGGCGGATGCTCTGGTTTATCATATGAGTTAAAATTTGATAAAACCAAAAACGACGACGACAAAATATTTGTAGACAACGATATATCTATTGCTGTTGAAAAAAAATCATTCCTTTATTTAGCTGGAACAATCTTAGAATTTTCCGGCGGATTAAACGGAAAAGGATTTGTTTTCAATAATCCTAACGCGAGCAGAACTTGCGGATGCGGAGAATCATTTTCTCTTTAGTCAAAAGCTGAAAGTTCTCAAGTCGCTAAGACTTCTATTAACTTTCGAATTTTAGACTTCAAAACATTAGACAACAACAAAAATAATGAGCAAATACACCGAAGACGATTTAAAGATCGAACTGGAAACTAAAGAATATGAGTACGGATTTTATACCAATATAGAATCTGAAACTTTCCCTATTGGCTTAAACGAAGAGATTGTAAGAGCCATTTCTCTTAAAAAAGAAGAACCTGAATGGATGACCGAATGGCGTATTGAAGCTTTCCGCGCTTGGAAAGAAATGATCGAGCCAGAATGGGCAAATGTAAGTTATGAAAAACCAGATTTTCAGGCAATTTCATATTATTCAGCTCCAAAACAAGTAGATCCTAATAAAACTCTAGACGATGTTGATCCAGAATTATTAGAGATGTACAAAAAGTTAGGAATTTCTATCGACGAACAGAAAAAAATGAACAATATCGCAATGGATATTGTAGTCGATTCTGTTTCGGTAGCCACAACTTTCAAAAAAACTTTAGCAGAAAAAGGAATTATTTTTTGTCCGATTTCTGAAGCTATTAAAGAACATCCTGAATTAGTTAAAAAATATTTGGGAACTGTTGTACCTCAAAAAGATAACTTCTATGCAGCATTAAACTCAGCAGTTTTCTCTGACGGAAGTTTCTGTTATATTCCAAAAGGCGTAAAATGCCCAATGGAACTTTCAACTTATTTCAGAATTAATCAGGCAGGAACTGGACAGTTCGAAAGAACTCTAGTTATTGCTGACGAAGGAAGCTACGTTTCTTACCTTGAAGGATGTACAGCTCCAAGCCGTGACGAAAATCAATTACACGCTGCTGTGGTTGAACTGATAGCTTTGGATGATGCTGAAATTAAATATTCAACCGTTCAAAACTGGTTCCCTGGAAATAAAGAAGGAAAAGGTGGAGTTTACAACTTTGTAACCAAAAGAGGTTTATGCGAAACAAACGCTAAAATTTCATGGACACAGGTTGAAACAGGTTCTGCTGTAACTTGGAAATATCCTTCTTGCGTCTTAAAAGGAGATAATTCAGTAGGAGAATTTTATTCTATCGCTGTAACCAATAATTTCCAACAAGCTGATACTGGAACAAAAATGATCCATTTAGGAAAAAACACTAAATCGACTATTATTTCTAAAGGTATTTCGGCTGGAAAATCTCAAAACAGCTACCGTGGTTTAGTGCAAATCTCGCCAAGAGCAGAGAATGCAAGAAACTTTTCTCAATGCGACTCATTATTAATGGGTAACAATTGTGGTGCACATACTTTCCCTTATATCGAAAGTAAAAATCCAACAGCAAAAATCGAGCACGAAGCAACTACAAGTAAAATTGGAGAAGATCAGGTTTTCTATTGCAACCAAAGAGGTATTCCGACTGAAAAAGCGATTGCCTTAATTGTAAACGGTTTCAGTAAAGATGTCTTAAACAAACTTCCAATGGAATTTGCTGTTGAAGCACAAAAATTATTAGAGATTTCTTTAGAAGGATCTGTAGGTTAAAAAAGTTTCAGGTTTCAGGTTTCAAGTTTTTGATCCGAAACTTACTTTTGCAACCATTAAAAAAGAATTTTATATCATATTAAAATAAAAGATTTTTCAAAGTTTCGCTTTTCAGCACAACTGAGAACTTGAAACTTGAAACTTTAAACAAAAAAAAGATGTTATCAATAAAAAACCTTCACGCCGCAATTGGTGATAAAGAAATCCTTAAAGGAATTAATATAGAAGTAAAAGCTGGAGAAGTTCACGCTATTATGGGACCAAACGGTTCTGGAAAAAGTACACTTTCTGCTGTGATTGCAGGAAACGAAAACTATGAAGTTACAGATGGTGAAGTAATTCTTGACGGAGAAGATCTTGCTGATTTAGCTCCTGAAGAAAGAGCGCACAAAGGAGTTTTCCTTTCTTTTCAATATCCGGTAGAGATTCCTGGAGTTAGCGTTACTAACTTCATGAAAACGGCTATCAACGAAACCCGTAAAGCAAACGGACAAGAAGAAATGACTGCTAACGAAATGTTGAAAGTAATTCGTGAGAAATCTGAATTATTAGAAATCGACCGTAAATTTCTTTCTCGTTCTCTTAACGAAGGTTTTTCTGGAGGAGAGAAAAAAAGAAACGAGATTTTCCAAATGGCAATGTTAGAGCCAAAATTAGCTATCCTAGACGAAACCGATTCTGGTCTTGACATCGATGCTTTAAGAATCGTTGCAAATGGTGTAAACAAATTAAAAAGCGACAAAAACGCTATTATCGTAATTACACACTACCAGCGTTTGTTAGATTATATCGTTCCTGATTTCGTTCACGTTCTTTATAACGGTAGAATCGTAAAATCTGGTGGAAAAGAGCTAGCGTATGAGCTAGAGGAAAAGGGTTACGATTGGATCAAGGCAGAAAACTAGTTTAGAGTTACAGTTTGCAGTTTGCAAAAACTCATAACTCATAACTCATAACTTACAACTAAGAAAATGGATTTAAAAGAAAAATTAGTATCGTCTTTTATGGCTTTTGAAGAGCGTGTCGATGTACATTCAGATTTACATGACATACGCACAAATGCCTTAAAAAACTTCGAAAATAAAGGTTTCCCAACCAAAAAAGAAGAAGCTTGGAAATATACATCGCTAAATGCCATCTTAAAAAATGACTTTACGGTTTTTCCAAAGCAGGAAAATGCAATCGAATTTAACCAAGTAAAAAAATACTTTTTACACGAAATTGACACTTACAAATTAGTATTTATCGATGGGGTTTTCAGTTCGCATTTGTCTTCTACAACCCACGATGGAATCGATGTTTGCTTAATGTCTTCGGCATTGACCAAACCAAAATATAAAATGGTTATTGATACCTACTTTAATCAAATTGCGAGTAAAGATGACAGCTTGACTTCATTGAATACGGCTTTTGCAATTGAAGGTGCATTTATCAATATCCCAAAGAAAAAAGTAGCGGACAAACCAATTGAGATCATGTATTTCTCAACCGGAAATGAAGCCGCTTTAATGGTTCAGCCAAGAAATTTGGTTATTGTGGGCGAAAATTCACATGTTCAAATTATTGAGCGTCATCAAAGTTTGAACGAAAATCCGGTTTTAACAAACTCTGTTACAGAGATTTTTGCCCAAAAACGCGCGATTGTTGATTATTACAAAATTCAAAACGATAATAACGAAGCGAATTTAATTGACAATACTTACGTTTCTCAACAGCAAGAAAGCCATGCGTCTGTTCATACTTTCTCATTTGGAGGAAATTTAACTCGTAACAATTTAAACTTTTACCATTTCGGAGAAAGATTGACAAGTACGCTTAACGGAATTTCTATCTTAAATGAGAAACAACACGTTGACCATTATACTTTGGTAAACCACGCAACGCCGAACTGCGAAAGTTTCCAAGATTATAAAGGAATTTTCTCTGATCGTTCGACAGGAGTTTTCAACGGAAAAGTTTTGGTTGAAAAAGAAGCTCAAAAAACAAATGCTTTCCAAAAAAGCAATAATATTTTATTGAGTGACAAAGCAACTATCAATGCAAAACCACAATTGGAAATTTTTGCTGATGATGTAAAATGTTCTCACGGATGTACTGTTGGACAGCTTGATGAAACAGCAATGTTCTACATGCAGTCTCGCGGAATCCCGAAAAAAGAAGCTAAAGCTTTATTGATGTACGCATTCTCAAATGCCGTTATCGAAAGCATCAAAATACCAGAATTAAAACAAAGAATTACTAAAATCATTGCCATGAAATTGGGCGTGAATTTAGGGTTTGATTTGTAATTAACTTAACCGCAAAGAGCGCTAAGTTTTACGCAAGGTTCGCAAAGTTTTTTAATAAGCTTTGCGAACTTTGTGCTTTTTACTTGGCTCCCGATAGCTATCGGGATTGCAGTTAAACTTGTTCCTTGTGAAAGGTTTTTAGCAAATTAAAATTGTTACTAAGAGGTGAGTAAAAAAAGTTTATTGGATCTTTTTCCAAATTTATTTTGAATGTTATTTTGCCCAAACCTATCTCTTCAACATCTTTTAAATCAACTTTAGTATCATCAAAATAAATACTTTTTTCATCAAATTCTATTGTTTTATATTTCTTGAACATTTGCATCAAAATAAACGAAGAAAAAGAAAACACTATACATAATAACAAGGCAAGGGTTTCCACAAACGCACTATAGAGCAAAAAGCCTAATGAGCCTATGAAAATTATTTTTGAAACTAAATTATACCAAAAACTAATTTCATGATTTAATTTATACTTCATAATTATTTCCTCAAACTATCAATTACATCCCTCAAAAACCCATTAAAATCAAATCCAGGTTCTTCTTCTCTTACTCCCATTCTCACGATTACCATATCTTTTGATGGAATAATCGCAACCATTTGACCTTGATAACCACTACAATAAAACATATCACGAGGAACATCTGGGAATTTTCCTCCTGCGTTTAACCAGAATTGTGCTCCGTATTTTCCTTCAGAAGTATTGGTTGGAGTTGCTGTGTACTTTACCCAGCTTTCATCAAGGATTTGCTCTCCGTTCCAGTTTCCTTTATGAAGATATAATAATCCAAATTTTGACCAGTCTCTTGGAGTTGCCCATCCGTATGACGATCCTACAAAAGTTCCTGACATATCTTGTTCAACAATCATCGAATTCATTCCGATTTTGTCGATTACGGCACTGTACCAAAAATCTAGATATTCTTGCTGTGTTTTAAAATGTCTTCTTAAAATCAGTGACAATAAATTGGTTGTTCCTGAAGAATAATTCCAATGCGTGTTTGGTGTAAATTGAGCAGGTTTTTCCAATTGTACTTTTCCCATATCTTCGGCTTGAAAAAGCATTTTTGTTGCATCGCAAATTGTGCTGTAATTCTCTTCCCATTCTAAACCAGAATTCATGTGAAGCAAATCGTTAAGCGTAATGTTTTTTCGTTCATCATTTTGCCATTCCGCAACTGGTGCAGGTTTATAGATGTCAATTTTCCCTTGTTTAGCCAAAACTCCAAAAGCCGAACTTGTTATACTTTTGGTCATCGACCAACCCAGAATTTTACTGTCTTTATTAAAACCTGTATCGTATTTTTCGGCAATCAAATGATCTTTGTATAAAACCACAACTGCACGAGTTCTTTTAATTCTTCCTCCCGTTTTATCAAAAGCATTATCAACCGCTTTTTTCAATTTGGAATAATCAATATTCGTGAAAGTAGAATCTTTTGGTTCGTTGTTTCCGTATGGAAAAGGAAGATTGTTTTCTAATTTTGTTCTTTTTGGAAGCAGATATGGCTTTGTAATATCAAAATCATCATTAATCAAAGTTGCCCCAAGACCTTCGCGATAAATGGCTTTTCTTTCTTTCAATCCGTAAACAGAAGAAATCGCAAATTTCCCAGCATCATCGATTGAGTTTTTAGCCAAATCAACCAAATTGATATCATTGTCGGTTTTCTGAATTAAATCTAACGGACGATTGTCAATAAAATGCCCTGACGCAACACTTTTGGCCGAAAAACCCGAAATTAAATCAAGCTTCGGATAAGTTGTAAATCCGAAATACAAAAAAGCAAGAACCAATACAAGCAAAAGTACTTTGAGAATTTTTTTCATGATGAGTTAGTATTTTATTGCAATATAAATAGTTTAT
>Ga0099824_1000073_pt1 | contig 70940 bp, 33 predicted proteins | sample SiratrowhiteBW_FD_76837 | JGI IMG/M metagenome (GOLD analysis project Ga0099824, IMG submission 76837) | Root nodule microbial communities of legume samples collected from California, USA - Siratro white BW | ecosystem: Host-associated > Plants > Roots > Nodule | place: USA: California... | reverse complement strand
TATTTTTTAATTAAGTGGAGAACATGGGTTGTTATCTGAGTGGTTTAAAAATTATTATTTACGAATATTTATTTATTTATTAATTTTTTTTTTTTATTAAAATATTTTTTTTTTTTTTAAAAAAAATAAAAATATATTTTTTTTTTTTTTTTGTCAAATACCATATAGCATTGTGTGGCATGATATGGTAATCATGCATAGGCAAAATAAATTTAAAATAGTTTATTGTTAATAATATTATTATATAAGCATAGGAGGGTCGATACTATACATTATTATTCGTAAAGTTCATTTATGCAAAGAATCAAGCAATAAAATAATATGGACTAAATTGCTTTTAGTTGATGAATGTCTCGAAACAAAGGTGATTCTGCACTCTTATTCAAAAGGGCCACGTCGTTTTCGAATTGGAAGTTTGAAAGGGATTACTTCTTTCCTTTTTTTCATATTCGAAATTTAAAATTTAAGCAAAAGACACAACAGTAGTTTTCAAGATATGTGATAATTTAAAAAAAAAAAATTGTAATTCCTTCTCATAGTGGTAAGCATGATTGGATATACTTCACTGAGATTTGGGTTGTACTGGTATAGTTCAGGTTTAATCTATTAGGTCTAATTTTAGGGATCTCATTCTAATAATATTTTTGGTACGTAATTGGGTAATGTGTAAGAAGTAAAGTACCAATTTCAGGATCTCATTCTAATAATATTTTTGGTAGGTGATTCACTAACGTATGAGAAGTAAAGTATAACACTTAAATCTATTTAACTGGTGAATTCTCCATCTGAAATATTTAAATCATTCTATGAAATTAAAAAGACGTAATTATTAATAAATATAATAAATACAGACTAAAAAAAAAGATCTTATACTAAAAAGTGAGAAATGAACAAATAATACATTAAAAAGAAAAATGAAAAAATAGAGGAGAAAATGAGTGTTCTAGTTAAGAAGTCATTATCTTTCTCGACAAGAATATTTTGTTGTTCATCATGAGTCTGATAAAACTTTTCCTTATATCCTTTCTTACGAATAACTTAAAAGCATTATGAAGAGACAAAATTTGACTACAATATCATGTCATGTTAAGTATAATAAACAAGATTATGATAAGGTGACACTGAATTATCCAAGAAAAATATTGACTGCAAAGACTATATGGAAGGATCATTTCAAGATCGTCAAACGCAACAAATTTATGATTTTATTACATTTAAATTATTGTTTTGTGTGTTTTTCTGAACTATTGTTTTATTTATTATATTTAAATTATCATTTCTTAAAATTATAAAAGTTGTATAGATAAATTTACCATGATAAAGTTTTAAAACTTGTAAAAAATGTGTAGAAGTTAAAAAATTAGATTTCTTTTTAAAAAATATGTAGAGATTTTAAAAGAAAAGCAGAAAAAAAATTAAAGAAAATAATATGTTTTTTCCCCTGAAAAGTATAAGTTAAACCAAGAGAAAATATAACAATATTTCAAAATATGAAATATGTAAAAATACTGTTTCAAAAAATACGGCCAAAGTATAAAAGATTAAGTTTAAAAAATAATGAAAATATGATAAAAAAAAACTACATTTAAGACAACCATCTAATTTATCAGTTCTATTAAGACTCTAGTGAAATTGAATTCATAATCTTTAAGCAAGAATTTGAATTTAAGTTTTGCACATGAAAAATTATAATTCAAAAGAAACATTTTGATTTTTCAAAGAAATTAATCATCAGCAAAATAGATATATTCTTAAAAAAAAAAGTGGATGATAAAAATAAAGTTGAAGCAGTGGTAATTAACCCTATGCTTAATGATATGAATCCAGTCCACTTGAAATGGTTCTTTTGAGGTTAGGGATAGCAATTATGGAGCATTTTAGCTTAATTATAATAATCAATACTATCATTTATTAGCATTTTCTACAATGAAGTAAGTATTAGGGATGGAAACATTTGAGATTATTCATGGAATTAAGAACTTAGACTTCGGTAAAGTTTGGCTTATTCTTCAAATAGCTTTCGGATGTTTTGAATGTTTATCTGCTCTCTTATACCTTTATATATTTTTTTCATGTTTAATTCTTATACTTATAAATTATTTATTTTAGTTTTAACTTTTAAATTTTACTCGTTTTAATATTTATATACATCTCTCTCTCTGAATTAATTTGTTTTAGTTTCTATACATATATTTTTTAATCCTTATAATTTTAGACAACAATAACCAAAACGAACTAAAAAGTGTATGTATAAAAATTAAGATAAGTAAATTTTAGATGTAAGGATTAAAAAAATAAAAATTGTGTAAATATAATGACTAACGGCATAAACTTAAGAGATTTAATTTCATTACTTCGGTCTTTTAAATCTATCAAATAAACTTATTTCAATAAATATAAATAACATACTGATGTTATTATATAGTTTATTTTTAGGGTAAAATATGTAAAGTTCAGAATTAGTCCTTCTAAAACTTTTGTCCGTTTTTGGTTCTTCTAATTTTGAAATGTACTACTTACTTTTGGTCCTTTAGATGGTCTAGATAGTATTTTACAAAGGAAAAATGGATTAAATAACATTTAAAGGATTTCAAAATTAAAGGGACCTATAAACAAAAAAAATTAAGTGGACTAAAACTACATTTTACATATTTGAAAAGGATTAAAAGATTTTCAAAAGAATATCTTGCCCTTGTAAATTATTATTATTATTATTATCATAATTAATTTTTGAATATAATATTTTGGAATTGTATGTTTGATATTATATCTAAATCTTTTACTTATTTAAAAATTTGGTACAGAATAAGCCTTTTAAATAATTTTTAGGCCTAAGTCAGGTTTAAAATGCACATCCACCAGCAGTTTGGTAATAACTTCGTTTTCCAACATAATTTATGGTTCGGAGAAAAATGCATTACCTCTACTCTCTGTTAAGTTTGGTTCAAGATCTCTGCAAATTCTGTCATGTTCATTAGTTTGATAAAACGTTTACAATAATTACAAAGATGCTACTACTATTTGTCCTCATTCACAAAATTCTGTCACTTTTTTCGAGGGAAAACTCCTTCAATTGATCAATGAACAAGCCAAGGAAGTTGCAGCAAAGGATTTACATAAGAAGTCCTTCAGCTAGCTTACATGCCATCCACGCAGCTCAGATATTTTGGTTTGCGATAAAAATGTATAAACTATTTCTAATATCTAATGTAAAGGTATGCTTACAAAAAATGAAAAAAAAAAAAATGTCCAAGAATTTCTACCCAATACAAGTGAAGAAAAATGAACATGTATCATGGAGTTTCATCAATGGTCTCGAGTGCTGGTCTCCAAGATCTCTGTTTGGAGTACTTTTCAACTGGTTCTGGCTCCCTTATCACCTGATTAGCAGCTTCTAATTTCTTAAGCTCCGAAGGGAACATGCAAAATTCAGTGAACACTGGAAAAATCTTTCCCAAGTTGTTAAAACTTGTATGCTTGGTTGCCCTTGATGCTTTGTAATTAAGAGAGCTCATTTCTTCATGGGTTAGCACAGAGTAGAGGAGGTCCATTGGTAGAAGGAAGTAAAATTTGCGCCTTTCAAGTTCCTCATCAGCTAGAAGCCCTTGAATGCGGTGTCCCACTTTGAGGTAGGTAGAGTCACAAACAAACTGTCCGGGGTATTCTAGCATCAGTTCTGCAGCTCTAATTGGTTTTGTGTAGCTCTCTAACCTCCCATCCAAAAATAGCACCTTGGAGACCCCACTGGCTGTCAAGGAAGGAGTGCAAGAAGCTGCGTTGCCCATTTCTGAGAAACACACAGAGGGGGTTTCAGAATTGGTATTTCACCTTGGAAATGTTGGGAAGTTGGAGCTGAGTGAGTTGGCTGTCAGAGGTTCTTGGAATGTGACTGTATTTATCAGTGAAGCTGCCTGGTTGTTAAGAAAGAAAGAAAGAAAGAAAAATAGTTCATTGTCGTTTTCTGGCTGAAGGTCATAGTTGGGTAATCAGTTAGCATATCTTTATTTCGATATTTTGATTTTATTATTTTGGTACTGAAGTTTGTCCTAAGCCTTGTTATATCTTTATAACCAAGTTTCCCATCTGGCAGCGGCTTAGTTTTTATGCAGATATGAAATTAAGAAAGTAGGCGTGTCTTTGGGCATATAATCTATTTGCCCCTTGTGTTAAAGATCATCTTTTTTTAATTAAAGGTTAGAAAAGCCACAAATGGTGGAAATAGGCCAACCTGGCAAATTTGGCCTATTTTGACGTTGATGTATGGAAAAATCATGCACATAACTTTCCAGTTTGTTTAATTTTGTATTCCTTAGAGTCTATTTGTTAAGAGAATTGGAGAGTAGTTTATTGGAGTGCACATGGGGAGGGATGGAGAAAAGGCTACGGGGTTTAGATAACCTCACTCAAGGACACTACCAAACTAATGATTAGATATGGTAGCACGTAATTTCTTTGATTTTATACCATTTATAAAGGATTCACCTGATATCTGCTAATGTCTACACATGCACTTTGTTTTGGTTGATATGAAAGGAGCATATGCATTTGATGGCAAACGTCAAATCTCTTGGTATCAAGTCACCATCCAATGCTAGCTTGCACTATATTCCCATGAACACATTATATATTAATTGCCTCAACATTTCTCCTTTGCACCTGTAGGGGTCTACTGCTTGTCATGTGATCTGCTATTCATGTTTTCCACACAATTACTCCAACACACAGCTAATTAGATAAATCTATTTTGTCAAATCTTCAAGAACAGCTGAAAGCAAATCAACCACTTTGGCGTTTGATAGGATCTTAATTTTCTTGAAGTGTCAGGATCTAATTTTAATAGGATGTTCTCTTGTAATAAATCTGTTGGGTTGGGAGAGTAGTTGGCTAAAACCAAAGTCATAGGTATAAAATTTGATTAAAAAAGGTAGGTAAAACAGTGAGAAGTATTAAAATTTGGTTGCTGAATTAAGAAATGAAGAATCTTGAGTAGGACAACTAAATGATTGGCGTTTCGTTTTGGACTTTGGCCTATAATTAGTTGTCATAGGGGTTGAATGTACATTGAATGTTTTATGAGATGGGTTTTCTGCTTCTTTCCTATCCAACAAAAGGAATGATTGGCAAGCAGCGGTTCGGTTGTTGCTTACTTGGTTGACATCAACGACAACAGAGACACACATACTCCACAAACTGTTAAACTACTTGTTCTCTCATTTCTCATTTTTTCTAGAAGCCAATATTTGTTTATGATAATTGCAAAACGTATCTGCCTGCTACCTTGGATTGCAACATGAAACTGAGCATTAGAAAAATGAGAAAGCAAAAAGATTAGAAAATACAATTTAAATTACTTACAAATATAATTCTAGTTTTTGTACTTTAATAGGCACTGAGTATGTTCATGCACAGGCAAATTGGTTACAGCTCCAACCCATACAACTTAAAGATCTCTGGCCAGTTAAGCCCAGCTGTTTGCTTTGCACCAAAAGAAAATCAACTATGTTTTCTATTTGCTAGCTCAACAGAGCACCTTTTGGTAGGGATATTTAATTAATTAACTCTGATAAAATATTTTTAAAATTACTAAAGTCATATATATAATGTTGTTAATTGCATGATTAATTTGTATTAGTGGTTTAGATTTAACGGACGAGGAAATACTAATTTCTCACTATTACTGTAGTTTGGAAGTATCCTAATGGTAAAGGACATTGGAATTAGGCCAAGCATTAAAATATCTTTTTAGTTTGTGGTGTTTAAAGCGGTGAGTGGGACCACACCAATTAGTGAAGGACACGTATGGTGGAAAAGGGGTTAACGACACATTGGGGCGTTGAACCTGAACAACCTCATCTACAATGAGTTAACGTTCTCCACTTGTCCCTCCTGCTCCTGCTGCTGCTGCTTCTTCTTCCACAGGTAAATGTTTCTTGTTTGTACTTATCACTTCCTTAGCACGCTCGTCAAGCTTTTGTTTTCAAAGCTTGCTACTTGCTGCGTCAGCTGATTCCTCTTCTCTTCAGGGATGGCCTATGTTCCATATGGAAATGCAAATTGCAACTCTTTATTCCAAAAATTTGCAATTTCCCATGTTGGTATTTCTGCTTTGCCATTCTTCCATCCGGGGGTAAAATCTTGTACAGTTTTTAACAGAGGTCCGTTAATTACTCAACTACTTCTGTGATTTGTGTTCGCTTCATTGCTGTCGCGATGCTTCTTTTCTTCCCTGAAAATTGCAGTTATTTTTTAATGTGGTATGCTGCAACTGTAGTGTGCTGTTCTGTTAATTGACTTCCTGTGCTTCGTTAATTGAAGTTGGTTTCATTTCCAGTGACGCTCTTGTTCTCTTCCTGCTAAACTATTCAGGAACAGTGATTCCCCAGTGCTTGAATGAAAAGAGGAGTTTTGCTTTATCAGAAAATAGATTTAATTGCAAGTTGCCAAAGAAAGTGAGATTCTATGTCCCTAGAAGTCAAAATTCTTCCAACCCTAGTGGAAGTACGGATGAAGTCTCCAAAGAGACAGAGGTAAGTACGAGTGAATACTAATGTGATGATGTTATTGTCATATTTAGACGCTATTAGCCAATGGAGATTTTATTTGGCTGGAGATTGCTGTCAGCTTTATATTTTAACCATGAAACTTGAAATCTTGAGAAGTTGTGCAAACCCCAAATGTATGTGCTAGGTTTCTGCTTTTTTTTAGTTAATCAAAGTCTACTTTCTAGTGAGGAGATGTGATGGAAAAATATGGCTAAAATAAAATATGTTCTAGTGAATTTCTGTCTGCAAGTATCTAATTTCATGCTTAAGATATCCAATTTTTGGTATGAGAGGATGTGTTGAAAATCTTAGATTACCTATAGATATGAATAAAATATAGTATATAAAGGAGTGCACGTTTAAACTCACCTTCTAATAGAACAAGCTTATTTCATGCTTAATGTCCTGGTGAATATCCAATTTAAATTTTGAAGACGGTAAAACCAATGAAAGAATAATGGATTCTACTAGAAGGAAGACTTTTCCACATTTCCAGATGGATGGAAATGGGTACATATGTTCTTAAATTAGACTATTCTTTCTCTAGATGTTAACTATGAGTATAATTAACAAAGTTTAATTTGATGGATTCACTTCGTTATTGTTTGATATTTTATGCTGTTGTCTTCTGAAAATTATGACCAATCAACTGGTAGTTAATTAGGATTTAGTGTTTTAGTTGCGGAAATAGGTTCAATAAATGGAGAGTAGAAAGACTGCTTGCTGTATTTGTCTGATTTATATTTAACTCTGAAATCTTCTACCTGCTTTATCAGCCATGCCATCTCAAGCATTTAACAAATTTAGACGCCTGATGCTTATTCTTTTATGGATGTTACAGAAGACACCGTTTGGATATACAAGGAAAGATGTCCTATTAATTGGACTTGGGGTTACTTTACTTGGCATTGGCTTAAAAAGTGGATTAGAGGTACCTTGCTTTTTGCTTATGCGACACCTTTGTATTTTTTTAATTTTTTTTCCTTCAAAATCTTTTTACTTAGCTTATTCCAATTCATAACGAGAAAGTACGTAGTCTGAAGATTCTTAACAAATGGTTCAGGTGCCTTGTAAATAAAGAGCACAGTTAGTGTACCTTCTTTGAGTTGCTTTTGCCCATGACGCAATGGATAACATATAGGCACTTATGCACTAGGGTTAATTCACGCAACTGTTCTTGGATAATTTTTGTAGTTTGCTGGAGTTGATTCACTACAAGCAGGAAATGTGGTTCAGCTAGTGCTGGTTTTGGGCCTCACGGTTGGGTGGATCTTAACATATGTGTTCAGAGTTTCAAACAAGGAAATGACATATGCACAACAACTACGTGACTATGAAAGGAAAGTGATGGAGGTACAACAATCTTAACAGGGTTGCTTTTTGATTCAAATATTTGAAAATAATTATTTTTTGATTCACCAAAAGAATTGAAGTGCATGTTTGGGTATTGAATTACGATATTTCCTGGTCAAATTTGACCTTGTTCTAACCTTTTTCAACCATCTTGTAATTTGGTTGAAGGCATTATATCTAGTTCTATGATATCATAACCTTTTTACTTTTAAGAAAATATGAATGAAATAGAAAAGATCATCAGTCCTTAAAATATTTACAGTTACATGACATGACCGAACTTCAGACAATTTAGATGCAAACCAGGAAATATTACTTTGCATCAAATGTTTCATGCTTTGTGCAGAACATTTGTTGAAGCATGTTACTTTTCAGATTGCACTGAATATGACATGACACTGAATGATATTGCTTTGTTGAATCTGCAGAAGCGGTTAGAGTCCCTAACCGAAGCAGAGCTACAAGCACTGCTTGAAGAAGTGGAGGAAGAGAAGAGACGTTAGCTAGTGGTGGGCTGGTGAACAGAAGTAGCTTGTTTGTGTATATATACACTGAAATTTTGCCAAACTCTTTGAAACAGAAATTTTAATCTATATGGAAACAGAAACTAGTTCAGATTAGCTACGCTTTCTTCAGTTTACTTAAAGGGACTTCAAAATTCTTAAGTGTTTTGATCACAAAAAATTCCTGATCGAAGCAACTCTGTTGGATAGGATGATGATCCTTTTAAAATCCATATATTTTGTTTTTTTTTTTATCGCTTTTATTTCCATCATTCTTATTTTATTTTTTTCCTCTGTTTCTTTCTTAATCCAAAATATAAACATAACTGGTTGAATGTTACTTTAGGCTGAGGAAGCATTATCTTTAACTCTTCACGCAGACATTTCAAATAACCTTCAGGGATGAGATGAACACAAAAGGAAAAAAACTAATGCTGATAAGGTTGATCAATACAAGTACGAACATTAACTTATTTAATTAATACGAAAGCTAAATTGTTATATACACACATTATAAAATATATTTTAGAAAATTCTGTGTTTCTTTTTATGATATCTTTTTCTAATTATTTCTTGCACTGATTATTTATCAACTAAAATATCCTTTCATTTCTTATGTTCATTATGGTTAGATAAAGTTGATACATTATTTTGATGTATATTTTTTATGTGTTATTTATCTCTGTAATTATCAGTATGAGCTATTTTTTTGTATAATCCTTTCTCTAAATAACTCACATATGTTAATATCATATTTCATCATAACTAATCTATTGTTTATGGTTTAGCATGCATTATGAGTCTTTTATTTTTTAAAATATAGAGTGAGTGAGTCTCCTTTTTTTATTAAATAATAAATTATAATTTAGGTATCGATGGAAAAAAATTATTTTTAAAAAGGTAAGATCGTATTCCCATTGTTATATTTTATACATTGAGGATAATTTTAGTAATTATTATAATTACAGACAATACTTTCAATTAAATTAACCAGCTATTTTAATGCGATAAATTAGTTATTGATTCTTTAAACAAAAAGAAATGAATTAATTTAAAAAGGGATTAGTCTTAATTGCGTGGTGGATAAATGGAGGTTATAAGTTGATATTTTAGCAGGTTGATCACTTGAGAAAAATAAGAAACTTGATTAATAAGAGATAAAAGCAATAAATTAATGATGGCTGGGTATGGTATTCGAATCTTTTCTCACGAGAAACAGAATAATGGGTTCCCTTCCTTCATCCAAGTTCAAACATCTAGATGTACGCCACGTGTCACTTTCATCTCGTTAATATTACTAATATTATTAATCCTATGAAAACTTCTCCAAATTCAAACACCAAACCCAATAATTAGAAGTCACTCACCTCAAGTAATTGCCCTTCTTCCTATCACTAAACACGAAATGATTACTACGTTGCAAAAATATAAAATATAAAACGTCACCTTCTTCTCTCTCTCTCTTCAACGTGTTTCATCCGTACTCATGGCCGTTTTCCTTTCGCCTATTCCTCCCAATCCCAAACCACCTTTCTCTGTGTCTATCGTCTGAATTTCGATAACCGTTTCCATATTCTCGTTCTAACTATTCTTCTCCGTTTTATTCTTGTGCGTATCTCTCTGTTTGTTCCTTTCGTTTTTTGTTTTGTGTTGTTTTTCCATGGAGTCGGCGAACGTTGCTGGCTACGCTCTGAAAACCCTAGCTCGGGTGTGAAATTCGTGAGCGGCAAACGCATCGGTGGAGAATGACGATTGTGACCGGAGATCGGTACCTGGTGAAGTTGGTGCAGTTCGTGGAGGAGCAAGCGGGTCCTCTCATCGAGGGAGCCACGGTGTTGAAGCTGAATCCCGCGGGTCTCCACTACGTGCAATCGAGGCTGGAGGCGCTGCACGAACTCGAGAGCCTCCTTGCCGGCGCTCCGGTGGACTACCTGAGAGCGTACGTGTCGGACCTCGGCGACCACCGCGCCCTGGAGCAGCTTCGGCGGATCCTGCGCCTCCTCACCTCGCTCAAAATCGTTTCGGTGCTGCCTCATCCCAACAGGGATCCCACTCCCTTGTCCTTCTTGCCGTTTGGGAGGTTGAAGGTTCTGGAGCTCAGGGGTTGTGACTTGTCCACTTCCGCCGCCAAAGGCCTTCTTGAGCTCAGGCACACGCTCGAGAAGATCATTTGTCATAACTCTACTGTGAGTCTATTTCTGGAGTTCTCATCATTTTTTTAGTAGCTTTCTATCTTCTCTATTCAGTGAGTGTTGGAAATTGGTCCGTGTGTTTTCAGGATGCTCTGCGGCATGTGTTTGCTAGCAGGATAAAGGAGGTGAAGAATTCTCCTCAGTGGAACCGCTTGTCGTTTGTGTCATGTGCGTGTAATGGCTTGGTTCTCATGGACGAGTCTCTGCAGCTTCTTCCCGCGGTTGAAACACTTGACCTTAGCAGGAACAAGTTTGCAAAGGTGGATAATCTGCAGAAGTGTACCAAATTGAAGCATTTGGACCTTGGTTTCAATCACTTGAGAACATTTGCACCCTTCACCCAGGTACATGGTTAGAATATTTGTTTTTTCCTTATCTGGTCTTTTGCAATTGCATTCATAGTATGTACTGGACCTAGTTTGTCTCGGATGAAAATCGTTTTTGCTGCTTATTGCATGTTGGAAAACTATAATTTTCGATTTAGTTGACTGCATTCCATTCAGTGTTGTTGGGAAACTAGAGTTTCTTTTGTTGGGTTGTTTACGTGAATCTGAAGTCATCTTTCAATTTCCGTTCTACCAATTGTAGAAGTTTTCGTTTGAAAAGGTAAAGGGGCCATTCATGGAATTGTTGTGAATAAAGCGATCGGGATAAAAAATTCTGTTTTTGTTATTCTAGTGCTTGAATTTGACTCTCCAATGTCCACATTTAACAGAGTATGGAAGTATGAGACTTTCAACACCGTGAACATGAATATGAATAATTTGTTCTTCCTTTCTTGGCTGTGATATGATTTTTCTTCAGCTACCTTGATTGAAAATATTAGTCACCTTGGATATGGTTTTCTTTTCGGTAAGGTGTTAAAAGGATGTCTTTGCCCCAAATAGAGAACCTGGGTTTCAAGTGATGGTATCCCAAATGGAGTTGATTTGGTGTGATTTTCAAAATTCATGCTGACTCATGCACTTACTGTGTGATTGAAAATGGAAGTATTATGCTCCTTTTGATCTTGCAATGAGCAATCTAGAGTGGAAATTACTGAAATTAGAGTGGTGTGTGATTCTAGTTTGCTTGCATAAATTTCTATTTTCAGTATTGTGTGCCCTAACTTTGAGTATTGATTATGTGGATATCTTCTCTTAGAAATTAGTTTTAGGACCTAAAACAACCCTATAAAATTGTGTGTATGCTGAGGATTGTCTAAGCCTTATGAAGTTTTTTTTTTTTTGAATCATATTTCTAATCGAAGTGGGACTAAATCGTCATACTTTTGAGGTTGTAAGACATCCTCCAAAGAGGCAACATCTAAGATGGATTAAGGATAACCATATTTAAGGCAATTTTCCAGCCTTCCCCCTCAACCCCAAGGTTGCCGGCCTGGAACGTGGTTAATACAGGAGTACCATGTTGTATGCGTCATTTTCCTGTTGATAAGACCATGCAGAAATATATGTGTAGACACTTAAATGCCACACAGTTGCCAGGGTAGATAGATCCCTAAAAATAGTTTATGCTCCCAACTTCCCATAATTAACTGGCATGCCATATTTTTTTTTGAGCGTGTTTCTTTTTGTGCTCTCATACACTCTTTACAGTGAAAATCTAAATGATTTTAGTAATTTTGTGAACTACTTCTAAAGAACAGCTAGGTCCTCTTTACTTGCTTGCAGATTTGTTCGGTTCATGGAATATGGATTAATATTTCTGGATTGAATATTGAATGATATGATCCTTAAATGAAATGAGAGCAAATTTTTCATAGAAAAGTTATTAATATCTTTCTGCTTTAGTTGTATGCCTTCGATTAGGGATTTGCTCTGGAGACCTATATACAATTTTGTTGGACTGTGCAGGTTTCCCGTCAAATTGTTAAACTAGTTTTGAGGAACAATGCTCTAACTACTTTGCGTGGGATTGAGAATTTGAAGTCACTTGAAGGACTTGATGTTTCCTACAATATTGTTTCCAATTTTTCAGAGCTAGAGTTCGTTGCAGGCCTTCCATATCTTCAAAGCTTGTGGTTGGAAGGAAATCCTTTGTGTTGTGCTCGATGGTATAGAGCACATGTATTCAGCTTTTTTGCCTTCCCAGAAAGGGTAGGTCGTATTGTTTAAGTCTAAACACTGCTGATCTAACTGTCTTACTCCATGTTTGTCTATTTGTTTGTCCATATGTGTGCTTGTCAGTGTTGTGTGCCATATTTTTTATTTTATTGTACCTCAATGTCACTTTCAGAGATAATTTAATTTCTTAAGTATGTAGCATTTTCTGTGTAAATCTTCACCTTTCTTATTTTATTTGAATATTTTACTCTCTTCTTTCTAAACCCACATCTCTGTGCTAAGCAGCTGAAGTTAGATGACAAAGAAATTAACACGAGTGATTTTTGGAAGAGACAAATAATTATTGCCAGTATGCATAAGCAACCTGCCAGTTTTGGGATTTATGTACCTGCAAAGGATGAGGCTGTAGTTGAAGGTGGTAATATCAGAAGGGTATGTAATTAGTGAAACTGCATATATATTTGTATACAACAAAAAACATTTATTTATTTTGCAGCTTGAATTTGTTGCTAATTATTCTTATTTCTTGAAAATTAAATTTGAGAATCCAATGCCATCTGTACATGTACCTATATAATATTTTGAAAATCTAATACTTTTCATTTTGATCAGCATTAGATATTAACATCATATTATTCTTGTTTTGTCAAGCAGAGAAAGGCCTGTCGTCTTGTCAGTATCAGAAATGAAGAAGAGACTACTAGCATATGTTCCGACGAAGACTCTGTCTCTTGTACAAATGATATTCAAATTCAAAATACAGAGGATCCTGATTTATGTGACAATTCTGCTGAAATAGTAGATTTGATAAATAGAATTGAACATATGAAGAAAGAGCGTTCTATTCATTGGTTGAGGGATTTTAAAGATTGGATGGATATTGCTGCTGACAAATCAGTACAAACTATGAAAGAAGGCAGCACTACACTGCATCATCAGCAGGGAAATTACATCAGAAACAAGACACATCACGAGCAGTCTGGTGAAATCTCAAGATATGCTTCAGACTCTGTTCTAGCCTCTGGGGATGACAGTAGCATGAATATTTTAGAATCTGATAATAGTTCTTTTGTAGATACATCTACTAGTTTTAATAGGCAACAACACTTTGACTATAGAGGTTTGCTTGGTAATGCCAGCGGGGCCTTACTTTTTGACTCGGGAGGAGTGGACATGGAGCACCTTAAATCCTCACTTGAGGGAATTAGTAGTTCTCTTTCACAAACTAGAAGTTCTCATGCTGACACCCTTACCACCGAAGGGGCTCAAAGAATGACTGAAAATGTCAACTTCTCACCATTGACTACTATTCATGATATATCTGGGTCTCAATCATCATCTGCTTGCCCCGCATCTCCTCCTCATTTTCAAGAAGACCTTCTTCATCGCCGGCAACACCTGGTGGAAGAAATTTTGCAGCTGTCGGCAGATTCCTTTTCAGTAGCATCTTCAGATAGTAACACAAGCTGTAGTGAAGTTGATTGCGGTGAATTTGAGCCATCAGTTCCAGAAGTTGATAATTCCCAATGTAAAACTTATGTGAATGGTATTGGCAGTCATTTATCTCAAAGTCAGCTTAAGGAAAAGTTTTGCAACCCAAGACAAGGCAATCTTTTTGAAAGAGAAAATGGAATTTCTTCATCTAGTTCCTCGTGTGATCAAACTTCTAAGCAGCATGGAATTGATTTTGCTGCTGGTGCTGACAATGCATTTTGTGCTAGCCAAGACACTGGTTTGTTGGAGAAAAGAAAAATCAGAAAAAAAGCTAAGAAGAGAATTATTTCGATACTAGAAGAGAATTTAGACGGTGATGCTTCCGATCAAACACATGAGAAGATAAGTCAGGGACATATCTCTGCAAATTTAAAGCAAGAATTGGACCTTGATGATTTTGCTGAATTTGCGCATAGTTACCCTACCCAAGAGATTGATGATTTTATAGTGACATATTTCAATACAAGTATTGCTGATTCTGAAGCCAGTGAGGTCTGTAGTCATTGTATACGCTGTAATTGTGTCCTTCAGAAGGAGGCAGACTATAAAGAAAGGTAATTATCAATTAATTAAATCACCAGCATTTAGCCAGGATGAATCAAATGGATGGTAAATAACTTTGTCTTAAGCAATTTAGTTTGCTTGGATCTCTAGTTTTTTTTCCATAATTATTGTCAGGATCACTAGTCAATTATTGTTCAGAATCATATCTTTTTACGTTTTAATTTTTGGTGGGAACTGTCTCATCTGCGAAATGAAAGTAGGATATGTCTCAATTCTAATCTTTCCAATACATCATCAACCAGTAGGTGCTTTCCTATGGCTTTCTGTTGATTACATTTAACAGTGTCTCTTAGGAGTTGTAAGATATCTGGATCCGTCTTAAGTAGCATCCTTCCCTCTGGTGTTTAAGATGAAACCTCCATCTGTTATCTATCCTGAAACTTTGTTTATGCATACATATTTTGTAATAAACTGAAAAAATGATACAGTGGGGTGACTGGGGGATGCCATGGTCACACCCAAAATTTTTAACTTCCTTTATATTTCTTATAAAAAATATTTTATGGCCCCGCGAGCGAGAGAAAATGAGGCATTTTGTCTTGGCCAAGCACAAATCCTGCATCCGCCACTAGATACAACCAAGGTTGTCAAACTTGAGAGTGTATATAAACTTGTGGAGCTTTTGTAGACTTGACTCATAATTTGTAATTGCATAAGATTTACCTAATATAAATGACATATACACTTGAACACAATACACTTAACATTCAACATTTAAACTCTATAAGAAAGCAAAGTAGCAAACCAATGACCAAAGACCCAGACCCACAATATCAAACATTGTGAATCACACACAGAGAGACCAAGACTGCAACAAATGGAGATTAATAGTTATATGTATAGTTATAATTATAATATATATATATATATATACCGATCATGACGCTGAATGAGCTGATGAAAAAGGGAATGGTACAAAAAGTATCAAATTTATAGTTATGTGTCTGCTGCTGAATGGACCAAAAAGTGAATGAACTTATTACTGATAAGTCAGAAATAAACGTTGGACTCACTTAAGCTGACTGGACCACTATGACAAAGGAAGGAGCTTTGGCCTTTTGCCTTATGCAAATATCAAAGGATGTCAAAGGAAGGTGTAGAAGAGGCCATATTGATATAGTTGAGGGAGACATGTAACTTTAAACGGATGATGAAATGAGCAAGAGAATAGGCAAGGGCTCATGACAATTTTTGATAAAACATGGTTTAGATTAGGGAAAGTCACACCCCTTTCTGCAAGTCTTGATAAAAGAAAGGATATGATACTTTCCAAAGTGAACACTTTTTATATGATTATTATTGAAAGTATCCCTTTCCTCATTTTTCTGCATAGATTATAATTTGTATGCTAATATTTCTGCACATTCCTTAAATGGCATGTTTAATTTTTTTCCCCTTTTGTAGTGAAGTTGCAGTATTATTGAGCAGCCATAAGAAGCTCTATTTGCTACTGATCAACGTTGCTTCTGATGGGTCAGGTTAGGCCATGGCCTTTTGTTTTTGTTGGCAACAGGAACTTAATTTTTCCTTTCATTTTTTATTAGATTCACTTGTCTCTTTCTGTCCATGTCTATAATATTTGTAAAATTATGAACGTCCTTTTTTGCTCTAGGGTTAACGTTTGTCTCCTTTTTTAAACTACCACTTTGTGTTCGTTAAAAAGAAGGTCCAGAGCATTTGTAATGTTTGACTAACAGAGTTAGTATGGCATCAGTAAAAGTTAATTCATATGACAGCTACTACAGGGAACTTTAACTTTTGTACAGTTTAAATGTGCATTTAATAATTTAGAACAATACAGTATCATTTCTCTCTTCATTTGGTTGTTTCTTTTAAGTGTATGTTAGTCCCTTTTGTTAATTTTATCTATAAAGATGATTTAACTTCATCTTATGCAAACAAAAACTATCTTTTAAGCTAATTTTTAATTAATCTAAAATAACAAATCATTTTTCAATATTAATTCTTTTGGAATCAATTCTACAAAATTCCAAACCAAATGAGCCCCTTAAGAGGGCTTAACTTTTAGTTCCTTGAATGTGAAACATTATATTTCATTCTTACAGAGTTACCAATAAAATGCATATTAATTAAACAAAATAGATCTGTGAAGCTTTCTCCATTGGTTGTTGCCTACATTACTATTAAGACCCTCTCAGTATGCCATCCAGGTTCAATTTTGAATGTTTTGAGTTCCCACAAGATTGAAGAAGTTCGTGAGGTGCTAGTAGGAATGGGATTTCAGGTGTTAAGGTTAGTGAACTTGTATACTTACGTTGACCTGAGAAGCAGCAGCTTTCTGAGTATAGTTATTTTGGCCATCAGGGTAACTTTTGACAATGGGACAACGTATCTCTTTGTCACAAGAAGCATTGAGAAATCAAGAGAATTACTGTGTACCATACATGTGCTTGATTCAAGTTATGGAAATGATAGATGCTCAATAAGAAGGTGATTTACCTTTTACCTTAGATACACACTCATATTAAAAAGGTGTATGCTTTATGCAAGTATTGATATTATCAATTGCCCTATATATATGATCTATGAATATATTATATATTTTGTTTTTATATTCTTCCTGTTATAATAGACGGATTGTGGTAATTTAAATGGCAGTTTGGAGCAGGTCCAGGTTGGGTTGTTTGACAAACAAATATGTGGTGGTTCAAATGTGACCATATATCAGTATGCAATGGTACTCGTTTTTTGCAAAAACGGAAGTGGTACGCTTCTCTCTAGTCATTTTATACATTTTTTTTTCTTTATATTCTATTCTAACGAGAATGACAGCGGTCAATTCATTTTTATGTGACGAACCTTTTGGAGATTAATTTATTGCTCTATTATTATGTAAAAAAGATATCTCAAAACTATTATGTGAAATGCTTTATTGCAAAAGATTATTTCATCAGATGGTAGGAAGTTGGAATAATTGTGTAAAAATCTACTGTTGACGGGAGTTTCCATCAATTTTACTTCAGTGATATTACTTGAAGGTTTCAGAAAACCCCTGTTTTTCAATGGACAAAATATTTTTAAAATATCTCCAAAATGTTTTATTTTAGTAATTAATACTTTAGAGATATTAAGCTATCCATAATCTTAAACTTGCAGAGGAATCATGGCTGTCGAGATCACTCTTTGTGATTGGAGGGTATGTGCTTTTATGCATTGAAGATGTTAAGCAGCTGTACTCTTTTTCATCAGATGCTTCCGTGTCTCCATATTTCAGAATTGATTCATGTAGCTCCATTGCTGACATTACAGAGATGGTGAGTATACTTTTTGTGCCAAGTAACGTTGGAGGTACCTGACAACTAGAAACAAATAAAACCAGTGGATTTTGAACTCTTGATGTCATCCCAAAATCCTCCTTGTAAGCAATGCATAATAAACGGAAGATGTGAAGAACATCTTTTTCCTGCGTAAATAATTTTCTAGAATAAAACATATTTAATCCCTATAGATATGATTAAACTTAGTTTTGATCCTCCCAAAGATATCTTTGATGCCACCTTATAATGGTCATTGATATGATATAAATACTTATCATGCATTGCTAAACAATGACTGAACATTTAAAAAAATAAAATAAAATTCATAATGATCAAAATGAACAAAAAAATTACTGAAGTAAAATCAAAATTAGTGATATTTTCTTATATACTAAGAACATATTTAAGCCTAATTCCTAAATCTCTTCCCACCTAGTATATTGGCCCTGCTTACTCTTCGAACCCCCAATTATTGTCGCTTTTTTTTAGCTTTGCTTGTTAAATGTTATTCTTTCCAGGTTATTGAGGTTGGTGGCAGCTGCTGTTTGACTTTGTATCTGGCGTGTCAGCTGGCAGAACATCATCCATTTACCCAAATGAAACATGAAACTGTCAATCACGAAAATGCTGCTCCTGGCTCTGTTGAATTGAAGCTTCAGTGGTTCTCCAGAAATTACCTAGTGAAGTTTGTGTCATTGTTGAAGGCAATGCATGAAAAGAAAACGGGGTCACCTTTGGTAGTAAGATGCATATCGTAAATCATTTTTGCTTTGTTAGTTCATATTAATTTCATTCATTTTGTTTTTTTTTTATTTTCATGTTCTTTTTATTTCAATTAGTTTGCTTGCTCGGTGTGTTGAGTTTGTAATAGTTTCCTTCCCCTTATTCTTTGATTTGTGTCCACTCTGTGGCTGTTCTTTTCTGTGTATAGAATTGTATAGTATCACTAGACGTTATTATCCTGCTGTCTTGCTCCTTCCTTCCTCTGCCCTCTTCCCAGATAGAAAAAAAAGTGATAGGAAAATTTCCACTGTAAACTAGAGACAACTTCTATACAACCTTCGACTCCATTTCCAGTGTATTAGAAGTCAAGCTTTTATGATTAAAACTCTTCCGTTTCGCTCATATGAACAGTGATGAAAAATCAATGACTAGCAACATTGATATGCTACTTGACATGGGAAATCATGACAAGAAATTGCTGCAAGATCAGTTAGATATTTGCCAGTTAATAAACCACTTACATCGTAGGTCCTACTCATGATTATACAACAAGAAGTTTTGCCATTAAACTTGTCCTTTACTAGTGAGTTTAGCTCAAAAATAATAGTTAAGACAGAATAACGTAATTTAATCAGAAAAGAAATCATAACCTTTGCAAGCTGTTTTCAACAGCTGACCGATCAACTTTTCCAATGCGTTTTCGTTTCAAGTCCCGCAGAATTTGTCACTGCACGGACAACACTGCCATTTTATAGATGAACTGTAGTCAGAAACCAGAGCAGACTCAGGAGCCATGCTTCCGAACCTAACAGAGGTATCGTTAGCATCAGGCACTCCACCAGATGGCTTGGAATCACCGGTTGCATATTACGGGTTTGTTGAAGAGAATTCGGATCCCCAGAATCTGCATTCACATTGCCACCATTAGAATAACCAAATTCATAGGTTGAAGTGGGACCGAGTACCTTCTGCAGCAGGTTGTCCCTGCCTGCAGTTAATGTTAAAATGCATCCTATAAAGTTTTAAATTTTATCTTTTCGGAAAGAACTTTTATGATATATTTTAAACTATCTTAGAAATATTAATAATAAAATTTATCATGAAGTGTTGTAGAATAATTAATTTGAAATAGTTAACTATTTATTTCCCGAAGCATTCCGAAACTTTTATTTTGAAATATATATTTTTTAGAATGTTTTCGGAACATATGATTTGAAAGTATTTTAATAAATTTCAAAATATATTTTCTGAAAAATATAAAAATTTTCAAAAGGTCATTACAGTACAATGGGAAGAATGCAAGAAGAAAATATGGAGGTGTAAAATCCAATTGCTAAGAAATTGGTCATTACATATTTTGGAATGAGAGCTTCTTTTCAAAGCCGCTTTTTTATATTCACACTTCCTTGTTTCTTAAATATCTCTCCTCTCTCTTACGGTGTCTCTGCAACCTCAGCACCACACCTTATTCATGAACTCCTTTTCTCACCTTCACCCTCTCCCCTCACCATATGCACCTGTTTTCTCATTTTCCTCTCTTCTCTCTAAAGTCATTTTCAGTTCATTTTGATTTTCCATTTTTCTACTTCAAAATTTTATAGAAATTTTTAAGGTAGTTTTTATATTATGAAAACTAAATTTGTTTTGCATAGTTAGGCGTGCAAGAAGTAGGAGAGAGAACTTGGTGGGGAAGGTTTGGACAAATTAAGAATTTTTAATAAGTGGAGGTGGACTTAGATAAAAGGAGGTGGGAATAGCACAAGCCTATAAATAAATTCAGACATAGGCCCAACCGAACAACGTTCCAAATCTGACCTATTTAGGGTTTGTGTCCTCTTACTAATCTATATAAGCGTAGATGGGGATGAGGAGAGCATGAGTACCCTGTATTGTTCTTCCGCGGATTTATATTGTAGTTGTCATTTGAATCGGTTTTATGTTGTTTGAATTGAATAGGTTATGATGTTGTGGTTTGAAAAGGCAATTAGTTTGCGTCACTGATGCGCTCTGGTTGATGAATAGCGTATTCAGCCCTTTACGTTGCCGATAATGATGATTGAGCACATGCTTGCTTGTGCCGTTCTTCCATACGGTTCCTGCATTCAGTTGCTCTCATATTTCTCTTTTTTTCATCATTTTACTCTCAAAACATGGAACCATCGTTACCCAATCCTCTTGATTTTTTTTTAACTTTTCCCTGAAGCCTACTTTAGGTTTTCTCAAAGAAACCCGGAAACCCGGGGTAACTGATGTGTAGGAGCTTGATGTTGGAGTTTCTGTCAAAGGTTCTTTTGTTAGTCAAAGATACAAGGGTATATCTGGGGCAGCGGCCATATATTATAATCAGTATAATAAATACTATGTGTGCATAAATAAATTCCAAATTATGTTTTTCTTGATTCAGACATAACACATAAGATTATGAACTTGATAAAGCTTTTTTATCAGAAAACAAAAATATGTTGTTAATTCTAAATAATCAAAAGCTTGTGTTTATGTAATGGAATATCCAAATATGCAGAATAGACTGAAGTTAAATCTAGAGTGATCCAACCTTGATTTAACATCCAAAACGTAAAATTGTCACGATGAAGTTAGTATCTTCCAACTTGTAGAACTTGTAGAATTGATGACATCTTGTCGAGTTGCCTTATAGAACTTGTAGAATTGATGACATCAGGCTTGTCGTGTTGCTAAACACTTTTATGTGAAGCTGTGTATCGAAAGCCCCTCTAGTTTTGTTTGTCACATGCTTTGTCGAATAACGTTATTGTTATTGCAAATGCTTGAAACAATCCGAAGTATAGATATACGGCGTTTTTGGCTTTTATTCCCTTTAGAGTTAATTATAAAAATTGGTAAATATATGAAATTATAGTTTAATCTAAAATATAATATTATTTAAGAATTTAAATGAAGTTACACTGCAAAACAAGTTGTTAGAATTTTGAAAGACATTTTCATTAATTTTTTATTGTAGTTGTGTTTTTAGACACTACTTCACCTTCAAACAAGAGAAATAAGTTTTTAAAAACAATTTTCCATTATTTAAAAATAATTTTATGTATTTAAACACAACTTACCTAAACATGTAATTTTTAAAAATTTATTAGTTTAGTAACTTTTTTAAAAATTAGGCCGAAAATGTAAAAAGGAAACCTCATTTATATTATCCAAAAGATATCAGATGAGATAATTGTAAACAAAAGTCAACAGATATTTATACAAAAATGTAAACTTTGTCTAGCATTGAAACAAAGTATACAAATAAAAGTTTAACTAAACAGTACCTGAATGTTTATTTTTAGCAAGCAAAGAGAATTCTTGGAATCATTATTTCTCACCAATACAGTTAGCAAGCTTAGTTTTTTCAAAGAATCAACCATTAACTTGACCACAAACTCTATAATCTGACATAATTGCAATGAAAATAGGTGGAAAGAAAAATTAGAAGAAAAGGCACAAGGCACGCGATATTGGCGCGGCTCAATCAGACCACAGAATCAAGGGTATGTGATGAAGCTATGGTCAGTTTGAACCGTTCCAACACCTCGGGTTGGTGCCTAAGTTTTTGTTATTGCCTCAGGACACTCAACTCAGCAACACTTGGATATTGTGCAGTGTGATGGTAGTGCTACTGCTACTTCACTCACCCCTTATTATATAGTTAATACATAGCCATCATATTTGGTCTTTTGTTTGTGAGTGTAAAGATTAGTCCATTTTAGAAGAACAAACACAATCCTCCAAACAAATGTTGAATTTACTGATCTCTCTAAGATTGCCGGCCACCTTCAACCTAACACCGTTGGCCGGCCTTTAAATTCTCTTAATATCTTCACCTCTATCATCGATATTTCCCTTCCGCTCCACGTCACTTTTCTATTTTAACTTCTTCAAACTCTTTAGGTCAACTACTACATTCAATTTCTTAAAAATAATTCTCAAACATAAACATAAACAATTCAAGAGTTTAGGCAAATCATTTTTAAAACCATAGGTACTTCATTATGAATGTTTTTTTTAAAGCTCATTAAAACTAACTGCTACTCATTCGGATCCGGAAATAAAAGAAATAACACAGCCAAAGGATTTAAATATTTCAAATAATAAAGGACCCATAACAAGAACATTTTCTACACCCTCCGAAATCTCCTTTTCTTACTAAACCAAGAAGAAACGTTTTTATTGATAAATTACACCGACAACATCTTCAAATAAAAAATAAAGTTTTCATTCAATACATTTAAGAGCCAAAACAACTTTGGTTGTCTCTGCATTTTAGTTAGATTTTTGTATATCAGTGTTTTCCAACCATCACTCTTATTTACACAGTACATCCTGTCCGAGGAAACCAGTACTTGTTAGGTATGACTTTGGTGGATAAATGGTTTAAATTTACGAAAACATTTAATGAATTCAACACAAATTTGTGTGTTTCAATGCATAGAGAGAATAAAAATACTTAAAGCTTTTAAACTTTACTCTAAAACATGCACTTTTGGTCTGTGAGAGACATTTTATTATCATTTATCAAGAATCCTTTTTGGAATATGTGCATATACTTACAAGCGATCATACTGACTCTTTTCGTATTATGCCAATGCTGAATTAAATTTTGAGCCAACCTTGAAATTTGATGCGTTGTTTTGTCTTGTTGAGTTCATTATCATGAAATACATGCATAACAAATATACCATACTACTGTGAATATCAATGGATGTTAAATCCGTCTCTAGTGCTGGGTGAAACAAAGATGTCATTCTATTCGGTACAACCAAAGAAAACGTATCGATAAACCCAAAGAGAAACAGAAATGGAATGCACCCCTCCAAATTTTGCCGTCTGATGCTTAATTTGTTTCAGTTGTCTTCCCCATTATCTCCACTCACAACCTTCCATTCCATTCCATTGCATTGAAATGCTTTCATTTTCACCGTCACCTCTTGTCCGTATTTCATACCTTATAACCCTCTTATTTAAACAATCCACATCTCAACTTCAGCGCTTTAAGGTCCTTTAACACCAGCAACAAAGAAGGCCAGAAGTGGTTGCTGAAGTTCACTCCAATGGCGAGGCCGGAAAGGACGCGTAGAAATAAAAGCCTGGAGACTCTAATGGACTCGGACAAACCAGGAATCGGAAGAAATGTGAACCAATTGGGACCCCAGAAGTCCACTCCAGGCTATGGCCTTGAATTCAGTAACCTCTCGTATAGCATCATAAAAAAGCAGAAAAAGGATGGAGTATGGATCAACAAAGAAACATATCTTCTTCATGACATCTCTGGCCAAGCAATAAAAGGTGAAATTATGGCAGTCATGGGGCCTAGTGGTGCTGGAAAATCCACCTTTCTTGATGCATTGGCAGGGAGAATTGCTAGAGGGAGTCTAGAAGGATCAGTTAGAATTGATGGAAAACCAGTAAAAATGAGCTCCTCTAATTTCCTTATTTATGGATCAAAATCAGATATATGTTTTACTTTTCACCAAAAGAGGGAGATATTCTCTCTTTCTATTCTCTTTAACTTAATAACGCTATATTATGGTGCAGATTACTACAAGCTACATGAAAATGGTGTCATCATATGTGATGCAGGATGACCAGCTCTTCCCTATGTTGACAGTTTTTGAAACATTTATGTTTGCAGCTGAAGTTAGGCTTCCTCCTTCCATTTCCAGGGCTGAAAAGAAGAAGAGGGTGTATGAACTCCTTGACCAACTGGGCTTACAGGTATATATAATCCATTGCCTCTCTCACTCATTTACACACATAAAATGGCAGGTTAATAACTTCATTTCCGTTCAGAGTGCTACACATACCTATATTGGTGACGAAGGAAGGAGAGGAGTGTCAGGAGGGGAACGACGAAGGGTATCTATTGGCATAGACATCATCCATAAGCCATCACTTCTGTTTCTTGACGAACCTACCTCAGGCCTTGACTCTACAAGTGCTTACAGTGTTGTAGAAAAGGTTAAAGACATAGCTCGAGGAGGAAGTGTTGTCCTTATGACCATACACCAGCCTTCATTTAGAATTCAAATGCTCCTGGATCAGATCACCGTCCTTGCAAGGTGAAACTTTCAGAGCCTATATATAATGTTTATATTACTATCGAAGGAGCCTTAAATGAGGACATATATAAAGCTTGATTATATAGATCATCTGAAACTGATAGGCACTGATAGGAAGACAAAAAAGGATGTTGAATACATAAGTTTATGACTAGATAAGAAGCTAGAACTATGTGAGAAAGTTGTAGGAAAACCATTATGGGATAGTTAGTAGAATGGGCCTCGGCTCGATATCAAAAACAACAAAGAGAAACTCTAGTACTTTACATGGATGAACTAGAAGAATATATTCAGAACATATCATGAAAAAGAAATTCCTGACCAGATCTGCCATTGTATTTGATGGTGCTGTAGGGGAAGATTGATATACATGGGGAAGCCAGATGCACTACAGGCTTACATGTCCAGATTCGGAAGGCCTGTACCTGATGGAGAGAACAGTATTGAGTATCTTCTAGATGTTATAAGTGAATATGATCAAGCAACGGTTGGGCTTGACCCCCTAATCCAATTCCAACGTGATGGCCTCAAACCTGACCCAGCAGCTATGACCCCTGTTCCAAAAACTCCAAAGACATCTTTCAGAAGAAACACCCCTGCGTCTAAACACTTGATTAGCCTCCGCAGCCAAGGATTTACTGCTGGAACACAACAACCTCATTCTGCACAGTTTAGTTATCGCGACGACGATGACGATGATGAGAATTTCGATAACTCCCTTGAAAGGAATAGTGTTCCAACACCAAGGAATATGACCAGTGGTGTTCACCCACGTTTGGCTTCTCAGTTCTACAAAGATTTCTCAGCCAAAGATTTCTCTATCTGGCTTTACCATGGTGTCGTAGGAACGCCGCGGCGCCAACCATCATGGACTCCTGCAAGAACACCGGGATGGACGCCTGGGAAAACACCCATGTCAGGACCAAGAAGTGCAGTTTCCAACCAACATTCTGCAGCTTATCGGTATCCTTATCGCCCCAAAACTCCTGCAGTGGATAGCCAGTCTATGGACTACTCGGAAACTTCATTTGCCCCTTCGCTTGAAGGATTTGAGATTGAGGAAGTGCTTGATGAGCCAGTCTTAGGATCCAAGTATGCAAACCCATGGTTGCGTGAGGTTGCAGTGCTCTCGTGGCGAACAGCACTAAATGTAATTCGCACCCCTGAACTCTTCCTCTCCCGTGAGATCGTCTTAACTGTAATGGCACTCATCCTGTCCAGCATTTTTGGAAATCTGAGCCATCATTCTTTCAAAGACATCAATAGGCTCCTCAATTTCTACATCTTTGCAGTGTGTCTTGTTTTCTTTTCCTCCAATGACGCAGTCCCATCTTTTATCATGGAGAGGTTCATCTTCATCAGGGAGACCTCCCATAACGCTTACCGTGCTTCTTCGTATGTTATTTCTTCCCTCATTGTTTACCTCCCATTTTTCGCTATTCAAGGACTCACATTTGCTGCCATAACCAAAGAAATACTCCACTTGAATAGCAGTCTCTGGTATTTCTGGCTGACACTTTATGCTTCGCTTATTACTACCAATGCATATGTGATGCTTGTCAGTGCACTTGTGCCTAGTTACATCACAGGGTATGCAGTAGTCATAGCCACAACAGCACTCTTCTTTTTGACCTGTGGTTTCTTCCTCAAGCAAACTCAGATACCCTTTTATTGGAGGTGGCTTCACTATATTTCTGCAATCAAATATCCATTTGAGGCATTACTCACAAATGAATTCAAGAACCTCGACTGTTACACAGGAAACAAAGCAGAATTATCCCCCGGACCACTAGGAGACTTGAAGCCCAGCAAACATCATAATGCCAGTCTGCCAGCTAACTGCTTATTAGGGGTAGATATCTTGTCCTCAATGGATATCAAAATGCAAAACATATGGTATGACATTTTAATCCTGCTAGGTTGGGGTGTTCTTTACAGGTTTTTCTTCTATTTGGTTTTGAGATTTTACTCCAAGAACGAGAGAAAATGAATCATTTACCACCCCTTTTTATTTGGATAACCTGTTCATATATGCTCCGGCCAGCTAAAAAAGCTGAAGGTCACAGCAGTTACGTTATTTCTTGTATCATTGCTATCATTCTCAAGAGAAATCATTATATTCTGTTAAAGAAGCTTGCGAGTTTCCTGCTTCTGTTCCTAAGGTGCGAGTGACAATTTTTATGTTTATGAAATTACCACAAGTAATTGCTCTTCGAGGAAACAAAAAACATCATAAGTGAACGTGTTATATAACGGGGAAGATGGATATAATAACACCATTGTACTCCGTTCATACCATGATCAATGTTAAAATACAGCCCCTCCTATCAATCACCAGTCACATACAAGAATAATGCGTCGTAGGCCTGACTTCCGTATGATAGAGAGAGAGAGTGAGAAACTGACCCACCCAAATTTTTTCAAAGTAACCTTCTGCATATTTGGATAGGGACTCGATCTTTCTTCTATCTTCCTTGACAAGAACAACTTTGCCACAGTTGGACCCAGTACGAAAGGCTTCCAAAACTCATTAACTATTTTTAATAAATATGGTGTACTTCCGTCTCCCCATTACAGTAATCACAAACCTAAAATCAGCTTTAAAATTTGAAACTTGTTCCAAATCAACATTAACATTTTCTAAATGCGATCAGACAGAGGAAACGTCTAGACAAAACATTGGAACTAAATTAATCTTAGCCTTTGAATTCCACTATGGACATGTAAACTGAAATCAGGGTCTTTATAAGGTATTCACTTAATGAGAGCCAGCATGTTGTGCAATTTTTCTTTCAAGTGTACTTTTGTCTGCTCCCACTACACTGTCAACCTCTTTGCCATTCTTAACAAAGAAAAACGTGGGAACACTGCTAATATTCCAGCTTGCAGCAACATCTCTGGCCTCATCTATGTCAATTTTTAAAAAAACAACTTTTGGGTACTTTTCAGCCAAGCTTGTATAGATAGGGGAAATGAAGCGACAAGGGCCACACCACGTTGCAGTAAAATACAGGATCGCCAATCGTGATGTCTTTGATGCAGCACTTAACTTCTTCTCCAATTCACCAGTAGAATGAATACCAATGACTTGCCCTTTAGAATGCCACAATGTAATAGGTCATTAAATTAAATATAAATAGAAGGAAAGCCAGATAAACTGCAACAACTATTCTTTTAGGAATAAAAATCAAATATCACAATCAAATATGCTACAAATTGCCACAAGATGCGCATGAGTTTTTAGTTTAATTAGGCAATGTAACATCTTACCGCTCTACATCCTACAGCCATGAAGTTAGGCCCAATTTGCAAAGCAGTCTTCAATTACACAACCAAGAATGGTTTGTGCCATAAAATTCAAGCCAATATCCATGTGTTTCCATCAAACTTGTAAGCCTATAATGCAGGTGAGCAATTATGACGAAAATATGCATACTAAGGCGTTTACCACAGCCACATGAAAAGTATGATGCGGGAACAGATCAGATAATGAAATATTGTGTACTGTTTTCATTTTTCACATTAACTACAAGATAATGAAGTCAACCAAAAAAGGTTTGTGAATTTTATTATCATCACCCAGATGAGAAATACAAAGACTTACCATCTTTTAAAGCAGATAAGGCTTCTTGAACCTGAAAAAAACAAGTCAACATAAAAAAAAAACTTAGTTATAACTAGATCATCGCATAGCATAGTTATTAAGTTGCATATAGAGAACGAACAACTTCCTGTCACTACATATTACACTCCAATGAAGGAGGAAAGAGAATGTAATAGAACAACAATAGTAGAACTATGAATTCATAGGAAATGACAGATTGTCATTTGTTACATCACAATGGTATCACAAACAGTAGCCTACAGAAACTAAATCCGTTGAAAACAATACTCGATTGAAAAAAAAAAAAAAAAAAGTTACATACTAGATACCCAAAATCAAGATTTTTACTTGGCAACGGTAAGTGTAGTTAAGATTGCAAAACATATGGCTAAGATAAGTTTGTAAGTCCCTGAAATACATGTCTATAAAAAAACAGGTAAAAGTAGCCACTTAGTCTTGAGACCAAATCAATTCCCTCAATTCTTAATCCTTATACCTATCAGTCTTCATAACTGGGGTTACAAATTACAATCAAGTTATTTTCTAATACTTTTGTGTCTGATTGTCTACTTTACGATCATAATGGAAACTTAGTATATGCCCACAGGGAAACCTAGATTATTAGCATGCTTGGCAGGAATTTACTTATCATTATATCTCAGGGACCTATCTCCAGTCTCAACAAGCTATGGGATATAACAATGAATAAACCTTACTCTTTGGAGGCAGGATCAGACATCCTACATTGGTGTTCTGCTGGTAACCAAAATAACAGGATCAGACATTCTACTACGGCCTATATTTTATTTTTCCCTTTTTAACTCCTTTCCTAATGTTTTCTTGGGAAATCTTACTATACAAAATGTATGATATGCATGATACCGACACCTTAGATAGAATTACCACAAATAGAATCAGAAGAAAAGGTTATTGGCATTTGAGCTTCCTTGTAACCAAAAAAGAAAAGAGAAGAATATGAAGTAACTCAACTAATAAACAGAGGAAAGACCTTAGGCAGTATAGTTTTAATATCGACCACTTCTATCATGTTTGCTGTCCTATGCACTTACAGGCTAGCTAATATCAATGCAATAATATTCGTTTCCATTGAACAATTCTAACATTTTTAAATATTATTGACCCAACATGTGGTTGTGGAAAAAAAATGGAATAGTTTGCACTTGTGAACTTCAAAATGCATTAGTCTGTACTTTCCACTGTAATGTAATATATCACCACTAGCATAGTACAATTGGAAAGAAGCTCACTATGTAAAAATGGGTTGGCGAAATTACTACATACAGAAAGTACTATGAAAAATGGTAAGTAATTATTCGTTAGAAAATAACTTACCTTTTTTCAAACTATATAGATTGTTGTCGAGAGTTGAAATTGTGTAAAAGAAATAAGTGTTTGAATTGCTAGTCTCTGTCAATGAGATAATGTGATAGAGGAAGACTCTCACCCAAAGAGCCATACATAGTGCCTTGCAAGTTACAAGGTCGTAGAGCTAGTCAAACAGTGCTAAGATCCAAATCCTACATTGGTCTTAATTGCAATTCTACATTTTAACCCAGTTTGTAAAAAGAGAATGATATTTAAATTATAGTGAAAAAGTACAACCAATGAATTTTGTCCGTACATTGCTGGTAGATAATATTTTTGTCCATATATTTAGCGTACAACCAATCAATTTATCCCTAATATAAAATATGAAAATTCCAATATGAAAGGTACTTGAAATTTGTGATAAAAGAACTTGGAAAATGAAAATAAACATTAAATCCACTGATTTTCTTAACACTTGCAAATATGTTAAATACAAGTAAAGGATAACTAAACATCATACCTAATCTAGCAAAAAAGGTAATGGTTCATTTGTATTAAGTTTACTGACCGTAATTTTTATATCAAGTTAAATTATTATTGCATAAAAATATCTTAGGCAAATATATCACAATTAAAATTTTGATTTAAAGACATCAAATAACAAAGATAAATATTAATTTTCTTGTTTTGGACAGTTAAATGATACTTGTTAGCATGTTACTTTTGTCAGCAGAGATTCGAACATAAAACCTATTCCACCCTCTTTTCTACCTTTTTTGCGTAACCAACCTTATATCCTCATTATAAACTGTCCTTATAACTCTATTTGCCCTTATAAATCTGAGTGGCTTCACACAATTTAACCTTGTTACTTGATGGAGTTAAGTCAAAATTTTACATTTAATACCTCCGTCGAAGATATTATTTTTACTATGGGAATTGAGTTTGATCCTAAAATTAGATGCAATTGAACATATTTTGATATAGGTAATTTGTCGGTAAACTTAAGAAATAGATGGATCATTATCCTTTTACCCGATTAGGCATGTCGTCTATTTCTACTGTAATTTTCTCTTTTTAAGGAAAAGTCAACTTCCAAGTTACTTGATATAACAAATTTCAGGTTATTATCATTGGAATTTTCATGTTTCATAATATGGTTAAAGTTGACAACTGTTTTAGACGAAAGTTTTTTGAAAATTAATCTTGAAATTGATGATTTTTTACTTCCAACTATAACTAAAAGAAAAAAAAAAAAGCAATTATTTGGTTATTTATTTTGTAAATATATCCATTCCTACATGTAATTGTTATCCACCTAACAAGAAAAAATGGTTACTTTACAATTTTAAATAGAAAAATGTATTAATTTGTACTTTCCACCACATCATAAGATTTATTTCCATATCACCAATGGTATAAAGGACTTCTATGCAAACTCACCAATGCAACAAAGGGGTGAGGAATTACTACTTACAAAAGTATTATGAGCAACACTAATGATCATTTGATAGATATAGCAGCCGTCAGACTTTAGCCTAATAGGATAAGGCGTGTTTAGTAGCAATTCAAGAACAATTTTCACTCCTGAAAGTTCTACTCCACAAAAATTTGCATTTCAAGAAAAGGGAAAGGATTTTCTACTACCCGTTAAGTTGGTTGAGTCGAAGAAGAAAAGAGGGTCGATTGTCTTGCTTTGAAACTTGTCATGTTCTATTGTGTTAAAACTTTATCACTATTATATCCAACAAATAATCACTTACTAGTGTCCATAGTACTTAATGGTGATTTTCCATAGTATCTCTAACACCCCTTTGTTACTCAAGGTCATTTTCCATCCAATTCCATTATACCAATGATGATGTATAAATAAATCTTACATTGTAGTGAGAAGTACAAATCGATGTATTTTGCAGTTTGCCAGTGCAAACTAGATCCATTTTTGTCCATATATTTGGGTGGATAATATATATTAAACAGATCATATACAGAATTAATAACTAAGTACTTAACAATTAATATCTTGCTCTTATCTATAGGTGCAGGTGGAAGATAATCAATAATCAATCATAAATCATCTTCTAGATAATATTTTCTAAAGCATTGCCAACTCGTCCAATTACTATAAATTTTCTTAACACTTCCAAATAGGTCTAACACAATAAAGGACAACTAGGGGACACAACTGATCTAGTGAAAAGTAATGTTTCATTTGTATCTTATGTTTACTAACAAGTTAACTCAGTCAAAACACATTGAATTGTACATCTAATTTCTGGATTAAGTTCAATTCACATTGCAAGAAAAATATCTTGGACAGAGGTATTATATCTAAAATTTTGATTTAACTCCATCAAATAAAGATAAATTGTGTAGGTTTAAAGATTTAGAAGAACAAAAAGATTATTAAAAGGCCAATTTATAAATGTCATTTTCTTGTAATGAGAATTGAGCTCAATCAAGAAATTGGATGCACACTAACTCCGGCCACTAACCCTTTAATTATATCTAACAATTTGCAAGTGTTGGAAAAGTTAATGATGCCCGTTTTTCTTTTTATTTTGTAAGTTCCGTTGGTAAGAAATTCTAGGTTACTATCTTCGAGTTTCTTTTGTGTAATTTTGCAACAAATGTTATTTAACAGACAATCTCGAGACTGATTATATAAGGTTTCATCTATGACTAAAGGGTAAAAATCAGGTGATAATTATTAATTGGTTGGTTATTAATTTTGTAAGTTTAATTAACCATAATGTAAGAGTCATTCGCCTCAGCTTGTAAACTAGGTAACAAATAGAATTTTGTAGTTAAGATGAGTGCAAGAACCAGATTTATCTCCTGCTATGACCTTACACGTCACGACTTAGGACTTATTTGAGCAAGTCTTTCTCGAGCACTCCACACACATATTACAATGTCATATTAGAAATTCAAGAACAAGGAATTATAACAAGGATCATAAGATCCTACAAAATTTACACGCCATACACATATACATACATACATGCACACACATAAATATACATAAACAGAAGCGCAGAGGAGAGCAGAACACAGGGGGCAGCAGCTTGCACAAGATCGGCATAGAAGAAAAGAAGATAAGTTGAGTACCAGCAAAAAGAATAAGAATATTAAGATTAACATAACAGGAAAATCACACACAGCAGTCATCTCACACATCTAAAAAGTGGCTGAAAAATGAATTTGGGCCACTTTAGGGTTTTCAACCAGTACGCATACAGGTGATTGGATACAAGCTGAAATAATATATTTTTCCAGTCTCGACGGAATTGTGCCTCATTTGATCCCTCCAACTCCACACTCTTACACCAATTTCATACAATCTCACCAAAATTCGATCCTTCTAGGAGATACTCATGATCATTCTCATGCGAAAGATCATGATTTTGACTACTATGATTACATTACCAGAATATATTCATCTACGAACATTTAACAATTTTGCCCACAACCCATCACCAGTCCTACTAAAAAGAAATCTTCACTCTATATTATTGCTTAACATCAACTATAGCTTTAAGGACATAAAGTAGAATGATTGGTAAATCTAGACCCATTGAAAGTATTCGAGTTGCATGTCAAAATTTTAAAAGAATAGGAATATTCCTTGGATATACACGCATCAAGGAACATCCTACGTTTATCTTATCAGATACATGTATGACCTTGATATTTTTCTTTCATTTTTGGAATATCAGGGCTTCATAGCATCCTGCAAACCTAACTACCAAAAAGATTGTTCAGTCACTGAAACTATAATCTATACTTACTTGGGCTTCAGTTTCTTGCTCCTTCTTAACAGGAGCTTCAGTCATGATAGGATCTCCCTTCTGCTGCTTTTGTTTTCTTAAGCGAGCATACTTTCTTCTATGCTCCTCAATCTTTCGGGCATTAGGTTCAACCTGTCCAGCAAAAAAAGATACAATTACAAAGAGAGCAAGGATTCCTTCTGCAGATTTCATCTGCGAAAGGAGGCAAATTACCTTTTTAAGTACCGTACTTAGCTCTTCATCATAATCTAACTTTGAAGCCACATGAAGATCACTTGCCGCTTCTTCCCATAGTCCCAACATAGCCCTGGACATTCCTCGTATTTTGTATCCTTTTGCTGAGTCGGGGTTAATCTGGAACAAATAATACACCTTTGAGTACACAAAATTATGGCACAGATATTTCTTTTGTACCATTTTTTCTATGTTTGACAAAGAATAAAATAAACCTTCAAGGCAGTGTCAGCATCCCGTATAGCAGCATTTGGCTTCTTCAGTTTGACAAAGACGCTAGCTGAAAACAAGAAATCGAGATTTCCAAATGATACAGAAGGCAAAAAAAAAAAAGTACTGAAAGGAATTTATCGAGAGGCATTTAATTCTGGTAGGAATACACAGAGAATGCGTACCTCTTGTAGCATAAAGTATAGCTGATTGGGGATTCAGCAAAATGGCTTCTGTCAGTTGGTCCAGTGCTTCATCCAAATTACCTGAAAAATTCATTAAAAAAACTCAATATGCAAACTAAAAGAATGTCCAGGAAGCTTAAGTTGACTAGACTGTAAGTAATGATATATTGAATTGCCTTGTGAGATAGCATCGACTGCCTTTGACTTTGCTAGTTGAGCAGCATCCCTCTGTTCTTCCGTCACCTCAACAGAAGGATCTCCCATCTGCAATAGAATACAATAGAGTTGTTGAGACGTGGAAGGCATTGCAGTGAGTCCACAGCACAAACATAGAGAAGATAGGAAACCTTTTGAGGAGGGTCATTATCGGGTTCAACAACATCGGCATCATCCAACTCTATATCAGATTCAACAAGGTCATCTTGAGCAGATAAAGGAGGGTCTGGCTTCTTCTCATCAAAATCACCTGGTTCCTGCATACGGTTATGGAAGTAAGAACAAGAAAGGAACGCATAAATTAGATAATGATGAAAACGCACCGTTTTGGGTTGGGGAGGGATGCGAGCACCGAGGCTGCAGCAGAAGGAGAGGGTGAGTGAGCGTGGATTGAGAGAAAGAGATGAAAAATGGGAAGAAAGCGAAACCTGAGAAGATAAGCCTTGAAGAAGGAAAGAGATGGGTTGTGAAGGAGTGAGGGATTGGACTTGCATGTGTCTATGAACTGCTTCAGCTCTCTCAGTTTCACTTCCTCCATCTTCTCTCTCTCTCTCTCTCTCTCTCTCAGCGCCGAACACACACTCCAATATAGGGTTCCTTCCGATCCACCATGACTACTTATTTTATGTTCGAATTCCACCTTTTGAACATTGTTTGTAATATATCCAATTTCTGTTTTAATACTATATTTGAATAATTTAAATTATCTTATCTGAATAAGGTATTTGAAAAAATAAAATCATTTAAAATGAGTATAACTTAAATTCAATATATTCAAATATTTAAGAAATGATAGAATTTCATATCAAATGCAAGGTTAAGGTGGAAGAATATCATGAAAATATTTAAAATATTTTCTAGCATCCATCATAGCTGTATCACCATGTAAGAGATTACAAAGAACATGGTTAACAACGTATAGTTGGAATACTAATGTAATTTAATTTGTAAGTGTGTGCATTTGTAGTCTTTAAAATAATAGTATCCGATCATAAAATAAACTGTTACTAAAATTGTCACTCAGATATTTGGTCTGAGAAAATCAATAAAATGTAATTGTCTTTGCAATAATAAGTGCTGTAAAAAGATAATTTGAACAGTCTAAATTAAGAAAAGATGTCATTGCCATTATAGAAGAAAATAAAGTATTGTTTATTAATGATAGAAAATAAATAGTACTTAAATGTTATTATTTCACAATCAAATCCCCAAATTAAATAAAACACATCATAGTCTTAAATTGAAATAAAGTGAACAATGAATGCGGCTACACTGTAATTGATTTGTTACTTTCATATGGCCAAAAACCCTAAAACTAATCACTTAGTCTTACTTGTTAGTTAAAAATGTGAAGAAATATATTTAATAACGCGAAAAAATATATTAAAAAGGGCCGGAATGACAAGATTGTGTTTCATCTTAAATATTTATGATATTTAAAAAAGTAAATAATTGTTCATCACTAGTAAATTTGCCAATTCTTTATATATATTTCAATAAAAGATCACTTTTGCTATTAATAAAAATGTTTTTCTATCTTTAAATTTTAACATTTCATAAGTGAATAACACGCCAATGTATTGGCTTAGATAAAATTTTTTATATTTTTGTAATTGGTCTTCAATAAGTTTTTTTTTTCTTTCGGAAACATTTTTATTTATTGGGTTAAATTATTATAAAAAGTTATATTCCAGATAAAGTATACATCTATTATATCTCTGCATTTTATGAAGTCAAATAATTCATTTACATTTTTGTTAGGAAATTATGTTAAGGGACAAAATGAAATTATAACGTATATTATCATTTTAATTTAATATATTTTAATTTAAGTGGAGTCTTACTTTTTCTTTAAATTCATTCTTAAATCTAGTCATTCTTCATAATAGTTTAAAAAATATATATTTAATCATTATTTATTTTATTATTATTATTTACATGATTTAAGTCATGAGTTATCCATTAAGTTTCAGTCGTACAATGACAAATATATATTTTCAATCAATAAATTTGATAGAAATAATGTCATTTATCTTAGGTTAGGATTTGCATAGATTATTTATTTAAAGTTTCTTTATTCCAATGCAAAACTCCAAAAAGAATGGTGACATGTCTATATAGAGTTTCTATGTAAAAATTTTCATCTTCTTTTAAAGTGAATAACACTATTTCATTACATTAATTCATTAATTTTTTTCTTTTAAACAACATAACTAAAAGCATGCATATAAATACATGTATAAATTCAATTTAGTTATTCACATTGTCATTAACTCAACCAACTAATCACTTAAATGATACTAATGGATGCAAAAGACCATAACAAAAATTAGGAATTTCATCATGAAACAAAAATATTGAGACCAAATGCAAATGTAAAAAATTTATTAGAAATAAAAAATAATAATACACATGTCAGCTCAACTAAATCACTCACGTGTCACTTAACTGCATTTTTTTTTATCACCTTGTCACTTAATTGTATTCTCTAGAAAATAGAGGAAATTTGGACTTGTTTTCCTTAAGATGTTAAATAACACTCTTATCCCTCTAATTTTAAAATAGGCACATAAATTCACATCCCTTCCGAGAATTACTTCTCCTATCGTTCGTTTTAAGAAATGAAATTCACCCCTCCCTCACGTTTTTAACGAAAATGATACTCACATCCCTTCTTTAATTTAAAAATAACATATTTACTAAACCTTACTTAAAAATAAAAATAATGTTTTAAAATAAACATATTTTTTATAAACAAAAAAGTGAATGATTTAATTATACAAAATTTGCTCTAATACTTTCAAGGAAGTCTTAACAAAACGTTTATATATTGTATCTATGTTCAATCTTCACTATAGGTAAAAACATGTCAAGCTAGAGATATTCACTATTTCAAATGACCAATGTTTATATATTATACCTTATCTTATAGTTTTTTCTCTAATTTTTAATCTCATTTTTCTTTGAATCAAGTTATTGGTAGAACGTTTTACCCAGTGAGCCAATAACTAATAAAAAAAATGACCGATTATATGTTTTATATCTTTGAATCAAGTTATTGGTAGAACGTTTTACCCAGTGAGCCAATAACTAATAAAAAAAATGACCGATTATATGTTTTATATTCATAAAATTCTAACATATGTTAGAAAGTAATTTGGCAGTAAAATATGTTTGGAATTATTCTGTTTATGATAATGTTGTTGATAAATATGAAGTAAATAAGATAGAGATTGAGATTGAGGTGGCGAGTTCTCTATGTTTCAGTTAGTGGGTAGTAGTTACCTCCAATTTATTATAACAATAAGGGGACTTTAATATTCAAGAAAGCACCCATTTTCTGTAGATTCTTGCACTTGAAGATGACATACAATAATTGGAAACTTCAGAACAGAGATTTACATACTACAATTTTTTTCTTATAACATTGACTTGGAAAACAAAGTTCCTACAATGCCAAACCAGTGAATAACTTAATTGAGATTGTTTGTCTTAATTAAGACTTTTACGTTTCTAATTAATTAAATAAAAACATTGAATATAAGTCTCAATAAATGACGGAGACAATCCAGGATGACATATTATTTGAAATTTAAATTACTATTTTATTTATAATTAATTTATAATTTTGGAAAATGTGATTTTACAGCAGACATACTATAACGGTCGTGAACCTTGAAAGAAGATGCATAATAAGACACAGAGCAATAACCAAGAGACAAAGGCATCCCATGTAGGAGCAGTAAGAGCATGGTGAGATGCCAAATATTGTCTCACATCACTTTCTCACTATTTTGTTTCTAACCTCTTCTAAAGTGTACCCCTCCATATATTAACCGAAAAGACCAGGTGGCCCTGACCCAACAAAATATATGTCCATGAACCATAACAACTTCGTATGTTTGTATATGTACACTGTACATGGATTTATGTTTAAATTTCAAAATCTACATTAAGAAAATATACGACAGCATTAAAACAACTCATCCTTAGTCACTCAATGACAAATTTGGCTCGTGGGGACCAATGTATATGACTTTTGAGGTATACCTAATGTGCTAGAGTCCAGGATATTTATTATATTTAGTAACTAGATTAAACCTTTGTTGGAAACATGTCAAATTAACTGTTTTGACTTGTTAAACACACCCATGGTATAAACACTAAATGCCTTAACAATGACATCTTTTGCACACATGTACCCTTTCTGATGTTGGATTTCATAAAAATCGCTTTAGTTTTTGACAAGTTATATCTATACATCACCTAACAATTTCAACTTTATCCTTTCTGTAGGGATATTCTATAGTTTTTTCTTTTCTTTGTTGTGTGGGCATATAAATAAATCTTAAACCAACTGGCAAAAGAAGGATGAATTAATCAAAGTTGGTTTGGGGGCATAAATCGCCCATCCTTACCAAGGTGGCGATCACGTTCACAACCAACTTTTTTGGCAATAATAAAAGCGGTGATGCACGCCACCGACGAGACATCGCAACCACCCATCTCTATTACAAGTTTTCAACAGACACAAGGATTCAACAAAAGTAAAAGGCATGTTTTAAAGCAAAAGTAATAATTACAATCAACCAGAATCCAACAACAATAGCTAATGGAACAGATATCCACTCGCCCAATGTATTAATTGAGACGAAAAAGGAGGAGACGGCACAATGTAGATTTGAGGAGAGAAAGAAAAGGAAGAAATTTGAAAGTTTGGTGCCAAAGAAATTCGAGGCCCAAGCTACAGAACACAACCAACATACGCACAGGATTTAGCAGGTAAATATGGGCTTCGACTCTGACAAAGCAAAGTCAAGAGGAAACTCGGGCAGAAGATACATCTTCTACAAATCTATATCATTGACGGAATCATGTTGGATTTGGTCCTGGTCCTCTTTAAGGCTAGACCTTCTCAACTCTTCTATGCTCCTTACCACTTCAGGCATTGAAGGGCGCTTGTCAGGGTATTGTGCTGCACAATCAACTGCAAGTTGCAACAACTGAACCATCTCCTCTTCCACATTCTGATACCTAAGGAGCTCAAGGTCAAAGACCTCAGAAGTCCACTCTTCTCTAACCACAGATTGAACCCATCTGGGAAGGTCTACTCCTTCCTCGTTCAGGAGAGCATGGGTAGGTGCCTTCCCAGTAAGAAGTTCCAAGAGTAGCACACCAAAACTGTACACGTCTGCCTTCTGAGACACCCTGCGAGGATCAGTCACCTCAGGTGCACGGTAGCCGGCAACCCGGTTGGGTGTAGAGGAGGGGCCAACCAGATGTGCAAGGCCAAAGTCAGACACTCTGGCGTCATATGATTTGGTTAAGAGGATGTTGGACGACTTTATATTTCCATGAGAAACATTAGGTCCTCGTGAATGCAGGTACTCAATGCCACGGGCGGCTCCAAGTGCAATGCCTGATCTCACTTCCCAATTCAGTGGCGTCCTACCCGCCCCTTTGTTTCCTGTAGTCAAATAATGATCAGAAACACCACCCATGGTACCGTGCCACAGTACACTAATGAGTAACGAACGAGCCTTTGCCTCAGGCCCACACAGTTCCAATGAAGCCTATGGGATTTGGAAATTGTTGAAATAAACAGTGAAAATTTTCATTTTGAATAAAAAAAAAACAGTACTTAGAACTCAATTACCCCATCTACCAGTATCTACTTCGAGCCTAGTCTAGTAATAGCAGGAGATGGAGAGGCAATTCAGACAAGCAACCATTCATGTGATCCAATCGGACCTAAAAGACATAGTGCGAAATCACATCTACAATAACCCCCAACCATATACATAAAAGAGGGAATTGAAATGCATTTAAGATTCTAATTCCTAAAGCATGCTGCCAAGATGCAGATAAATGAACAATCACTAACATAGCCATGCCATGATGCATTGTCAAAAAAAGAAACTCAATTGCAGTCAGTAATGATTGTCCAAGAACTGGAAAAGGGCGAAATTGAGTGAAAAGCGAGCACATAAAATACTGAAAAGAGAGAAGGAATGGAAAAGCTGACTAACCATGTAAAAGTGCAGACAAGCTTCCCATGGGCATGTAATCATAGACAAGGAGCTTCTCATCTCTGCTGAAATAGAAAGCTCTGAGAGGAACCAAACTCTCATGATCCATAGCTCCCACTGCTTCAATCTTCTCCTTAAACTCCTTCTCAGAAATCGTCTCATCCTTCAACCTCTTCACCGCCACCACCGGCCCTGACTCCAGCACCGCCTTATACGCCGTCCCGAAAGTCCCTTTCCCCAAAACCTCCGCCGAAGCTCTTAGCAAATCCTCCAAATCAAACGCCTTAGCCGCATTCCCGAAAAACACCAACTTCTTCGCTGCCCCACCACCGTTCCCTTCCGCCTTGTTCCCCGCCGACACCGCAGCCAGAGCCACCGCAGAATTGCCGTTGGCATGACCGCCGTTCTCGACATCCGGAAGCCCCTTCTCTGCAACAACCTGGGCGTCGGCCTCAGGATGTTTGATAGTAGCAATGTCAACAGCGCTGGTCTTCTTGGCAGTCTTGCTCCTGCACAGGAAAATGAAGAGGAAGACGAGAAGCAGAAGAAACACGATCGATCCGACAACAATCCCCGCAATGGCGCCGGCAGATAACTTGTGGGAGGTTTTGTTGTCGGGCTTGGAGTTGTTGTCGACGGAGATAGGATCGGCGATATCTCCGGGGCAGAGAGAGAGTGGGCGGCCGCAGAGGGAGTTGCCAAGAAAGGAATCCTGAGGGAATGTCTGAAGCTTGACAGGGACAGAGCCGTTGAGGAGGTTGTTGGAGACGTTGAACTGATCCAGGCTCAGTTTGCTCAGGTCGGGGATTGGGCCAGAGAGCTGGTTGTTTTCCACAAACAAAGTCTTCAACCGGGGTAAGCTGTTGAAGCCGCTCGGAAATGGGCCTGAGAAGTTGTTGAAGCCCATGTTCAACCGAACCAAGTCCGGTAACTTGAACAAGAACGCTGGGATTGGGCCGCTCAGCAGGTTCCGCTGAATGTACAGGTTCCGCAGGTTCACGCAGGCCGCCAGATCTGAAGGAAGGGAACCTCGCAGAGCGTTGAAGCGGAGACTGAGGGTGCGCAGCTGTGTCAGATTGCCGAATATTCCGACAGGGATTTGGCCGGAGAGAGCAACGCCGGGGAGGTGCAGCTCGACGATGTGGTCGCGCTCGCATTGGACCCCGGCCCAGTTGCAGGGGCTCTCCCTGGTGGCGTTCCAGAAGAGGGTTCTGCCGCCGACAGCAGAGCGGAGAGCGAGCAATGCGGCTCGCTCGGCGGCCAGATCTGCAGCTGCTGCGGCGAGCATGAGCGCGAGCGTGGCCGCCACAACCACGAGAGTGTGCTTGTGAGGCAGCATTGGTGAGTGGCGGCAACCTCAGCAGGAGGAGGCTATGGTGTGTTTGGATTTTGTTTGGATATAATTAGGAGCGGATGGTTGAGGCAGGAGTGAGAGAGTGAGCACCCAAACAGGAGCAGAAGCAGAAGCAAAAGTTGGGGAATGCATTTTCCTAATAATAACTCATTTTTAAATAAAGTGTTGGAATTAATAAAATAGTCCGGTGAGTTGGACGCACCTCCAGCCTGTGTCCTCCGTAAGACACATAACCCTAGCTCCCTTCCTCCCCGTATGTATCTACGTATTTATCTACATCTACTTAACTACGTATTTACTTGCTGTTCTATTCATAGGAATGATGTCACACCACCACCGCACCCAACAACCAAATATGCTGCTACTCAATACTCTAAATAAATAAATAAAACCACTGTCGTATCGCATGCATGTGTAATTAGCGTGTTTGATCACGAGTTAAGAAACATATACCTTACGCGGTTTTTTACGTCCTCGTACCAATTCGTTCTTAGTTGTAGCTTTTGCCATCTTTACACTTGGGATGTAGTTATTAATTGTGAGGATTGTTATCGTATTAATTGACCTTTTCAAAATCTAATTATTAACGGATACGTTAACTAATTTAATTATTGAAAAACAATCTTCCTTAGTGTGATTGTGAAGAAGTTTATCAAAACATGCCAAAAATATTTTTAAAAAGGTAAAATATTGATTTAGAAATTTTCAATTTATCAGTAATTGAATTGATAATGATATAAATAGAAAGTGGGAGAGAGAGAGAGTTGGATAAATTTAAAAGTATATGGAGGGAAAGTGGGCAACAGAGCACAGAGCAGAGAAGGACAGATAGGAAAAAAAGATAGGTTGGAGATGGAAGAATAGGTGGTAAGGTTCTTGAGGTGTAGTTGTTAATGGTAACTGATTTGGCGTGTCATCATCATCTTCCTTTGGCTACTCTTGGTGGTGTGACAAATTCTTCTTGTTTTTTCACACTTTTGTCTTGTAGGAGTCTCTGCTAACACCATCCTTAATTGGAGTATTTTGCTTTCTTCACTTCTTGTCCTACATTCCACTCTTTTTCGGCGTATTAGGATTTCCCTTGTCAGATTGGTTTGTTTTGTGCCAAATCTTATGCTAATCTTCCCACTTTCATTTCTTCTTTTCTACCCTCACTCATATAACATTACTTATTTCTTTTTTGACCAAAAACTAAGTGGATTCTTTTTCACTACAACTAAGTACAGGGCATGGAATTTTAATAACTGTCAAAAAGTTTTTGCTGTCACAAATATGTCTACAGATATTGGCCACAAAGAATGGAATGGCACTTCAGGGAATGCCAAATTCGGCGTGCGGTGCTTATTTTATTTTGTGGAACAACATATGTGTCAATCTGTCAAGATTGGATACCTATCTATTATTGCGCTTTATGGGTTATTTGAGCTTGTTAATGGAAATTCACATGAAAGTGGAGTTTTCTAATTCTGTATTATTAAAAAATACTAGGTTCACACACGATTTTTTAAAAGTGAAATACATGTGTAGATTAAATCATTTTAAAAGAATAATTATTTATTAAAAATACATTATAAACAAGCATGTTTTCATTCTGTATGGCTTATATTCATTCTTTTATACATTTGTGAATTATGATACTTCTTAGACCTTGAATTTTGAGGGAACGTTCTATTGAATAAAAAAATGAATTTATAAAGTGAGGGTCAAAAGTTAGGCCCTAAAGTTAAAATACAACAAAAGAAAAAATTAACCAACATCATAAACTAACTAACTACTAATGTAAATAACTACCAATGGCTACTACAATTTTAAACTAAAAATAAAGAAATTTTATTTTTAGTAATTTTCTCTCAAGTTGGGTATTAGACATCACAACGTCTTAATTTGATAAAAAAAATAGTGTGTTGAAATGCATAAGCAAGTTGGACTAAAGAAAAAATTGAAGTAAATGAATTAAATATTGTTGAATTTTCTCACAATCAACAGATAATTTTAATGTGTTTATTCCGCTTATGAAAAAGATAAGATTATGAGTTATGTAGATTAATTGTCACAATATATTAAAATGAGATTTAAGGAAACATGAAGTCTATTAAGTGAGTTGTTTTAACGTGGTGATAATAGTGAGATACAAACTAAACACCTATAACCAATAACATTAGAAAAAAGTCAACCTTAAAATTTGATAGAAGGATAAAAAGGTATTAACAAGTTTAGAACCAATCAATCCACTATTATCCAAAATATCAAACACATTTCTCTTATTCATGTAAATTCTAGATTTAAATCTAGTAATTTCGAGACCTAAAAAATATAGCAATAATCATTCAGTTTATTCTTTCATTTAATATTATATATTTTTTCTATAATTCAATTTCTATTCTTTATTTTTTAACTTGTTCGACTTAATATCATTCGTCTAATATCTATTTTTTTTCTAAAACTATATATATATAAATGTTTTAAATAAGTAGATTAAAAAATATTTAACTAGTAAAATATATATTTAACTTGTTTATTTATACACTTAATACACACTTCTTATAGACAGTACTTTATTAACTATTACGTGTAAGAGTATTATTGAAAAAAAAATAAAGAAGTTAAAAAAATATCTTAGAAAAAATTACTGTTTTAGAACAAAACACTTGGATAAAAAATTGTTAAATAATTAAGGTGAGGTGTGAGACTTTTGTATACAGTTTGGTAATAGTTAGAGTGAGTGTGGAGAAGCACATAGGCATGCAAAAGTTTGGTGTTCCTAAGGCTATCCGGTTGGAAAAGCAAAGCCTGTCTTCATGTCATGTCTGTTTCTCTCTATCCCCCACTCCACGCAACGCAACAAAGACATAATTTTTAACCCATCAACACTTTTATTCATTCAAAATAAAACTTTCTCTTATTAACAAAGCATTCTAATTGCCTATGTATGGTCATTGTCTTCTTAATCACTCCACGTGAACTGCAAAAATTAGTGAACTAACATTGATTTGCGTTATGTGATTGTGGAAGTTAATTAGAAGTAATTAGGTAAGTGTGAGCTGTGGCGTACTTGGCATGGAATTGGATAGGACGATAGATGGGATAATTAGGGTCCATTGATCACAAACGGTAACTATAAGCCTTGTTTGGGGTTTGTCATGTCCTTTTTACAAAATTTCTCTTCTCCATTACTAACCAAACTTTTTTATTAAGCATGTTTCAACAATAACGTCACTCCTACCAAATAAATGGACTTCCTTCGATTAGACACTAGCAAGTACAATCTATTATGCACATTCAAATCCAACTAAAATGCTTTTTTTCTTTTATAAAAGAGACCGGTTTCCACATTTTATGCTGTTAATTTAAGTACCTTTAATCCGTTTTATGGATGTATTCAGATGTTTAACTTCACACAGTGCTTAAAATTCAAGATCTGTTGGGTATTAAATTCCATAATTATTCTTTTTTCTCTATATAGACACAGCATGTAACCAGGCTATGGACAATGTTCGCAATAAAGAAACTGGGGATGTTTTATTGAGATTTAATGTGAACATTTCTTGCAATATAAAATAATTTTCAGTTTCTCTTTTATTACAAAAACAAAGCTTTAATTAAGGATACCTTAAAGAATGTTAATTATTTGTGAAAAGTTTTTAAAATTTGGTGAATACTCTTATATTGTCGGTGTTGATTTATTTTTAAAATCAGAAGTATTCAAAGCATGGGTAGGAAAACAAATGACACTAAATAAAAAAATATTAAATCAATTGTATTTGTTTAATATTAAAATTGCTTTCTGAAAAACATTTTTTAAGGGATCCACTTGGTTTAACAGAGATTGCGTGAGTTGTTGTAAACATTTTTAGACACGTTAAACTGCTCACTAAACCGATTACTTAAGGAGGACAAACTGAACTATGCTAAATTATCTGAAATTTTAAGATTGACTCTACCTAGCTAAACTATATAATTGTTTCAATACTGCATTGTATTACCATTTTGGTGAACTAAATTATTTTTAGTCATGCGTAATGACATTTTATTTAAAAGTAATTTTTTTAATATTATAAATTATAGTTCGGTTCAATTTAATAACCCAGACTACATTGTCTAATGTGAGTAAAAAAATACTTTTATGGGGATAAATTCACTAGCAGTACACATCACATCGGATTCTTGAATAGCAGTTCACTTTTTTGGCTTCTAAAAATAGTGCAATGACATGTGATTAATTGAAAATCAATGAAAAATGAAGAGAGCTGCTGTGGGCCACATCTTAATCTTCTCCAAATCTTCATTGCATTTTAAACTCAGATGCCAGCCTCTACATTTTCAGATTTTTCTTATTATAAGAGACAAAGTAATAAAATACGAAAAACCCCTAAACAAAAAACTGCAACTTGTGCTTAAAAAATAACAGTTGGTAATGGCTCCTAATCATTGCATCACATGGCAGTTTTATAACTTTGTTGCGATGTTCTCAATCCTTTAACGTTAGAGTCCGTGGTTCCATTTCATGTCAGTCCCAGAAAAAACATTTCACCAATTTACTACTTTATTTTGTTTTCATTTACTGCTTTTAAATTTATCAGTAAAATTGTCGTTTTAGTATTAAAGAATGAAAAGCAATGGAACCAAGTTTATGAAATTGCATCTGGGAAAGGGAGTAATAATTATTGGGTCCTGCCACCACCTTCATTTAATTATTGGTGTTGCCTTTCTAGCTGGATAACATATAAAATCTTTGGGTTGCCTTCAAAAGCTTATGCAGATTTCCACATCCCAAAAATTAAAACCAACTTCTCACGGATCCTAACAACTGATATTTGTGTACAACTAATCCTTTGCAAATTGAATGCAGGACTCAAATATATTACATGATGCAGTATTCAACCTAACGTTGGAGCTGTAAACATGCATGTACTAACACCCCCAAATCACTCCAGGTTGTATAAAGATTCTACAATCTTAACTTTCGATGCTACAGTCTGCAAGACATTTTTTTTGGGTTCATAAAGAAGGTATATATGTTTGGTCACAATAAAGTTCAGTAAATCAAAGTGTACAAAAAACAGCTTTTGATGACACAGATGAACAAGGACAGCGAATTACAGTGAAAAAAGAAAAACTCAAATATGAAAAGGTTTTATGTAAAGCTATTTGTTCGCTATAAAGAATAATTAAAGTAGCTTTTTTTTTTTTCTGCTAAAGAAGAATTTATCGAAAGTGCCGAAGCAGACCATCCTTCCTTACTTTAGTTGTGAGGTTTGAGAGAATGGATGAAACAGAGTTACAGAGATAGAAGTGTGGTTATAATTCGCAGTATAATCACATCTCTTTTTATCTTTCACATCTTATTTTTGCTAAAGGAATAACCATTATATGTGTTTATTATTCAGTTGAAACAATTTAAATGGGTGCAACTTTTAATGAAATAACCATGGATTCTGTGCACATATATATGATCATTCTTTGAACTTTAGTGAAAGTAAATCTTAGACAACTATTTCCATACACACGTATTTCCCTCTTCCATTGAACAACGAGAAAGAAACTACGCATGAAACATCTTTCTGAGGTGTGTCATCCTATTGACATTTAAATATTAACTTCAAGAACTTCCCCATCCAACAGAATTGTAGATTAAACAAAAATTTCGTCAAACATTTCTTGAAAGAGGTTGATGGATCCATCTTGAGTTATACTTTTGTAATATGAGATTTCTTTCAGATAAATTTCTTCAAAAACCCTGCAATGTCTCAAGTTAATGTCAATTTGGGACATTTCATTTAACCTGTCACTTGCTTCTAGCCAGTCATGACTTACAGAACTGAGAGTGACAACATCAGAAAAATTCCAATGATAATCAAAATAGAAAATAAATCCATCTTTACATAACACCAACTATCATTAAGTTAATTTGTTAATTAGACTTAACCCCGTGTCTCTGTTTTTGCTCTACTTGGTATCAAGATCCATTCATCAAAATACTCTGATCAAAGTAAGTAAAGAAGGAATATTTTATAAATCGTTATTTTAGTTTATAAAGAAATTACTATTTTTCTTATAGAGGTCCTTTTAGACGAGTTCATCCAAATATATATTATTTAGACCACAACATCAAAACTTTTGGATTCTACCTTACCATAATTATAATCACCTTAATTATATTTGAATATAACTTCTTATTAAGGATATATCATTTTACAAAGTAGTTTAAGTCTAGTTTTCTAATACTATAAAACTGGCTTTTACAATAAAACTTCTACCTAAAAGTATCTCTAATTAATGTTGTATTTGATTTATTTTTTCAATAGAATGTGAGAAACATGCATTTTGTAGGACACTGTTGATTTGGGTTCTGTGGTGTATAACAGAACAACAACTCAACTCCCCAGTTCCCCTCTAGAGCAAGTTTGTAGAATGAGGACCAGAAAGCAATGTGGCTAGTCCACACGTCTCAATAACCACCTCATCCTTGCCTCAATTTCCTTATCTTTATGTTCCCATTAATTTTTGCAGTGATTTAGATTGTGTTTTCAGTAATCTACTGCATTTTTCATTTTTTGGTCAAATACTGAGTTAGTTTGGAGTATTATGAGTGTTATTGGCTTGTCAAGTTTTACATTCAAATTCTTCTATATAATTCATTCCCACAACGCGTAAGATTCTCTTTGTGACATGAGTTGACGAATATTTTACCTATTCATCTAATACATTCTCTGAAGTTTATGTGTATGAACTATAAAATATAGTTTTCCTTGACAGACTGCGGACTCAAGATTGAGAGGGTTTCATTAAAACCATGAATGTTGATATTATCATCTATATATAGTGAACACGTAATAGTAATCATCGGTCAAAATTTTCAAGCGATGTTGAATGTATGTTATTTTTGAAGAATTTCATTATCTTAGAAACACATTCAACTAGGTAGAGTAATTGAAGTTCACTAAACCATATTTATAAAAGAAAGCCACAAATCTTTAGTATATAAAGAAATCATGTGAAGGGAAGAGACACGATCAACTTAGAGAAGGGGAATTATGACTCTAAAAGAAAGTGTGATGGTCTTGTAACAGGAGAAGTTTCTCAAACTTCTCCAAAAACCTTCTGATGTATTATGACAAAATGGAATATCTTTTAGAAGGTCATACACGTAAACAAAAATTGTTTGAACCACACTATTCTTATCCAGGAAGATTTTCTTTAACAAATACTACATTTTTTTCCACTGTTTGTATCAAATAAAGTAACAAAGTGTTTGTTATTACAATGATTTCAAAGTTGGACCTTGATGTTGTCGTATTTATAACAGGGGAGGATTATTCTTTTATTTATTTTATGTAATGAGAAGCAGAGCATCAGCCAATATAAGTTTCCTATGATTAAATTATAGTACAAGAATTGAGATGAATGAGAACAGAGAGATTTAATGGAGACAGTGTGAATAGTTAACATAATTTTATTAAAAGTGGCATTAGAAAGAATGAAATAAATAAAATTTATACATCTACTCTCTAACCTACGTTCTAGAAATTTCTGTATCTACTCACCAACACATCCAAAGCCTCCTTCATCCAAGGATGTGGACACACTTGTTTTGCTTCAGCAACCGGCATCTGTACCATGATGAAACATTGGATTGGAACACACAAAGCAAAGCAAAACAAAACAAAACAACGATTAAAGATTACTCACGTTCACGTACCCATGTTCGTTTTCGAAAGTTCTTCTCCGGCCAATTCTCTAATTGTTTCTTCACAAGCAAAGGGAACATATATCCCTCATGCAAGGTGTCTTGGCTTTTGCTTTTGTTTGGCAAATTGTAACTTGGACGTTTCCAACGACTCCAGCTTCCTCTATGGTCTCCATGGATTCGTCGCTCTCCCAACCTCCCTGAATCCAAACACATCTCTCAACTTCTGAATTCACCATTCTAAATTCCATGTAACCACAGTTAATGGAAACAAATGGGGAGAAGTATTGTTGGAGTTAAGAAAGAGCAATGGTAGATTCCTTGAAAAGAAAAGAAGAGACCCATGACGACGATGAAATATGAAACAAAGAACCCAATCATGCACTCACAAAACTAAAACAGTGAAAAGATGAATATGCATGGAGAAGATCACATAAATAACTCCCTATCCATCTATTTATTCCCTCCTCTCATCTTATCACTACACCTAAATTTATAAACTATTAATTTATATTTTATATTTTACTCTTAATTGAGGATATGAAAGGGCACATCGCTTACTCATGAGACAGACAAATGCTAAAGAAGAATTAAGAAATTTAGGATTATTATAAAGATGAAACTTTTCGAAAGTGTATAAAACAGATGACTTGCTTGAAAGGTTTGAGCTGTTATAAAAGGCATATAGTAGTCCTAAATTATAGTATTTGAAGAGTTTATATGTTAAGATATTCTTTACACTTTTTAAAGTAAAGTGTGGGTAATTCATACATGTAATTGTGAATTTTATTTGATTTTTTTTTATTACAGTTAAGTTTAAATCCTTCTAATCTCTCCAATTGTGTGTAATAAAGAGATTTAGTTTCCTTTTATTATTTATGAGATTTTTGACTTTTTAAGGTTTATTTTATATTTGTAAGGTAAATGGATGTTTATCTTATTTTTCGTAATCTAATTGAATTGTGGAAACTTGTGATGGTGGAGGTCAAAGTCTCAGTTTCTATCTCCTTCAGATTATATTTTCACTTACTCCTTTTATATTTTAGGCTCTTCGTTCTTGCTTGATAGTATTCTTCGATATCAACTCAAAAGTTTGTTATATATAGAAGCTTCCCTGTTATATCGTATATAAGTCTTTAAAGACAATATTTATCCTGTTACGTCTGAAAACTTGTCTGACATATCATGTATAAATCCTTAAAGATAATATTTATCTACACTTAAAAAAATTATTTTGTTTATATTTTCAGATATACTTCATTATAAAAACGCACTATGATAACTTAATATGAAGCTGATGTAATACTTACAATACAAGTATGATTTCGAATTCAAGTATTATATATACAATTACATTAAATGATAAGAAAAAGAGTTTTATTATTTTTAGTAGTCTTGTCAAAAATAAATATTTTAATCCAAATATATATTAAATAATATCATATATTATAGAGAAATATCGCCTCCTTAGCAAGGAGAATATTTGGACTCCAACAAAGAAAAAGTCAGTATTTTGATACAAACCATATAGACTTCAGGAATCATCAACTGTGACTTTTCTTTCGTCACGTTTTATTTGTCGCCAAGGAAAAAAAAAATGAATGGTGAATAAAATTTGATTACCAATTTTTTCAGGATGAAGTGACTTAGTTCAAATGTTAATATACAATCTACTACGTGAATAAGAATAGATTAAGCGAGAAAGTAATGCAAATAATATAAAAATTGTTGTAATTAATCATAACATACCATATTACAATTGGGAAACCAAATTATTATTAGGATAATTAAAGTTTATCATAGCAGGATTTCCTTAGGAGTATGTATTATTATTAGGATAATTAAAGTTTATCATAGCAGGATTTCCTTAGGAGTATGTGTGTCCTTTGTGAAATAAAATTTTATATTATAAGTATTAACAAAAAAAGTGTTAAAAAAATGAATTGGGAGGAATATTTAATATTAGTGGTGTTAAAATAATTAAAAAAGAAAAAAAGGAAAAGTGGGTGGAGAGTGAGATAAGGACCAGCGCGTTTTGCTTGAGGTGCAAGAATTTTGCAGCAGGAAGAAGCCTATATAAACGCTTCTCCTTTGACCTATTTTTATTTTTATTATTATTCTTCAAACAACACCACACACAAACACCTTTGGCTTTCAGCACCGCAACCTAACCCAACCAGGTTTCACTTTCTCTCAATACTCTTTTTTTCTCTTTTTCTTTTTTCTTTCTTTCAACTTTTCGCATCTCATTTCCAAACTTGAGTTGAGACTTAGAATTTTTGATTGATTTTGATAGTGATATTAGGGTTCATGTATGTTATTCATAGTAATATTAGGGTTTCTAATTTCTGATCAACATTGCTTGTATTTCCATTCTGATGAACTCGGTTTCCACATGTCAGTTGGAGAGCTATCGATTAGAGTCACGCAGGATGAGCTCGCAAGAGCGAAGCCAGCGGTCTAGGGCTCCTCGTCAGGAATGGATTCGTCGAGGATCCACCGATCAGAATCAGAATCAGAATGGTGCCGCTGCTGCCGCTGCTGCTGCTGCTGCTGCTGGTTCCTCCAATACAACTAACCGCCATAGGAGGACCGGTCCTATTCCTAGTCATAATCCCAATCCCAATCCCAATCCTAATCCCAATCCTGTTCCTAATCCGAAAAGTAATGTGCAGAAGAGATTCAATTCGAGGGACTCTAATTTGCCTCAGCTGCTGCAAGAGATCCAGGACAAGCTCGTGAAAGGTGCTGTCGAATGCATGATTTGCTGTGACATGGTTCGGAGGTCTGCTCCAATCTGGTCTTGCTCCAGTTGCTTTTCCATCTTTCACCTCAACTGTATAAAGAAGTGGGCGCGTGCACCCACTTCTGTCGATGTGTCTGTGGACAAGAATCAGCGGTTCAATTGGCGGTGCCCTGGTTGTCAATCTGTGCAGCTCACATCATCCAAGGAAATTCGGTATGTTTGCTTCTGTGGGAAGAGGCCTGACCCCCCCTCCGATTTGTATCTCTTGCCACATTCCTGTGGAGAACCATGTGCCAAACCTCTTGAAAGGGAGCTTGGAGGGGATAAGGAGGTTCTTTGTCCTCATGTTTGTGTCTTGCAATGCCATCCCGGTCCTTGCCCTCCTTGCAAAGCATTTGCCCCTCCACGTTTGTGTCCTTGTGGGAAGAAAAATATCACCACCCGTTGCTCTGACCGCCAGTCTGTTCTTACCTGTGGCCAGCGCTGTGAAAAGCTTCTTGAATGTGGGCGTCATCGGTGTGAGCAAATCTGTCATCTGGGACCTTGTAATCCTTGTAAGATTCCAGTCAATGCCTCTTGCTTTTGCAGTAAAAGGACGGAGTTCATTCTTTGCGGGGACATGGCTCTGAAAGGTGAAATCAAAACCGAAGGTGGAGTTTTCTCTTGTGGTTCAACCTGTGGAAAGAAACTTGGTTGCGGTAATCATATCTGTATTGAAACTTGTCATCCTGGCAGCTGTGGGGAGTGTGGATTACTACCATCCCATACTAAGACATGCTGTTGCGGGAAAACTAAATTGAAGCAGGAACGGCAGAGTTGTTTAGACCCTATACCTACCTGTTCACAAGTATGTGGGAAGACCCTTCCTTGTGGGATTCATCACTGTGAAGAAGCATGCCACGCTGGGGATTGTTCTCCTTGTTTGGTTCTAGTCTCCCAGAAGTGTCGATGTGGCTCTACCTCCCGAACCGTGGAGTGCTGTAAGACAAAAGGGGAGGCTATGACATTTACTTGTGAAAAGCCTTGTGGGCAGAAAAAGAATTGTGGAAGGCATAGATGCAGTGAACGGTGTTGTCCACTTTCTAATCCAAATAATATTCAAATTGCGGATTGGGATCCACACTTCTGTTCATTGCCATGTGGAAAGAAGCTAAGGTGTGGGCAGCATGCATGTGAATCCCTATGCCACAGTGGTCATTGTCCACCTTGTCTTGAAACTATATTTACTGATTTGACATGTGCTTGTGGCAAGACTTCAATCCCTCCTCCATTGCCTTGTGGCACCCCTCCTCCCTCGTGTCAGCTTCCATGTTCTGTTCCTCAGCCTTGTTTACATCCAGCGTCTCACAGCTGCCATTTTGGGGACTGCCCTCCTTGTTCGGTGCCTGTAGCAAAAGAATGTATTGGTGGGCATGTAATTCTTCGGAACATACCTTGTGGTTCAAAGGATATTAGATGCAATAAACTCTGTGGGAAGACCAGACAGTGCGGTTTACATGCATGTGGCAGAACATGTCACCTACCACCTTGTGATAATCCACCTGCAGTGCCTGGTACCCGTGCCTCTTGTGGGCAAACATGTGGTGCTCCAAGAAGAGACTGCCGGCATACGTGTACAGCTCCTTGTCACCCTTCAACTCCATGTCCAGATATAAGATGCGAATTCCCTGTCACAATTACATGTTCTTGTGGCCGAATAACAGCGAATGTTCCTTGTGATGCTGGTGGAAGCTGTGCTAATTATAATGCTGATGCCGTACATGAAGCTTCCATTGTTCAAAAGTTGCCTGTGCTGCTTCAGCCTGTTGCTGCAAATGGCAAGAAAGTTCCCCTTGGACAAAGAAAACTAATGTGTAATGATGACTGTGCTAAGATAGAGCGTAAACGGGTTCTTGCTGATGCTTTTGAGATTACGGCTCCAAATCTGGATTCTCTCCATTTTGGTGACAATCCTGTTGCTTCTGAATTGCTTGCTGACATGTTGAGACGTGATCCTAAATGGGTTTTATCTGTTGAGGAGAGATGCAAGGTTTTGGTTCTTGGCAAGAATAGGGGAAGTACACAAGGTCCAAAAGTCCATATTTTCTGTCCTATGTTAAAGGACAAACGAGATGCAGTGAGGGTCATTGCTGAAAGATGGAAGCTTGCGGTGTATGTAGCTGGTCGTGAGCCAAAGCGTTTTGTGGTTGTTCATGTTACCCCCAAGTCAAGAGCTCCTGCTCGTGTGCTTGGGGTTAAGGGCACTACAACTGTAAATGCGCCCATGCCTCCTGCATTTGATCCTTTAGTAGATATGGATCCTCGGCTTGTTGTCTCTTTCCTAGACTTACCAAGGGAGGCGGATATCAGTGCATTGGTGTTGAGATTTGGTGGTGAGTGTGAACTTGTTTGGTTAAATGACAAAAATGCACTGGCTGTTTTTAATGATCCAGCCCGAGCTGCAACTGCAATGAGGAGGTTGGATCATGGTACTGTTTATCAGGGAGCCGTGGTAGTGATTGCTCCGAATGTTGGGCCATCAGCAGCATCTTCAGCTACCAATGCTTGGGGAGGATCTGGGACAGTGAAAGGAGGAGGATCACTGGCGGCATCGAAGGGTAATCCATGGAAAAAAGATGTTCAAGAGCCAGGTTGGAAAGATTCTTGGGGCGATGAGGAGTGGGCTACTGGTTCTGCTAATGTCCATTTGCCTATTCAGAAGAAAGAAACCCTCATATCTGCTTCAGTAAACCCTTGGAGTGTCTTAAATCAAGAATCTTCTTCAAGTTCATCGGCCGCAGCTGTTAAAATTGATGTTTCTAGGGAACACTCAGAAAGTAGTGCTGTCACAAACTTGGAGCCTCGTAATGGCGGTTCAAGTATAGGAGGACAGCATGCAGGAAACTCGCATACTTTAGAAGATTCTGAGGTAGTAGATGATTGGGAGAAGGCTTGTGAATAGTAAAGAGAAGATAAGGAGTAAACCATTTTTTTTTTTACTCTCAATTTTACATTTGTTGTTGAGAAGGAGGCAGATATTGTATCTCCTAGTCTCTGTTTTTTGTTTGGCATGAGGTCGACATCGCCCTTTTTTTTGGGTTAATATTTTAATTTTCATAGTGGAAAAAAATTGGAGTGGTGATGTGTCAAGCGATTAAAAAAAAACCCTGCTTGGATGCCTGAATAGGGCTGTAGTTCTTTTGCTGATCGGAACTTATTAATTCAATAGAAGCACATTCTCATCTTATATTTTTTTAATAGTAAATATCCTTGAGTCCTGTAAATACTGATGGAGTTGTTATCTTAGCAATTTTGTTGGTTCTTACGGTTTATTGAGTATTGAGTGAGTGTTTTGCGTTAGCTGAGTTATCTGAGACAGAGCCCGATTTAAAGAGTTGGAATGTGTTTGACGTAGAAACAGTTCAGCTTCTGAAACTTTTAAATTAAAATTATCAAGAAATTAGTAGCAACTAAATGTTGGTCTCGATAATGAGAAGTGTTAGTATTGGCATTGGTTTATTTCTTAAATATATTATGCTCATGATACTTTTCTGAAGTTGGACTTCAGAAAAGTATTAGTACGATGATGATATTGCTATTATGCTCTTATTTGCCTAAGGACTTGGATGGTTCCAGCATTGATATAACGTCGCACACTGAATCGTTAAGAAATTTTATAATTTTCAAGAAATTTAAATATATTGAATTTAATTTGTCTTATTTTAAATTTACGAGATTTTAATTTTGATTGAATAAAGTGTTTCAATCACCTTCAAATATGAAATTTATTTTAACAGTAATAATTCAACGATATTTTTCAATTTTTTATTATTTGTTGTCAAAACTTTTTATGATTCTATTAGTTAAGACGAATTTTTTTCTTTATCAATACTAATTAATGTTATTTTAAGCTAATGTTTAATTATAATTATTTTGGTAATGAAGATAATGGTTATTTTTTAAGTGTTTTGTCCTATTTTTTTTGTCAATGTTAGTTAAAAGTTTTTCCTTATCACATTGGCTAAATACAAATTTTAGTAGAAGTCAGTTGAAAGGTTTTTTAATCCATACTATAAAAGAAATATTTGGACAATAATTTACACAAGAAAAATATGTTTGATATCTCTTAAAAAAAATAACATTAACATTAGGAAAGAAATTACTTTTAATCTATAAATATCTCTAGCCTATATTGTGGGTAGAAAATTACAATAAGATCGATAAATAACTGATATGGACGTGGACTAAAACCAATCTTAACTTGTTTAAGATGAAAATAGTCTTATTAACATCCAAAAAGAAAATTTTGACTTATATTAACTGAAAAATAGTTTTAGTAATGTTGGTCGAAAAAAATATTTCTGCAGTTGGTTAAAAAATAATCTATCCTATGATGAAATGAACAAAACTTTCAATCGACATCCAATAAAAGTGACCCGAGTTTACATGAAAAAACATTATTAATATTAATAATGAAAACTCTTATCAACATTAACTAAGAAATGATATTGGTTTATATCTATAAAAAATAACTCTAAAAATAATGTTTGAAAAATGACTAAGATCAATTTCAATCTTAAATTCTTTTGTCAATATTAGTTGAAAAAGATGTTGAACATATAATACTTTAATAATAATTAAGTCAATAATATTTTAATCATAAGTCAAATAAAAAATATGATAATAAAAGACATAAATATAAGAGAAGAAAGGATGTGCAAATTTTCAATTTTTTTTTAATATAAAATTTAAAATCTTATTTTCTCTTAAATTTTTTGTATCAAACCAATATATTTTATTATAAAATATTTTAAATTTTCTAGAAAAATAGTTATCCTTTCAATCCAACTTTTAATTTTAAAAAAATTGATTGTCTGCTCACTCGATGTTTGTCTCAGCAGAACTAAGTATTGTCTCTGTTAAGATAATCTGAGATTGAAGCCTAGCTTTTGAGGCTGACAGAAGGCTCTAAATGTTCCCATAAATAGGTATTTTGAAACTCAGAAGCTTCTGTATAACCTTTTCATTGATCACTTTATCTTAATACCTGCATCTATCTATCTTTAACATCCAAATTTCAAGTTTAACATCATTACATTCTGTCTTGCTTTTGGGTTGCTGACTTTTGTTATTTGAGGTATGACCAGCCAGATGGTTCCATTTATCATTTTAAGTATTTTTATGGATTTTAACTTCCTATTAATGGTGAATATTGTAGGTGCATTGGGTTGAATCCACTTAGCTGCAATGATAGAAGCCTACTTTGAAGGTGTAAAGTTCGTTTAGTGGAACAATAATCCAAGCAATACTTTGAATTTGAAGCTTGTTGCCTTTTTTTATTTTTTAATTTTGTAACATCGGTTACGTTTTAGATTCTTCTTCTTTTGAACCAAACAAAAGTATGGTCACCTAAGAAACAACATTTATCTCAGAAGAGCAAAATTGTGTAAATATTAGAGAAATGAATAGAATTTGATTGTTGTTGTTGTCCATTTATCAAAAAGAATCTTAATTAATCACGAGACCCAAAAAATGCACGTTGACGTCTAATAATGAGCAAGATTGGTTATAGTTTTGACGAGTCTTGAAAGCGACGATCAATACAGGCGAAATGATAAACTTTATAATCAAAATGCGAAATAAATTGAGCAGCTAGCATAAACGAAGTAGACGATTGTGATTTTGTAGAAGAGAAATCGAATCTAAGGTCCAAATTCAAACCAGAAGAAAACATTTTGGTTTGATTTCATTCCGTAAATGTTTTGTTTTTAAATGATGAAGTTGTATTGTACTTATCAAGTTGTTCATACACAGTTCAAATAGTTGCAATTTAAATTGATCAAGTAAATCTCAAAGTGATAATGCAAAATCACGTGTCGTATAAGTTTCATTCAGGTACTTCAACCAAAAAAAAAAAAAAATTATAAATTAATTTATTTAATTTGAACTTTTGGATAAGTTTAGTTTATTTTTCGACATTTGACTGTGTACCCTTTACAATAATGTTGTCACAAACCATGAAAAGAATGTGAAATATACATAGACATCAGCTTCAAGATACGGAGTTAGTCTTTAGGTATCTAGTGATCAATTTTCACTAAGTAAAATTTCTGATTAATCCAATTTAGCAATGACCTTTACCATTAATGTAAACTCATTGTGATTTTTATTGGTTAACTACTAAATTAAATGAGTTTTAAATAAGAAATGAAATAGAAGTGAAGCACATAGTTTTGTGTGATAGTTTCCTTTGAAGATTTCATACAATTTAGCATTTTGGTTTTGCATATATCGGAGATGGATGGAAGCAGCACATGTCCATTAATTGTTGGTATTTTCTGTCGCATTCACATGCTCTCAGCTTTCAACCATTCAACAAATGGAAACAGAAGAGAGGAAAATAAAAAAAGAAGGGACAAGAATAAGTTCTGTTTCCTTACAGTAAGGGAAACCATGTGATATCATTATATGATTCTCAATCATTTTACTTAGAAGTTAATAAAAAAATAATGGATTTCATTTAACATAATTCAAGGATTCGTTTAACATCAATCACGCCTGATAATTTTGAAAATCACACTGTGAGATAGGAATATTAAACAAAGACCATTTGACTCTAAATACAACAAATTTTACGTCTGCTAAATAGTTTTTTAATTGGTGGATCAGTGTAAAACTATGTAAAAGTGTGTATTTGAAGTTTTGGTGTGAGTATTATTTGACTCTTAATTGAAGCAGTGTTGTGTGCTGAATTTGACTCATGCATTAGTTTATTGAATGCATGGACCAAAACTAGAACTTACACTGTGGCTGTGTGTGATGATAGAATTGGGGTGTCGATGTCACCCCGGCATTCCCTCCCTACTATCTGTAATAAAATAGTAAAATAATGCAAAGATGAAAGGAGTGTTAGATGTGTATTGGAATCAACCAAATCACGAGATCAATAATGATAAGCCGTCTAAAGGAATTGGTAAGTGAAGATCACAATGTGAGATCATTTTCCTTTGCTGTTTAGGACACTGTAATGTAGGGTCCATAAAGACCATCATCTTAGTGTCCTCCGTCTGTATCCTTTCAACCATGCCTAAACTTCTCTCCCTTCATTCCCTGTCATTTTCTTTCTTCTCATAACTTAGTTTTCTCCTTACTTCCAACCTCATCTTTTGCCTACCTACTGTCTGCCTTGTAATGGATTCTCATCACTTTGATCAAGATAAGGTAAACTTCATAGCCTACCTTGCACAAATATTCTTGCATGTCAACACTGTAAATCAATCACAATTGTTTGCTTGCATTTGTGTCAACCAAATTCAGTTTCACTCACATATTCTATTCAGTGTCTATGAATCCAGTTTTATGCTACCTGCATTAAGAACTTTACTTGTCATATATATAGCTGTTTTATTTGAATCTTGTCTTGCTCTTTGTAAAGTTGAATCTTGGTTGTAGGGATGTTAAAAGGATCTAGTATATACCTTTTTCTTTTCTTTTCCTTCAATCATAATTTTTCTGTCCACATATTATTCAGAAGAAAGCATGGAAGCAAACAATTCTGGTATCATTTCAAATTATGGGAATAGTTTATGGTCAAATGAGCACCGCACCTTTATATGTATTTGGGACAATGCGAGCGGAAGATCTGGAAGCAGATCAGGAAGTCGTTTTTGAACTCTTCTCCTTTATTTTCTGGACGCTAACAATAATTTCCCTACTCAAGTATGCCTCTATAGTGTTGAAAGCTGATGATGAAGGAGAGGGTAACTTTCTTATCTTCAGTGACTATATAACATATTTATATTCTAAGATTAAATGTTGGTAGAAAATTTTTGTAGGTGGCGTTGTTGCTTTGTACTCACTGCTGTGTAGAAATGCAAAAGTTGGTCTACTCCCATGTGACAGAAGTGCAAACGAGGTTGTGCTTTACGAGGAGAAAAGTTCTTCTAAGATCAAAGCCGATTCAAGAGCACGAAGGGCCATTGAGAAACACAAGATCTGTCACTATTTAATATTGTTCTTAGCCCTCTTCGGTTCCTGCATGACCATCGGAGACGCAGTGCTCACTCCAGCCCTTTCAGGTATAATAAAATACAATTACCTCTTAATCACTATATTTTAATTTTCGTAGAAGTAATTAATTGCTGGTTGCATGTGCAAGATTCAATAATCACTTTTCACTGTATTTATGTTTACCAGTGTACTCAGCTTCAACTGGAGTTCAGAGATCCTTGACAGACATATTGAAAGACATATGTAAACCCTTGTAACTGATGCTAGCTAGAATTGAAGAACTTGGTTTTTTCTCTAAGGCCTTATCTTTAATTGCTATAACGTTTTTTTCATTACCTTCTTATCTGTAACCAGTTGCCTCTTCACCACATACTCAGGACTCCGTGTCAAAGGCTCTAAAAGCATGTGAGTTTATTCATATGATGTACACTTATCTAGCTTTTTCAATTGATTAGTTTGTATTCTTGAATTATCATTACTAATAATCATTGAATTTGCATCTATTTATGATATGTGTAACAGACTAATGCTTATTTAATTTATATATTTGATGGACATTTCCCGAAATGTCAAGTTAATGGTGTTTAGAGCTGGATTTTCATCTATTTGGTGCATTTTACTCGCCAGTTTAAGTTGTGATTGAGTATTTATTTAGAAAAGTGATATCTCCTGCAACTATGTTGTTCATTTCGTGCTTCGTTTATTTTATTCAGATGTACCTGTTCCCTCTGCCTGTGTTATATTGGTTGGCCTGTTCATGCTGCAGCATTGCGGTACACGTAAAATTGGGATCATGTTTGCACCAATAATTGCTGCTTGGCTGCTGTTTGTTGCTGCGGTGGGAACGTATAACATTTTCCGGTGGGATGTAAAAATTATCTATAAAATATCTCCAATCTATATATACAAATTCATCACAAAAATTGACATCCCCAGATGGAGATTGTTAGGGAGCGTCATTTTGTGTGTAGCAGGTGGCCCTTTTTTTCTTTTTCTTTTTTCCAGAACTGTGCAAATGTTAACAAGTTATCAGTATTTATAATTCTGATATATTTTTCTTGTTAGAATTTACAATTATTGCTTGGATAAGATGCTGCATTGTTTTGCAGGATCGGAGGCAATGTTTGCTGGCCTAGGCCATTTCTCCAAGAAATCAATTAAGGTAAAATACATAACATTTTTTGTAATGGTCATATATTAATTGTACACTGAAAATATTACTAACTTGTGGATCATGTGTGGTTGTAGATTACCTTTATATGCTTGATCTATCCGCTTCTTCTTTTATGCTATGCCGGTCAGGCTGCATACATCTCCAAAAATTTAACTGCTCCTGATTTTAATCATCTTAGTCAATCTATGCCAGGTAAGTTGGTGGAGTATCTCTATTTGGATGAGATTTTCCTTCCTGTAATTTCACTTTACTAAAGTGATGGTTGGTGATTCCAGATCATTGTAAACACTTGTTCATAGTGTTATCCCTACTCTCTTCAGCCGTGGGAAGCCAAGCAACCATAACCGCCTGTTTCTCCATCATTAACCAGTGCCTCGCATTGAATTGCTTTCCCAGAGTAAAAGTTATTCACACATCAAAATCTATAAACGGCCAGATTTACATCCCCGATGTCAACTGGTTATTGATGATTTTCAGCCTCACTGTCACAATTGGTTTCAGAGACATTGTGAAAATTGGCAATGCGACAGGTATGCCGTTGTTGTCTGTTGATAACACACTAATACTAGAATAATATATTATCTCATTCTTCTAAGGAAAACGATTAGCTGGTAACAGGGGAGACGTAAAAAATATGATGAGTGAATGAGTTTGTGTTGATTTTAAGGAACAAAGGCAGTGGCTAACAAAGAAGAAAACAGAAAAGATGCAGAACTTAATAAAAGAATAACATGTTACTGAGAATGCTAACTTCGCTGTGTCATTATCTTGACACAACTTCATTTAAATACATTCAGAAATAACCATGTTTCATGATTCTAGCCACTACACTGTTAGCTTAGCTGAAAAATAGGAAATAGCGAATCCACTAATGGCTAATGAAACAGAATAAATTTGACTTATTCAGACTGAAACCAATTTGAAAGCTTCCTAAAAGTATGAAGGCACATTCCAACAGTTTGTCTTTGTGAGTAATTAGATCTACGAGTGCATGAAGTTGTATACTATTCAGTTACCATATTCATGACAGTATCATGATATAAGCTCACAATTTGTGACAGCTTTGGCTATTATATGTGGAATGCTTGTGACAACCAGTCTGATGTCACTGATCATTGCTTTGTATTGGGAGAAGGATTTGATGGTGTCTGCGTGCTTTCTTGTATGTTTTGGCTTCGTAGAGGCTGCATATCTTTCGGCATGTCTGCTACAGTTCCACAAGGGATCGTGGTATCTGGTTGTGCTACTGGCAGTTTCCATGACAGTGATGCTTTCATGGCATTATGGAACTATGAAGAAGTACGAGTTTGATTTGCAAAACAAAGTATCAACCGAGTGGCTAATAGATATCAGTCCAGGCCTTGGGATTTCCCGAGTACCCGGAATCGGCTTCATTTACACGGACATAGTAGCAGGAATCCCAGCTTTCTTTTCACATTTCATTACAAATCTTCCTGCATTCCATCAAGTGTTGATCTTGGTATCATTCAAGTCTATACCTGTGCCTTACGTCCCAGAAAGTGAGAGGTACCTGATAGGTAGGATCGGGCCAAAGGATTACAAAATATATCGGTGCATTGTGAGAAGTGGATACTGTGATCACATAAGGGACACGGGCGATTTTGAGGAGAAGATTATTCGTTCTATAGGGGAATTCATATCCATTGAACAGAATGACATTGAGTCCATGGTTTGCCCAGATGAAAGAATGATGTTTGTTGGACATTCAACGGTTGATGGAAATGGTTTAGTCCCTCTTGATGATTTTGAGTCATCATGCATTGGGCAGAGCCAGGTGAGCAATGAATCTCAGATAAGTCCGGTGGATGAGGCGTTGGAGAGTAGCAGTCGTTGTAACAAGAGAAAGAAGGTTCGGTTCATGTTGCCTCATAATAGTCCTAAAATGCAGGTATCTGTTAGGAAGGAGCTCTTGGAGCTAATTGATGCCAGGGAGAGTGGCAGTGCCTATTTCTTGGGGCAGTCACATTTAGTGGTGCGTGATGGCGCAAACTTTCTCAAGAGATTCTTAATAATGGTTTATCGTTTCAGCGAAAAAAATTGTAGGGAACCTCCTGTTGCTCTTAAAATCCCTCATGCTGCTCTTGTAGAGGTTGGTGTGGTATGTACTGTATAGCTCCAACACAGCACACAAGTCAGAAGTGGAAACACAAACTGTAAAATATTTCTTACAGTACTTTGTGTATGATAATCTGTAAAACTTAAAGTTGGCTTTGTCCTTCTAACAATTTACACAACCATAAATGTAAACTTTGAAGTCCTAAATGTTGAGTTTGAGACACATTTTAGTAGAATATGAAGTGAGAAAAAATATATTGGTTGCATCTTTGTACATTGGCATTGGAGTATCCTTTTTGGTTGATTAAAGAGGCATAGGATGCCAATGGGATCTGAATTTGGAATTTATGCTCCAATGGACTATCGTTTCACGCCTCTCATCTTCAAGAATATATTATCTTAAAACATCATACTAAAGTTTGTCGATTAAATTCTGTCCTTGTACCGTGTCAATAAATAGTTAACACGTTGTGTTAATTCACTAATGTCAAATATTCTAGTTAACAACGTAATCACGTATTAATAATAATGAATTAAAGTTTTTATATTTTAAAATATCAAATGTTATGAGCTTAATTTTATTGCATTACCACGTTAACAACAACTCTTCTAAATGTTTTTAAACAGTCTACTACTTTGTAACATTTTAGTTTTATGTTTATATTATGAGAGGTTATTAAAATCAACTTCGATCATTAATCTTTAGCAAAGTAAAAAAGAAATAATCACATCATGTCATACTTAAATGCGATTTTTAATTTTGATTAACACCTATACATTTAAAGGAATTGGCGCACATATAATCATAAAAAAAACATGAGATGCTTAAAATTGAACTAAATCAACATTTTAATGATGTTTTTTTAATTTAAGATACTAATATATATTATTATTATTATTATTATATCATTAAAGTAAGTTAAAAAACGGTACGCGTGAAAGTAAATATATTTTTTTAATTTCTTAAACTTTTGTCACAGTTCCTCCCTAACTACTCTTTACCTTTTGTTACTGAGACAAAACATACACAGTGTTGGTTTTGGGGATTAGAGATTTTTCATTTGTAGAAAAAGTGATACAGAGAAAGATGGGAAAGGGAAATGATGAAAAGGTAGGTAGGTAGGGTGGTGGCGTCCACAATACAAAAGGTGAACGAGTGAGTGATGGGCGAAGGCGTGTTTCTTTACTACAAAATGCCATCTTTGGTTTGCATTGCAATTTTAGACTCAAAGAAGAGCAAAAGAAGAAGAAAAGATGCAGAGAAGAAAGGAAACATCTCACTCAACATCTCCATGCCACCGCTTCCTCATTCATCCTCATAATCGGTCTCTATCTCTCTAATTTCCCTTTTAATCACTTCTTCTTTTGTTTAATCACTTTTAATCTCTCTGGATATCCAACAAAATACAACCTTAATTTGGTTAGTTTTATAATGTTGCATGCGCTGGTGCATGCAGGTGGTACCTGTTGTGGAAGCACTTCATTCTGATATGGGCCATATACTCTTCATTCTTCACTCCCATGGAGTTCGGTTTCTTCAGAGGCTTACCTCACAACATCTTCCTCCTTGACATGGCGGGGCAATTGGCCTTCATGGTGGACATGGTGCTGCAGTTCATGGTGGGCTATCACCAAGTCCACTCCAATTCCCTCTCCTTGGTCCTAAACCATTACCAGATCGCCATCAGGTACCTCAAGTCTCGCTTCCTCTTCGACCTCCTCGCATGTCTCCCCTGGGACTTCATTTACAAGCGCACCAACCGCAACGAGATCGTCCGTTCTCTGCTTTGGATCAGACTCGCTCGTGCTTCCCGAGTCACCCAATTCTTCGACACTCTCGAGAAGGATACTAGGATCAATTACTTGTTCACCAGAATCCTCAAACTCTTCGTGGTTGAACTCTACTGCACCCACACCGCTGCATGCATTTTTTACTATCTTGCCACCACTTTGCCCGCTTCCCAGGAGGGTTACACCTGGATCGGTAGCTTGAAGATGGGTGACTATGCGTATTCCGACTTCCGACACATCAATCTCTGGAAGCGTTACGTCACCTCCCTCTACTTCGCAGTTGTTACCATGGCCACCGTTGGTCAGATACACATACTCCTTCCAATTCCATTCCTCTGCTTTCTCACTCTCATATTCAACTGTTTTTTGCTCTGCAGGCTATGGAGAAATCCACGCAGTCAATGTGCGTGAAATGATATTCGTCATGATTTATGTCTCCTTTGACATGATTCTTGGCGCTTACCTTCTGGGCAACATGACTGCGTTGATTGTGAAAGGCTCTAAGACAGAGAAATTCAGAGATAAAATGTCTGAAATTATTAGGTACGTCAATAAGAACAAACTGGACAGCCAGATATGTCACCAAATTAAAGATCACTTGAGGTTAAAGTACGATCGAAGTTACACCGGATCTTTTATTCTTCAGGAGATACCAACCACCATTCGCACAAAGGTCTTTCCAATTTCTTATATAGTAAAAACGATTTTTGTTACAGATGTTTTCATTTCATTTCTTGATGCCTGCTTGCAGATTTCAATAAGCTTGTACGAAGAGTTCATTCAGAAAGTTTGTCTTTTCAAGGGATGTTCTTCAGGGTTTGTAAAGCAGATGGTAAGAAAATCTTTACATGCTCACACTAAGCCGTCTAGTGTGATTGCGTCTATAACAGTTGTTTTGATGAGAAATGTCCGATTGAAAATTTGTTTTAACAGGCAACCAAAGTAGATGAAGAATTTTTCCTGCCAGGAGAATTAGTTACGGAGGAAGGAGATGTTGCAGATAAACTCTACTTTGTATACCACGGTGAGCTGGTAAGAATTCCAGTAACCCAACACTCTTTCTTATTAATGATGAATTATTTTATATCTGGCTTGACAAGTACTATTCTTGTCAACAGCTTGAGATGAGGAGGGAAGAAGAGCCAATCACATTGCATACCTACAGTTCCTTCGGCCATGTTTCCTTTTTTTGCAATATACCTCAAAGTTCTACAGTTGAAGCTCATGAATTTTGCAAGGTTTTGCGACTTGATAAGAAATCCTTTACTGAAATACTGAAGATATACTTTTTAGATGGTCGTATTGTCTTCAACAATCTCCTTGAGGTATGTTGTGATTTAAAAAAAGCTCTGCTTCTTCCTCCACTTCAACGTAATTTAACAATTTTCTGCCACTCTAGACATTCATATTGATAATGTCCCAACTTGTGACACTTAAAAGCACTCAATTTTAGTTTTGTTCAAGTTAGTCTTCCTCTTCCTTTTATCTTCTCTAGTAATCTTCAGCACTTGTTCTTCTTCTCCATGTCTCCTCATTCTTTGCCCATGAATACGAAGACTGCTATGCAACTCCTCAATTATCATGATCACCAAATTGCTGGATTCCTCCTCATTCGAGCATTAGTTCAAATAGAAAAACTAATATACTAAAAATCAACTACGTTAAGCCAACGATTATATCTCCCAGCGGCTAACAATGGTACTTATAACCATAAAACATCAAAAGACGTGTCAGGAGTCGATGGTGCTACATTTTTTGTGGTATTTTTTAATGAGTCTTGGGATAGAAAATGCCTAACTTGAAAAAACAAAAAATAGCTTATGATAAAAGCAGGGAGAAACTATTTGATTTCTTTTCTTTAGCAATTTTGAGAGGATTTAGTCAACCAAGTCACTTACCCATAATTTAAAAAAAAAAAATGCCTATCATATTTGTGATAGGAGCGCACCGGCCCAACAGATTTTTGAAACGAATCTTGAAATAACTCATTTTTAAATTTAATAATGTTTTATGAAAACATATTTTTTTATTCAAATAATTTTACTTTCATTAAAAGTATTCTTCGACTTTTTAAAGATATAAAATTATTTATTCAATATAAAATTACAAAAGCAAAACTTGTAGATGAAAATAACATAATTTTGAGTCAGATTTAATTAAATCAATGAATAGAAAAAGTTAGAATAAAATGCATGTGAAACATTTCTTAACTGTTAACTGGTAGCAGTAAGAACTCACAAATGTTTCAAAAGTAAAACAAGAAAAACTGCAAGAAAAGAAAAGAAAAGAAAAAAAAGGCGCTTGTTTGAACAAGGGTTAAAGACATTGTAAAACAAGAAAACAGTAAAAGCAAAAGAAACAGTAAAATTAATGTGTGGCTTCTGAATAGCGATGAACTGAAACTCTGAAACTCTACTATAATTTTATTCTTTTTTATGTTCATGAAAGAGAACTAAGATAGTAACACGTGATCTATGAACGAGCCATAAGCAATTCAAGAATATAGGAACGGATAAAGTATGAAATATGGAGGGTAGTGTTTAAATAAGATGGGTGAGAATAAATATATTTAAGAGAGAGGGACCTTAGGATTAGTTTTGGTAATTAGAGATTTGAAACTAATTTTGAGAAATGATATATTTAGAATGAGAGATCTTTGATATAGTTGTCATGGTAGTTGGTTAGTGGTCTTTTTAATAAAAGAATTCTGATAGAAATTCTAAGCTGAAAAGTTTATAATTGATGCTCGTACTTGGTGACAGGTAAAAGACTTAAATTTGCAGCGTAAGCTTTTGTTGTCAGACTTCAACCTCACTATTGGAAGCATGGAAATAGAGCTGGCTACAAGGCTCAACTGTGCTGCCCATGATGGTCATCTTGATCTTGTCAAACGTTTGATTGGATTTGGGGCAGATCCCAATAAAACTGATTATGATGGTAGAACGCCTTTGGTATGCACAACCAATTTTCATGAACTCAATCACCGCGAACTTTGGCTTCTTCATTATGCATAACTGCATATAGATAACTTATCTTGTAAATAAATTTGTGTCTAGTCCATGCAGTATAAGATAGTGAATCTTGTCCTTGAAAATCTTAATCTTTTGTGTTTGTTATAACAGCATATCTCAGCATCAAAAGGATACGTGGATATTTCTTCTTACCTTGTTGAACAAAGAGTATGCATCAATACTGCAGGTTATGTGACGCAAATGACAGATAATATTTTATTAAATATGCATCTTTGAAGAGAAAAATACTTATCGTTTTGAAACATCCATTTGTTTCAGATAAATTTGGCACCACTCCCTTGCTTGAAGCCCTCAAGAATGGACATGAAGATGTAGCATCTGTACTTGTTGACGCTGGAGCTATCCTTGGTATTGATGACATTGGCAATTTTCTCTGCATGACAGTTGCAAGGAAGGAGTTTGATCTTTTAAAAAGGGTTCTAGCTTGTGGTATTAATCCAAATGCCAAAAATTATGATCAGCGTACCCCTCTTCACATTGCTGCCTCTGAAGGCTTCCTTACTATGGTTGAATTACTTCTAGAAGCAGGAGCAAGTGTTTTATCTAAGGACAGGTATGGTTCAAACATTGACTTAGCATATGTTTTTTGATATTTCACTTTATATTCATTGCATTGTTGTCTTGTTTATTGAATTGCGAAAGAACATGTTTCAACACTTCCTTGTGGCAGATGGGGAAATACACCTCTTCATGAAGCTCATACCGGTGGGAATAGAAATATGATCAAAATGCTTGAAGTTGCAAAAGTTTCTCAATTAGCTGAGTTGTCCGATAATATTCATGAAACTCAAGGTATCATTATGTTTCTGAGTAGAGAATATCATTAGGTGTGTGGTACATCAATTTTGAGTACAGAATAATATTGATGTAAGCATTCTAACAAACATTCTACGTTCATGAATTTTGCAGCAACATCAATGCTGCAGTCAAGAAATGAAAATCCTAAAAAGAGATGTACGGTGTATCCTTTCCACCCATGGGATGACAAAGCAGGTAAAAAGGAGGGAGTGGTCTTATGGGTTCCACAAAGCATTGAAGAGCTTATAAAGGAGGTAGGGAAACATTTGGAAACTGCGAAGAATTCCTATATTTTGTCAGAAGAAGGTGGAAAAATTGTTGACGTAGAGATGATTAAGAACGATGAGAAGGTATTTGTAGTGAGTGAAGCACAAAATGAGGTGAAATGAAGTGTGCAGGTATAAGGAACAATTAATTAATGTAAACTTAGTAAGATTATATGATAAATGTTGTGTCCTGTGTTAATAATTTCAGCTCACCATGATAGGACATCAATCTCGTACCTTTCAACAAATTATCCTTTCGAACATTCCTATTTATACCTAATAAGTTTGGAGAAGACAGAGGAGGAGAATTTGTCCAATGAAGAAGTTTGAACAATCCTGTAACTCACTCAATATGCACACCAAATTCACTTCGTCCCAAAAACAACCGCATTATCCATTCAACACCATAATATTCAATATTTATACCTAAAATCCATGCTTGTCAACTTAAAAAAAATCATAATTGATAACTAACGTTTATCTTTAATCACGTAGTCATAATTTTGATTGTTTATTTGTGTATATGACAAATATGATTGTTAAAATAAGTTTTCCTTTTAAATATATCTCACTATTTCGAGATATATTACCTTTTAACTTTAAGTCGATACGCCATCCAAATTTACCACCCATTTTATACCACATTTAAATATAAATTAAAAAAGAAATCAAGAATTGTGAATCAAAATATAAGCAAACTTTCACTTTCACCATATTTAACGATTAAATTTTCAAAATAGTATTTAATTAAATGTGATTCTATTTTCAATGACTTTTTTAAATTCTTAATACCAAGTTTCAACGAAGAAAAGTTTTAATTTTTTTTAACACAGAAAAATTAAATGATGGCCTTCTAGTTCTATTTATAGGATTTAACTAACCAATATATTTATCATTACAATTAGAAACATTAAACTTGTCCTGAATTTATATGATATTTTAAAATTACCTAACTATTGAAACGGGATTTTATTCTTTTTTTTTTCAAAAGGGAATTTAATTCTTTAAATTTTTTATTATTAACATGTTTATTATTTTAATTGTTGTTGGCTATGTAAATAGTCAAAATAAGTTTTTAAAATAATTTTTAAGAAAAAGCATCTCAACAAATATAGTTACGGTTGATTGTTCTCAAATCATATTCAAAGTTTCATTTTAAGAGAGAACTTACCAACAATACATTTAATAATATAAGATGCAAATTATCAAATAAAACTTTAAATTAAACGGGAAACAACAAAATTCTTTTTATTATGTCTCTCTAATTATTTATGGAACAGAAAAATGCTCATAGTTAAAAATATTTTGTAAAACATAATTAGTGCAAAATATTCTTTTGAATTTATTCTTATTCTTATAAAAAAATGATTGCACCGAAAAACTCTAATTTAATTCTCATGAAAAAAGAAAAAAAAGTATTAACTAAATTTTTGAATAAACACAATAAATAATTAATTTTACTGAGTATGAATGGATTACATTCATTATACAAAAAAAAAAAAAAAAAAAAAAAAATATTTTTAAGGGTGTATAGTTTTATTTTCCGTTAAAATTCCTTAATTATTTATAGAGCAAATTTTTAATTTGAGGGGAAAAGGTGAAAAAAAAGCATTGTAGGTAGTTGTTTTTAAAAAAATTTT
>Ga0099824_1000072_pt1 | contig 71066 bp, 23 predicted proteins | sample SiratrowhiteBW_FD_76837 | JGI IMG/M metagenome (GOLD analysis project Ga0099824, IMG submission 76837) | Root nodule microbial communities of legume samples collected from California, USA - Siratro white BW | ecosystem: Host-associated > Plants > Roots > Nodule | place: USA: California... | reverse complement strand
TTTTATTTTTTAAAATATATATATATATATATATATATATATATATATATATATATATATATATATATATATATTTTGTTTTAAAAAAAACTTCCACCGATATTTTTTTTTTCTTGAAGCAATGACAACCATTTACTTAATAAAGACAAAGTAAGAGATTTATACCAATTTATGCTAACAAAGCTTTAAATATTTATATATCCAGTGCTGCATGTGCCAAACTGAAGAACAATCATTCAGTGGTTGCATGAAAACTTTGGGTGGAACAAGAAAAGAGACATTGTGCTGTAACAACCTTCAATTAGAAACTTCAAACCTTGGTAAGCAAACAATAACATATTTATGATGATCATCATGGTTACCCTTTCTGGTCTTCCGCTATATAGCTAGCTAATCTATTGGAACACAGTGTTAAAACTCAACAATGTTACACCAACTTACCCAACAAATCTTCCTTCAATCCTATGCTTGCATGTCAACATGCTACTATTCACATTTAAAGAGGGTGAGAAAAAAGAGAATAAAGTAATAGCACAACAATAGAACTTGACTACATCCAGCTTTTGTTTCATTTCATTCCTACTCATTTTGATCTCTCTCTGTATGTTTTATATTCATCACATTTATTACTCTTTTTCTTCATTTTTCTATATGCTTAACTTTTTTCTGATAATTTTCACAATTAATACGCCGTTTGTGTATCTGTTCTTATAGAGCTTATTAATTTCAGCTTACAAAAAGGGTTGTTTTCGTCTCCCAATACAAATCTCAATCCAATCCAAGAACAAAGACCAAACTTCGATACAAGTCTCACAAATCTCCTTTTTAGGTCTATCCCCAAGTAAGGCTAATCCCTGAAAAATATTTAAATTTAATTAGGGAGTTGATGTCTGTAATAGATTTGTTTTGTATCGAAATTAAATTAAATCCCTGACCACATAGTAATATACATCTGATCTTTCATTCCTTTTCTCTTTTGACTCAAAGTCATGAGTGATGGTTGTCGTTCATATGTTCCAGTAAATTAAAAGAAAGAAACTGACAAAATGAACACCGAATTAACTGGAGTGCACTAAGTCAGTAAAATACTAGATAAGGTATTAAATGAAAGTTATGTAGTCAATGCTTGACTGTTGAAGACTTTTGAATAGTCAATGTTATCTTTTTTTAATAGTCAACTTTATCTATTTATCCTTGGCATAGACTTTGGCAACATTAATGTTAATACAAACTGGAAGGTAATAGTCAACTTCATCTATTTATCCTTGGCATAGACTTTGGCAACATTAATGTTAATACAAACTGGAAGGTAATATATATATATATATATATATCAAAGGCAATGAAATCAGTTTTTTCGCTAACATATTCAGATGTATAGATTTAATTTTTATCATGATTAACTTAAAAAATTAGTTATAAATCTATCCTGTCGTCTTTCATTTATAGTATCATGATTAACTTAAAATATATTTTTATCATGATATAATTTTTTTTTATAATTTTAGTCCATTTATAGTATCTAGTTTTATTTAGGGATATTTTTGTTACACACTTTCTTTCTTTAATGCTAATAAGCAATTGGACAATCACATTTCACTTTCTTTTCTTCCAAATATATATTCATAAATTAAACAAAATGTAAATGTAAAAAATAAAAAATGCCAGTATTATTTTGAAATAAATAATTTAAAAATTGAAATAAATATATATTATAGTTTAATAAATTTACACATATCACTAAAAATTATATTAAAAGATAACATTTAAAACAATTTTTTTTCTCCTTGCATAGCGCCTTCATGCAAAGTCTTTCTCAACTGTTATCCGTAGAGATTTTCTCACCTTTCACATTATCTACTATCATGTAAGAACATGATCATCAGAGTCATATCACAAGACAAACCAGACAACAAAATAATGAATTAGTAATTCAAGAACTTACATAATAGAAAAAAGAATTATATTGGGGAACTTGAGTGCTTTTGATTAGTTTTAATTATGAGATGATTATTATTTTTAATTTTATTAAAATTCTCAAATTACTTAAGGGATTAAGGATTTAAAGTTCAACACCTTTACTACTCATGAAATTAGGAATAAGCAACCCTTAAAAAAACTTAAAGAATATTTCGATTACTTGCATCTACTGAAAATGATAAATATATATATATATATATAAAAAAATACGAAATGAATTCTCTTACGTTTCTTGTAGTAATTGAATTTGGTCTTTATAATTATAGTTATTTTTGAATTTTGTTAATTTTTCTCAATAAGTAAAATTTAAGTTTAACTCTACTTTACAAAACTCTTAAATAACACATGAACAGTCTCAGCGTAAGGGGATATATTAAAAATCCTACATCGACTAGAAAACCTCACTTTACAAGTCAGTTTGCAAGGTTGAGTTAGACTTAAATTTCACTTTTTGTTATGATATCAAAGCTTATCATAACATGATTGTTGGGTCACCCGCTATCGGACCACCTTTTATCCCACACAATTTTATAATTATTTGTTATTATTGTTAATTCTAAATATTCCAAACTTAGTCTTTATTGACAAAATGGTACTTAACAATTTCAATACCTCTTAAGTAACAATTATACGCTTGCTAATCGTACAATAAGTTAGTTGATATTAGTCAAATAAACTTGAGATTTAAGTTAATTAAGACCGTTCTATTTTTATTTCAGTTATTTATAGTTTTATTCGTATTTTTTTCCTTATCCTTGCTAGCATAATTGTTTATAGTTTTATTCGTATTTTTTCCCTTATCCTTGCTAGCATAATTGTTTATCTTTGTATGTATGTGTGTTGAAATGGAAATTTATTATCTTAATTATAAGTTCTAAACTTTGGATAATATTTTTGATGAAAACCAATATAATCATAATACAATCGAATATAGTTTATAAACTTTCTAACTCAATTCAAATTATAAAACAAACAAAATAAGTATTTCATCAATCAACCAAAAATCACAACCACAAGTAACATTTCAAAACTACAACAATCCAACTAAATGCAACCTCTCTAACCAAACATCCATGCCGTCCAATTTTTCCATACTAAAGTGATCTCAATATTAACTACTTCCCTTACTTAAAAAATATTCAACTACTCCAAGTCAAACTCCAACAAGTCTTACACTAATTTAATACAAAAAAATTTAAACCTGCTTATAAAAAAAAATCTAAATAATCAAGTTAAAGATATTACTATAACCGTAACAGAGATCCTTTTTGTCTATTAAACCTCGTATGCTAGCAAGGATAAGGGACAAAAGGAAACTTCATTTAAACAAAATTATGACGGTTAAATATCTTTCTCTCTGCACGAATTCTTAAGAGAAACTTAAATCTTAAAAATAATAGACTCATTTATTAGAAACTTGAAAAGAAGGCATAAAAATATAGATATTTATAGAATCAAGTTTGAATAGTTAAAATTTTTATTTATTTTAACTTAACAAATAAAATATTAAAAATTTAGCTCATTTAAATTAGTTATACTTTCACACCTTTAGACACATTAACTCCATTCTTATCCTAACACTATTTACAAAAATTCATGTGAAACAATATTTGTTTTTAACTTGAAGTTTATTGCCATAGTTTAAATCAGGACATTGCAAGTACTCCCTGGTACAAAACTTAATAACTCTGACAGGTTTGTTGTAATTTTTTATAGCTAAAAACTATATATTTATAAAAAATATTTAAAATTTGGATCCTTATACACCGAGCGGAGTTTTAGGTACAGCAGAATATGTATATTTCCCTGAGAGGCAGGAAAGTCTGATAGGTTAACCCATTTGGAAGTTCGTTGTATCTACATATGACCGTATTAAAATGTACCTAAATCCATATTTAGTTAAACTACGGGCGTTCTGACACCTGGCTTAGTTATATGTTTTGGCCACGATGAGTTCATCGGTTGGATCCAGGAGTGCAGCTTTGGTTCGTGTTTGATTAATGTTGTTACAGATAATAAGATAAGATGTAGGGTGCAGAAGCGCGTTGAGAAGGGAAAATAATGATGAAAAGCAAGAGAAGTAAATGAGAGAAAAAGTTTTTACGGGTGTTAGGGTTTAGTTAGATGTCGAAGGATGGAGTTATGAAAATTAATACCTAAGTTAAGTGAGCGTTGAGTGACGTGAAGTCTTTCATTAACTCCTCTCATCTGCCCCGGTTCAGAGCTCAGGGTCCCTTCGCCTTTAAAACCTCACCACCCCCTACCTCTCTTATTATCATCATCATCATCCAACCTTCTTCTCTTTCTTTCTCAACCATTTCTCTTCTCATCCTTCTCACAAACTCACACTCAACATGCCTCCAATCTTGCCGGATTTCTCCAACTCCGTGAAGCTCAAGTATGTGAAACTAGGGTACCAGTACCTGGTCAACCACATTCTCACCCTCACTCTCATTCCCATCATCATCGCCGTCTTCATTGAGGTTCTTCGCTTAGGCCCCGCCGAGATCCTCTCCCTTTGGAACTCCCTCCACTTCGATCTCGTCCAAATCCTCTGCTCAGCCTTCCTCATCGTCTTCATAGCCACCGTCTACTTCATGTCAAAGCCTCGCACCATCTACCTCGTTGACTACGCCTGCTTTAAACCACCCGTAACGTGCCGTGTTCCTTTTGCTACCTTCATGGAACACTCCAGACTCATCTTAAAGGACAACCCCAAGAGTGTCGAGTTCCAAATGAGGATTCTAGAACGTTCTGGACTCGGAGAAGAGACGTGTCTACCTCCTGCTATCCACTACATCCCTCCCAAACCCACGATGGAGGCTGCCAGAGGAGAGGCTGAGCTTGTCATTTTCTCAGCCATGGACGCTTTGTTCACCAAAACTGGGCTCAAGCCAAAGGACATAGACATCCTTATAGTCAATTGCAGCCTCTTTTCTCCCACTCCTTCTTTGTCTGCTATGGTCATCAACAAGTACAAGCTGAGGAGCAACATCAAGAGCTTCAACCTCTCTGGCATGGGTTGCAGTGCTGGCCTCATATCCATTGACTTGGCACGTGACCTTCTCCAAGTCCACCCGAATTCAAACGCCGTCGTTGTGAGCACGGAGATCATAACTCCTAACTACTACCAAGGCAACGAGCGAGCCATGCTCCTTCCAAATTGCCTTTTCCGAATGGGGGGTGCTGCTATTTTGTTGTCAAACCGTAGGTCTGAACGTAGGAGAGCCAAGTACAGATTGGTACATGTTGTTCGCACACACAAAGGTGCTGATGACAAGGCCTACCGTTGTGTGTTTGAGGAGGAAGACAAAGAAGGGAAAGTGGGGATTTCGCTTCAGAAGGATCTCATGGCTATTGCAGGTGAGGCTCTCAAGTCTAACATCACCACCATGGGTCCTCTTGTGCTTCCGGCTTCCGAGCAGTTGCTCTTCCTTCTCACTCTCATTGGGAGGAAAATCTTCAACCCCAAATGGAAGCCTTATATTCCTGACTTCAAACAAGCGTTTGAGCACTTCTGCATCCACGCTGGTGGGCGTGCTGTGATTGATGAGCTGCAGAAGAATCTTCAGCTTTCTGCTGAACACGTGGAGGCCTCTAGAATGACCCTGCACAGGTTTGGAAACACTTCCTCCTCTTCTCTGTGGTATGAGCTGAACTACATTGAGTCAAAGGGAAGGATGAAGAGAGGAGATAGGGTGTGGCAGATAGCGTTTGGGAGTGGGTTTAAATGCAACAGTGCTGTGTGGAAGTGCAACAGAAACATCAAGACACCGGTTGATGGGCCTTGGTCTGATTGCATTGATCGTTATCCAGTTCACATTCCAGAGATCGTTAAGCTCTAGGAGGAGAATTGAATTAAAGAAGGAAAAAAAGAAAAGAAAAGGAAATTGGTTATATTACTTTGGTTTCAGTATTGAAATAGATGAGTTATCATAGCCCTTCTCTGCTGTAGCCGTACCACAGATCTCTTCTCAGTCATATTGTTCATTTTATCATATCATATCCCACTTTTTATATATATATATCTGTTTTCCTTTTTTTTCCTGTTTATTTTCCAAACAGTCACAGGGCCTCTAGTGAATTTGCACAGACATCGCCAACGGGGTTTATATGTGTTTATTCATCAATATGTGCAACATGTAAGGGAAACAAAGTTTCAGTTTCAAGTTCTTGTTTGGTTGCACTGTTATTGGAAGCTTGTAATTAGGACTTGAAATGTAAATTAGAAGTGGTTTGCTCTGTTGTTATCCGCGAGATTGAATTAAGTTTCATTACCATGAGCAAAATGTATTTAGCAATAAGATTGTCAGGTTGTGTGTGAGGAATGTTACATTTAAGAAACCATATTAATTGTGTTCTGATTGTGCGCTAAAATAATGGCGCCTGCTATTGATTATTAACACCTACCATTACCAATCATAAAATTTCATTCAGATACGCAGTTGGCAGGTCATCCTTTTCTTCCGATGTGGTTGTTTTCAATTGCTCTGGCGTTTGGTAGTGTGCATGCAATAAATGGATGGTTCCCTTGCTTTACTCACTTTGCTTTTGTCACTGTTGGCAATGGAAGTTGTTGACGGGGTCCATGAATGGTTATTGGGGGATGGTGGGTATGAACAACTGTTTATTGGTAGCTTTTGGGCTCAGCAAAAGTTAAGTTGGGGAAAATCTCATGAAACATTTATTTACGACTTTACGTGAAAATGAGAATTCAAGTAGTGAGACTCCACTAGGGGAACACCACGTCGGATTTTCAATATAGGACTAATAATAAAAATCTGCAGAAAACGGCAAATAGTGAAAGTATTTGAATATGTATTTTTTTCGCTGGACACTAACTGAACCAGCAACAGAATCTCAGCTGCTACTGGCACTTCAAAATTTTATATTAATTCTCTATTCTGGACACTTTTAGGAGATAGTGTGATTAGTAAATAGTCAAACTTTGAAGAGAACTGAATTTCTTTATGGTGAGATTGTTTGAGATATCTCCAATGTGGTTTGGCTCTTATTTTTAGATCTCTCGAATGTTTTTTTTTATATTCTTTTTATATACAGTAACTCCGGTTTAGACTATTACAGTTTAATTTTTGTATTGAAAGTATTTTTCAAGGAGGTTTTAGGCAAGTGTGTTGTGATTAAACGTGTAAAGGGCAGTATAAATGAGGATGAGTGTAGTACTCGTGTTTGAAATTATTTTCGTTAGAGAAAAATTGTACTAATGTTGAGGAGAGACTCTCATTTGAGAGGGAAATTATTAGGTAAGTGTAAGTCTAAGTCTTATATTAGATAAGAATGAAAAAGTTGAGTAACATATAAAAAAAAAGAAGATCCATAAATCTAATGCCTTTAAGATTTTGGATTCAAGGTGATATTATTCTCTTATATACTAACTCATGTCTCATTGTTTGAGATCTTCCTAACATGTTTCCGATCTTCCTAACATGTTTCCTCTTCGAATTTTTTTACCATGTTATTTCTTTGTGTGAGTTTCTTCCATATCTCATTTTTTGGTTGTTTCCTATCGAAAATCTTCTTAATGTCGTTGAGTATAAATTACTCCTTAACGTCGTTGAGTATAAATTACTCTTAACTTTGATTCTTAAACAGTGAGTATCAGAAAATCCTTGTTATGGTAATTTTGTGCAAGCAAGAGAGAATGACGAGTAACTAAAGTAAAGTAAAAGATTGTATACATATTTGTACGTGATAGGGAGCATGCAATGCAGCAGAATGGTTTGTCTTTTTGCTTTTATTAAGCAGGCATCTTTTTGACTGTTATGGGGGCTATTTTCTTTTAACTTTGTAGGGGGAAGAAGGTAAGTATGATCGAGAATAGAAAGTGCCGGTAAGTTACGTACTGGCGTACAAATTAGAGATGGTGAAAATTGAAGTTGACGATCCATCCACCAAACTTTTCAAGACTCATAAAAGATGGTAAAGGCTACTAAGTCGGCTAACAGAAATAGAAGAAAGCCAAAGCAAAGCATGATTGAAATTAATACAGCTTTGTTAGTTCAAGAATGTGACTGACTCCATTATGGATATGAACTGGCAGGTCTCGCTCCATGGGGCAACACCATTCATTAACAACCTTGCCTTTACTTTCTTCCTTACTCCTCCTTTCAACTTTTTTTCATCAAATTACTTACTTAAATCTGTATTCAAACTCAAATTTGCAAAAACAAGATTCAATTTTAACATGATATATCAATCTTGATACTATATGGGATTATAAAATCAAAATATCTTTTACAAATTTGGTCATATTCTACATAATTGAATACACTTAATAATTTTGTATTTAAATATTAAATTTAAAGTCAATTTAAATACATTTTTATTTTTTAATCTTTTTAAGACGGAACTCCAAACTTAAAAAAAAAAAATATCTCGAATAAGGTTATTAATCATAATAATGTCAACTCAATAAATTTAAAGTGAGAATATTTACATTATTTACGAAAATCTCATTTTCTTAATCTTCAATTAAAAAATTTATTCCGTTATTTTGAGCTTCAAAACAAATAATAGTAATACTTAAAATTAAAAAAAAATACATAAATATTAATTTAATTTAAGAGTCAGGATAGAATATACAATCTTAAGTTTTCTTTTATAAACAAATTAAGAAAATATATTTATATATTATCTTAACTTTTATTTAGACTTTTTAACTTATATACTACACATCAAGGCTGTAATGATTTGCTATACAACTCCTTTATTTGTCGATAGTCATTCAAATACACCTTAAAAGAAACTACCGATTTGTTCATGCTTACCCTCTAATCATGTTACGTCGTTCCTCCTTTCCATTAATGCCGTTTTGGTCGGTTAGACTTTTCTTTTTGCCCTTTTATACGGAATAAAATGAGTGGAAAATGATAAATTACCAATTTATTAAAGTATATTTTGAAACAGCTGTGTATAGATTCAGCTACCATGCATGATATTGACTGCTGGTGCCAAATTTATACCTCGAATTTGAATTTGATTGATTGAGAAAGTACAATGAGGACAAAATAATTATGCCACATGGGGTAATCATGACTCTAGTTAAATGACCATTCTTTCGTCTAAAATTGTGTACTTATTAGAGGAGGTGAAAGTAACTTAGAATTTAGAAGTATAAGGAGTTTAAATACGTGAATATGAAAAGTTAATAATGTGTAAGTTGAGATTTAATTTAAGAGTTGAATTAAATTGTATAATAATTTAAATAAATTAAATTAAACCGCATCAATTTAATTTAAATAAATTAATTTAAATGGTTTGAATTGCTCAATACAGTGAATTATTGTCTGGATTAGTTTAATAATTTTATTTAGGAATATTTCAATTTTTAAAAGCTAAATTAATATAATAAATCAGTTCATTTTTTCAAAATAATTTATTTTTTTTATATTATTAAGGTCAAATTAATCAATCCTACTAGTGTGTTTAAGCAAACAGAAGTAATGTGCTTAAAAAATAAATTACTCTCTAATAAAAATCTTAACATGCCAGCTAAGAGAATTTAAAAGGGTATTAACGTAAATCACTCTTAATCTACCGAAAAGAAAAGATATGTTTATTCGATCATTTTTGAGATCACATTAGAATTTTTTTTTTTCATCGTCTTAGTGAGTCATGGATTGCATTGGATTGACCTTTCAAAATTAAAAATAGAAAAAACTAAAATATAAAAAACAACAAAATAATATAAAATTTACGATAGTTCATAGAATATTATGTCTAGTACAATAATATCATGCAGATAGCCTTTACGTATGTGTGATATGAACTATCATGATGATACTTGATAAAAACAGGTGATACTACATGCAGTAACATAAATTCTAGACATAAATAGGGAGATTTATATATATTTTATAATATTTTGATGTCGTTTCTTTGTATATAGTAATGAAACCACTCACTCTAAAATATTAAAATAGTTGTACAAGTGAATATATATATATATATATATCAGGCTGAACTAATATGGCCAATAGAATTATTTTTGTCACATGCAATACAAACCAATATTATTAAAATGGTTTTACGAGATAAACATTGTAATACATCGTATCTTTTTTTGTGTTTTAAAATTTTATTAATTAAACTCATTAAATTAAGTGATTTTTTTGACAAATTGTGTTACATTACAATTTTATTTTAAAAATAATAATAATCCTGATTAAAAAAATTCAAAAATAATAGTTAAGCAAATCTAGATAATAAGCAAGTTAGGAGTTAACTACTAAACAAGGCTCTGTTAGTTATACAACATCCACATGACCTAACCAAACAAGGTATGGGAAATAAGCATAAAAATACCACACAAACTGCATTTTAGATCACTTTCTTAATTTATTTGACATAGGTCCACCCTGGTAGGAATTTTATTCAGTTTATATTAAGAATTTTATCAATTTGCTAAGTTATTAAAGAACCATACAGAGTTAAAAAAAAAAAGCTTTAGTATATAAATTTATAAGAAAGTTAGTATTCAATAGCTATTTCTACATTAGAAGATTGCAGAATTTATATCTCAAAACATTTCTATGTACAAAGCAAATTTACATTTATGGTATAGACAACAAAAATCATTCTAGATCAAAGTGTTCAGTTTCAAGAAGCATTGGGTACATACAACACAAACACAGAAAGAAAGCAAGAAACCTAATTTCATTAACTAATAACCCAAGTTAGATATTCCATTAGAAGTCACTTAAACTGAATAAAAGATAATTTAGCTCAACATGAAGAAAATACAAAAGAGAAAGGATAAAAGAAAACACAACATGCATTGTTCTCAATCACCATTCACCAGTAGGGTTTTCTGGGGCATGTTAGGTGTGGTAGTTCAAATTGGAATTGAAATTGAAATTCAATATCTTTTACTTCTATGGGGACTCATAAGTTAAAGATGTACCCTTTGTCGGGACTCTAAACCAATGGCTTGGTAGATTGTAAATCATAGATTACTTTCTCAGGACTTTCCCTGGCCTCAGAAGTTATTTATTATAAAGTATGGCATACTATATTCTCAAGTCTTTTTCAGCAAAGTAAATGTTATTCATAAAGGCCACCAAGGGGCTCCATTAATTAATATGACACATTATTATCATCTATATGCATAGACAAATCATTAATTTCACCTTAATGCAGATTTAGTTTGGCGAATGGAACTTTGAATCTACTATTTAAATGTAAAAGACAAAAACTATTTAAAATAGTTTTTAGTTTGGACTTAAATCATAAAATCGCGATTAACTTGAGTTGGCAAACTAAACATCTATTAAACTGTTAAATTAGTTAAAATCAAATAACGACTTCACAACATCACATACATAATAAGATGAAATCGTCAATTCTTTTACTCATTTGATAGATTTACTATATGTGTGTCTTGAGAGATTCAGTCATTGTTGAGATGTTAAAAATGAAAGTTAAGTTGGAATAGTGAGAATTCTTATTTAAGATGTTCTGGCAGCTAGAAAGTTATATAGATTTTCGTGTAAAACTGCCATATATAGGTAAGAATGTTTAACAGTCACTACTAATGGTTAGAAAAGACATAATAGGTGGTGCTTACTAGTTACATCAAAATGAAGTAAGGAATTGTAGATTACTTTGTTGTGACTTGTGATCAACTTTTTCTTTTTTGTCATCAAACTCATCGTTGTTTTGGTCGAGATGATTTGGAAAGAAAATAGCCCGCAGAAATCACACTCCATAGTTGCTAGCTACAAGAGGAAAAGCAAAAGCTTGGAGTGGAGAATTGATTTTTTTTTTTATCACATTGACTGTAAATGTTTCTACATTTACAAGTAGTTGAAAAAGTCAAAATGGGAAGAAAAAAAACTTCCTGCATTAAAAAAAGTCATAGATCTCGAAAGAGTTTTGACAACGTGAATAGTAAAATACCATTTGATATTGAAATAAATTATTATTTTATTAAAAAATAATTTTTTGACAATTATAACAATCACATTACAATCTATTTTTAAAGGTATTATAGTCATTATGAAAATAAATTTTATGAAGTGGTTGTAAAAATTTGTTGGGTGTCAACGTATTATTGGTCTCTTTTATTATTGAGTTACGATAGTTTGACACTGGATGTGGCAATGTCAGTCATTTGACAACTTGATGTGGTGAGTCAACAAGAATAATATTATTTAATAATTAAAATATGGTTAGAAAAGAAATTTGAAAATTAAAATAGGTTTTGAAAAAATTTTGAATTGTCAATCTCTCTGTGTCGTTTAATCTCTGTAGTTTTTTAGTGTCTCTAACATTCACCTTATCTGTGGTTTTTTAGTGTCTCTGACATTCACCTTCTTCATCTATCGTTATCGTTTGCGGTGAGAGTCTCTGTGTCATTCATCTTCTCCATTGATTTTAGTTATCGTTTACGGTGAGGTGAGGGTATATTTGTCTTTCATCTTCTCTATTAGTGCGAGCTTTCTCCTTCTCTCTCAATCTCATAGTACAATCTCACTCCATTTTTTCAAGATAAAAAATTCTCCTTTCACGATTTCAAATTTTTGCCTTATTTCGATATCTTCTTCTTGTGACAACAGTATTCCGATTCCAATTGTTCCGATTCCAATTTTTTAATTTTTTCTGTTTCTTTCAATAACAATAAAATTTACTCTAATCGCTCACTCAATGAGTTTTTATGTATCCACTCAAAGAGGTCACTCTTTTTTCTTTCAAAATTGATTTAAATACACAATATGATAATACAACATTTTGATGGCTATTATATCATAATTGTCAAATAGTAGTATTATTTGAATAGTTGTTAAAAAATGATTTTTCTTTATTATTATATAATATGAACAATGATATTAAAATATAATTTTTCTAATCAAAAAGGTATATGTATCTTGTAGGTAATTTGAATAACATCAAATGAACTCAAACACAATATAGACAAACAAAAACATAATGTAGTAATGTACTTTAAGATAAAGTACTTGTCGGAGTGACTTATTGATGAAGATAACATTCATGGTATTATGTATAATACGCAGATAGTGTTCACACAAAACATGTAGTATTAATTTAAATTTCATAGAAAACACCATATAAAATATAGAGAACAAATTGTAATGAGTTATATTATTTTTTATATAGAAGAAAATGGGGGAGAAAGTGAAAGAAAAAGGATTTAAAAAACAAGGCAGAGGCAATGTACAATTAAAATAGTCAAGATCGCGTGTAAAATTAAATTTCAAAGAATAATGAAGTTCGATACAAAAATAGGGCTTTTTATTTCTATCGTCTTCGGCCCTGTCTGCCAAACGTATATCAAATCAACTTCATTTGGGCTCAGTAGACATTGGGTCCGTGAACTTTTTGTTCTGAGATGTTTTGGGCTATTTGAGCTTTTGAAAGGTAATTGCTTCCTGCACCTCATAAATTTTTAAAATAACTATTTTATTTATTTTTAAATAATTTTCGGATTATTTGTTCTAGAAATTTTTCCTGTTCAGAATTTGTGAAACACATTTTAGAACATATTTTGAAGAACAAGAGTTATGAAATAAAATTTTCAAAACACATAAAATACATTTTAGAATAATTTGTTTGAAATAATATTTCTAAAATAAACTTTTTGAAACTTGTATAATATTTTCAAGAATGTGTTTTTTAGAAAAACTTTTTCATAATAAGCTTTCAAATGTGTTCAATTTTCTAAAAAATATTTATATTTTGGAAATGACTTTTAAGAAAGAATTTTTTTTTTTAACGTTTTTCTTCTCTTCTACTATGATGATGGTCCAACTGTGATAATAGTGGTGTTGGATGGAGTGAGAGAAAAATGAAATAAGCAATTTGGTCATTTCAGCTAATTATGATGGTGCAACTTTAATGAAGGCATGCAATAAGTAATTGCCCTTTGGAAACCGATCATATATTAAAAAAAATAAAAAAGAGCAATGAGGCTTGACTTGCGTTACGATAACATCAATCGAAGAGAATAAACTACAACATACTACCAAACAAATATGATTATAAGAAACAGTGACCATAATACCATAAGACAAAACAAATTGACTTTTCTGGTTAATTTTTTACGAATATAGTATTTTTGAGTTTGTTCCATTACTTCAATGTTGCGAGCTTAATACTTTTATTCATTTTTTTTTTTTTTACTAATGTCGTTGAATAAAAAATCCAACATTTTCTTAAGCGATGAATTACATTTTCATCAAAATATATTTTGAAAATATCTCCTTAGTCTAGAAAAAACAGATTAATTCGTAAAATATCTCTGAACCATAATACCTAGACCTTTTATTTACATGTTTCTGATTAAAAAAATAAAATAAAAACAGAAAACAACGGGAAGAATACAACTTTTTTAACAAATATTTTATAACTGACAGTTTTTAAATTGAAAGATAAAATAGTGACTTAATTATTCATAAATCCATGTCTTTTTTCTCATTACATCCATCTTCTTTCCTAATCTAAGTTCCTATTATCTTTTTCTATTTTCTCTCCAATTTTATGAAATGGTTTATTTTTATCTTTTTCATTACGATATCATATTTATGTTTATATGATATAAAAAATGTAATATATATCTAATAAAAAATTGAGCTTTTTTAGAACTAAATTATAATTTTCCTTATTTTCAGAATTTTTAGAGAAATTCTCTTAAAAATACAAAATCTAAGACAGTGGGAGTTAATTTGATATATGAAAATAATTAATTTTAATAATTATAAGTTATGGAGGATGTGTTTTGATGTCCTTGATATTTGTAGTTTTTGTTTTAAAATTACTTGCATAATTGGATATTGTATTGTTTAATACAAGTTTGGGTTCAAGTAGTCAAATTAAGAATAAATAAATAAATAAATAAAGAGATAGTGTGATAAAAATAATAATAAAAGTGCATTTGAAATTTGAGAAAAATGAAAATTCATAACGTATTTAGAAATGTTGATTCCGTAAAAAAATAATGTACTTAGACCACTTTAATATTGCTTTGACTTACTTTTAGGTGTTGAATAATCTTAAATTTTTTGAGTTGGTATATGTCGATATTAGAGTGCAAAACACGTTTGAATTGAGGTTTACTATTTGATAAAGGATTAGAATCAATTATTTTAGATGGAATGTATTTTTGTTGATTCTACATAATTTTCTAGTTTTGCGTAAAATCATCCCCCGAAATGTAAATTCGCTCAAATCTCATGGAAAAAAAAAAGCAAGAGACTAATTTTAATGAAATTATAAAATCAAGTGCAATTAACAATTTTATTAATTAAATCCGTTGAGAAAATGACTCTACTAAAAATTTGTCATAAAATCATTGAGATTTTCCGCTTCCCAAATTTAATATGCTCCAAAACAACGGAACAAATATCTTTCTCTCTTTCAGAGTCTTTTTTTTTTTTTTTTTCCAAGAGTGTTTCTTTCGGTCTTTCTCTTTTCAGAAATTATAAGGCAAATAATTTATTAAATTTAATGTATTGTATTTTTTTTTTTCTCAAATTAGTGAATTTTGATATTTGCCGATAGAACAGCGTGGAATACATAATGAAAGTGCAGATTATTGTGCAATAAAAAATATCTTACTAGTTGATAATTAGACAAAAAGAACTCAATTCATGAATACAAAAATTTTGAATGTTTAATAAATTAAAAATTTCAACAAAGACTCAATTCAAAATATTTAAATTCAGGAAGGATTTAAGGCTTAATTAAATCTAAAAATAAAATTAATGTTTATTTATCTTTAATATGTGGATCTCAGCATCAAGTATCTCACAGAATAAGATTCCAAATTGACTCGTGAAAGGGAAGAGGATGGAAATGGGTATGGTCCCTATCACGTTCAGGAATATGTTTCTCCATCACAATTCTTTCTTCTGTGCCTGCCAAATTTTGCATTTCACTCTCCATTTTTACTTTGGAGCCATTCATTTTTCAGAATTCATAACTCTCCACATCACTATCCCTTCTTCGACTTTTTCATAATACCCAATTCCTTATCCATATTACTGTCCATGTCGCTATATATCATTACATCCATTCGTTTATTTTTCTCTTTTTCCATCACTATTTTCACTACCATTTAAAGCAAGAATAACTAAAGACATTGTTCTTTTATATTATTTACTATATTATGTCATTTTTTAGATGGATTCGATTCATTTAATTGAACTTATTTGTGATTCATCCAATGCTATATATATCGTTAGTTAATATTCATAACCATAATATTTCTCTAACCTAATTCATACCAAGTAATGAAAATTGTAATGATTTTTCAGCTTTGGTCCTTGAGGTAGGTTTCATGTTTGTCCGTGTACAAGGAGAAATCCTTCTTGTGCCATTCTTTTCAAACACCCAGCTGTATATAAGATAATAATCTCTTTGTTTCATTTTGACTAAAGTTTAAGTTTTTAACATACAAGTCTTTCAAAACAACACTTCATCTCTTCAATCCATTCACCAGATATGGTAATTTTTCATTCCAAAATAGTAATCTTCTAACATTTTTATATAATAATTAAGAAACAATTATTAAATTTTAATAGAAAAGTACTCTTATCTTTTAATTACTTTTATGTCCCTTTAATATAAGTTGTTCTGTATTGATTACTCTTAATTTTATTGAAAAGATAGTTTTTAAAAGTTAAAACAATTATGCTTTTAGAAAAATGGTTTTTGAAATGAGGAATGCATTAAACTTTATCAAGGAATAAAATTAATATTTTGAATTTCGTAGAAATATAGTATTATTTAACATCCTACTGTATCTTTACTCTTGTACTGCACAATATTCATACTAAGGGTAATCTTTCAAAAGTATTTAATACATCATTGATTTTGTAAAATGATAACTAACTAAAAATATTTTTTTTCTTTAAATTGTAATGGTATATAAAATGAAAGTACTCTTTTTAATAAAATTCAACTTTATTAAAATATACTCTTTTTAATTTCAACAAACATGTTATTAAGTGTTATTTGAAGACAACAGTAGGATCTTAACCTTTTGATTTTCGTTTCTATATCTCAACCATAATTTAAAACACTATAACTATAAACTATATCTGCTATAAATAAGTATTTTTATAAAACAGTGAGTTTAAACTAATGAATCCATACAATATATAAAAAATATTTCATATTATTACAAAAAAAAACTATTAGTTCTAGTGTAATTATATCTAAAATTACAACAAGATAATCTTTAATTTGGTATCACACAAAAATTTACACTAAAAACATTTGGTGGATCGAAACACTTGTATGTTTTGTGCAGATATTACATGAGAAAAGAGTGGTTATAGTATGTTCATTTTTAATAATGAAACTCATTTAAGAAATGAGGTTCTTCTTAGAGGAAAAAAGGATCATGTGACATGGTGCATTAATAAGTTTTAGATCATATGTTTCAATGCGCGTGTCATCAATTTGTTCGGTATCTCCCCAACTTGGGGAAAAACAACATTATTATTGTCTACTCAATTATGTCAATTGACTTGACCTGATAGCCTGATCTACTAGGATGCCTCATATATGTGGTTATTTCCAGATAAACTATAATAGATGTGACCTTATCCAAAATTCAGGAAATCCAAGTCATGCATACACTCTCATGGGTATAGATTTAGCAGGCAGGGCTCCATTGGCTCCACTCTCACACTGAAACCAACAAATATAATTGGTAAAAAGCCAATGGAAAGAAAGAGAAATGGATCAAGGGACCACAGAAACAAAAGTCTTACCCTCTTAATGAAGCTGTGAGGCCGAAGCAACCGAAACTACCAAATCTATCCCACTCAGATATTTGTAGCAAGATGGGTGTAGATTAACTCTTTTTCCTTTCCGATGTGGGATTAAAAATTTTAAAAAGTCGATGCTCATCCACAGGGCAAGTGGGTCACCACGCGAAATCCCTCTGATTAGAAATCCAGCGAATGAGAAAGCAGAGAATAGGATGAACTTTTCGGGTTCCACCAATAAAAAACTAGATAAGGCATTCCATTGTGGAGCCCAAAGTTCACTCACTTTTACTGTTCAAGGTCCCAAAAGTGCAAATCCAAACAATCTCTACCCGTTAAATGGAATGCAAAAGCGCCTCCTGTGGGTCACCTTCCACACTCACAACTCCTTTTTCATCAAAATAATAATCATTGTATTCCCTCCCCTGTAACCAAAACCAACACAGTAACTCCCTTTTGGTGTTGGCTTCAAATTTTGTTTGGGTGTGATGAGTACAGCAAAGAACGCGGCAAAGGCTGTTGGGGCCAAAACGGCAAGAGCATGCGACAGCTGCATAACGAAACGGGCACGTTGGTACTGTGCTGCCGACGATGCCTTTCTCTGCCAAGCTTGTGACGGTTCGGTTCACTCCGCTAATCCCTTGGCTCGCAGACACGAACGAGTCCGCTTGAAAACGGCGTCGTTCAAGTCCACCGACGAACAACAACAACAACCTCCCACGTGGCACACTAAGAAAGCTCGAACGCCCAGACCTGGGAAACACTCTCGCAGCAACAACCCCTTCCATCTGGTCCCTGAAGTGGGTTCGGAAGAGGTGAATTCACACGAAGAGAACGAGGAGCAGCTTCTTTATAGGGTCCCCATATTCGACCCTTTTGTTGCTGAGCTATGTGGGACTAATAGTTCTTCTCCTTGTTCGGTGACTTCAACTGATGAAGGAGTAGCAGCTGCTCTGGCCAAGGCTGAAAACAAAGGGGTTCAGAGCAATGTTTTCTATCACAGTAATAACGAGATGGAAAACTTGCATGGGATGCTTCCTTCGGATGCAGAGCTTGCTGAGTTTGCTGCTGATGTTGAGAGTTTATTGGGCAGGGGCCTTGAAAACGAGTGCGTGGGGATGGAGGATTTGGGACTGATTGATGCGAAGGAGGAGGAGTGTTCGGTGGGTAGTGGGAAGGTGAAGGTGGAAGAAGAAGAGAGCCCTGAGATGGAGATGGAGATGGAGATGGTGGGAAGAGATTTATCGTTTGAGTTGAGCTTTGATTATGAGACGTGTGAAGAGGTGAAAGAGAAGGTTTGTGATTTGGAACTGGGGAAGGAAAAAGGGAATGAAGAAGAACTGGGAGAGAATGATGAGGTGAAAAAGAAGAAGATTTCGTTGCAGCTTGATTACGAGGGCGTGATTATCGCCTGGGCTAGCCAAAAGTCTCCCTGGACCACTCCTGACAAACCAAACTTGGACCCCGACGAGTGCTGGCACCATTGCATGGTCTGTACTTTTTTCATGTCTCTTTTCTCTTATAAATTCCCACCAACTGTTTCATTCGCCATAACTCACTTTTGTTCGTGTTTGAATGTAGTAAGAATTACCAAAATATCACTAATATTTGTATTTATCACTAAACTTTTACTAAGCAGGAATCTTGTGGGACGGGAATTCATGATCCTTATGGTGAAGTGGGTGGATTTGGGATTCATCCAATGATAATTGACGGAGGCAGAGAAGCGAGAGTGTCAAGGTACAGAGAAAAGCGCCGAACAAGGTTGTTCTCTAAGAAAATAAGGTACGAGGTTAGAAAATTGAATGCAGAGAAGAGACCCAGAATGAAGGGGAGGTTTGTGAAGAGGGCTTCCTTTCCAGCACCAACATTTCCTTCGCTAAATCATTAAGACCTCCCAATTCTTGTTCTACCACTAAAGTTTTGTTACTATTTATTTCCTAAATATATTTTTGCTTAATGCATAATAATCTTTTTCATTTTATTTTCTCATTTCTTTGTATATACCAATTTTGTTAAGTTAATAAATGCTTCAAATTTCTAATCACATCTTGTCATGTCAATAACTACTGTAAGAATGTTTCTCATGTACCAATGAGTTTTCTTTTTCTTTATAATTTCCGCTAGAGTTCTCCAAAGTATATATTATTTATCCCTGGTATAGTTTTAGTTCACCTTTAATTGCATAAATATCTGGAAGGAATCAAAAGTAAAATTTGAAATTATGATGTTATATTTCACAAGTTTGTTTCTACGTGTGTGAACAGTAACCGGAAACATATTTCCAATTTTTAAAATATCTTTTTATCTGGGCAGGTTCAAAATATCTGGGACTCCAGACAAAACTTAAATTAGAATCTTATAATGATTATACATATAATATTACGAATTATTTATTTTTTTATATACAAATTTAGTCGTTAAATCTATATGACTAAAATTGGAAACTAGCAATAACAATTTTTTCTTTTTAGCATGGAGCAACTTCTAACATTGGACAAAATGCTCATAAAAATGTATAGTCCATACAAGATATATATAGACTCAGTTATTTGAGTTTCGTCTAACTAAAAACGAGTTGATTATGTGAATCCTACTCAAATATAAATTAAATGTTAAGAGTGGAATCAAAGTTAAATCAATTTGATTGATTGGGCCAATCAACCTTAGAAGATTAACCAAATAACCTATTTTGCCACTTCGTATGTAATCATGTAATTTTCAAAACCTGAAATAATGTTTTAAAGGTAAAAGCATGCAATCCAAATTACAATTTCATATAATAAAATGTAAAAAAAATAAAATAAAAACACATGAATCAAAACTGATGCTATAATTAGTCATGTTGTTCTACAAAACTGATAAATATTTAAAATAGCATCAGACTAAATTTACACTTACCACTTTGGGTATCCATCTTTACTGGAAAAATGATTAAATATTTTTAGAAAAAAAAAATATATATTCTAATTGACAGTTGTGTCACATACGTACCTGGTAGAATGACACAGAGAAGTTACAGACAAATAGATGATGGATGATATATTCACTTATTATTGGACAGACGATAATATAAACAATAATAAAAAAGTAGGAAAAAGGAACTAAAAGGAGGTTAATTTTTGAACAAAGTTATGTGAGTATTGTGTAACTGCTTCTTGTATAAAATTACATGAACACACACAAATATGACTGTTTAATATTTTGATTATTGTTGTTCACAATCAGAGAAAAAATTGACCTTTGTCATTGAGGCTAGTAAACAAAGTTTAACATAGAATAACAAAATATTAATAGAAAGAGAAAAGAAAAATAGCAACAACCAAAATTAATAATGAGTTTTATTGCCATAAGTTGATTGGCAACGAAAAGTTAAGAGTGAGCTCCAACCCCAACTTGAACTAATATTTAGTAAGATACCTTAAAGTAAATATACTATTTATTTTGTGTGGGCTGTTGCCATTTTCTTCTGTTGTCCCTCTCTTTCTCCATCATTTCGTGACTCATCCTCCAAAACCCTGACATGAAGACCCAGTCTAAATTGGGCTTCCATTTCTTTAATTATTGGGCCTAATATCCTTGTATTATGGGCGAGCTAGAAAAGGTCCTCGTTTATTTTACAGTGTCTATCATCTTTTTCTTCTCATGATCCTAACATCAACTATGCACCTTAGCTGCTGAAAAAAATGCAATTTTAGTTTTCAAGAACATTTCTTGTGAAGTTAAATATAAAATTTAGTATAATCTAAAAACTACTAAAACATACAGTTTTCTATTTCCTACATCATAGGGAACTTAGTGGGTGATCACAATCATGGCTTGCAACAAATTGTTTTCTGTGACCACTTTTTTCCCTCCATACATAATGTCTAAGATGTGGACTTCTCGTGTCGTTACTGATTGCTTTAAAACGAAGTTTCTTCTATACAAAATGTATTTTTCACACTTAAAAAAGTCACATGAATAGTAATAACTAACAAAGTGCTTTCTGTAGTGGGAAAATTTTCTATTTTTGAAATCTATATAAATTGTTGGTTGGACTCTGTATATCCAGAGGCAGTAGAACCTTTACACATTTTGGTGTAAACAAGATGATGTTATACTCACAGAAAGAGTTGCAGCCTCTTGTTTTTTATGTGAGGAATCTTATGGAATGAGAAGCTAGTAGAATGAGATGGGAGTAGGTTTAGGGGATTGTGGGCAAACCAGCTTTAACTGTGCTTAAATCATGTGCCTTCTAATACACTTATAGGATGGTATGTTCTAATTCTCTTTTCCTCATCGTCAATGTACCAAAAAGACATTGCATTTAGAGGAACCAACTCAATGAGGTATCATCTAAATTACTTTTCCTTTTTATTCTTTCTTTTACTGCCTTTCATCTTAAGATATTTTAAAAAGTTAGTGAAATTAAAGTTACCCTATGTTCAACCAATTCCATAAAAGTAACACAGATTGATATCTACCTTAGTTAAATGCATCTACACTGCTGATAAATAAATGTCTGTACAGGTGGCAATACATACGATTAAAATGCTTAAATAATTAAAAAAATTTAAATAAAAGAGTAAAAATTTGATACTTTTTTCTATCACACAAATCTCACTCAAACAGGAAAATATATTTTATCATAAGTGTCTTAAAAATATTTATTAATATAAGGGTACCCGCTGTCTGAAGCGAAGGACTTGGTGCATGGAAAAGGTGTAGCACCATTTTAGACCAAGCAACGACATCAGCTTTTCCCACTGATTGTATAGTTTGAATTGACTGAAATAATAGTGATAAATTTCTTTATAATAACTTTTACTCCTTAATTTAGTGACCTGACAAAAATTGGTGACAGATTTTAGCATAGTGACCACAACATAACAACTGAAAAAGAGAAACAATTGTGAATGAGAGCTTTAGACACAAGGATGAATGCTTCAGGCCATCACATTTGTGAATGAGCTTAATAAGGGTCTCTTTGGGATCCCCAATTCCACAATGATCACGAGTCATTGTCGATTAGCAATATAGATGATCAGCATAAACGAGGTATACCCCACCCAGCAACAGGAACAGCAACCCACATGCATATTTCAAATCAATAGAGTGTGTATGTAGTATTTGGCAAGGAATATTGGTCTAATAATAATAATAATGAGTAAAAGAGCAACTAGGAAAGCAAGCCAATAAATAGATGAAGATGGAAAATCCCTTAAGAGAATTGGTCACCAAGACACTGCGCAAATTAAAATGCATAGAAGGGCTAAACCAAAAAATTGTCTTCACAAGCAGAGTGGTGAAGGAGAGTGAAAGTTGATTCCAAATCCAAAATGCTAGGTGACAAAGGAGCAGACTACGAATCACTGACAACTTTTATTAAAACCTCTTCTTCGCCGCATAATACGTAGCGCTTTCCTTCATCAATGTCTCTGCCATTCTCACTTTCTTCCTCTAGTCCCTCTCATAAGCACCAATTTACCCTTTCTTCTCTTCTTTGGGTTTTGCAACATCCCACCAACACATAAATCAAAACCTCACCCTATAAAAGGAACAAAAACTAATCAATTTCCTTGAATTCAACCACATCACACTTTTTTTTTTGTCTGTTGGCCTTTTCAATAGTGCCTGGCTGTCTTCAGCAACTTTTCTTAGAATGAGACACAAAAGTCATCATAGAAAATACAAACCAAGTCTTCTGAAGATACAACACTTTCCAAGGACTAAAGTTCACCTAATTACATTTTTTTTCCAAACCAAATTCATGTCCCATCTTTCTTTCACTTTACCTAGTACTACTTCCACTTCTATCATACCAAAGTTTAATCATTATGGAAGATTGAGTTATTACTTTAAAGAACTTTTATAATCATGTATATGAATTAGGCAATAGTAAATTTTTTATATTCATAATATGCTTCCAACTCATTCATTTTTGGATATAAATTTTATCCTTATCCATTATATCAATCTTTATTGTCTTATATAAAAGTATTCTCAAACAGAAATTTTACATAGATACAATAATAAATAATAAAATAAAATATTTAACTTGTTCAACAATTTTGAGAAAATTATATATATTATCGACAAATTTAATATTATCAATCGAATAAACTAAATGTTTACTGTGCGATAAATTAAGCTTTAAATTTGATTTATATAATCATTAGGTTACACGGGATGGGATGTAACCTAATGAGGTAACTTTTTTTACACGACAGTGAAAGAAACAGATATTAGCAATTAAATTTTATAAAGTTGTATGTCTTTTAAAACGTATTGTAATTTTAATCTTTTACGGCCATATATGATGTATAAAGAATTAAAATTATTTTTTACAAGTTAATTTAAAAAAAAAAACTCATAATTATTTTAATTTTTAATTAGTATACAAACTAATTTTAATCGAAGTTGTTTTTCCTCTTAAAAGAAAACTTATGTGGCAAAAGTAAAAGACATCAAGATACCACTATTATAATAATACGAAATTCTAACTAGGTTAGCACTCCTCAATGATAAGATTATTAATAAAGTAAAAGAACAAGCAAAGGATACAAATAAACATGAAGATAAATAAAAAATCATCTAATAAAGAAAATATATACTCAGGTAAACAAAAATTATTTCCAAAAAAAAAAAAATCTAACTTTGGACATGTAGGTATATTTTCAAATGAAAAATTTTTTGTCCCAAATTTACCCTAAATTTGATAATATATTAATACTTGTTACTTTCTCTAAAAATATTAGAGAAATTTTAAATTTAAATAATTACTCATAATTAAGTTACAATTTCCTTTTTCTTATAAATATTAAGAAACAATATTAATATTAAGATTAGTGATAAAATCACTTTCAAATCCTAGAGAAGTTGGATTCCTACTTACAGTCAATTCTATATTCACATTTTAAAACATTATCAACATAGAAAAACCATATATGTATTTGAAAAACAATAGTATAAACACTAAATTCATAATTTTCATAGACCGTCACATCTACATTGCATTTAACATAATCAATAGTGAATGATTTCTAAACAATTATAAAAGTTTAAAGAATTTTTTTCACGTACGCGCACACACATATTAAATCCTTTAAAATATTTAACTCATCAATATTATTTTCCATTCCAAATCAAATTTTTAACTTTTTGAAATTTCTCTTCTTCCATATACTTCAAATCATATAAATAAGCACAATTAACTCTGTGTATCTTAAATTTAATTGCTAACAGTATCATTATAACCTACACAGAAGAAGAAATAGAACAATCTAAAACAGATAAATTAGAACTAAAGTCCATAAAGTCTTTAAAAGCAATTCAAAAACTGCAAAGCAATCTTTCAGCTAAAAAAATATATACTATATACTATTATTTCAAAAAGACCACGTTTGGAAATTTCCTTTTTATAAGAAAAAAGTAAGGTTAATTTAATATTACTACATTAACCTTTGTTGTCTTCGCTGTTTTTCTCTTCTTCACGCTAATGAAATTGAGTTGTAAAATTGCGTTTATGTTTTGTTTATAATTGTTATGATGCTGTCATTTTCCTCGTTCGACAAGATTGCCGCATTGATTAAATTGTTTAATCATGTTAGCAAATCAGTGAGAAGTCTATTAATATAATATTGTCCTCACAATGTGTACCACCATCAATAATTCAAGCAAAAAAGATGCTTTGCCAACAATAATTTACTTAGTTGGAGGACTTCTCACAATTCAAAACTATTCCTGTATTTGTTTGTATACATAGGAGTGATATCTCTGCAACAACCAAGATTAATTATGTTATTTTTCTTTCTTCTGGAAATTTCTCTACATCTGAGTTTTTTTTAAGAATTTCTGTTTAGTAGTTTTTTGTTTGTGATCCAATCTCTTGTTAGCTGATATGCAAATGATATACCAGCATGCATGTTTTCAATATATCTTAAGCTTAAACAGAAAGCTACAAATTTAAGTCCACTATATCTAACAAAACTTACAAAAATTACAAAAAAAAATATAACTAAATAATCATTTTCTATCCATTTGTCTCGTGTATCACTTGCATTAATATAAATTTGTAGAAATAAATTATCATAATTAAGATAAATTAATGGTATATGATTTTTTAAACAAAAAATACTTATTCTTCTTTAGAAATTTCTTCTTTCAGTCCACTAAAATAACTAGAGCTGTTTCACATACTAGGTAATAATAAAATTATATGCTCTCATAACTAGAGATGAATTTCTTATACTAACAAATAATTATATCCATGCATCATATCACAAGCATAGTTATTATGGACACACAAAGTTTAACTTTAAAGTATAAACAAGTCAAACAAAAGAAAATGTTTGTACATAACTTTTTTCAGTAAAATCTGTAGAAAGTTAATGATGAGTCAAACTGAAATGGATCTTCCAAACATGTCTCCCGCAAACAAAAAAGTTAGGATGCTTTCTCACTTGAAGAGGGATCTGTGTTAAAGTGAATTTTAGCTTATATTTGGCCAAGTCAAACTTTCCACGCCAAATAATAATAAACTAAAATGAAATAAAATATGACTCAACTTTTTCAGACCACGCAGTCAATACCCGCAGACAGATCAATAGACTATTCAGTAGGCATCGATCGAAAATGAATAAGCCAACTTGAGTCACTGAAAACCAACGGGTGGGATTTTCTGATGAAAGTTAGTCCTTCCCATCAGATTCCAAATCAGATCTTTTGAAAAACTTTTTAGAAAGCTGAGAAGAGTAGAGAAATGAACAAAGCCCCAATTCGCTAAGGAAGCAAGAAGTCATGTGAGAGAAACAATAAATAAAGATAAAAAACTTACCAAATGCAGCAGATCATGTTGAAGCATCACCCACAATATATGCACACTGAGCACTCAACTTCTATAAAGGTCTATTAACTTTTCCTACTTCTATATTTTACGAGGCACAATTCATGAATTTAGTATGCGGACTCCGAAAAATAATATTTCAATCCTACAAATTATTAGACTGATTTTTTTATTATACCATCAAACACTTTTATCGTTGATAATGAACGAAGTTGTGTTATCGGTTTCTGCACTAGTATAGCCAAAGCTTGTAACTACAGATACAAGGCGTGAATCCTGCCTCTGTTACTGCATATATCTGCCAGTTTTTTTTCAGCTTCCCTTTCTCAGGCACAAGGAAAAGGTAAATAACAAATAACATAGCTGATACACTTGCAAAGTCTACAAAGGATTACAAAAAGTATCCGACGAAAATAGACTCTATAATTAACATTCCTCAACATCTTCTATATACAAGCATAACATTGGTGATTATGATAATTCATTTCCGATACTTCATGGATGAGAAGTTATGAAGATAAACAAAAAATAAAATAAATCTGAATATAATACCAAAATACCACCGGTTTTCCCTCATATTCTACAACAAGAACACTCATTACCGGATAGAAAATGATGAGAAAAACGTGGGTATTTTGGATGAACATATATATATATAAACCAGAATAAATTTAATACTGGAGAGGAGAGACAATAAAAGGCACAGATGAAAAAAGTGGAAGATGGGAATTCTACTTGTTAATTATGGAGAGGATCTGGGCAACTTGGTACTCTTCTTTTGGTTTCATCAAAGCCCTTCTGGGTTGTGTTGCTGGAACCAAGACGAGTCCTTCCATCGAAGTACTTGTTAAACAGATCCTCCTTCCTCTTATTGTTATCATTCATATTGCCATGGCTTAATTCTTCCACGTTGGGCACTGCATTTCCTGGGAGCACACGAATCCCCTCAACCTGGCAAGTGTGGCACGTATGCAACGCCACAAGCATCAGCATCACACACGCGTAGAAGACTCTCCTGCCGCCGGCAACCAACATGGCAAGAGAGTAAAACACATAAATTTTAGGCCTTTTTGGAACCCAATTCCCTAAACCAGACACCCTTTTGTTTTTCTTCTTGTTTGTTGAAACCTGGAGGAAAGTGGTGTATGGTGTAGTGAAGAAAAGAAAACAAAGAAAAGAAGATAAAGAAGAAGTTGGTGTTTTGTTAGGAGTGTGAATTAAGAGAAGAGTTTTTGAGAGAGAGACAGAAAAAAAGAAAAAGAAAAAAAGGAGTGAATTGACGGCTAGTTATTTGAGGGGAGAGATGCATGGTGTTTGTCTGTCTCATGTCATGGCCATCCCACAGTGGCCCACGTGAAACAAAAACCCGCAGTGCCCGCTAATGCAAGTTACTATATTATTAATTTACCCACTTAGCCATATGCTCTTCTCGTACAATTTCACACTGATATTCATTTATTATCAAACAATTTAAACAGTTCTCATATGAGGTGTTTTCAAGATGTTTTCGGAACTCATTCAAAATCATATTATCCATCATAATCAAGAGTAATAATTGTCTAAACAAGCTCATTATCGACATTCAATAATGATATATATGAGTTTAATTATGATGTACTGTACTGTTATTATAAAAGTATGATGGCTATAATCATTATTAAATTGGAATGTACTTTTCCTTTGTAGATCTGATTACTCATTACCTTAAGAGACCCTTTCTTACAGAACCTTGGAAGACCTTGATTAGACTGAAAAAATAATTATGCAGTAGGTGTAAGGCCTTAATTAGGTTTAATTAAGAATGAGAAGATGGCCTCAATTAGGTTTGGTATGGATGGAGTTTGAAACTTACATAGAATAGGTATATGTCGGTGAGAGACAGTTGGGGAGGAGTGACACGATTTTGCAGACTGTGCATTGAATTTGAGCAGTCCGTGACTCGAATTGAATGTTTTAATTATAATTCTCTCATTGATAACATAACTGTTTTCTTATTCTTCAAACATCAGAGCTCCATACCCACACCACACGTCAATTCTACCTCGTAACAATATCTCATCCTATATTGTGTTTCACAGAGGAGCTTCTTAGTTTCAAGTAACAAAACTAGTTATTTTATTAAATTTAGAACATATAAATTAGTTAATTAGTGTGAAAATAACATGAAACCACATTAAGGTTATATATGTTTTCTATATTAAGTGTGGACCATGTTCATTATTATATTATTATTTAGAATAATTTGTAATATTTAGATCACACTGGCAAAAGATATAATTATATATAAATGCACATGTGTCTGTGAAAAACTTACATTGACCATGAATAGATATAATTGCATTATAAATAATAGATACTGGTTTAATAAATAATTATAATTTTATTAAATGAATGCATGAGTTAGTTAAATAAGTTGTAAATTATTTTAAATGACTTCTAAATTACATATTGATTGAGAAAACTATTGGATTTGAATAAACTTATACATAAGATATACATAGTTGAATTTTAATAAAACTGAGTGAGTTGATTATAACAATTAAAAAATGTTTGAAGAATTATTTCTGGTCTCAATATTATAGCATCTAGATATTACAATTAAAGTAATTATTAGTAAAGTCGAAATCTACTACACACGAAAATCCATAATTTAGTGACATTGACACAAAATTGTTACAAGATTATTGCCTTCTAAATAAATTTAAAATAAATAGATGAAACAGTAAATCTTAGTTTTTTTTAACATACTATGAGATAGTAATAACTTATTGGGATAGGATGAAAAGAATAATGTAAATTAAGTTATTAGACTACTAAAAAGGGTATCTTTAGTTATGAAACTTATTTAATTTTAATTACTTAATCATATCAAGATCTAATATAATTATATAAATACTTATAGGATAGGTTGATCAAATTATAAAAAAATGAATTTTATTCTAATTAAAAAAATTGTTTGAACTAAAAAGGGCCCAACCGGGTTCGAACCGGTGACCTCTTGATCTGCAGTCAAATGCTCTACCACTGAGCTATGGACCCCTTTGATATAAAATTAATCTATGTTTACTTATCAATAAGTTATTTTGTAAAGATAATTGTATTAAAGTTTCTTATGGGGTGTGAAAAGAAAAAGAGGTGTTGAAATATCATATTCCAATTATTTAATAACATGTAATTAATGTGTGCTTAATATAAAGTTTGCTTTTAATACGCCCAGTTTGCATTTTACTATCAATTCAATAATTGTGTATTAAGTTTTTATTTCAATTTTATGTATGCTTTCAAAAATTAGATTAAAATAAATTAAATATTTAAATGTATTAACCTTATGTATCAAAAAATGGAAATACACTTGTATGCTATTTTATTGCCAAAGATTATATGCGAAGTTATACATCAGGAAGCCTATTTGAATGCATGAAAAAGTTTAATGAAAAAGGTTGTACAATATAATTTCACTCTAAATTAACAATTACTGTTCTTAATAATTATTTCAAACTTTTCGTTTGATAATTAATATTTTTGTAACTTGCAGTATATTTTGTACTATGTATTCAAATTAAGGATTATGCTTCTTTTAAATATTTTTTTTATTAGTAAGTAAGCACAACATGAATATTGAGAAAGATAAAATAGAAGCTATGAATTATTTAATACATATTTCTTGTTAAAGAAGTACATTAGCTCTTTATTAATACGTGTAGGAAAAATCACGTGTGACCTCACTTTGAAGAGATGAATCAAATATTAAATATGCATGGTATCTTACAAGTGAATGCCTTTAGAATGAAATCAATTTTATTGATGCAATTATATGAAGTCTTGTAATTAAAATAAGGTTAATTAGTTGTAGTTTTGGGATATTGAAAAACGCTTTCAACATTTTATGAATTATTATTAAACAATAGATTATTATTAGAGAAAATGGGTGCTCATGGTTGGGATATAGGAGAATGCTTTGAACGTTCTATGACAACATTCTATGAAACCAAATAAGAGACTATTATTGGATAAAATTGACAATCTATTAACAATAAAAATATTACGTTTAATATATATTTTAAGTTTATTTATGTTTGAAAAGCTCATTTAAATATGAAATTAGTTTATCAGAACAACACATAAATACATCAATTGACAAACAAGAGAAAGCTGTAGAATGTGAATTAAATGGGAAAAAAACATTAAAAGATTGAGATATTTATGAGAAAGAAGCAGAAAAGAAAAAACGTATATGAGCAAGGAGACAACGGCAGAAAGAAAACGGGTAGAGAGGCGAGGAAGCTGGACCGCGAATCGCGACACACTATTTTGTCTGTGTCTAGGTTTGACGTGCGTAACAAGATTTCGCATTTTTTAAGATACGAATTATTAGATGACTTGGAAATTGAGTTCTAACATATTTCGAATTTCAAACAATATTACACCAAAAGAATAACAATATTCAAAATCACATTTTAATGGGATATGAGTAGTATCTATCCGATCATTAAATTTATAATTTTAATATGTAAATTAAATTTACTAAATTTGTAGCATTTTGAAATAAATAATACATGTCTATAAATTTAAAGCAAATCACATATTGTTCTTAATGAGTCAAACAAAATCTAGGTTCCCATGCGTAGCACGTTAGTGTTCTATTCCCACAGTTTTTGGGTTTTGTTTTTCCACAGGGCCCACACCACATCAAACTTGGCCTCCTTGTCCTACTAGTTCACGCTGCCAAACAAATGAAAAACCATTTGGTTCAGGCATGGGAAGGAAACCATTGCGTCCTTTATAGCTTCCACATTTGACTTTTTTGCCACCACACCTGGCTAATCTCGTAACCCAAAAACAGGTTAACAACGGGCAAAGAGTGCATATGGCAAGACACTCCAACCCTTTTTCCATCATAAAGACGGTGAAAACAAATGAATGAACAATTTGGAAATTACTTTATTATATAAAGAATAAGAAATATATATGAGAAAGCCTAACTATTGTGTGGATTTAAGTGTTCTTCCAAATATTAATTACTCTCAATTTAATTTTTGAATCTAAATTTAGATTTTAAGTCCTGAGTTAAAGAAAATTATTTGATTTCAGTTATTGTGAAATTTCAGTACAAAATAATAAAAAGAAATAAAAGATCGGAAGATTTATAAAGAAATAAATAAAAAGTTTAAAATAAAAAAAAAAGCAAAAAGTTACTTAACCTAAGGCCAAAAATGAGTTTAAAAGGGCGATTTTAGGTTTTCTGAAAGCATCAAGATGTGGATAGAATAGAGAGAATCATCAGTTCTTTTTTTTTTTTTTAGCAATCTTTTTTCATTGATCTATAATGGCTATTATGAGTAGCTAAATTCTTCATATTTGGAATTGAATGTAATCTTTTAAACTCATTCGTATTTTAGTGATTTTTATATATAATATTCAGTTTCTACTCAATTGTTATTTTCATCTTGTGCTTAATGCTAGATTTTATCTGATGAATGGAGTCTTGATTTTGATTATTGGATTTAACTGGGAAGTACTCTTAAGTTTCTGACATAGATAAAAATACTTAATATATTAGAATATTAGGGATAGGTTTCGATATATTGATTGCTTATAAAGTTAAATATATTAAAATATTACATAGGTTTCGATATATTGATTGCGTATATTTCATAAATTGTGACTATTTTTCTCTATTACTCTATAATCTTATTAAATGATATCATCTATCCTTTAAATATATTATCTCTAACATATTTCAAATATTACAAATAGTTATTCCATGTTTTGTTTTTTGCCTATCTAGTATATTATAATCCAAATGAGGTGGGATGGGATTGATCCATTAGAAAAAAAAATTGAAAAACTATAATAAAAAAAGAAACTAAAAAAATTAATGATTATAAAATCTCCCACATGGTATAAGTAGGAAAGAATTACAAATTCTTAACACTAAAATATCAGAAAATGATTTCACCATTTCATAGTGTTATTAGGGCATTACTTCACATCATAAAACCATAACAACTACATCCGAAAACTATTATTGTTTTATAATGTTCCAACCTCAAGTATGTTGAGAAGGCATCGTTGAGGTCAATTACCTACGTTCGAAGTATTGTCCGCTTTTGAGCTCAATTGTTCTGGTTTTATCTTTAAAAGGTGTTTCGGAAAGTTAAGAGAGAAAGGTGTATTTAAACTGACTTTGCCCTCAACTCCTAAGCGATATCATCTCAACGGACTTAAGCTCAAAACATTAGCTCCGTCTGTGGGAACCTCTTCCCTTAACCCTCGACCCGGAGAACTTGTTCCGGTATACCCTTCCCTTAACCCTCGACCCAGAGAACTTGTTCCAGTATACCCAATAGTCCCACATCGTTTAGAAATTTAGGCCAAAGTCAATTTATATACACTTTCCTCCCTTAACCTGTTAGACCTTTTAACATATAAGTTCATAGCCACATTAATTAGTCTTTTTTTTTTTTCACATAAACCCTTATTTAACCGTTACTATTATGATTAATCCAATACAAAATCGTTAAAATATGATATTCTTGTTGTTTCTGTTTGCGTTTTGGTGCCAGTGACCCTTAATTCTTGTTTATTGTTAAAACTAATATAAATATTTGATATGACTCAAATAAATGATAACCGGATATTTTTTACATGTCGTGTAGATTCTAGAAAGGGATTGTTTTCTGTATTAAGTTTTGGCAGTCGAGAGAGGTGCACCACAAAAACATATGATCACTGTTTTTAGTAATAAAAAGAAAAAAGGAACCATGAATTCTGAAACAAAGACAGATGATAAAATGACTCTTAATTGCTTAGAATGTTTAAATTTATTGAATGCATTATAATTTCAAACTATAAAATTAAACTAAAAATAGAAGCTACAATCATGCTTTTAAGAAACTTGAAGGGATTATATGATGAGAGTAGATTCACAATAAGAATATTAAATCATATTATTATTGTAAAGATTATTAAAAATAAAATAAAAATAAGAATGAGATATATTATTCATGTCTTTTTCATCATCATAATCTTTATAGTCATTCCAGCTAATTGGAAGACAAATTTTCATCTTATCTTATGTCATTACAATAAATAATGCATTCAATTATAACATTAATGGTCTCAAATCTCATTTTTGCTTCCTACACACCCATGATTTGCCCCTACACACCCATCAACCACATTTAATATTAAATGCAACAAACAATATGTTAAATCTCCAACATATAATATAAGTTTTTAAATAAAACACAACTAATCATAATAACCTTATTTGCAACGTCTACACTACAAAATATATGCATATAAAAATAATTATTATTTCTGTTAAATGTTTTTATCGAATAACTTAAACGTAATATCTTTGTTTAACGAGGGATTGACCTGATACAATAAACCATTACACAATAATAAGCATAGTTTTATTTATATATTCAATTTTTTTTTTAATTTTCTTACGCATAGTCATTTTTTTACTTATTTATTTCTTTCACATTTCAACATATATGATCTATTTAGTATTCTACTGATTTTACATTACGAATGTCAATTACTATTTATAATACATTGCATAATCAAAATATATTTTTAAACCATTACAATTACACTAAAAACATGTAACTGATAATTTTAAGTCAAATTTTAATGATAATAATTGATCAAAGAACAAAGATTTGTTTTATTTTGTTTGATATCATAACAACTTCAATATAATGCCTTTGTATACAAAACAATTTTCAATATTTTTCATATAACACATTTTTCTTAAAGTATAATGTACATATTTTATAAAATAACTCAGTTTCATTTGAAAATGTTTTAGACAAACATAATTGATGGGAAACTAAAGTTGACATGAGTACCAAAAAAAATTGTGAGTACATAGAAACCATAAAGGAAAGATGAAAAGAAGGTGCAGGTAGAGCAGGCGAAATAGGATGCGTCACTTCCGATTGAGAATGCGATTAGACCTAGCACACCATCTTGACTTTCAGTGTCTCTAGTCTGCACAACAACAACACTATTTAACTGACATACTCCTACAAACCCTAACAAACCCTAGATCCTTCCCATTTTCAACCACTTGTTACTTTCTTTTTATGCTTAATTAAACAAATTATCACCCCAATAATTGTCATAACCACCTACGATGATATCTCAGTAAGATCAAGTAAAAGATATATGAAATCTGAACGCTGTCCTGCAACTTCTGCCAGAGAGTAATGAATGAAAACTTTATGTGTTTTATAGCTACGTTTGCCTTTTTCTCTTTGGACTTACCCTGTTGCTATTGTCCATCATTTTATGAAATTATGAACTGGATAAGACATCTTCTGTTGCTGCTTGGTCTACAAAAAGGATATTTTTCTTTTTCGGCACGACTATTTCATTACAAAACCTTACCTTATCTTCTTAATCATTAAATTAATAATTGTACATATTATAGTTGTATTTACTGGTAGAACAGGCCAAATTTTACAGTCATAAACACATCATATTTTGGGATATAGACAAAATTGTAAGGAACTTTTCTGAATATCACCATTTATTGTTGGCCGCACCAACAATAGAAATATATGGCTAGAAAACAGTATGTATTTAATTCGGCAGTGACAGAGATAATACATTTATATTTGTTGGGCTACACTAACCGATAGTTATGCAAATAAGTCTTAAGGTGAAAATATTACAATATAACTTGTGTAAATTCTTGTAGGTTATAGAACTTAATATTTTGTAAACTTGAAAGATAGTTGGGTGTACGAATTATAATAGAAGAAGAAATGTAATTTTTTTATTAAAAGACATAAAAATATTGTTTAAAAATTTAACAATAAAATTTTCTTTGTTGTTTTAAAATTTTAAGAAATTATAATTTTGTTCACTTAAGTTAATTTTATCATTAATGATTTTGCTTTTAGGAAGGTTAGAAAAATTAAGCAATTATTTACAATATATTTATATATTTTGTTTTGTAGGTGATAACGAAATGAAACATTACAAAAAGATGACAAAAGTGTTACTTAAAGAAAATAATTGCCTTAAAACTTTGTTATTTACTGAATGCAAGGGGTGAACTCCCCCATTTCCAACGTGGCTTTGTACTGGCCCATTAGAAAGCATGCAAAAGCCCATCCACAGGTAAGGCCCGCGGTTTGGAACTCTTAGAAAGAAAAAACAAAATTGACACTATTTTTATTTGGAAAGCAGTTGATATTTTGAAGGTCCAACAGTGTTTACATAATTTCAACCCTAAGTCTGAAAAATATCACGCATTCAGCAAGTGAAGATAGTATATAGCTTATTATTGCTTTATTAACCACCATCGAAATTTGATAAAATCGTAATTTTTTTTATAGGCAAATAATCAGTTGTAATTAAATACATTTTAAATTTGCTGTATTAAATTATAATTTAATGTCGTTAAAAAACATTTTTACTGCTCATTTAAAAAAATTATAATATAATTAAATAAATAATTGATTGTATTAAATCCATTAACTCATAATAATTTGGAAAGACTTATACACTAGGTTCCAAAGTTTCTCGCCTCCACGTGATTTTTTCTAAAGAGTGTTATTACCCTATATATTTAATGGTTGATATATTTAATATCAACTTCAAAATAATTATTTTTCTAAAAGCCTAGTCTCACATTATAATGTTCATATATATATATATATATATATATACTACCATACCTCTTTTTTTTTCTTTTTCTTTAAGGATGTAAAATTAATAAAGAGAAAACTTGATCATGTTAAATTAGTTACTAATTTATTTTACAAATTTTTAAATGCAACTGATAAAACGTGGATTTAAGTGTCAGCGTATATAAGTTAATAAAATTTTATTAGAATAATTTTAATATCATTTTAAGAAGTAAATTTAAGTATAACTAGTTAAAACAAAATCAATTTATAAAATAAAAATTAATATTATTTTATAAATTAGTGTTATTATTCAAAACACATCGAAACAGTCCTGTGACTTGTATTGAAGATAATCGATTAATGTGAGAAGAAGCCTAAAAAAACATATTAGCTTAGTTATTTATATATATATATATATATATATATATATATATATATATATATATATATATATATTTTACACACAACTAATGTTATGTTAAAATAAGATTTATATACACAATGAAAATTATTTATTATTTTAAAAAATAAAATTTCAGTTTAAATTCTTTTATTATAAATTACATATAAACGTGTTGTCAAAATGTATAGGGACAAGTGTGTATATCACAAATCATAAGGCATTAACAGGTCCGTAATTTAATAAGAAAAGACATTCCAATAAAAGTTGCCTTCTTAAACTATATGTATAAGAAAAAATTATTATTTTTATATATTTGATGCAAATTTTTTTAAGATTTATTAAAATAGGTAAAAATAATTCACGAAAATGAAAATCGTATTTATGATTAAATTTTGGAAAATAAAATTTTGAATTTTTTTTCACTAAAATTTTTATAGAAAACACGACTTTATGATTAATTTTTTTATAGAAGTATTGCAAAATGGCACAACTTTATTTATAGTAGACAAGTTTTCTTCTTGATGCATGAAGGGAATCCCGGAGGCGGTTCCATTATTTTAAAATCATTTTAAGTATTATTTATTCATTTTCAAAGAAATAAGTAAATATTGGACAGTTAGTTACTTCCTACAGTATATAAAATTTCGACCTGCTGGAAAATCTAATGTCCAAAATATCTACCACCTGACCAAATCGACAAACATTTAGTAATGTTATATTTAAATCCAAAAAAATTTCAAGATAGTGTAGTTGAAACATCCCCAGAGAGACGATGTTCTTCGAGGTGGCAACTTCAACACCCAAAATCTTCGGTTTCTCAGTTTCTAGTTTCCTAAAGGAGGCTGCAGTTGCTGAAGTCTTATCTGCACAAGAATAAAATTTTGATTTTTGTCACTTTAGACAAATAATTGGGTTTTCAAGAATATTTTTAGTATTTAAAAAAATTATATAGTGCAGGTCATAATTTGTACCTGCACTAAGCAACTGCCTAAATATTGTATTTGAGTTTATGATTTGGGCAACATCTAAAGGTCCAGATAAAGGCCCAAATATAATCCGTTAAAAATGCCCTGTAGTTTTTGTTATTTGCCTGGTGCATTACTCTCTATATTATATAGTGGATTTTGAACATTTTGTAATTTTCACTGTTATCTATTCACAACATTGTTTGTAATGTACGTAATTTTCTTTTCTTTCAACTTAATTTTAATTTCTTCCTAATATCCATAACGAAGCCACGGCAAAGAACACAGCAGAAGAATAAAGGAAAGAACTATGGAGAAAAAACGGAAAGTAGGTATCTGCAGAGAACATCTCGTACCACCTACCACGTGGTTCTGCAGAGAACATCTCGGCCTTTAAGAAGACACCAATATATATTGTATGGAAAGAAATCAAATACCTATGTTCTTGTTGTGTCACTACACATAGATGATATTTTCAGTTACATGTAGCAAGGATGAACTTGTTAATCAGTTCAAAATGAAGAAGATGAAATCTTTTGACTGAGATGCAATCTTAACTCGAAAGAAGAATTAAGCAGCATGATTAAGGAATTTTTGTATGTCAACTGAACTATGCTGAAGAAATTCTTTAAAGGTTTCATGTTACAGGCCAACACCCGCCCCCACATGGATAAAAGAATAGCCAATCAAAGATGGTGGTTCAAAGAAGGTTGTTTGAGTCACTCTATAGAACTTTGATTGGATGAGTCTTCTAGTATATTACAACCAGATTGAACATTCTTCATGGTGCTTCTGTTCTGCGCTTTCCAATTATCAACATTGTGCTCATGAGGAGAATTTTAAAGCTACTAAAAGATTGTTTGAGATTATCAAAGATTGCAAATTATGGAGTCAAGTACGAATTACAGGAAATTAACTTTCATGGATTTTCTGATACTGACTGCGCAGGTCCAATTGAAGATATTGAAAAGTAAATAGAGATACTATTTATCACTAGGATCTGAAATATTTTAGAGTTCAAATAAGCAGGAAGTTGTAGCGTAATCAACAACAGAAGTACCAATTTATCGCTTTTGCAGGACTGTTAATCATGCAACATGTGTCAGACAATTATTGGTTTATTTGCATACAGAGCAAAAGAAAGACTCAAGACTATCAAGCTAACGTTGCAATTTTGAAAATCAAGCAATATCTAAGGAAGAAGAAGGCACTTTCACACGCACACATATATATGTATAATTATTATTTATTTCTCAGAAAAGTCCAAATTTGAAGAAGTTCAGCTAAAATATTGTAGAACTGAATAACAAATAGTTGATATCTTTATCAAGCCTTCATTTGAAGGGAAGTGAGAAAATTTAGAAAAGAAAAAATGTTTTCAAAGGTTGCCCGAGTCAGAGGAGTACTGTTATACATACTTATAATTTTGAATCGGTACTGTTTTTAGGATGAGACAAGCAACAGATTGGGAAGGTGTTATCAAGTAGGAGTATGAATGGAGTGGTAATCAATGACCACATTTTGTTACTTATTCATTTGCAGATCTTCTTTAATAACATCAACCTTGTTTTTATTGAAAGAAACAAAAATCTTAAGAAAAGTATATTAGATAAAATTAAGTGTTAAGTGCCATGCATGTTGTGCTGATTAAGTCCACTAGTGATCGCAGCATAATAGCTATCCGTGTTAATCTTAGATTCTAGATGTAGTTATGCCATTTGAAATTTCACACTGACAAAATGCACACCTTTTGAGACGTGTGCTAACGAAGTCCATATATTTAAGTTTCGTCGAGCTTACGCACCCAACTACTTGCCTAGTTATTAAAACGGCGTGAGTGAATAAATAGATCCTAAAGAAGTTGCTCTACTTGCATGGCTATCTCTGCCGACAAATAATTGTGGCCTTGAATTTAGCTTGTGCCTTAAGTGTTCGCTTGGCTTTTGCCAGATATGGTGTAAAGATTTGGAGGCAAAAAACATAACCCATCAAATTGTAGGTTGGTTGTTGTATTCTTGTACCTATCACTTTCCCATGACGTGTTACAACAGAAGGGTGGTTGATCCAATCATTGTCTCGTGAGTGGTGACTTATTTCATAATTGAGTTTCTGTCAATACGAGGCTTCAGACCAATCCTCCGCATCTGAGAATGAAGGGTCAAGAAGTGAGGACACACAAGAATAAACCAACCATTATAGTCGCATTCATGTTCCCGTCCAACACATGAGATAAGACAATGACTCTTCCCACATGCTACTACAAGTAGTGCTTGATGATAAGGCTACAAACTCCTTTCAAGGCCTTCCATCACATATCAACACACCCAGAAGTAGGAACCTTTGGTAAAAAAACAAACATTATGCGATGAGCAGCATCTTGCAAATGCAATGGTCCTTTGATGATCATTTGGAACTGAGGACAGGCACCATTTCGGATTTGATCTGAGGAACATTTTAAATGTAACCGGTTTTGCACCTTCCATGTCAAAACATGATTATGTCAAATTATCAATTACCTTAAAATAGTGTATAACTACAGTCAGAATATGATATCAATTGTCAGATAGACTGGGCAAATAAACAGGGCACTAAAGGTTGAAAATTTCGTCCACACCACACTCAAATTACCAGAAGAATATCGAGAAAATTGAAATTTTTTATTTTGTCACATCTGTCACTTGTGATCCGCAATCGGTAACCAGAATTTTGAGACTTGTTCTTTACCTTCTACCTCTGTCCCCCTCCTGTATCATAGAAATTGAATGACTTGCTTAGTGAATTTGATACATACTACTTTGACTAGTTTTTGATAATACAGAAAATGTTTCTTGAGTTGTGCAACCATGCTTTTGTTCCCTTAGCTCTTACATTTTGGTGGAATCCATTAGCTCTCTTCTTGATATCTGTTTCATTCATTGGATTCCACCCTAAGAAAAGGCTATTTCTTAAAAGTTAGATTCGTGATCACTAGCGTGCTTATTATGTTATTGATGGATGAATGAACGACGAATTTGGGAGTAAAAAATTACTCGTTTGGCAGGAAATGACCTTTTTTCCTCCGGTGAAAAATAACCCTTTTGACTCATTCTTAAAAATTAGCAAAACTCAACAAATAAACCAGCAATTTGGATTATTCCAACTTTCAACGAGTTTCCTTCCTGGTCTTCCGTCAACAATACTAAAAAAATGAGAAGTATACTTTAAGCTTGTACTCAGTTGTTTGCGTAATAAAATCATGAGATCGTGTGTTAAAAAGATAAGATTCTTTAAGATAAGGAATAATGTCTCCAAGCTAAGTTTCTCCCCTACACGTCTAAAACAAGGGTCATGTTGTCTGACTCCATCCAGTAGCATTTCCAGGATTTGACATGTCTAGAGATTCGTTTACTGCTAGAGCTAGATATTCTTCGTTACAGTATTATGCTCTTTCAAGAGCCAGCATAGGATTTGGACGTATGCACCTTTAGAACCAACATTGCTGCTTTTACCAAATTGACCACCGAATAGTAAAATAACACCGAGACAGAGCAATACGACACTACTCTTCTTGAGAAGCCACACACGACAAACTGAACCAACAACAAACACTCTTCTTCTAGCCAAGTTAGAAATGCAAGAGTTTCCTATTTCCACCTTCCTCCTGTGATGAGGAACCGTTGTCCAAATTTTAATGCTTTCTGTAACTTTCTATTATCCCACCTACACGCCAACTTCAACAAATGGCACATCAAATATTCTTCTGAAACATTTTGACATGCTTTCCGATATTTCACATCTGGTCACGCTTATTATGTTTGAAACCGATGGTAGCAATATTCGTGAACGTTTTTCCCTATTCATATCAGATTTGGGGAGCTTTTCATTTCCAACTGATTGTCTTCAAATCATTTCATCACCCAGTTACAAGATTTTGCGAATAAGAATATTTACAAACTCAAATTAACAAATTTACAGCACGGGATCGCGAACCTTGATCAGCCAAATTAGCATTGAGAAAATAGAGAGAGAAGTAAACATATATATAATTGAAAGAAAACACTGAAATTCCATTCCTAACTAAGGGAAACATAAGGTTCAGAAACAGTGTAGAGTACTAAAATCTCTACTACCCCCAATCAAACCTCTTTCTATCGAGGGGAATTGGAATTTGATTGTTGAGATTCCAGATATCATCATCCCAAACAACATCATTGTAAAGGTCCGTGAAAGCATCACCCCCCAAGAAGTCCATGTCCCAAGCAGGGACCCAAGTGGAACCCCATGACATTTGCTCATCCACCACCCCTCTCAACCAAGGGATATTCTGATTATTCTCCTCCCAATTCCAACCCATCATGGCTCCCTGTTGCTGCTGCTGCTGCTGCAAGAGAAAAGAGCTTTCTTTTCTCTCCTCTTCCTCCACCACACTCTTCCCCACCTTCTGCTCACCCTCTTTCTTCACTTTCTTCTTCCCCATTGCCGTGACATCTTCGACATTAGGAGGATTGTTGGTGGGCACAACAACACCGTTCACAGTGACACCTCTCTGCCTCTTCATGTTGGTAGAGAAATCACAAGGAGTGGAGCAATGGAAAAGTGAATTGACATTGATGGTATTTATAGAGGGGTGTTACATTAGGTGGCAGCAGGTATGGAAATCTAGAGTGTGGACAATTTTGTAATCAAGTTGTGGTGGTGTGATGTGATGTGAACAGTCCCATGGATTTTTTTGGGGTGATAAAATGCATATTCATTTGGGTTACCGGTACCATCCTCTTGCTCTAATTTGGAACATAACGACAAAAAAAATCACACCTTTTAGACAACGTAGGGGTCAAGTACCAAATGCCGTAAGTAAGTTAGAAGCAAGTCAAACTCTTGATCTGGTCCATTTGTTTTCATAGGTAGGCCTAGTGCAATGAATTTTTCGGTGAAAATGAGGTCCCTGTTTCTTTTTTATTTTTATTTTTACGGTTATCACTGTTTGCCTTATGAATCGTGTTGGAATCATGCCTCCGCATGACGCTGTTGCAAGTTGTTGCAACTTGCCTCTCTCTTTCATTAAATTGCTCTCTTTACCTTTTCCTAAAGATACTTTCTTAGAACTTGCAAGAAATCGAAGGAGTGCTGTCAATTTTTTTTTCTCGGGAAGGTAAATCTTGTTGGGATGGAAGTTTCAAGTTTCAATGAACAATCACCATTTTAACAAATACTCATTTTCTTATCTGTTGTTTTTAAATTTTAAGATAACATTTTTGAAATTATACTGTTAATTTAATCAATGCAGAGAATAAATTATTTAAATAACAGAAAAAGAAAATATAATAGCACAGAAATATATAGACTAAAATCGAACATTTTAAAAGATATAGTAAATAATTCATTTAAAACCACAATAAATTTTCTTAATTTTATTAAAAAAAACTTAAACAATTATCAGAACGTTTAAAGTATGTCTTTAAGTATTTCAAATTCTAAATCTTACTTAAAAAACACTCCTATCTCTGATAAAAAAAAAAACTTGTACTATAATACAAGTAATTAATTAAGCAAGTAACGAAAATAAGACAAATAAAGTCGTAATTCAGTTAATTATATCAACTTTTTCAAAGAACATTACTATTAATACATCAATTTACTCTAATCGATTAGTAGGAGTATTAACATGTTATACAAGACGTTAAGACATTAAAGTCATAAATCACTGTCAATAGTTTCTTTTTCAATTTTAAATGTCTAACCAAGGATCTCCCACTTTTTTTCTATTGTTATCACTATTTTCCTAATTTGAAAACAATCTATTTTTGTTTATACATTTTTTATAACAGTTATTTTTATCAAAAACTCACCAACTCTAGTAACAATTAATCTCTGCCAAAATATCTAGTTAACCAGCTTGTTAAAATCGTTATACATTAACAATAATAAGTGCTCAGAAAATACACATAGAAGACTACAAAATAAGACAGTTTAAAAGAAAACAAGGTCATATCTTATACTAAATAAAACTGGATGAAAATCTCAAACAGATTTGGCCATCACAGTGGTAGTTTTTAAGAGGGAAAAAACAGTGAAATAGACAATGGATACATGTTTTTGTGTGATGTAGGTGGTAGCTAGCTGTGTGTGTATCTGTGATTAATGCAGAGTGAGGAAGGTTTGCATGTTGGCCAAGCGTCAGAAGCTGCAGCAGTTAGTCATCACGATGGAAAAAGAAATGAATATTATTAGGTGAGTGAATGTGTGAGATGCAAGGGTTGGTGTTTGGAATAAGAGGTATAGTGTAGGTAGCAAAGGAAGGGCATGCCTAGTCCTACACCTCTTCAACTGTTGCATGCATGCTCTCTTTGCTCTCTTTGCTCCACTGTCGGCATAAAGGCCAAATTCATTTGTGGGCCATTTTCTAAACAATCTTCCCAACTTTCTTATCTCATCTGTGATAAAGCAGCTGGAAAGTAGATGGAGGCCATCAAATCCCTCTCAACTCAACCCTTTCTCACTGTTTCTATTACTATATTTTAATGCTTATTTAATATTCTACAACTGTTCATTACTATTACTGCTATTACTTCTCTCCTCTTAGTGGGTCAACCATGTACATACCTTCATCATTCACCTAAACACACAATATATACAATATTAATTAATGAATAACTTTCCAAAATACCAGTAAGTGAGAAATATTAAATTGTTTAATTTATTTCTTGTTACTATCTTAAAAGGTAAAAACAAAATTATAAACTGCCATAATTTCTTTTTAACTAGCTACCTGTCTCATATTTAGTGTCTTCCTTTTTCCCCTCTCTCTTTTCACTTACCAGACTTAATAAGTTTAAACCAACGACTTTAAAATTTTTTGGTTTGGTTTATATAAACGCTGTATAGAAGATAATTTTTTTTATAGCAGAGGATATATAATTTATAAGAATGAGCAAAACCTCTTTGGTTGATAAAAATATTTATATAACTTTTTCAACATTTTTTTTTATTTTCAAAGTTGGATTCTGACATTTCTTCACAAGAATGATTTTGTGAAAATTAGACCAAAAAAATATTGTTTTCTTGGAAACATTAATTTAGAAAAAGTAAATCAATCACTAAAAACTATATACTTTTTAATTTCAAATTCCTAAAAATAAAATAAAAAACTTGCAATAAACGTGGGATATATTCTAAACTTTTTAAACTAATCTGTGAGGTATTTTTTATTTTATTTTATGAGACAAAGTATAATAAATATATTTCAACGATGATGGCGCCCAACATGCATGCACAGTAAAATTATATGTGAATAGACATTAAAGTATTATACAGCTGTGAGGATGGTTGAATTGAAGGAAGCAATTCCATGGATTTTGGACTTGTTTGCATTTCCTATACTCCATGCTCTGCTTTCCATGGCAGCTATTCTCTGTTGATAAAGAGAAATAATTGAATAAAACTTATTGTGCAAAAAGTCATACATTTTTATATTTATATATATTTTGTAAAAAATACCTTTTTAACTAGCTAACTAATTACTATTTAGCAAACAATTATTTAACTAACAGAAATTTAACTAATTACAATAGTCCCTCTCCATTAAATGTTTTAGAAGAAACCAAACATAATTTGTCTTGTACTTTTCTTAATTTGGTACTTTTCATAGGCTTGGTTAGTATATTTGTTTGTTGTTCTTTACATATGAGGTTCTATTTACTTAATCTTCAAGAATTGAAACTTTATTTTTGTAATTCTAATGTGCAACAATATATTTTACCAAATAGTTGATTTGTTATCAACTAGTAATTTTATGAATCTAATTAATTTAATATTTATCTTTCTCATTATAGTCCTTAAAATTGAAGAGATAACTTAAAGATACTTCTTCTGTCTTCTAAAAAAATAAATGTGGTGCAACCAAATACACTTGATAGATTATAGATAACATTCTTTCCAAACTAGTTTTTGTTTGCCACCTCACTATTTAATGTAACTGCAGGATTAAAATTAATAACATGCATGACTATAAGCAATGATTCTCCCCAAAAATGCTCATGCAACTTTGTTTCAAAAAACATACCTCTAATTCTTTCAACTAAAGTCTTATTGATCCTCTTTGTTAGACCATTCAACTGCTGAAAAGTTTTAGGAGAAGTTTTAATCTGTAATTTGTATTTTCATTCATTCGTATTCACTTCAACATGTTAATGAATGAATACAAACTTTTAGTGTAACTTAATTATTTTTGTCGAAGAAAACAAATGTATATTTTTAATAAAGTTCTACAAAATTTGTTTAATCATAAAATAATTATTTATAATGGTAATTTATAGAGATAAGGGTATTTTAGAGCAAGGGTATTCTTAAAATTTTGTAACGAAAATTATAATTACCTTACATCAATTATTCGAAAACTAAATATTAGATAATTAAAAATTGCATTACCCTTTTTCCTTTCAATAAGTACCTAACATTCTTTATGATTGTCCTTTTCGGATTGCAAATTATGAGAGTTAAATGGAACAGATCGACCACTAATGATGATATTGAACAAAGGGTAGCATTTTTATTTTATCACTATAAAGTAGCATTATTATAACATGGTGGCACCATGATCTATCTGAAACACCATAAATGAGCTAAGTTGGATACAGACACATGCCCTTAAGAAATTAAATGGAAATGCCTCTATGGTATTGAACAGTGACAATATAGTATCAAAGTTGTAATCATAGTATGTGTGATGAAAAGATTGATGCTCTGACAGATCATAGTGCTCTCTGTTCCTCAGAAGCATGAATTGATGAAAGAGTAAGTGGGCCAGACTTATTACAGACAAAACCGTTCAGACAGAAAGGGACGGTCACAATGAAATTGTGTTGGACCGAACAAAACTGTCAGATATGGGCTTCTCTTCGTCACAGCCTTAATTAGTTTCGGCCCATTATGTACAAAATTTCTTCAGAGTGGGGACCAATGTGATTCTAGTATCATCTTATTTGCAGAAATTTTACCACCATCATCACTTGTTCAAAAGCAATTTAGAAAGGTTATAATTTTGTAATTATTATTACTTGTGGTTGAATTAAATATGTTTTTAATATTATGTAATATGATAATTTTAAAAACTAATAAATTAAGTTGAATATAAATTTTAATTAGTATCATTAAAAGTATTGTGTTACATGATTTATAAAATTAAATTCAAGATAATGAATAAAAAAATATTATTCCTGTATAAATTTCAGATATAGGTTTTCTTTATTTCAAAATGAAATTTAGGATAAAATCTTTAAATGAATCTAAAACAGCTGGTTAAAATGTCTTAAGAAAATAAGTTTAAACTGATTTTCTGACATAAATTCTTACCTATATTTTCCTGTATTATTCTATTTTTTTATTCTATTTTTTTTTTTTTACTGAATTACATTATTGGTTAGCGTGAATGGATGATTTAACTTAATCATCATGTAAAAATAAGAAAGTTGTTTGTCGCTTAAAAAAGGTTACTTTCCTTTTTTTTTTTTTTACCATGGATAATTATATTTAAGATATGGTCAAACTATAATTATAATATTATTTTTTTTTACTTAAAGATCATATTATAATTGATCACCTTATAAAGGTCTAGTTTCTTTCACCCCAATAAACTCAACCCCATTAATAATTGTGTGTCTTTTGTTATATCACTAGGTGAACCATAGCAAGATATTCAAGTTTTTTTTTTTAAGGAATCATGAATCAATCAAGTTAATTTGTATGGATTTAATATTTATAAATTAAATTTAATGTAATTTAAAATGTATATAAATTTCAGTCTCTCTATGTATAAAATATGGAGGCATTTAATTGAAGTTGATATATATATATAAGAGAAATTTGTAGTGAGTTTGTGAAACGTCTTCTTCAATCCGTGGATAGCAGTGAGCATAATAAGTATTGCCAGGTTGGCTCCAATTTGGTGATTTGGTAGTTGCCACCATCAACGAAATTTTTCATCACTTTTAATACGTAACAGAATAAATCAACACGTTTACTTTCAGAAAATTAAGTAGAATTTTCAGAACTCTTGTTTATCTCTACATATTGTTGCAACATCCTGGCCAAAATAAATCATATTAGTTCCACAAGTAATTTTATTTATTAATTGTGAAATTTTAAAATTAAATAAATGGAGTATAAATTATAATCTTTTAGATTTTTTTTTGAAAAGAAAATAGTTGAATAGCTAAAGGTAATATTTACGAGGAATATAAATAAATCTATATATAAAGTTATTGTTTAATAAATATATGAAATTACGCATGTCACTATAAATAATACCTTTATTCTAAAGTTTTTATAATCATGATTTTTTTCTTGTTCTTTGGTATTAAAGATAAAGAAATGTATGTTATTTTGATATTGAATTATTTTATAATATTATTTTTTTCACTATTTTTGTAAAAATATATTTAATGAATATTTTGACAAGTATGAATATACATGTTACTTAGTAGAGACGAAAATAAAATATAAAATTCATATTCGTCATATATGAGAGATAAAAATGAATATGAGTATTTATATGGAATATAGAAATAAGTATAATCAAATTAATACACTTGTCTCACTTTTGTACCATTATCCTAAATATTTGGTTTGTGAAAAAAGTTATATTTATGATTTTTTTATTAAGATTTAGAATATTTATTACATTTCACTTTATTCTCAAATTCCCATGTGGTTCACTACTAATGCTCTAAAGTGAGCAATTAACATGTTAACAATATAGGAGAAGAAATAATTAGGTAAGAGAATTAGGAACAAAATTCTTCTTTAACTTCAAATAATTTATCAATTTAACCAAAAATTTGAAATTAAGATCTCAATTAGACAAAAGAAGCTCTAGACCAAATAAAATTTAAGAAAATGGATAAGAAACAAATGGACAAAGAAGAAAAAAATAATATTATATAACTAATAAGTACAATAATGATTCACACAATTTAAATGACTTTAGAACTTACCCATAATAATCATATCTATGTCTAAAGATTTTTTTTTAAACATACAATAATCTATGTTAATATTTCAATCTCATATGAATCTTAGAAAATATTTATATTCAGTGCAATTGAGTTATCAAATAATCAATCCTAAATAAATAGAATTTATTCTTATGAATAATTAAGTTATTTAGTTGCCTATAGTCCACATGTAAGAGAGATCCACCACCCTTTTTATTCACCAATAATATTATTAATGTTTCACAAGGCCAAACCCTTGGCCAGACAAATTGTTTATCCAACCATTTTTCCTGCTTCTTTAATTCTACCAACTCAAGTTATTGTATATGGAGCTTTTGACATTGATGAATACAGGTCTAAGCTTCTCTTTTTATAGGTAACCTTGGAACATGATTAGGAAACATATCTATATATTCATGACCATTCATATACTGCTGACTTTATATCTATATGGGTGAGGATTACAAAACACTTAACTCTTTCTCACATCCGTCCAAATACTTGTGTTCAAACCAAATACATTTTACTTCACTCCAAAAAGATCCGTTTCTTCTCATCATGGTATACAAGGATGTGATTACCAAACAACTAAATCAATTCATAAGATAACGTCTGAGTTTTTTAAAGACAAACAAATCAAATTCATTTTGAATTTGCATCTATCCACAACAACCAAAAACCACTATAAATTGAAAATGCAACTACAAGATTAGTTGTTCTCAAAATAAAAACTTTTAATTTCTTATCGGCGTAAAAATTTTCCATTTATTGAAATTACGAATTAATCTTCATTAATTAACTAAAGATTGTTTTCCTAAATTTTATTTTGTTAAAAAAAAATTAGCGAATGAATGATAAATGCAAACAGAAGAGTGTGTGATGAGCCAAAGTCAAACCGCATCCCAAAGATACCGGAAAGCATAAATTCGACGATCGTTACTGCCATCGTTTAGCGTTTGTCTGATTGTATAGCCATCTTCGTCCATCAACACAATTCTTTTCAATTCTTTAATGCATATCCCGAAACAAAAAAAACATATTTTGTTTTCAAAAGATGAAATAAAGTTTTGATAAATCTTGTCTCTGTTGACATAACTTCTTGTGGATTTAAATAATAGCTGGTGAATGCTCTTTTATTTACCAGTTTTACCATGAATTTAAAAATTAAGTTTCTTTGAGGAAAAAATTGGATTTTATATATCTGTAGAGAGTATTAATAGAATAATTTATTTCTTATATCAATTTCGTATGCATTCACCCCTTTAAAAATATCAAGAATATTTATATGTTTAAATATGTAAAAACATGGACTCATACTTCTAGGTAATAGCTAATAACTTCAAGCTCAAGTTAGGATGGTTAAAAATATCTGGTTATGATGCAATGTATTGCAACTAGCCTAAGAAGGTTTTATTTATTTTAAAACTTGGTTTCTAACATTTGACAACTGATGGTTGCCGTGTTCAAGTTTCAATGTCATTCAGAACTGCTGGGTGTTCACTTAGATTAATAAAAAATTTGCTTTTGTTTTTGTAAGAAGACAAGATAAACTACACTCTTTTTCTTAAAGATGAAACAAGTTTATTCCAGTTAAAAAGAAGAAGAAGAAGGAGTAGTCCATATTCTATCAAACCAAAAAAGAAATATTCCATTAAAATGTGATTACTATCTGTACCTTATAAAATAAGAAATATCCACCTATCACTTGCACTTTAATTAGAAAAAAATGTTTCATATCCTAATTACAAAAAAGTTAGAAGACTAACTAAAAGTATTTGTCAACCATCAAAAACTTTAAAAAATGACTCTATAGCCAGTCAGAAATATAGATATAGATTGAAACGTAAGAATTTTCTTTATACAATTTTACTAGAATATATATTCATTTCTTGTTAATTTAATATATTAATGTACAAGTCCAAACACGAAACAAGATAATAAAGAAATATGTTAATTCACTCATTATCATAAAAACTGTCAAAAGCTATATATATGGAAACAAGAGTAAACTTATTATATGAAAAAAAAAAAATTACCTTTTGTATAAGTACTAAATAGGACCACGCAGTCTATTTTTGTCAACCACAGGATCTCAACCATTAAAAATAAATTTTCATTTATATAAAATATTAGTAAAATAAAGACTGAATGAATAAAGATAAATGGATACCAGAGAACCCTATTCCATTATTTTATTAAAATGCACCTATGTGGTAAACTGGTAATCTTTCCAAATGCAGATTAATAACTGGACGTAATTAAGATGCAGTTGTTCACCGTGCTTTCAACCAAACAAATAACCAATTGCGTTGAGAACAAGGACAACACATTCCACAGTTCTGAGAATGCGACAGCACCTTAGAAGAATGTGACCGGCACAAAACTTCTTTTACTTTAACAATGCCCTGCTGCCCCATCACCAATTCTATTGCGCTATAATTATTTGACACTCTTTAATTCATCTCTTTAATTCATCGTCATCGCGTAGAACATAAGCAAAGTCAGCGCCACAGAATTTTAATTAAATAATATTAATTCAACATTATTCATCACAAACTTATTTATAGTCAAACTTTGTTCATCACAAAAACATCTATTAATTCAACATTCTCATATGATCCATTCTGTACAAATTTTCGATCTTAAGCTGCTAGTAGTTACAATTTAAAGACCCATAAAGAAAATCAAAATGAAATCTTACCATTCTCTTAAAGACTTCTACTTACAGAAAAGAGAATGGTATTTGAACACAGACTTAACCCAAATCAATCCTCTCATTATTTGGATACTAGACCATATTGTTTTTACACAAACAGTTTTGACATTTACATATGGATCAACTGAATATATTTACAAACAGACACAAGATAAAATTTTATCTCTTCCTCTTGACTCAAACGATCCAAAAATTACTTTTCCGTGCTTATTGTATGAAGACTCTGTTATGTTTATGTTGAACTGAATCCTAACATTAAAACTTGTGCAGTGAAAGAAGAGGATCTATGCCAGAGCAGGGATGCTGCAGTTTCGCCTATCCCTATCAAGGCAATCAAATCCCTCAATTCTCACAGCAGGATTGTTACCAAAATTAGCTCGAACACACCCTCCCTTCCTGGCAGAGGATGAGGGAGATGGTGGGAGACCTGATGCAGTCGGAACTACCACCCACGACTGCGGTGAGAGCGGAGAAAAAGTCTCATCCCCAAATCGAGCATCTTGTATCAAAGGGTTACTTGCTCTGCTAGGCGGCGACCCGCAGAAAAATGGTGGCGAGGAGGCTGCCACTGGCCATGAGTGCTCTACATCAAAATCACTATCCTGAAAAACCATCAACACACAAAATCAATCAAATCTGAGCACAACCTTCATCACAAAACAACAAATTAACCTAAACCACACAACTCAAAACAAAAGAGAAAAACCAAATAAAAAACATTAAACAACAATACCTACCTTGGTGAGTATGTTGTCCAGAGGATTTGAACCAGATGAGCTCGAATCACATGGCTCGACCTGGCAGCTGCAGAGAAACAAAGTATGCAAAGTTCAGCACAATAATAGTAATAATATTTTAATATAGAATAAGGAGAAAAAAACAGAGCATCTATCTATACCTGAGATGCCACCGGAAGTTTCTAGCAGGGTGATCGTTGACCGGAAAGTTGAAGAGGCCGACGCGGCGGGGCTTGGGGCAAACCACGCTAATCTCATCGTGGGATGGAACGACCACGTTTTGGATGGCAAACTGCTTCATCTTGCTCCTTGGATTTCTATCTATGTATTTAATTAACAGCTAAAACCTGCTCCACAACCAGAAAACAATCAGAAGAGGCCATAAACGAAAATTAAAAAACCGAAAGCAATAAACAAATCAAGCGTGTCAAACCAACCAAATTCGGTAAAACGAGATCGTAAAAGCACATGTAACTATTTGAGATCTACTAAAATTGAAAAACCTAATTATAATAACGCTTAGAGTTTCTTCCTGAAATCAGAATCACCTAGCTCCTACCATAGCTATACACCTCAGCTACAGATCTAACTAAAACAATACAATTATTGGCGTGATTTATTTATGCAAATAAAAAAATCGTTATATGAATTGAAGACAACATAGATCGAGTGAGATCTGGAAAAAGAAAGAGCTGGTCATGATTATTAAAATTCAATTTGAATTTATTGAAAAAAAAAAATGAAGACAGAAGGTTAACCGTTGGAAGCAGAGGGATCGAAAAGAGTGGTGATAGTAGAAGCAGTACCTGTGAGGTGAGATTAAGTAACTGTACAGAGGTTGTGAAGAAGAAGAAGAAGAAGAAGAAGAGAGAAGGAATTGAATTGAAAGAAGAAGTTGGACAGAGAAAAGTGAGGGGAGAGGGATGGAGAAGATGGAACTATGGTTTGCAACCACACTTGCTTTATATTTATCTTTTTTTTAATTATTTTAAAGGAGATTTTTTATTTTAATATTGTATGGTTAATTCATGCGGGCGGTGCCTCCCGCGATAAATCACATCGATTTTGGCACCCATGAATCGTGAATAGTTTTTGAGGTTAAAATATTAAATATGATGTGAAAATATCTTAAATATCAAGCCACCCTTGGGAATGAGAATGAGTCTTGTATGGTGGAGCGTTCTGCAACGCACAACGTTTAACCTCCTCCCTACACGTGGCACCCTCTCCCACTTTTAGGACCCAAGGTCGGCAAACTCATCCCTTCACTCTTTCTCCTACTTTACTATTTTTTTCACTTTAATCTTTTTCTTACCACCTCATTAACCTACATCATTCGCACCATACAATTCAACCTAAATCAAACCCTTTCTCTAACTATGTTTTCTCTTGTTTCTTACAGGATTAAAACTACTTATTCTCTCTCTTTATGTAATTATGTATTTTTTATTTTATTTTATAAGATCAATATCATATCTATTGCTTCTAATATTCGTTATATGTAATATAACCAGATCTACACCAATACCATGTCGTATGACCTAGAATGGTGATTACAAGGAATATTTTCTTATAAATGTTATTTTATAAATGTTAGTTTACAAGTTCTATTTTCGAAAATATAGTTAACCTTTTATGTTATTACTAGTGAAAAATTAGTGAATACTATAAAATATTGAGTGTGACTTTTGTAATAAGAAAATAATAAACTAAATTTCAATAAGTTTTAGTTGGCAAGAAAAGGATGAGTTTAAAATAACATGTTGACATTTTTAATTGACTTACTCTTTAACTGTATATTAATCTCAGGCAATTAGTTGTTTGATTTTTTTTATAAATAAGTAGGTCAAGAGAGGTGGAGTTTTACCACTATGTCTAATTCATGTATAATTCACTTAATATTTTATTTTTTTATAAACTCAAGATATCTCTTCTTCAAAAGCTAAAGACAAATTATTGCAGCAATGAAATCCATTATTTAAAAAAACATGAAATATTTTCACATATATTTTCTATATACGAAGGATGTTGAGATCAACACATATAATCCAATATTTGAAAGAGAAGATAATTTCCTAATCATGTTCCACCATGTTAATCTCACTTGATATATCTTTGCATGGATTTTGATCTTTAAGGCCGACGTTAATTTTAATAAAATAATTATACATTTTTTGTTTTGTATCTATTAATTTGTTAAATATTGTTTTCATTTATTCAGTAGGGCGGTTGTTAAAAAATTTCTACAAAAGGAAGATAGAATGTCCCACCATGTGAATCTCCCGATTAATTTTGACTTTGAGTAACAATCTTGTTTTACTAAATATCTATTCATTATTTTTTCGTTTTCTGTACGATAATTTTTCATTTTTTTTTATTTTTAATTATTTCACAGGTCTGTTGTTATCAAATTTATATACGCTTAAGATTATTTTCACTTGAAATACCTTTGATAAAGTTGTCATATAAATCTTTCTTATTTTTTTTTAAATGTCTTAAATTCTTCTTACCTTCTCAATCTTTTAAATGTGTGGACTTCCCATCTTTATTTGTTCACTATATTTTTAGTGGGTGTAGTAGTTTATAACTATACTTACTTTATTACACATCAATTTAAAAAATTACACACCAATGAATCACCGTTAAAGTATTATTCTTTTTTAATATTTATTTACGATAGTTTAATTTGAAAATTATTCTTATAAATTCCTTGAATAAGAGAAATCTGTTCAAAGATGGGGAGGGCATGTTTCTACAACAGAAACCCTAAAAGTCAAAGAACAGAAAGAATGTTAGGGAAGGGCAGATGATGAGAAAACACTGAAAAATTGAAAAAGGAAAGATATATTGAAATAAGTTGAAGATGACAGTGCTGAAAAGAATTCGAATAAAGATAATCAGATACTGTGACGCACTGGCTTTTCAGCCATTCGAATTTTGACCCAACACATATGCCATCTACACAAAATACAGATGAACGTATTTGTTGCAATTTGATTACGATTTGTCAGCAAATTCATTCATACATCGCAGTTTTTGGGCAAATGACATGCTACTAAAATAAATTTTAAAAAATTGCAAATATTAAAGAAAAATAAAAGAAGACGAAGACATATTGATGAAGAAAGGAAATAATTGTAGACAAACCGAAAGACATATCTTTTCTTGCATTTACGCTTCCAAAGTTGTGGGACACACAATAGTTCATCCTAGTAAAGAAGTGCAATCATATTCTTTATTAACTGTGTCAAGATTTTGCAAATTATTGTGATTTCAAACCTTAATTATCGGTAAAGTTTAGTTGATATGATTCTTTTACTAAAAATTGAAAAGAGAAATCCTCTTGACGTGATTTACCTTCTGTCATCAACATATTGTTTATTAATAATATTAAAAGCAGGTGAGGGGTGGCCAAGTTAGGCTTAGGATTTGGTGAAAAGGACAGTTTTGGTTTGAAAGGATTGGCACGCGTTGGTCCCAAAATCAAGTTGGTGTTCACACAACACAACCACCATGTGTTGCCTTTGCTTTTGGCAGTGGCTTTTAAGAGGAATAGATCCAAAATCAACACTAATGGGGAAGCATTATAAACGATGCCCATGCTTAGCATTACAGAATCATTTTGTTGACGTAAGTAAGCTCGTCAAAAAATTAAAAAATAAAAATAAAAAACTAGTGCGTGGCTTAGCGTCAACAATAATAGTTATTTTCACGTGCTTGACATCCACTCCACATAGGGTAAGCGAACAATGATTTGACATCAAATTGCTAAATTTTGTTGACCATTTTCTTACAAATTTCAATTATGAAAGAAAAAAAAAATCCTGGGTCTTCCGCCATAAGAGGGTTACGTTGTTTGTTTAACAAGAAAAATCAGTGAAAGCTGTAAAACAACCACGAAAAAAAAAATAGGAAATATGGTTCTAAGAAAAAGACGTAGTCTTTGTTTGTTTGAGATAAAAGGGTAGGGGAGAAAGGATGGAAAAGAAAGGATATAAGAGGAAACATGTGAATTTCGAAGGGGTTATAAACAATAATTTGATGAAAGGAAAGTCAGGCGAATTGAAATAAATCCATGACTTTTGTAGCATAATTAATTATATGCTTAGACATAATACTTTTTATTTGAAATTTCACACAATCAATTAAGATTTATATGGTAGACTTCTCAAACTTTTTTAAGTTTGAGAAAGAGCGTAGGTTGATTTGGTAAGTTTGAATGGAATAAATATCTCTTAGTGATTTGGATGAATTAACAATCTATAGAAAACTGAAAGAGTGAAAAATAATATTTCTAAAATTATTAAGATTTATATGATAGACTTCTCAGACTTTTTAAGTTTAAGAAAAGATATAGGTTGATTTTCAGATAAGTTTGAATGGAACAGAAATTTTCTAGAAATTTGGATGAATTAGAATGATATATTCAAATTTATAGAAAACTGAAAGTATTTCTAAAATTGTTAAAATCCTATTAGAGTAAGTATTTCTAAAAAAAATATGATAGAAAGATATGAACTCTTCAATTTTGATTTATTTTTTTTATTGTTTTGTTTTTAATATAAAGAGTTTTGCTTTTGAATATATGGAATAAACTTCTAATTTTATTCGGTTGATCTTATTTTCTATTTCTTTGTTTTATACCTGAAATGAATTATATAAAAGAACTAAAATTTATATAGAGAGAATTCTGTAAGTCATCTTAAACATTAAAAATTCTTATATATTTTTTTATTTCATTATACATAATTATTTAAACTTTCTACTCTTTTGTTTTCTCCTTCATTGAGTTAAATTTTTTCGCACCATCCAAACAAAACAAAGCATTAATGGTATACATCCATATTTCTCAACTTGTAAGATTTTGTTTGAAAAAAGCCACAAGAAAAAGGAAATTGGAAAAGGGAGTCGGGTGGTGTGAAGAAGTCAAAGGTTGAAGATGTAGGTCATCTAGTTCTGGAAAGCATTTTGTAGAACCAAGAACTTTCAACATCCACCATAAATAACAAACTAGAAAAATATTTACCAATTACAACTATTATGGACACCGCGTAATAAAACTAAACACGCAAGAGTTTCCCCCCCAAAAATGCCAAACCAAAATTTACATTTTCTTACGCTTACGCTTTCCTTTTTTAGAAACATTTTCCGGTGATGGCTGAACAAAATGTTACAAGGTATAAAACACTAATCATCGTTTGGAACCAGAACTAGAACACATTTAAATGCAGAAAGAAGAATGGATTGATGAACCGAGAGAAATCTGAAGAACGACAAATATGTGAGGAGGTTCCTAAAGAAATCAATATGCAACCCTCTTGAAAATTTCTAAAACGTGAGGACACAAAAGTGGTCAAGTTCAAGCGGTGGCTGCCTCGGTGGCAGCAGCTGCAGCGCGCTTCTTGGCAAAGTATTCTTCAGCGCGAGCAAGGTTTCTGGCAACTGATGGCTTAACCCATTTCTTGCGGCCAGGAAGCAAGGTCAGAGAACATCCAGCACTCTCAAGTTTCTCCTTCGCTTGTGTGGAAAATGCACGGGCTTTTAGCGTCAATTTCTTGCTCAGTTCTCCTTCACCCAAAATCTGAAACCAAAAGGCACATTAAATTTTGTTTTGATCCATCAAGACCAAATTTGGGTGCAGTTTATTTACCCAAACATTAATTTTCTTTTGGTAGAAAAATTATCATTTAAATATTCTGCTACACTGTGATGGGAATGTCTTGTCTTTACATCTCATTGCTTATCCCACAAAGATTATTTTCAACAGAATAATGAGTCTGGCATTTGGCCTCTGGAATAAAGATATGGAAAAGACTATCACCTTTTATTGTACGAAAAACAAAGGAATAACATAAAGATATGGAAAAAGGACATAAATCAATGACTTTGAATATTTGCCTCCTGAGCTGTAGGCTGCAAAGTAGTTATTGCTTGAAAAATCACCATAAAGTATGTTTTTAAGAGGAATACTAACCACTGACCATAACCCAATTTATCCATGTGGATAAAAGCAATGGTCGAATAGAAGATTCACAATCCGAATAGATAGAAGTATACGTAATTTTTCGTGTTGGGAACAAAAAATTTACAGCTTCAAACCACTGACACATCCACCTAAATATCATATGTTTGATTTTACATACATATCACACAAACCAAAAAGTGCAGATAAACTAAAATAACAAACTAGGATGAAAGAACATCAAAAAAATAACAGAAAGTAACTTCATTCACAGAAGACCAGGGGACTCTAAAGAATTGACCCTTGTGATAGATTTTGTTACTGCTAGGAAACCCGATTTACTTTTAGATTTAATCATTCATAATACCTCTGAACAGCCAGAAAATGATCATGAAGAAGTATAATTTAAGACAACAGCTAAGGAAGAAATTTAGATGTCATTAAATCAACAAGTAATCTGTACCTTCAAAGGAAGTCTCCTTTCTCTTCCTGATGGGTTAATCACACCTTTCGCCTTCAGTGACTCAAGAGACACCTCTTCCCCTTCCTTAAATTCAGCATCTTCTATGTCTCTCAGGTTTACATGGACATATTTGGGCAATCCCGCATGCATACCTTAATATAGGACAAATGAAAAGAAAAAAGAAAGTGCATAAAAAATAGTTCCGAAAGAGATAAAAGCACAAGCATTGACTAAACAAGCTAAGAGAGGAAATAGAAAAAAAGAAGAAATATGAAAGAGTGGAAGAAGACCACACAACCTATACTATTTACTGGTTAACGTTATTGGAAACTGTAAAGCATATTTGAAATACATTAAAATAAGTGAGACACACACAATACTGTGACTTACAATAAATTTCAGCTAATAGTGTGTTCGAAAGAGCGTGTTGCAAACATTTTTCAATCATCTGAGATGAAGGGGACATGATTAGTAAAGATGTCTGACATAACAACATATGAGGAAAGAAAACTTAGATGCTAGAATTGATCGCATCCAAAATGCAACGATTCCCTTCCTACAAGAATCACCAATTCAGAACTCTTGTTTCCTCCGAATGCTTCTTCAAATATTAGATAAATTCATCGTGTAAAGTCCCTAATATATATACCCCGTCTATAAGGTGGATAACAGCTTGACGACTTACCAAATACAATGTAGCAACTATATGTAACCAAACTGCCTACTAATAAAACAGTTTACACTGCAACTTTTGACTTCAATTTTAAAAGTCAATTAGTGAAAAAATAAATAAAAAAGGGCAACAAGACATAGGTCATGAAGGAATCCTAAAGGAATTAACAATACCAGGACTAGAACCCAACATACCACAATACACACAATTAAAAGTAAACTAAGGTATAATTTCAGTCACAATTTTCTCATCTGCTTCAAGGGATTGCAACACTCATATAAATTGCAGTTTTAAAAGTAATGTTTTTCATTTTGCTATTGATAATGAAAGAATGTAATTGGGGGCATTACCTCCTGCAATTCCTCTGAGTTTGGGGATTCGTCGATAAAGGGGCATCTGGCCACCTTCGAAACCCTTCCTAACTCCAGGCCCAGATCGAGATTTCTGACCCCTCATCCCAAAACCACAACTTGCACCTTGCCCTGCCGATATTCCTCTACCCTTTCTCTTTGCCCTCTTCCTGGAACCCGGTTGGGGCCCCAAATTGTCCAGCCGAAACCGAACGCCGACCATGGGCTCTGCCACCGGGGCATAGGTAGACTTATAAGCCGCCGAAATGAGGGGTCTTGCTCGCTGAATCTTCAGACATGGTTTCGCAACTAAGGTTTTCACTGTTCCCTGCAATGCCCAAATGGTTGAGAAGAAATAGAGACGAAGAAGATTCTTAATTTTAGAGGAAGATGAAAAACCTTGAAAGGAGCAGACAGCGGCGGTGACCAGGAAAGTGGAATGAGAGAAGCAGTGGCCATTCCTGTGGATGGTTGATACTCAGAGAGATGACACGATAACTCCAGAAACTAACTTCATATAACGGATAGGATAAGTTCTTCAATTATTTTTATTTTATTAGGAAAAAATCAACTTATTTATTTCTGTAACACTACTGGACATATATTATTCAACAACATTGGTAAATAATTGGCATGAATATTAGTAATTAAAATATAAGTACTAGCTAAGTTTAAAAGAAAACTAAAACGGAGTCAATTGCATAAATCTTTCTAACTTTTGAATATTCTTCTTAAAATAGAAAACAATTATAACAATCATGTAATAAAGGTCTACATTAATCAAATTCATGATATCATAAAAAAATCACTAGATTAAATTAAAAAAATTATAATTTGTTTATATTTAGAAATTATAAAATTTATTTGTTATAATCATATATATATATATATATATTATTTTTCAACTTACTTCTGGTGAATTATATTAGTGTAATATCTATATTTTTATTCAACATTAACAAATAAAAAAAAAGTAATGTAAGTCAGAGTTAAAATAACATTCATATAATATCTTTTATTAAACTTTAACAGATTTATATTTCAAATTCAATCTCATTTATTCAAATATTTCACGTAATCAAATATCTTTTACAATAAATCAATGTTATAAATTATTTCTTTTGTTTTAAAAAAATATTTAAGTGACTAGATAAATGAGTCTTTCAATACTTCATCAAATTATATAAAATAATCTCCACTTAAATAATATTTACTTATTCAAATTTTTATGGTTAAACTTTCATTTAGAAGTCTTCAAATAATTATGTATGTCATAATACCATGATTACATAAGTAACTAAATAAAGCAAATTAAATAAGATAAATAAAATAATGACGTTAGAACACCTGAAAAAATATTAACAGATAAATAAGAATATATATTTCATTTGCTTTACTTGAATATTTAAAGAGTAGAATTTTATTACTTTTAACTTCTTGATTGTTCTCTATATTTCTTTTATTATTTTTTTCACTTCTTATTGCTTTGTTTGAGAAGTAACATGCTTCTTATTACAGTTAACTTTGTAATTATTAAGTTTAGTTCTATTTGAATTCTTTAGTTAGAATCTAAATATATTAGTAAAAGATGGGGGTGGCATAGTAAAAGATAAGAAGGTAAATAACGGATAAGATAAGTTCTTCAATTATTTTTTTCTATTAGGAAAAAATCAACTGTAACACTACTCACTTACTGTACATAGATTATTCAACAAAATTGATAAATAATTTGCATGAATATTAGTAATTAAAATATAAGTACTAGCTCGGTTTAAAAGAAAACTAAATTCACTCCCGAAAGGGAGTCAATTGCTTAAATCTTTATAACCTTTGATTATTCTTCTTAAAATAAAAACCAATTGTAATAGTGATGTAATAAAAGTCTTACATTAATTAAAATCATGATATCATAAAAAAATATCACTGGATTAAATAACAATGTTTATAATTTGTTTATATTTAAACATTAAAAAATTCATTTGTTATAGTTACACATATATACATTTGTTATATATGTATTATTTTTTAACTTACTTCTACCGGATTATATTAGTATTTTATTTTAATGTAACATCATTGATAATTATATACAAACAAGAAAAATATGGTAAGTGAGAGTTAAAAATATTCATACACTGATGAATGTATATCTCAAATTCAATCTCACTCATCTAAATATTTCACATAATCAAATGTTATCCATAATAAATGAAATTTACAAATCATTTTCTTTATTTTTTAAAATATTTTAAAAAATACTACAATGAATAATGAGATAAATAAGTTTCTCAATATTTCACTCAAACACATAAGATGATCTTATCTTAAATAATATTTTTTAAATCTTCAACATTAAACTTTCATCTACGAATCTCAAAATCATTATGTAATACATGTATAGAACGAGAAACATAAGTAATTAAAAGAAGTGAATTAAAGAGAGAAAATTAAATAATGAAAAAAATGATGTTAGGAACACTTAACTAGAAAAGAAAATTCTATTAGATAAATAAAAATATATTCTTTCCCTTTTTAGAGAGTAGAATTTTATCACTTTTAACTTCTTGAATTGATTTCTCTCTCTGTTTTTTTTTCTCACTTCCTGATGCTTTGTTTCAAAAGTAACCTATGTCCCTTATTTACATTGAATTTTGTAATTATTAGTTTAGTTTCATTTGAACTATTTACTTAGAATCTAGATATGTCCCAATTTGTAAAAGATTGGGTGACATTGTAAAAGATAAGAAGGTGATATGCCTAAGTTTTTCTCATTCAATTTTTGTTTTCTTTGCAAAATTAATTTCACGCAGATACATTTTTATCTTTATTATACTTATCACTTTTTACAAGCAATAAGTCCATATTTAATTGAATATGCAAAGGAACCATTTAAAAATCATCGCAAACAGTAAATTCCATGAACACGAGAAAGAGCTCTTTAATAAACATATTTGGAGTAAAATTTCTAAATTATTTCTAGATCTAATTGATCGACGTTGATAGAAAATTTAATTGTATAAACAATTAATAAGAACAAATGAATTCAGAGATAATTAACATACTTTCCAAATTTATCCAATTTGAGTTTCAAAAGAATCATAATCTAGAAAATGATTCAAATTGTTTAGAAAATTTGTGTAAATAATCAGTGATTATAGCAAATAAAACTTCAATTGATATAATTAGATTACACTGAGAGATTAATTAGTTCAAAAACTATTCTAATCTTTGAAATGTTGTTCTTACGTCTTTAAATAGAGAAAATTCTTGTTAAATATTTGATTTTGATTCAAAATTAATCAATTAGGAGTTAGATGAGTTTAAAAAATCGAAACGAACCAAAATCGAGCTTAAAAAAGCCTTATTTTATTGAGTCATGTTGATTAAACTATCTAATATGAAAGGGAATACTGAATCATCTAATGCATTTGACAGACCATCCGACTCTTTAGGCTGATCCTCTTATCCAAAGTTAATTTTTATTATTATCAATACATTATTTTATTAGACGGTGTCATAACTAAGATTCATTAGATCGTCCTTTGAAAAATTATACAAGTTTATATTTCAAAAATAAAATATTTATTTATTTTAGTAATAATTTGTATAATTACATGATATATTAAAAGATTCATTTTATAAACATTATCTGAAAAATATTATATTATACATCTCTGGATTTAATAGATTGGCCTATTGGTGTAATGAATTAAAAAAATCTTAAAAAATAAATTTTAAATTATTTTAGTTTAAAAAAATCTAAATAACTATTATTTAAACTAATTACTCCTAAAAATTTGAATTATTTCTTAAAATTGAAGTAATTTATAAAAAATGTTCACGAATAATAATTAAAATATTCACATAGTTTAAATAATTTAGAACAGTCGATGCTTCGTGTATTATATATACCTATTATTTATATTTATTTAAGTTTAAACTATTTAGGAATTGATCATATATATATAAAAAAAGCCATACATCTTACTCTACTTTTACTGTTATACTCTTTTAAACAAAGAATAAAATGGTTAAACTCATGCTTATTTTTTTTATTAATAAATACGGGATAGGTTATAGCCTCCAATAGGGTATCCGTAAGTAATAATAAACATAAAGAGTTTTAAAGCATAAAAGAGAAAACATTAACACAAATAATACCACATCATCGTATTATATATAAAGTAAAAGTAATAAAAAAGTATAAAGAAACAACTAAATTTACGTAATAAATGAGTATTTAGAGGTGGAAAATATGATGCCGCTTTTACCAGGGACTTTTTTTGTCAGCTTGCGGTTGGATCGTCATAGTATTGAATTTATCTGTGAATTTTACAATTGAACAATTTGGGCCCAATTGAACAATATTTGGGCCCATATTTTCACTAGTGGATCTTGATCACTGCTCCAACTCTTGAATTCTTAAGGCCCGAAGTTCTAATTTTATAAGTGCCGGCTCCTTATTATTATAGTGATTTAATTTCAGCACTGTCTACACCATAGAAAAATGGGTCCGGCTTCAAGGCTTCGACAAAGAAGTAGTTAATAAACACTGACACAAAACATTTATTAAACGCTAAAACGTGTAAAACTATCTTAAAAAAAAATTTGACAAGATTTACATGCAAAAGTTATTTTGATACATTACTCACAAACTGAAATTTACATGCAAAAGTTATTTTGATACATTACATTAATAACTTTAATAACTCAAATGTGTTATCTTGAATGAAGAGTCGAACCATCTTACAGAAATATATATTAAAGTAAATGAACCTTGAAGACTAGATAAAGATAATTTGTTAACTTTTTTTTTTCTGTTTTTATTTTGTTCCAAACTATTTCATGTTTTTCTTACTTATACTTATTTTAATTTAAAAATTATATTTTATAGGTAGTTAAAAACACAATTTTAATCTTAAAATCACATAATTTTAAAAGTTTAGATTTTGTATGTAATTCAAATTTTACTACACAGTATAGTCGAATAAAATTGTAAAAATAATTAAATTAGGATTTTCTCATATTATCCGCACAAATTGTTTATATTTTTTGAGTGAACGAATTCAATTAAAATTCAATTCAAATGAAATATATAATTTTAATTAAAAATTAATGTAATTCAAAATTTACTTTACTATTTGTGTTGTCTTTAAGGTTCACTTAAAATTAATGTAATTAAAGTTTAAATTTTTAATTAAAACAAATCAAAAATCAATTAAAAATTTAAGTAAGTTTATGCAAGAGTTAAGAGCGTAATTATGCTGCACCTTATACTTTTTATTAACTGAGTTTCAATTCAAATAAAATTCACTTCAGATACTTTTGATGTGCATCTCGTTCTTCTTTCTAACAATATTCTATGTGGCGATATACTCACACGCACATAACATTTAGTTACATTTGTTTCTGGTAGTAGGAAATATAGTAGGGACATGAACATAAAAATCTTGGAAAAGACATAGATAAAACCAGCGAGATGCATGTAGTGTCTGTAATAAACTAGCATACTTAAGTGAGAGCTCTTATTAGGCATTGAAGAAGTAAATGAAAGTCTATGATAGTGGGGGGGCATTGAAGAAAGGTAACACTAACAGCTCTTGGTGTTGGTTAGTGTGCCCTTGGGGCTTGTGCCTGATTATGCTATGTGTAGCTTACTTAGAGCATACCACTTAAGGCTACTTTCCGGAGTTGGTCATAGTACTAATTTGAGTGTAAAGATTTAGTTGGTGCATTGTGTAGGCAGCCAAATCAATGCAGAGCTAGGTAGCCAAAATAGAGGCTCGATATTAGTTTAAAAGATGCCCTCATCACACCAACCAATCTTGATCAAATACATAGGGTTTAGTCTTGTTAGTTTGGTGTACCATGTTGAGTCCACTTTAGTTATTTGTCTGCAAAATTGAGGCCACTTTAGTTGTTTGTAGTTGGTATGCAACTTTATAAAAAAAACAAAGTGTTTGATGTTTGAATATATATAATTCGAAAAGAAAAATATTATTTAATGTGATAAGGTTTGTTCCCCGTTGGGAATGAAGGTAAGCTAGAATGAAGAAGAAGTAAGGGCATATGGTAGCATTCTGGTGAAAGTAATAGGAGAAAGAAGCGGGAGTGAATCCAAGAGCATAAAGACATAATGCATGAGGTCTACTTTTTGTAAGAACAAAAAAGGGTGTATATGCAAATGGAAACTGCAAGCTGAAAAATCAAAGTAACTAAACAGCTATTCAATCACAGAAAGTTTGAAGCAGCTCTCTCTCAATCCCTCATTGTGGCAAGCACAGTACGTAGTCCAGAGCTATCTGAGAAGAGTGAACAATAACTAGAGCCATCCATTTTTGGGTTCTGCAGATATAAGACCAATCACCCTACCATCAATAATTTGGCACTGATTCAATTAGGTGAACCTGTGTGTAATTGATGGAAATTCAATGCTAATAGGGATGCAGACAATTCTCTGATTCGTCTTCTCACCACCACCACTACCTACAAACACAGTGATGTAATGTAACCTTCATGGCTTCCATCTACTAACTAATTCTTTGCAAGTTATGAGTAATTTTCCTCCAAAAATCTATCTTTCTTTACCTCTTCCTCAAAAGTTCCAATTCCTTTTTGTTTTTTTTCCTTTTATGTGTCTCAAACCAGTCACAGGGTTCAACTAAATTTGCACCATGTGTTTGGGTATTTTAACATTTCTACCATGGCAATCCTTTGTCTACCCTTGCAAGTTGACAAATGACAAAGAAACAAAAGTCATGTAAAAATAAGTGGCTAGAACTAGAAGTAGCAAATTTTGGACGTGTCAAAAGTATCAAATTTGCAGTAACACACTTCCCATATAAATTTACAGTGAATAAGCTAATTCTAGGAAAACTAAAATAATTTAACGAATTTACGATAAGAGAGTAAGGTTGTAGACTTGCCCTAGAGCGTGGCTGATTTGGACAATGAGAGAAATTTCATCACTAATTAAAGACCTTTGTATATGCAGGCAAAACAATAATCACAACATGCATGCATACATAGGGGAAGATTTTTATTATAAATGTGAAACTGGCTTTTGTAGTTAGAAAGTTGAATTATGATGTTCTATAAAAAAATAAAATAAAATTGAAGTTTAAATTTTAATCTACATAAAAGATAATCGATTAAAAAAAATTAAAATGTATAATTTTAAAAATATTATCTTGCTTGTAAAATGTATTTAGTAATGAAATAGTTAAAGTTTTTATATTACATAAAAGATGGCATTATTTGACAAATACAAGTGGGAAAAAAGCCATCTAAGGTTTAGTTTGCTTGGTTTTTACTTATGAAATCGACGGAGAGACTAGAGTAGACTAAATTTAATTTAAATAGTCAATATATAATTTTTTTAATAATTTATTCATATTTAAATATTTCTTTAGTTCATGAAAATTAAAAGGTCTAATTTTTATTTCAGTTTTTTTTTTCATCATTTTAAAATTAGACATTTTGATTTTGATCATTGATATTATGTACTCATTAGCTGTCTGTTTATTCATTTACCAGGGGATTAAGTACCATTCCAAGTATCTTCCACTAATAACTGTATTATAATGCTAATATGTCATATCTCAATTTTTTTTTTCCTCAAATAAGAATTGAAAACAATGATTTTAAATTTTTTTAAAAATGAGAATAAAATATCTTTTAATTTATTTAAAATAAATTTTATTTATTAACTACAATATTTTTTTTTATTTTAGAAAGATAAATAATAAAAAAAATTATGAAAACCAAAAATAAACTCGCTAATTTTGTAGAGACATGCAAAAATTTACTTTACACAATTTATTTATAAATTAAAAGTCAGACCATCTTTTTGGAATCCAAAATATAACAGAATATTACTTAATTATACTTTATTTGGCACATACAACTTTTACTCATAATTAATCTACTAATTTATCAAAATGAATTACTTTATTTATTATTTTAAAAATAAGTAATAATATATTCTAAACTTTAAACTCATATAATGAAGCAGATAATTGACCATATTATATTAATATAATTAAGTCTGCCTCTTGAAATGCAGATATCTCATTAACCACTTCTATTGAAAATAGGGATTTTTTTTTATGAACATTATTGATAAACAATTGATCATGAGCATGGTTGAATTTCACACACACACACAAAAACACATATATATATATATATATATATATATAGATAAATATTTAATTTAAAATAATACCCACTGTACAACCCCAATCTTTAGCTGGTTTGGCTAGGTTATAGGCGAACAGAGGCATATCAAAACAAAAAAGCCTTGCTCGTTATTAATGTGTGAAGTCCTTTTCTTTTTCAACAACCTAGTAATGGTAATGCATTAACATTTATTTTATTAATGAAAAATGTATAAGGAAAGGACCTATTTTGTGAATGACACAGTGAATAAAAGGGTGATAATTTAACTAAAATGCTGCCCCCTAATAAGTCATAGTAAACCTTTGTTTAATGTAGTAAAAATTCTTCTATCGTTCAAACAAGTTTTAGCGACATTCTAAAACTGTCTCAACAATATTAGCAGCCTTAATTATAAGACCGATTCAACTAACAAATAACTTTTATTCATGCTATCTATGTTACGTGTTATTATGTGAATAGTTTAATAAGCAAGTGTTATACTATTAACTAGTACTACATTCTTTTTTATATAGTTTTTAAGATTATAACTATACAAATTAATGTATATATATATATATATATATATATATATATATATATATATATATTATATGCCCGTTTATAATTAATTGAATGATAAAATCATTTTTTTTACTCTGTTAAGTCATATTATTTTCTGGTATGATTTTTGTATGTGACTGAATTTGGTTATAGGATAGTGTTATTTTTTCAGGCAATCAAATACATAATTAAAATTTTGAGAAGGTAAATAGGAAGAAAAATGTAAAAATTGAAGAAAAATATAATTTAAATTTAATACCTGCAATAAATTAAATGATGAAATGAAGAAAACAATTAAAAAAAATATTACATAACAGTTATTTTTGTATACATAGCCAATGCTTCTGATTTTAATTTAAAGTTGTTGTCAGTATCTGTGTAAACATTAATTAATCTATCTTTTTAGTCAGGTAAGGCTATTCGAAAAGATACTTCTCAGACCAAAGATAATTATATCTCAATTTGCACATCAAATATTTGTATCTCTGGGCACAAAATTCAAACAGCATGATCAAAAGGCAATCCTCCCATGATCTTTTTGGCATGTTTGGGCATATGTTTTTTTTCTATATATTTTTTGATATAAATGTTAATTGTAATATATATTCAAAATGATTAATATTAATTGTTTTTTAAAATGTTTTTTTCAACAATTAAAACTGGAAAAGAAAATGGTTCAAATGCCTATTAATTTAATTATTTAGTGTCTGATAATTTATTATTTTTCATGGGAATAAATTGTTATTAGAGATTGTAATCAATAGGTCTAATCATGGTATTTATATTGCTATGCACCATTTACTGCTACACTAGAGGTCAAGCTTGACCTAAAAGAGAAGAAACTTTGAATTGTTTGTAAAGAGTTGATTGTACAATTATAGGCTTTCTAAACTTTAAGGGTTAATTTGGTTTGGTGATAGAATGATTTGATTTAATTTGGTTTGAAAATTTTGCTGTAGTGTACTGTTGGTTGGTCTCATGTATGTTTAGAGTTGAAACTTGTTGAGATTGCATCATTCAAGAGCTACCCCACGCCTCAAATGAATTTGTCAGAAAACTTTTTTACCTCTAATAGATATCACCATAATCTGATTTGTAGTACCACGATCTGGATCAGGTATTCTCCTCTCCACGTATTCATCAATAGAATCCAAGATGCCTGGGAAGTTTTGAAGTATGAAGTAGTTTTAATGTTTTATTTGATTTTGTTACCAATATTGAGTTGGTCATGGTCTGAACATGATGCAGTGTGTTAATTTGTTTTATTTCTCTCCTAAAAATATAGCTAGTTAACGTTATTTTCATTTTGTGTCCAGTTTACATTATTAACTAGTACACATAAATGCAATGCACTTTCTGTCACAATAGGAAAGGTAACAACTTTTCAATTTAAATTTTGACTGCTTGAAAGGAAGGAGGGCAGCATGGTGATGAAGACAATTTCCTCTACTGGTTTGTAAGTTTGCCTTGCTAGAGTTCTGAACATGGAAGAAATGTTTGTTGGATTTACTGCTTAAATTGGTGAAGGACCACTTTAAAAGTAATCATATATAGACACACACTTGCAAGAAAAAATTTCAGATACTTGGGGCGCGGTCATATTGCATGAATCTTTGGGTCCAGGTTTTTAAAATATCAAATGTGTCTCGCAACATTTTCTTCATAGTACCAACCAGCTAGTCAAGGCCAGCTGCAGTAGTGTGGTCCATGAATCACCTGATTTTAATGCCTAGCTAGTCCTCTTATTAGGTAGTGTCTTCTTTCTCCTTTATAACCATTTCAGGTGTGGTGGGGGAACCTCTCAGTTTGTGGACAAGAGGCCCTCTCTAACTATTGTTTCTTTTTGCCATTTCACATATATGCTGCTCCAAATCAAGAGGCAGACCTTAATGAAATTCAACAAAGTTACGTCAATGACCAGGTGAACAGCAGGTTAATTCAACCTGTTCTTAACGTTAGCAACGTTTTTTTATATGTACATGTGTATGTTTGGTATGATGTCTAGATTCTCAGGTTTAAAAGGTTAATTAATTGCTTCTGCATATTATTTTGCATAAGATTTAACCTAGCTAACTAGTTAACGGTCTTGTAAAGGAATTACTGAGAGACTAAAGAGTTTGGATTCAAGGAAATGCAGCCAAAGCGAACAGAGAATATAATGATGAAAACCTAAAGAAATTTGAAATCCATTTCTTCACTTTCTTCATGCACATCTATTGAAAAGGACTATGTATATGTAATCTATGAGATATAGCAACTTTCAAAGAATAAAACAATAAGTGGGGGTCGAGTCTATCCCAACTTAGATTGCAAAAAACCCTAATGATAGATACTGATAGCAACCCTTCGTCGATACAAGTCTAAGTCCCCTGGGTAGAATTTTACACCCAGAAGGAGGCATTGAGCTATTGTGGACCATACACAACCTGTTCTCAAACATCCCCCTCTTTAAGCACAATAACCACGCTAAAATGTCTACGTACGCTATGCCTTGTCTTGCTTTCTTTCTGGTATAAATGTCATCTTTCATTCTTAGGGCAACCTTTAATGCTCAAAGATTTGTACTATACATTTGATTGCCATCCTTTGTTGGTAAAGATTTTCTTTTGGAATATTAGTTAATAATTTTTTTTCAATGCATTTGACTGAATTTTTTTGAATATTTTTGAACCCTTTGTTGGCAGTTCTAGCTAGGGCAAAAAAACAAAAAACAAAACAAAAAAACTAGAGGCAAAAGCATCATATAATTAATTATACAATAACCATTATAAAGCTCATTTTCTTTCTATCCTTCTTCATCATATAATTCATTTTCAATTTTTTTCTCTTCTTATATTTATATATATATATATATATATATATATATATATATATATATATATATATATATATAT
>Ga0099824_1000069_pt1 | contig 71689 bp, 43 predicted proteins | sample SiratrowhiteBW_FD_76837 | JGI IMG/M metagenome (GOLD analysis project Ga0099824, IMG submission 76837) | Root nodule microbial communities of legume samples collected from California, USA - Siratro white BW | ecosystem: Host-associated > Plants > Roots > Nodule | place: USA: California... | reverse complement strand
GGAATTGGTTTTTTCTTTCTTCTCGCTACATTAATTGGATGGTATTTTGGTTTGTGACAAAACTTACATTGAAGCAATGACGCATCTTTCTTTCCAGTATCATTATCATAGAACAACATACACTCATTCACACAACAATCAATCCGCTTAACTGTCAGTCCCAACTTTGATACCAACCTTTTAGCATCATAATAACTAGTTGGCAATTCTGTTTTTGTAGGACTTCCAACAACAGTTTTATGAAATTCTGTAAGCATTTGTTAGGAACATTCCAATTCGACTTATAAGAAAGAAGCCTAACACATACTGATAATTTGGATTCCGATGACCCTTCAAATAATGGCTTGTTTGCCTCTGCCAATAAATTATAAAATTGTTGAGTGTCTTCAGTTAGAGGCTCTTCTATGTTACTTGATTGTACTCCTTGAAGGGTTTCATGTTGCCAGAGAGCACTATTCACCATCTCTTCCATTGTCCTAAATTGATCGATTTTAGTTATATATACAGATGAACTTAAGCCAGAAACACAATTATCACCAATGTTGAAATTAACATCCCCCATATCTTCACCATGATCAGTCCAAATCCAATAGTTAGGTTTGAACCCCTTTTTGTATAGGTGAACTTTGATGATTTCATCCTTTAGAATCCTTGTACCGTCATATTTAAGGCATGGACATCTAATCCCTCCATCAAGTTCATAATATTTATATTGTCTTGCTTTTTGGATGAACTCTTCAACCCCTGTTACAAACGATTCCTTCAAACCTCTTCGCCCAATATAACATCTATCATACATCCATCTACGATCCAATGGAATTCAATCCATCTTCAGGAAGTGTTTATATGAGGGCAGGATGGTCACCGGTACAACAAAAACACAAAATAATTTTGTTACAAGAAAGATCCAGCTATATAGGAAGGGCACACTGTAAGCAGATATGAAGGAATCCATCTCTTAAAAATGACATGGTGTTATAGGTCTCATTATTTTACAAGTCTATTTATAGGTTATTTTCAACAAAACTTCTTTTATAGGTACAACAAAACTCCTATCGCTACTACAACACTCATACATACATATATGCATAAGCATCACATAAATATTACTGATACATATGCATAAGCATTATACAAATATTACAACAGCACACATACAGACAACATCCGTACCTGAGAAAGAGTAAAGAAGTTTCTCACTAAAGGAAAACCAAATGTAAAGGTTGTGGAGACATAGAAACCAAACACAATTTTGATTTCTCTTTAACCTCCTTCCTTTCTTTGTCTTCACACTTGTTAGAAGTAGTTAAGTAAGTAGGTAGTCAAAGGAACAAAATTGCATCAAACCCTTAGTTACTCAGCTGCACCTTAAGAAAAATCAAAACAAAACAAAAGAAAGGTAAGCTTTATCCATCTCAACCTTAATTAAAAAAAACGCTTCTGAATGCATTGACGAAGCTTATATGTTTCGAAATCCGAAAATCTCTCAAAAATCCTCCAATTTACTGAGCGGCGACACAGAAACCATCGATTAAAATCGTCGCTCTTCCATCGTTTCAAATCGTTCACCAACTACGAACCCTAAAACTCAATCGCGGGATATATACGAAATCAGTTACCGATGGATTTACCAACAGAAGTTGAAAATAACTTACCGACGAAATTTACTGATGAATTTACCGACGGAAGTTAAAAAATAACTTACCGGTAAAATTTACCGACGGAAGTTAAAAAATAACTTACCGACAGAATTTAGCGACGGATTTACCGACAAAATTTAAAAAAATACGTTACCAACGAAATTTACCGTCAGATTTACCAACAAAATTTAAAAAATAATTTACCGACGGATTTATTTATTTTCCGTCGGTAAATGAATCCGCCTTTACCGATTGTCTTTTCCATCAATAATTTCGTCGATAATTTAAATATTATTGAAGGATTTTGATCCGTCGGTATACAACACTTTTCTTGTAGTGTTGGAATGTATAAAAAAATATGAATGTATGTATGTATTGAGTATGTTGTGATATACATGGATGAAATGCTTAAAAGTTGAGGTCACTAGTATGGGATGATGTGTCAATCGTTGTTTGAATTCGTGTATTAAGTACTAAAACCTATGATAGAGATCTCTAACTTCACTGATGATCTAAATCATGTATATTAAGACACCAAGCGGTGAGCAACCAAAGGAAAGTTTAAAAAAATTATAAAAAAAAACTGTTATGTATTGGAACACAAGTCCCCAACAAAGGCTCCAAAAACTTGTTAGCCTATTTTTGTTATGATGGTAAGTGCATCAGTCGCAATGTAGTAAAAAATAAATATCGTTCTCTTCTATAGAACTTGCGCAAAACACAACAACAATTACACTTATGATAAAATTAGACAAAAAAATAATTTCATAGTTTAAGTGTTTTCTAAAATAAAAGCTAAACAAATTAAACATTTTTCAAAATTGAAATGTCAAATCTCAGATAGCAGAATAAGGTTAAGGATCGATGATATGAATATTACTAGGGTTAGACTTCACCTTGCTCTCATCCATAAAAATAATCTCTTTTTTATCTAACTAATACCAATGTCAACCCACAATAATACCCAAACCTTAATTCCTTAGGTGAATGAGTTAAGTTTTCTTATTAACCATCCCTTCCTTGATCAATTATATAGAAAATATTTGCTTTTGTCAAAGGTTTAAGACAAAAAATGAATTAAGCTTTATTCCTAGATACAAGCTTTCGTTAAGTATTTCAATTCAAATCCTGATTACCAATGATATTTCCCAATACCTTTAAAATCAGAATGTTAAGCTACAAATCAACACAAAAATCATTCAACATAGAATAAAAATACTGATATTGAACGAAAAACACAAATATATAAACACAATATTGATAACATGAGGTTTGGTAGGTTACATGTAACCCCAACAATAATGGTTTTAGTTCCTAATAGTCATGAGAATCCTAAACACAAAAAATGAACAATGAAAGAAGAAGATGATTACACCAAAAAATGCTAAAGTTTTCATCAAAGACTAACTCTTTCTCTCCTATGGCTTTGTGTGTCTAAACCCTAACACATGCACTCAATAAACAGATTCTGAATGACGCCTTGCCCGACCCAACTTAAGTGGCTCCAAGCTCAACTCTCCTTGGAGTGGCCTAAGATCCAACTCATGCCCAACTTAATTCCAGTAGGGCTGAGTGTGGCTGAGGTGCATTGACTCCTATTCTTTTCATTCCTTCATAGACCTTCTATGTATCCTTTTTCATGGGCTTCAATCTTTTTCTCTAAATCCAGTGCTTTTTGTTCTCTTTGTAGGCAAAATAAGAAAAATTAGTGCAACTTACCATTTTTTTAAACAAGTAATCAATTATTAACAAGAACCTAATAAAATAAAGAAATTTAAGTTTATAAAGAGCTTATTTTGTGATAAAAATTGGGTCCAAAAAACACTAAAGTTTTCATCAAAGACTGACTCTTTTTCTTTCTGGCTTTGTGTATCTAAACCCTAACATATGCACTCAATAAATATATTTTGAATGATGTCCTTGCCCGAGTCAACTTAAGTGGTTCCAGGCTCAACTCTCCTTGAAGTGGCATAAGATCCAACTCTCACCCGGCTCAACTCCAGTGGGGCCAGGTGTGACTGAGGTGCGTTGACTCCTCTTCTTTCCATTCCTTCATAGGCCTTTTGTGTATCCCTCTTCACGGGCTTCAATTGTTTTCTCTAAATCCAGTACTTTTTGCTCTCTTGGCAAAATAAGGGAAATTAGTGCAACTTATCATTCTTCAACACAAGTATTCAAATTAACATAAAACCTATTAAAATAAAGAAATTCAAGTTTATAAAGAGTTGATTTCGTGATAACAATTGGGTCCAAAATATGATAAAAATAAATGTTATCACTACGTTCAGAATTACCATTCCTTCTGAATCGTCCAATATCTATGTGTTATATGATCGTTTGATGAGATCATATGGTGTGACCAATGCTTATGAGTTCCTCTGGTGTGAACTTGCACTAAGATCACCTATGAATGTTGATATCGTCTGTCAAGTGTATCCTAATGGTATCGTCTAGTACATTATTCATCAAGGGATCGTTTAGTGCTTTATTATGATTGTCCAACATATTGAAACTACAAATTGCTTATCATTTAATCTTTTGTTTTTACATCTAAGTGAGCTTTGTTATATCTTTTAACTCGCCCTGTAGTTTCTTTTTTTATCATTAAAACTTATAGACCCTCGTATAATGAGATCGTTTAAAGGGTATTGAATGATCTAGTTGGTTTTGGATCGTCTGGCATCTTAATATATTGCATGCCCTTGAAAGCTTAAAGTAGCAATGGGCACCTTTCTCTCATCATCTATTTGGTGGCATTCAAAGATTTGTTCAACCTTCATTTTCTAATGTAGATAAAAGAGAGGAAGGTCGATTCTATGTTTTTGGAGATAGTAGTTTTCTCTAGGCCTATGTTGACACCTAGGTGGGCTTCTTTGTTTTAGCCTTGTTTTGCTTGTTTTTTAGTGGTTTTTAAAAATTAAGGGACTTATATATCTATAAATAAGAGTCAATGTCCCCTTGTAGCACTAATGAGAATAAAATTGTTTATATACTTTCTTCTTGTTCTCTTGAGTCATACATGAGAGTAATCTTCTCTTAATTCTCACCAAGGAACCTTCCTTGGAGGATGATAATTTTGAGTTTCTTTATGAAACTTAGAGAGTTAAGAATTTCCTTCCACTGCTTGAAGATGCTTCAATCATAATCAAAACTAAATTGAACTCATTATGCACGACTACTTGAAGATGCTTCCATCATAATCAAAACTAAATGGAACTCATTATGCATGATGATGAGTTTTTAATGGCCTACTTCTCGTCATGTGAAATCTAAATAGTCATCTCTTCAACAACTTGTTACAAATGGATTCCATCATGAAGAACTTCTCTAACTTTAGCAAAAGCATCTCCAAATTCTTATCTTCAGAAACCAAATAAAAAACCTTATCTAATAGAGAACGGTGAATCATCTAATACACCTTTCCTTCTCGCACCACTTGAGTATTTTTTATGTAGTACCAATTATCTCATGACATAGTACAAGTGGGCTAAGTCACAAATGAATTGTGCACTTGGTTTGCTATGCTCCTAATTAAAAAAAGTTGTACCTTGACTATTAGCTATAACTTTTAGCTAAGTGGTAAGTGTTCCATCTTAGTATCAGAGTCAAGGTCATAAGTTTGATTCCTAGTTAGAGCAATTGATGAGGGGGAGGTTGTTAAATGTGGAATTAATTGTCCCATGCCAGATGGGTCAAGTTATAATTAAATCATGATACTTGGGTTGCTATACTCTTAAGTAAAAAGAGTAGTATCTTGACCATCAATTATAGTTTTTAACCAAGTGATAAACACCCGATTCAATAGAACACAAATGTCTACGTGTGACATATCCCTAATTGTCGTGTCTACATACCTTGCAAGAATCCGCCAGTAACACATGTGGAAGGAGACCAAACTAGCTTTGATACTAGTTTATTGTGCACGAGATGCCAAATGAGTTCTAAAGAATAATGATGGAACTTTGAAAACAAAGCAAATCACACAAATTGAGATGAAGAACATGCATTAAAAATAATTAAGATAAAAGTGAATACAATTGTTTAGTATTATGTAAAGTACCTGTGTCACTTCTATCATTCATATGTACTTACAACTTACCTGTGCAAAAGGGGTAAGATACAATTAGAATTTAGTTAGAGTAAAAAAAATGTAACTAACTTTAAATATACATTTATTACTATAAATACTGGAAGATTTATTGTTCATCAGATCATTTTAGACATTTTACCATTAAACAATCTACCCATGAAAGAGTTTAATACACCAAGATAATGTAACAAGAACAAAAAGATTAAAATAAGAATAAAATGAAAGAGAAAAGGTGGAGGAGACATAGATGGATGGAACAAAAAGTCACTCCACTTCTGAAGACTTGATATCGTATTTAAAATAAATACAAAATGTGAATTACCACTTGACTTATAGAAATTAAGATAAGACTATAAGAATTTTAATCACTCTAACTACAAATTCTAAATTTCTCTCATACTTTCATATATCAAAAGTGAAATACAAATAAAAGATGAATATACTCATATATCAAAAGTGAAATACAAATAAAAGATGAATATATTATCCCAATTACACTGAAATCAATCCTAAATAAAATGAAAATCCTAATTTCTATGGTTTGGTCAAAACTTGCAAAGGATAATGAGAGGAAATTTTCAAATTTCTAATGTTCTTAGACCTAGATCAAGATCAATAATCTTATGTTTTTCATGCTTATTTAACACTCATGTCACATTAGCCTTGCTTCACCTTTAAAATGGTCAAATATAACAAGGTGTCCTTGGTCTTTAATTGTTAGCACATATTTCTTACTTCTCTTACTATCTATGGTCAAAATTGGTTGATACATTTTGGGCTTGATTGAGTTTAGAATTAAGTCCAAATACACTAAGACCATAATTACCGTTTTCACTTAAAAATTAAAAGGAAAATAAATCTGAAAAATTAAAATTCTAGGAAATACGAACAAAAAAATAAAAAATGAAGTTTTCGAGAAAGAATATCTTCTCTTCTTTTGCTTCTAGTTACTCTCCTTAGAATGTTGTGTTCTTGTTTTTTTTCTTCAAACTCATTCATGATTCATCAATTTAACTTAACTATAAAGAATCAATTTTTAAAATTTTTAAAGAAATGGTATAGATAGAAAATATACCACTGTATTGGAGATCATCAAAGGTCATGTTTTAGTTAATAAAAGTACATAAACTTATTTATTGTAGGAGAATGTGGAGTTAATGACATAAAACATGGAAAGCCTTTAAGCCCAACTAAGTATTGTTGAGTCAAAGTAACATTTAAAATGGTAAAAATTGGCAATTGAAGTCAATCAAAGTAAAACATACATATAATATTTAAAGATATACAAAGGTGAAATCATAGTCCGTAATGGTGATTTTTTGATTACCCTATTACTAATTGAGCACTCCTGAATGAAAATCAAATAGGCTTTTGGCATCATCGGCTATCTCAACAAAATTTTTGAATATCTAAAGGAGTTAGGAACTTAAAACTTTAATCATCTACTTTCCTTTATACTGTGTGTGCTCGACAATAATAGAAGAAAAAAAAAATTCTTTTATTTTTTTCGATTTCATTGCATAAAATAATTCATAACCAATGTTGAACACCTTTTTCAGAAGTCAAGGAATGATCAACGTGAGGAGAGTCCCATAGAGCTTTGGTGGATGAGGATATTTTATACTAAGAAAACAATATTGACACGAAAATTAGGCAACAAAATACTTCACGTTGGTCATTAATGATTATTCATAAATAAAAGCATGTCGTATTTACTACATGAGCTTGAACAAAGATATTTCTATCACACATCAATATCATGCATATTTAATGATATGTTATTTTAAAGTTGAGCATCAAATCAAGTTATATCTAATCATTAAAAGTCTATGTGAAACTTTTTTATCATTATCAAAAATATCCATTCAAATAAATTATCCACCTCCCAAATTAATTTCTACTCAAATTCTAAGTTTAGGGTGTATGTGCCTAGTTGCACAAGCTATACTTACAACATATATGATATAAAGAAATTATTATTAACAAATCATTAATAACCATTTAGAGATAGAGTTAAGGAAGTCAAAAATATTTTTTATTATATTTTAATATTATTCAATTACAATGATATTAGAAGACTTAAGACAAAGATATCATTAATAAAAATATAAGGTCACAAAAGTCTGATAACACCTTTGCAGACTCACTTCCATTCACTCTCTCAAATACTCAATTTTTTTCCACAAATTATTGTACTTTTCACTTATTAACTTTAACGATGTGCATTCATTAATGGACCTTCATTCGATGTCACAATTACTTTTTATTAGTGCTGAGCTTATTTCTCATACTTGTACATAACCCGAGTCATGTCAAAAAATTGTGGATACCACCCTAGATTAAGAACTTAACCAAAAATGTTTAGTTTCTGATAAGACATTAAACAATGCTCATGAATTATGCCAGTATCACCTGAGCAGTATGAAGCTTCATAAGAGATTTTGGAGTGATCATCAAATGTTCTTATAAAAAATTCAACTTTTTTAGTATGACTCTCAATGAAAAGAAATCTCTATTCTTTGTGAGTCAAATTGTCAACATATATGAGGAATGAGTTAAGTATACAACATTGAATAGAGGTCCACATATGAAGAAATAATTATAAGTATTTATGAGAGATGATTGAAGTAATTTTTTCTATTGTAGATGTGTTTTTATATAGGTTTTCGTTGCTTTTATATATTGGCTATGGATTTAATAAGATTAATTGTATGATGTTGTTGCAACTAAATAATATATTAAAATAGATAGTTAAATTGTTAGACCTTATTTCTAAGTAATTATTAATTAATTTTTAATAATAACTAATTTACAAAATATTCAAGGTATATTTTGGGTATATTAAACACAAATACGAATGCAACTTTTATTTCTTAAGCAGTACCTTGTTAATAAGTGTTCCTTTTTAATTTTAGCTATCTTGTCTTAATCCATTTCTTTAGGTGGTAAAGAAAACTTGAACAAACAATTAATTTCATGTATGAACCATTATTCAAGAAAAGAACAAGTCTACTCATGGTAAATTATTGGCACAATATATGTATGAACCCACACGTTTCTAACAAATGAACGACTAACAAGGAAGAGTGCATTAAAAAATAAGACTAGCGAAATAAGGTCTTTGTTTAACGAGGACCTAAAGTCTATATAAGTTCATATTCGAGAAGTGATTACATGTAGAGCGTAAAATAGAGTTAGAGATCAATACTTATTAGGTTTGAATAGAAGAAAAAGAAGTAGTAATGGATACCCATAGCATAGGAAGAAAATGGAGAGACCTTAGTGGTAGAAGAAATTGGGAAGGTCTGCTAGATCCTCTAGACATTGACCTTCGCCATTACCTCTTACACTATGGACAGCTTGCTCAAGCTACATATGATGCTTTCAACTCAGAAAAGTTATCTATGTATGCTGGCAACTGTCGATATGCCAAGAGGGATTTCTTTTCCAAAGTTGGTTTAGAACATGGGAATCCCTTCAAGTATGAAGTGACTGAGTTCCTATATGCAACTTCCAAAGCCACTGCCTCTAGACAGTTTGCCTTAAAGTTGTTTTCGAAGGATGAATGGAGCATGGAAACAAATTGGATAGGGTATGTTGCTGTTGCCACTGATGAAGGCAAAGCAGCACTTGGAAGGAGGGATATAGTGGTTGCTTGGAGGGGAACAGTTCAGGGGTCCGAATGGGTTCAGAATTTACATTTCCCTACGGACCCTGCCCCACTGATATTTCGTGATGCTCGTGCTGAAGTACACAGTGGTTTTTACTCTCTTTATACCTCTAATAACCCAGGTTCACAGATCACTGAGGCCAGTGTTAGAGATCAGGTGATATATTTTTTAAGAATCCTATATATAACTCCATTTTGTTTATAAGCTTTATATATATATATATATATATATATATGTGTGTGTGTATATATTATTGCTTATGGGTCCTGGGAACAACATTAAAGTGTCCCTATCAAATCTATCAACAAAATTGCTACCTATATACGTATTACCTGCCTATCTTCTCAGGTCAGTGATGTATCTTAATTAAAGGACAGATATCTTGGTATTGGTAGTTTCTTCTACTTAGATCATAACTAAATTTGAGTTTTATTTTCTCTCTATTTTGTACTAAATTTTACACTTAATTTTTAATTTTAACGTTTAATATATGCGACATTAATTTGTTTTCCTATTTTTCTGTTCATTTATAGCCCTTCTCGAGCTTTATTAACAATAAAAATAAAAGTAATTGATCAGCAAGTTGTTGCAGGTATATTGGTTTGAGAAGAAAAAATTTTGTTAACGAGGATTAATCAATTTTTCCAACTTAGTTTAGTTAAAAATCTCTAGTTTGAATATCATAAATAAGTACGATATTGAGAAAATAAATTTCATTAAAATGGTCAACTTGGAAATTAATTTCTAATAATAGGGATAGACACTCCTTGCCAATAATATTATATAAAGAGAGAAAAAAAATAGAAATAAGCAAAATTTTTAGCAAGACTAAGTCAAAATTTCTGTAAATAGTGAAAACTTATTTGACTTTCCATGTTGACAATTATGCAGGTCCTGGAGGAGGTTAGAAGACTTGTGGAGAAATACAAGGATGAAGAAATCAGCATAAGTGTGACAGGGCACAGCTTGGGTGCTGCACTAGCCACTTTAAATGCAGTGGACATAGTTGCCCAAGGATTCAACAAACCCAAAGACCAACCACATAGGGTTTGTCCCGTGACAGCATTTCTGTTCGCGAGTCCTCGTGTCGGAAACTCTCACTTCGGGAAGATCTTCAGTGAGTGCAAGTATCTGCGAGCACTGCGCATTCGTAATAAGAAGGATCAGGTTCCTAAAGTTCCGATTGGCCTCACTGTTGTGGGCGAAGAACTAGTGATCGACACTAGAAAATCCAAGTACTTGAAGGATGGGGTGAGTGCGCATAACTTGGAGGCCTACTTGCATGGAGTTGCTGGAACGCAAGGGAAAAAGGGAGAGTTCAAGTTGGAGGTGAATCGTGACATTGCACTTCTGAACAAGGGCATGGATGCCTTGAAAGACGAATATCTTGTTCCTGTGGAATGGAGGGTGCACGAGAACAAGGGTATGGTTCAGCAATCAGATGGAACTTGGAAGCTTATAGATCATAACGAGGATGTTGTTCCATTGTTCCATGCTAGATTATAGGTTGCTTTTATGACCAATATTTTATTAGGATTGTACTGGTCTTTCTTTGTGCTGTAACAACCTCCTAGCTAGTTGTTGTTGCATAGTGTATGTCTTGTAATAAAGGGTGACGTAATGTGAAATCAAGTTTCAATCAATAATGAAACATATGTATTGTTCGTATGGTAAACCTTGTAATTTCTGTGTTTTTTTTTTCTTTTTGTCATCATCCAAATATGTAGTAAGAGGCAAACCTTAAGTAAGGATACTATTAAGATAACATTTGTTTATCGCCGAAAATAACACTTTCATTTTAATTTATGTAGTTACATATTTAGTAACGAAAATTTAACTACTAATATTATCAGTCCCTATTTCAATCGCTAAGTAAATTAATATCATTAAAAATTTATTTGTTGTTATTTTGATTGTTAATTTGCAGCAAATGTCATTAGATATCTATTTTGGTCATAACTTTCAACCTACTTATTTCCGTTACTAAATGACATATTTCTTGTACAATATACATCAAAAAAAATAAAATGTTTTTAAATTTAAACTTTCATATGAACTTTGCTATTGAAAAAATGTTTTTGGGATATGCTAATTGATTAATCATAAAAGTCAATTCCATAACTACATAAAGATGAAAACCAAGAATGAAGAAAACATAAATTAAAAAATTCCTTGAGAAAATTGGCTAAAATTCCTGAAAAAAAAAAAGGGAAATAGAAACTACTAGACTAGATTCACTCAACATATGAAAAATTTTCTAAAAGGTCTCAAAATCTGTTATAACAGAAATAACATGGGTAACTAACGAACAACAACTTAATTCACTAAACAAATAATATTTTATGACACATCTTGTCACTCATATATAGTTTTATTGTACAATAAAAACAATTTTAATATATTTTATTTTCAGTCTTAAATCATTTCCTTATAGTAATAAATTGGTTTCAATGTATATAATCATTTTAATTTTGTATTTTGAGCTAATTTGACCATTGCTTAATGTGTTAGTCCTAATATTTGATGTAGATATTACTTTTGACTGATTTTAGTTGAATTTGATTATACATTTCTGAGACTTCAAAAGGGACATATGATTTTTTGGATTTAGAGTCTTATGTTATTTTCTAAGATTTGTAGAAGTTTAGACAGATCTGGTGAATTTTTGTAAAATAATTCATATGGATTTAATTTTCTTTGTTTTAGTTTGAACTTTTATAATTTATCTTGCAGACGTAATTAGAGACCACATTTCCAGTTAATTAGAGAAAATATATATAGCTTAAATGTGCTTTAATGTGATAAATAAAACTCACCAATTTAGTTTTTCAGTTTTAAAAATTTTCTTCTTATTTTTTTTTCAAATTTTGAATTGTCACTTTCTTTTCTTTTCTCTTTCGTGACAATAGACAATTAAATCTTAATACTCAATTTACTGAAACAAAAACATATAATTTGGATTGAGTTTTACAATAATAGTTTAACATTCTAAGTTTGTTTTTCTTCTCTTTAAAATTGAACACGTCACTTTATTTCGCGACAAAATTAAATGACAAATATTCAATTGAAATATATTCAAATTTGGACATTCAATATAATATGTTTTTTAATAAAGACTCAATTAAAACAATCTAATTTATTAATTATGATAAAAAAATTGAAAAATTATTCTCTAGCTAAAATTGATTTTTCTAGTAGTAATCATCTCTTAACCCCACAACCTTAACATTTAACAATGAAATTATAATTTAAAGAACCTAATTTAATTCAAACTTGCTGCATAAGATTCTTGGTATTTGGATACCTTGTCTGTAGCCGCACAAATTCAATACTCTTCCACATTGGACCACAAGGTAAGTGAAGAAGATTAGCAATTTGATTATAGTTAATAGAAAATTGAAGTGCCCACAAAAGGGTCAAGTTTCCTATGTAGTACAATGACTTCATGCATTCCCGGCAGATAAGTGTCACTAATTATATTACTCCAACAATGTGGTGGTTGCAACTTGAAGGTGTATTAGTTTATAAATTAATAAAAAAAATCAATGCATTAATGGAATATGCGGGAATTTCCTCCAATATAATGCAAATCTTTCTTTTCGTTGTCATCTTTACTTGCCACCCTCAAGTTGAGAAGAAAACCACTTTTGGTATAGAAGAATTAGGTCATCGACACATTACAATAGGCTGCAGCATGCTGATGCATGGATTGGATTCAGGGAGGCCAGTATTCTATTTATATATTATTCATTTGAAACTATTATGTTTATCTCATTTAAGGAATTAAAATATTATAGTTCATAATCAAATAAAAAAGTGAAAAATGTTTGGTTGTTCCACTCTTCTCTGTCCATTTTGAAACCTTTTCTCACCTACCATATTGGTATGCCATTTCTCACCTACCATATGAAACGACACTGGATGTTCTAGATGATAACAGAAAAGACAAAAACTACTTTCATTCACACTGTATTCGGAGAACAAATGAAGACTTTGTTTACATTGGGTGGAAATGAAACTAAACGAAAGTATTAGACGAATTTTTATTTTTCAGAAAATGTTGTCTAAGAATAAAAGAAATATTTTTTATAAATATTTAATACTTCAATATATTTAATCGTTAATTTACAAAAAAAATATTTTTATCTTAATTTTCGTTAAATTTTTTACTTTTTCTATTACTATCTCAATCATCTCTCTAAATATAACTCTTAAGGAAAAAAATCTCTGCACTGTGGAAATCCTTCTAGAAATAGAAAGGAAGCACGGATGTGGGTTTGGATTAGAAAACTATTTAAGGTAAAAAAAATTACTTTGATTAGTATTTTCATCTTATTTATTATATTTTTTTATCAACAACAAAGAAATTAATTTATTATATTCTCTTTTTTAGTAATAAAAAATTTAATATAAAATATAAAATAGGATAAAAGAGATATCCAAACTCATTTACAAAATTACATTCTTTTTACACTTAGTTCCTTAATTGAAATAGGACTATCAAAATATAATAAGTTAAAGTGTTATATCTTTATCTTGTAATAAAAACAGCATGGCCCACAATAAGTATGTCAAATATAATTAAGAATCAATAAGTAGGTGGAAGGCTCAATATACACTGCCTAGAATAGTATATGATTGAAAAATAACAAACATGTATTGGTCCTTTTCAACTACACTAAATATAACATTGATTGTATATATAAGTCTACACCTGAGCTATCAGTAATCAGTGGGCGTCTATTCTCCCTACAATGCTAAAACACCTCCAAAACAATTCCACCACCAACTCTCCCAATATCACAATAATTGGAATCACTATTATAGTTTCTTTTGCCTAATATTGTAATCCCAGTCATTCAAAATAAGTATCCTTCCTAAAATATTGTCTACATCTGTCTTCCTGTATGGTAAACTAACTCGAAAATTGCTTTACTATAAGATGTATTATCTTTTCAGCCCATAGTCTCCCATAGTCTCAAACATGTTAATGGATCAAGGCACTAATCGAAGAAAGAAAACTTGGTTTTTTTTTTTTTTTTTTTATGAAAGTCCACACTTTAACCTAGGCAACAACAAATACCTCCACAACATCTCACTCTGATCTTAAAAATAATATCAGTTCTAAGTTTTTAAATGTTCTAAATGAGTGTCATCAAAATCATTTTTCAAACAGAATTTTATTTTTCACTCAGACCAACCAAATCAAAGCCAATGAAATGTGTATTGGCCTTGTTGAGATGTATTGATTGCACTCCGATCCATTTATCACACATTTGCCAAATACTACTTCTTTCCTTACCAGTAGAAAATAAATGATTAATAGTTTCCTCACTTATGTTAAACATCACACAATTTACATTATTGATTAAGATTCCTCTCCTATGTAGCATATCAAGGGTCGGGATTCTATTAGCACCCTCCATGCACATAATTGTGTTGTGGGAAGGACTCTAGAGGTTCAGAGTTTTTCAAACACCTACTCTTTTCCATACAACTAAACCCTCTTTAAGGTTTTATACATCTCCTTCACTGTATACTAACTTTGATAAACTCCTTTTCAGACCCACTAGTCTAATATGTCCATTTTCAGGACACAACCTTGAGTACATTGTATCAACTCCTCTAATATTGGCTTTTTCTACTCAAACCAACCCCTTCTTCAGCCCATGTTCCACTCCCATACATGTCCCTTCCATTCCCCCATGTTTGAAATTTTGCAATCCTTTTGAATTGAATTTGCACATATTCTAGGATAGGCATTCTACAATGTAGAATTCCCAAACCACTTGTCTTTCAAAAAAATAATTTCATTCCCATTTTCAACAAGTCACCTAGTGCAATCATTAAACCATTTTCCTTTCTCACCTTTTTCACATATATTTCTCAAGTCTCTCTAATATTTAAACTCATTATGTTTGTCATTGTCATTATCCAAGCTCCTCCATAATCTATATTTTTACATAATGATATATCGCCACAACCCCTTTTCTTCCTTGCCTAGCCTCCACTTCCACCTCCCTAAGAGAGCTTTATTAATATATGTTATATCTTTTATTCGAAGTTCTTCACTCTTCTTAATATCGCAAATTGTTTTGCACTTAATCAATGCAATCTTTTGTCTATCTTGCTCCATTCCCATAAGAATTGGCGTTCTATTTTATTACCTCGTTGATAAAGGTTTTAGACATCTTAAAGATTGACATAAAAAAAAAAGGCATTGAAGACAAACTAGATTTCTCTTTAAATACATCAATTTGTAAAGAGCCTAAACATCTAACAAAAATTCCTATACACCATTAACACAAACAATCATTCAAATGAGTCTTCCATTCACAGTAAAATTGTACTATTCTTGGTCATTTCTTTATTCTTTTATCTCTAATCTTTCATTTTGAATCTATGACTTTTTTTCCTTTCATAACTCATTTTTCTTTCTATACCTTTATCTATTGAATATTGATTATGTCCTCTTCTTTTAGGATTACTCATTGTTGTGATTATATATTTCATTATATTTAAAAAATGCAATATTTTATCATTTTAGATAATATAAATATATATATATATATATATTAATTTTACTTTCAAATAAAAAACTATCTAATCATAAATGTGATTAGTTATATAAAATTCTAAAACGAAAAGTGATTTATCACTTAATAACTAAATTGAAAATAATATTATGTGTAATTAATTTAAAGAACTATTAAACTTTTTCGACTTTATATATATATATATATATATATATATATATATATTTCTTTTAATAAATTTATTTATTAATAAAATTTAAAACTTCATAAAGTTAATCCTTTTTACACGTGTTTCCTTTTTAAATTAATTTCCAAAAAAAAGTTGTTAGACCACATATGATACTAATAAACCTTAAGAAAATTATAAATAAATTCTATAATCGAATCAAAACACTAAGAACTCAACTACACAGTATAATTTGTTTTTATTAAAATAATTTTCCTTTTCTGGAAAATTACTTTTCACTCTATGTATTTTTACAATAAATACTAAACTTTTTATTTCACTATTACTTTTTTATTTTTTATTTTTCTCAATAGCACTCTTTATTTTTTATTTTATTCAATAACATTTTTTATTCTTTAATTCTTGAAATAACATTTTTTTTATTGACTTTTTACTTCACTAATACCTCTTTATCTTTTATTTCTTTCAATAGAACTCTTTATTCTTTAATTCTTGAAATAACACTCTTTTTTTTTCTACGACGAAATAACACTCTATTATTTTTTATTTTTATTTTTTGTAAGTACATTAATTATGATTATTATTTTTGTTTTATTTTTATTTTTTATTTCTTTTTTATAATTTTGTGATTGTATTTTATTGTAATAATTTACTGCTTGTATTTTTGTATTATAATTGATATTGGAAGAAAAAATTATAATAAATTATAAAATTGTTATTTGAATTAAAAATATTATTTTTCATTTGTTAGAAATATATCTAAATAATTAATAGCAAAAATAAAATAAAATTGTTGAAGTATTTTTATAAATAAACATTAATTAAATGATTTAAAAAATTTAAATAAAATTTAATTTATTTGTGAATTACTTTTAAATTTTATATTTATTATTTAAAAATTATTAATTATTGAAATGATGTAATACACTTGAACGTAAAGAGAAAAATAAATAACAATCATAAATTATTTTTATATTATTTTGTTTTAATTTTAATAAACTAATAATCACAATTTTAATAACTATTACAGAAAAAAATAGTGCTATCACAGAAAATAAAAAGGTACTATTTTAGAAAATAAAAAATAAAAAGTGTTATTAAGGAATATAAAAATAGAAAATGTCATTAAGAAAAATAAAAAATAAAAAAATACTAGTAAGTAAAAGAGTCGTAAACACTACCATAACACTTTATTAAACTTAGATAATTCAGCGAGTATCAACATAGTCACATTTTTATTTGTATACATAAAACAAGGTAGATCACTACAATCTTCTTACTTTAACTTTTAACAGTCTACGAAACTTTTTTACTTCTTTTCTCCTCTCTTGTTCAATTGTGCTTGTTTTAGATTCAATTAATAAAAAGATTTTCAACTTTTAAATTTTTTAATTTGGTTTCTTTACTTTAAAAGATTTAATTTACTTCTTTATATTTTTCAAGTGATTCAAAAAATAATATTTACCTTATTTTAAAATCAATTTCTTAATAACAATTTTTACCATCACTATAATTAGCACTTTTAATTAAATCACTCCATTCACGAGGAATTCGTTATATTTGTTTCCCAGCCCAGATTCTTGATTAGTACAAACATAGCCACCAACAACTAAGTAACTGTATCGTAAATTTATGCATTAAATATTTTATAAATACAATATAATTTAAACTTGAAGTATAGATAAAAAAAATTATATTACCTATATTATTTTAATTTTTTCAATATATGTTAGGTTAACCAATTAAATAACGATTTATCATTGACCATTGATCATTAATTCAGTACCGTCGACTTCAAAACACATTAAAAAATAATAATTTATTCACGACCAAAATTTATAGATAACAGCAAAAAATTTATCAGTAAATCAATATTATTCACGGATTATTCATGAAAAAAATTCGTAGGTAATTTACTTACAGAAGTTGAGTATGTGGGTAATACCTACCAACCCTAGTCTGTGAGTAATACCCACCAACTACAGTCCGTGGATAATACTCACCAACTACAGTCTGTGGGTAATATATGAATTCTTTTTATAAATCTATGGATAAATCTGTAAGTAAACCTTCATGCATCAAAATATTCATTTTAATTTAATTCTTTTTAAATATATGAAACATCCAAGATATCCTACATATTCAACACATCCAACATATGAAGTAATCCAATATATCCGAATTTAATAATTTATTACTAATTGTATTGAAAACAATCAAGCATCATTCAATACACCTAGCAAAAAATAAAATCCATATTTAATTCAAATTCAAGCATCACATACATAGTTAAAGTCTCATCGTATAAAATAAAAGTAAGTCAAAGATAACATAATTCCAAAGTAAAGTGAAATTGAAATATAATCCGCAATGCAAACAAACTTGAAACATAATCAAATATTCAAAGCCTAAAGATCCTAATAGCCTCCATGTAGGTCTTCATGCCCAAATTCTCCATGCTCATTTTGTTCTTTGTTGGGTGGTTGCTCATGTTCATTTTCTTGTTGGCTGGATGATTGTTGTTCCGGCTGCTGCTGCTATTGAACTTGTTGTTCAAATGCACTTCGTGCATAAGGTGGAAGAAAAGGAAAGACGACACTAGCCAATGTTTTCAGCTGTTGACTAAGTCTATCATTATCTTCCCTAAGTTGTTTCAGCTGTTGAGTATGTTCTGAATCGTGAGAGAAAGTCGAAGGTTCATGATACATGAGAGTATGATCAAATTTAAACTTATGAACAAACTCTCTAACCCTGTAAATATGACATTTCTTGTTGCCACGTACAACAAGAAGCCAACTTTCAGTTCTTAATATGTCTTCCTCTACAAGATTTATGGGGGATGATTGAGATTATGATGTAGAAGATTCAACTTGTGATCTAGCTTGAGTAAATTCACTCTCAAATTCTTCCTGATATTCATACATGTTATTAATGTCATATATATAGTACACGAAATAAAGAAAAATAACAATAACAAATGTAACTCACCATTACTCTTCTGAATATGAGAGTCTACTTAAATACCTCATCAATATGTACAGGATGACCCAACTCTTTTGCCTATAAACAAACATAAATAATATTATGGTTATGCAAGACAATATCATCCAACTTGGTGTATTTTGATATAATCCAACGCAATATATTATCAAATATCATATATTGTTTGTAACATTCAAACATTGTATAGTAGAATAATATGTAATCATAAAGTATAATTCAAAATCAATTACAATCAAAATTCAATGCAACATATATGTTTTGTATATGTACCATGCGAATGGCAAGCTCATGTGTACTTATGGAGCCACCAGTGTGTAAAGAACCACCAGTGTCAGATGCTCGATTTTTTTGGGCTCGAATAGACTTGGCACGAAAGTCAGGTGAATTCCACTTGGATAGCAAAGAACTCCACACATCATCAAACATCCAATTAGGTTTTTTCCAATTTTTCTAGCTTCCATGAACATTTCTAATAGCCTATGTCCAACTTTTGAGTGGAATTTTTTTAATTCTTTCCTCATGTTCAGGTTTCCAACTCCAACTGACTTTTGTTTGTGTAAACACAAAATATATACTTAAAAATGAGAAACTTTGTGAATTATGATAAATGCATAATACTTAAAACCAATAACATACCATCTTTAATTTACCTAACTATCAATAACTAATATTACATAACAATCAGACTTATATAAAAACATATGGACATTTTAATTGAATTCAACAACCCTAATACAACAAGTTTTGTTGATATTAAATGAGAAAAATTACTTTAAAATGTTGGAAGAAGATTTCCCTATCTGCATCAGTCATTGAACTTCATGTAAACCAAGATTCACGATATTGTTGTTTAATGGTTATTATGATTGCCTGTGATGCAACCCTACATGGATGAAACCTAAAAAAGACAAGGTTGAAATTATTAGACAATAAATTGATAAAAGAAATAATGTTAAAGATTTTATTTATACTTATTACTTACTCAAGATCATAAGGTGAAATCATAGGAAAACATGACTGAGTGGGAATCATCGTCCTCAATGTTTGATTGTGCGCCACCTCCATCAATACATATTTGTGGACCTTCCTCAATAGGAGAATCACTAATTCTAGAAGGCACTGGTAGTGGTAAGAGTGTTGGTAATGGTGTAACCCTAGGCAATAGTGACGGTACTGATGATGTTAAGGGTGTTGTAACTGGTGGGGAAGGTGTTGATGCAAAAACTAGGGTTGGGGATGATATGGTGGGAGGATGACTCTTCTTAATTGAAAGGGTATGTTCGCAGTCCTAGGACATGGGAAAGATGTAGCTCTAGGTGCAACATATTTTCTCTATATCATATGAATTGTCTATAATGTAACACAAAATAAAAATAACATGCATAATTTTATTTAATCCACTGACTTAAACTAAGTAAATAAACAAGAATCAATCATATCTTAGTGCAATTTGTTGACTTAAAGGACATTGTGTTCTTTTGCAGGTCATAGCCAACCAAAAGGTTTTGCTGAGCCAAGTTTCCAAGGACAACACCAGTTTGAGTTCTCTCAAAAGCCAAGCACAAAACCTCATCAGCCACAATTGGGTTCACTAGTTGAGGAATGTGAAGTGGTTTTTGGGACCTAATAATAAGAAAATTTCCAACCTACTAAATGACCTAGTTGGTTTATAAGGGACATAGGTCCTCGTCCAAGGCCAACTATGCTAGAATTTGTCCCTTTTAATTCCATGAAATTTTTATTACCACGACCTATTGTAGTTCGAAGTAGGATAGGAGATCCATTGGTGGAGCCTAAAGAGAGGGTATCATTATTGAGATCTCCGTATGAGAATGTGCCATCACCATATTCAATCTGATATCGACAACGTTTTGCATAGTAATAGGAGCCAAGCACAGAATGATATGTATTAGAATGACAAGAGAAGGCTTTGTATGATTTGGATTTTGAAGGATCAAACAAAGCAGTGGCTTGCTTGTAAAATTTTCTACATGGTTTGCATTGCATCCAAATGTCATTACCCTTTGGAAATTTGTTTATGTGAAACTATAGAATGGTGATTTTGGTGAGTCACGGTGGATTAGCTCCACACTGAATCTGCCATTTAGGGCTTTTAATAAAGAGAGGTTGTAAAGACACAGTAAAACAAAAAGAGAAGAAAAGCATGACATTTTGATCATATCTTAGAACACAACACATACAAGCAGTTCCTTTATGCTTTTTATAAGATTTTGGAGTGCATGACTAAAAGAGTTGGTGGAATTGTGTGCAATGATTAAGGTTTGAAATTGTGTTATGTATCATTAAAATATTTCATATCACTATACTAAGTCAACTATTAACATCTTATCTCTTATCATTTAAAATGAAAACATTAGTAAATTTTTCCTTATTAAATTGTTTGTCACGGTTGTAAAGATTAAGAATTGTAAAAGCAATAAATATTGGGCAAGTTATATAATTGATATTTTAATTCAATACATTTATTAAGTGTTTATTATTACAATATTTGGCTAAATTTAACTTGTACTTTCACAGAAAATTAATTATTTTAACTTCTTTGTATATATATTTAATTAAGAATTTTGAAAGGACAAACACCACAACTCAACAAGCTAGTTGGTATTATAAATTAATGTCATCTATCTCAAACCTCCAAAGACCATACTCTAGACTCAACTATGCTTTCTTCTCATACTCTCCTGCCGCTTCTTTGTCTGTCTTTCGTTCTTCTTACTTCCTTTCTCTATGTAGTTGCGGAAGAACCAAACCCTTTTAACAAAATTGGCCAAGGCTATCGTCTCATATCCATTAAAAATGCCCATGATGGTATCCTTGTTAAGCTCTTCCAAGTTAAATAGAAGAACAATATCTATGACTCTAATAAAATTGTACAACCTAGTATTTTTTTCTTATTATTTTTGGCTCTTCTTTTTCTTTGACTTTCTCCATGTCTGCAGAAAGACTTTTGCGTTTTTTCAAACTACTTTTTATCACTTGGTATTTTCTTCTATAACCTCCATTGTACTAGTTGGTTTTTTCCTCTGTGTCACCTCTGTTGTCTAATGATGTTATCTTTCCAAAAAATTCCTTTGCATCTCCAAAAAAGTCTCACTTTATCTAGCAATAGAGAGAGACTTTGACTTGGTCAGAGGGAAGGAAAAGACAAAGAAAAAGAAAAAGACTTTGACTTTGCTAGGAAGATCGATATTGATTATTTCTAGTTTTAGAGCAACTGTTGAATCTAAAGCCTAAATCGTCTAAGGTATAAAGTGACTTTCCAAAGGTCAATCCCTATTGCCTACATAGAAGTGCAGTTGCTATTAAGATTCAAAAGGCCAATGAAAGTACGCAGACGAATAAATCCAACAAAACCACACCGTACCGGGTCAGTAGACCTACTTTCTCTTCTGTGAAAGGTTGTCTTCTTCCCCAACTAGGAAGCGACTATAACCGATGGGTGCATGGCCACCACTAATCTACTTGAAAACTAGGGTTAAGTCGGGAACCTTCAAATTTGACTTAGCCAAGCTCATCGTCTTCCTCCGCAATCACCGCCAACCACTCTCGGAAGTCCTCTTTGTGAAATCTAAGAAAAATCTCCCCAGACAAGGGTACCAAATCTTCTCTTGTTTGTATCATTACTAAAATTGTAGTGGTGAACAAAAATGAAAAATGTTTGATACCTTTGTTATGACTCTAAATTTGTTTGTCTCTTTTCGAATGTGCCCTTCACTTCTTCAACTCGTTGTAGGTTCACACCAACGATGAAGCTATTTGAATAACTCGTCATATTTTGAAATAAGGGCTTGGTGGGTAACAACGTTACCACGAAAAAATTCAATAAATTTAAAAGGTTTACTCACTATCGAAAAGTTGGTGGATAATATCTGAAAATAATTGTTTTTTTTTTTAAGTAATGACATTCGTTAAAACATATCTCATATAATACCTATAGGAATTTTATCAGTTTTTTTTATAAAAAAAAATAGATATATGTAATTATTTGACTTTAACTTATTATTGCAACTACTAGCCTACTAAACTTTTATGGTTCTTTATCCTCTCTTAGTTATTTTTTTATTGTGATATTTTCAGACTAAATTAGTTTAGTTCGTATTTTCTTAAAATTTTAATTTAGTCTATCCTTTATACTTTTAGGTTATTCAAAACAATTTTTCTATTCATTTAAAATTAACTCCGATAATAATTTTAACATATTATTAACCATTTAAAATAGCAGAAAACAACACAATCTTTTAAAAATTCTCACTATACATATATGGATTTTTAAATGTCACCACAAAAAATATTCACTCGTTTATCTTCCCAATCGTCTCCTCACCCCATCTCATCCTCCTCTTCATCATGTTTTAAGAAAAAAAAAACTAATTAATTATAGTGACAACTAAAAGTCGTGTAGAAATTATTTTTAAAAATGTGACGTTTTATGACCATTTTAAATTATACATATATTTAATCTTTTAATAAAATGAATTTTAAATTGATAAAATAACCTTTTTGAATCACATTAAAAATATAAAGGATTAAATTCAAAAAATTTAAATATAACGGGATCAAAGTGAACCGGAACGCAAAATATATTGAATCTTTCTATTAATATAGTCTAATTTTTATAAGCACTACAGTGAAATTCATCACTGACACATTGTGGAAACTATGAGACGTTAAATTTGGGCCTTCTTACCACTGCTTTTCGCTTTCTGCACTATATAAATTTTGAAGTGCGCTATATTATTTTTTAAAATTTCTGAAATGTCCTGAACTTCTGTATTTGAAAATAAAAAATAAAACTGCTTCAAAAAAATAAAAAGAAAACATAAAAACTCATCGTAAAATGACAAATTTTTACCAGAATCTATAGCAATCGTCATAAAAAATCACCATAAATCAAATAGATTTATTAACTACATACACATATAAAATCTCTACGAACGAAATTTCCTAAATAACAAAACAATATGAGAAAGCGAGGTGAGGAGAAAGAAAACCGTACCTTTTAAATATAAATACCTAAGGATATTTTAGATAATTCACGTGAGGAAGCATTTGTCTAGTTTTTTTAATTATTGAAAAGGCCCAAACGCGAAAGAAAAAACAAAACCAGGCCTTAGAGCCTGTTCTAACACGTAAGTCCAATAACCTAGAATTTTTATCACTACAACCAACTTTTACCATTTAGCTTTTTCTTTTTTTAAACCGCCCTCTAAGATTAACTTTTTGCAATATTTATTTCAAAATGAAACTTTTCGTCAATTGAAGTTTTCTGAAAATCATTTTTTATTTTTTTTATATGTTACATTCTGAAGAAAAAATGATAATTTCATTTATTTATCATTTTTAATTTATGCATTATAAGGTTAAACAATAAATAATTTTTGAAAGTGCATATCACGTTGAAGTGATACAGTACTTGTACACAAAGTTATTGTTGATTTGAATGCAGGACAATTAAGATCTTATTTGACAGTATTGTTGCTTCTTAAAATATTTTTTTTTATAAAAAATATATATTATGTTAGATTATATTATATTATATTACTTTGAATATATTATACTATTTATATTATATTATATTATTTTATATTATTTATTTTACAAAAAATACTACATTAATTTATTTTTTAAAATAGTAAAATTAAATTAAAAACTTTTAAAACAGTAATGGAACAAAATTAATAAAAGTAATAAAAAATAAAATAAAAAGAGCTGCTAAACTTAATTAAACTTAAAATATTTAAAAAATTATTATTATTATTATTGATGTTAATTAGATAGACATGATTTGAGTAGACTGAGTAGAGAAGAGTATGTACTGGAGAGAAAGAAAGAGGTTGTTGGTGCAGTCACGGGAAATGTTACCTATGTTACCTTCGTCGGAGGAGACAGAAAGAGTGAGTTGGTAACCTCTGTCTTGTAACAAACAACTGCACGCGCCCAAACTCACGAACCTCTCGAGTTCAATTCAGACATACATTCTACCACACAATCTCATCTTTCTTCCCTACTCCACCTCTTTTCTGTCTGTATTTTGTTGTTATAATAGTTCAAAATTTCAAAAGTTGGGTGATTTAAATGACAATATTAATATACATTTAAAATAAATTGATACGAGGTAGTTTAAGTTTAGAAACTTACTTCACATTACTCTCCTAGAAAGTTATTTTAAATATTTTTAGTTTTCGGAGTTAATGAGATTACACTAATTTTTAGGATCAAAGTAGACGACGAGAAACAAAATCCATCACATTTCAATAAAATACATAAACCAAGAAATTTAATTACTATCTTGAAAATAGAGAAAGCAAAATCAACTTTTACTAAATCGTAGAGATTGTAAACACAATTTACCTCACAGTAATAGAAAAATTTAATGACCTGTGCTAAGCCAATCTGAATTAGGAACAAGTATTTTTATTCTCTATATATAAATATGGAATTTGTATTCTGATTTCATTTTTATTGAAGTAATTTAATATATATATATATATATATATACATACATATATATAAATCAAAAAAAAGGAAATATCATATTATAAAAAAATTAATATTAAAAAATATATATTTTCCTTTTCAATGTTAAATGATAAAAGAAATTATCGTTGCATGAATTTCAAAATAGATTACTAATGTATTTTAATAGGAAATTTTAAAAGGGTGATTCATTTTATAGAGAATTTGAATTGTTTTATGTGAAAATGTTATTTCAGCGAGAAACTTCAAAAAATATTAAAATTTTAAAATTAGATCATTTTAAATTTTATCTAAAAATAAAAATTTAAATCTTTTTTACATTGTCAAATTCATCATTTTGAGTTTGATTTTGGTCGGATATCATTATATTGACTAGACTGAAACATTGTTTGGTTTATCCAAGTTTGATTGTAATCTCAACATTGTTTTTTAATAAACATCAACAAAAGGTTCTTTTTTATGTGAATTAAGATTAGTTTCAGTCAATGTGAGTTAAAATTAAAATACAATTATTTTTGTTGTGATTGTTCTACTGTAATATTTCAACTTTGATTGCTCCAAATTAATTCTTTTAATAACTCTTGAATGATGAGTGAATTAACACCAAAATCTTTCATATATATATATATATTATGTAAACTCATTGTAACAAACGAAGGTGCTGGTGAAAGTGATTGTACATAATTATATCTCTAAAACTTGATCGAGATTATGATATGATAAACTATCATATCATAGACGATCCAATATCTCAATTAATTCTTAAGTGGGAAAGTATTAAAAGAAGAAAACGTTTGTTTTAATGATATATATTAATGATGCATATAAAGTTAATGAAATTCTAGATTTGGAATATTACCCCCATGCTCATGTCACACTCTTGACAAGTTCCTGTACTTGGGAAGATGGGGGAAATGATGCGATTTTGCATCTTATATCGTTGAGAAAAGAAAAGCAAAATTGGAACTGTGAAACAAGCTGTCTATTATATTAAGATTATGAGATACCTCATAGTCACCACCACCACTTTGCTTTGGTTAAGTGAATGCTGAATATGACCTTCACGTACTAATACCTCTCATGCAATCAATTCTATTCCTAATCCTAACATGCATGTGAGGACATGGCCCCTACCCTCTTCTTGCTAGGCAAAATTGTAACAACCCTAACCCCAAATCACCATCACTACCAATTGCTCACTATTTCAAGACCTTTCCCCTCGTAACAAGTTAAGAACTATACATTTGAATTTCCTTCATAAAGAGACTATGTGATTTAGTTGGACAGATCATCTCAATTCCACCCTCGTGGGCACTACCCGCACAAAAAAAATGGGATACAATTTTTTTTTTCTTAATATATTTTAGTGGTGTAATCCAAAAAAAAAAAAAGAAGAAAAGAATCAATACATGTTGTGTATATGAAAACTCTCCTAAACAAAATAGAAACATTTTGTTGTGTTTTTTTCTCTTCAAAAATATTGAATATAAGGAGTATTGAAATTAATTAATTGGCGAATGTGTGTCTTGCATTAACTCTTGCTTCGTTGGCCACGCTATCTTCAAATGTATATATAGCAATATTGAAGCTGTCTTCAATCTCTTTGTAAGTTCACAAATAGACTTCATGAGGACCACTTGCTGGTTACTCACTAATAGCCCCACTTGCATGATACATTCCTTTCATGCTAGCTTTTTCTACCTTCCATATCCTCATCATTCTTCGCGTTAGTTTGTTCTTTCTATTCTTCATAGTTTCTCAAGTTTTTAGATTAATCTGTTTTCTTGTTTTGAAGTTCTATACTACAAGTTTTCAACCACAATTAAAAGGATTTACTTTCGTAAGAGTAACTTTCAAAAGTCAATCTATTGTTGGCTGACTTTATAATAAAAAGATAATTAATTATAAACATGGTTATTGTAGTTGGAACCATTACAACTGCAATACAGATTATAGTTGCAGCGATGTAAAATAGTTATATGTTTGCACAAGATTATTTTAATTATAATATATATTTTACAATTACGCATCAATGTCAATATACAGTCTTGTAACAATTTTTTACTGAGTCACGCCCTATCTATTAAACTTAGAAGTTAAAAAAATAATAAAATATAAATCTTCATCTTATACGGAAAAAATTGAAATAAAATTAAATTATCCAAAACAGTTTATTTGGATTCTTTACTACTATATATGTGGTAACCAAATAATTAATTGCCATTATGAGTAGGTTCATAATAACAATATTGCAACTGTAATTACCATTGGAGAACATAATTTAGAACCCTGACTGTAAATAAAATATGATTGCATCATATACGATCATATGATATACAAAAAGCTGGCATAACAAGAAGACAGAAAAGATGTTGAGATGTGTATGATTCAGCTACATGCACGCAGTGAGAATGATGTAACATGGCAGTGTAATTCCAAAGCAATGCATCACATGATAAATTCTTACACAACTGCTCACCTAATAGTTTGGTGGTTGAAAAGCAAAACCAAAATTACCATAGGCAGACTCTAAGATGCTTGTTATGTCAAGTGTTTTGTTATGGAAACATGACGAAATTTTCCAACTAGACAATGGTGCTTCAACTGGCAAGTCCACACCAAAAAGGCTCAACTATGAAAACAACTCTACTTGCCGATGGCAAGATATTATTGTTCACTACCATTTGGCACCTTACCTACAGCAATAGGTTATTCTCTTTTATCAAAAAGCAAAAACTAGTTAGGTTCGGAAATCTTATTTTATTCACACGATTTTCAAAACCCAATGTCAATTTCCTCAAATATTTACTTTAGTTCTTGCAAATAGTACACTTATTTCACGTTGATAATCTAAATCATAAAATCCAACAACCAAATTTTATTCTTAAAGCAATAATGTGTTGTCCCAAGTTATAGCATGTTTGGACTAGATTATTATTTTTTTAAATAAATTATAATTTGAGTAATGAAAAGTATATGAATTGTACTATTGAAACATGTTTGCTAATATATGTTATAATATTTTATTATAATTTCTGATAATTATAGTGATGACCACTTTTCATCTCTCTATATTTTTTTCACTGTTTTATCTCATAACTAACATTATGAAATATGCCTTTATTTTATTTTAATTTCATAAATTAAAACTAAAATCACGAACTTTATTTTTTAATCAATTATATTAGTAAAAAGCATTATGATTAATAAAAATCTATTCTGATACTATACTCTAGTATTCAATTTTATGTCAATTATTTTGGATTTACTATATCGTTTTACAATCATTATAGATTTGATAATATAAAAAGTTTTTTTATATTTTCAAACATCTGTCATGATAAGTATCGTCTATTATATTGGTTTTTACTTATATTTATTATAAAAAATAAATAAATTACGTTGTAATGTATATTTGAAATCCACTTCTTTACAATGATTATAACAATAATCCTCATTCGTTATAACTAATATACAAAGTGAAACATATTACATTAGTCATAATTGTAACTGATATAGAAAAAATTATATATATTTTTGTTGATTTTAGTTATTTTTCTCCCTATGTATATAACAATAAAATATTCTTGCATATAGTTGTAGTTGATAGGTGTATTCTTTTTTATTTCAAAGGTACTATCCACACAAATGTTATTAGTTTTAGCTTAACTAAAAATCAAGATTGTATTAAAGTAAATAAAATGAATATTAACTATACAAAAATGGGATATATTAATATAAAGATAAGCAATACAAAAAGAAAAAGCAAAAATATAAATTTGTTTGAATGTTCACATAAAACTAAAGAAATTGAAAAGTTATCATAAATCCTTAAATAAAATGAAGTACATTACATTTAAATGTTTTCCATGTCTTCATCTTTAACACTAATGGGTTATTGAATATCAATAAATACAAAAATTATTTAATCAATAAAAGGAAATTCATATCTAACTAATTAAGGTATTCGAATTAACTATATATTACTTTCTTCCATGAATTAATAATATTGGGAGATATGACTGTGTGCATGGCTCTCATCACACAATATTTGCACTCATAATTTTTATCATATTTTAGAACAATTTTTTATAACAAAAATAATTTTTTCTAAGATTAGAATATGTTAAACTTCTTTTATCTCTTTTTATAAATAATTTATTTCTTGTTATAAATAATTGGTCATTTGAGTTTTTAATCAAATTCTACTCTAAATTTCATTAATTTTGTCAAATAATTGAACATGAAGCATTGGATAAAAAAAATAGGATTGGAGCTCATGAAGGATGAGATAAAGAGCAAAAATTGATATAGGAGACTTGTGCCTGATGCCACTAAAGGAGACTTGATCCTTCATCAAATGCGTTTATTTCATTTATCTCTTTGGATGCGTGTGACCTTCTTGTTGCACTGACAGACGATCCTTTGTCTACTATTCTTTCTTTTGGCTTGCTTATCCACATATATGCAAACTCATTATCAAGATCTGATAATCTCAAATCAATCCAAGAAAAGTCGTTAAATTTCACATTTATGGTTTCTTCTACTATCAAGGTACAAAAGTTCTAAATATAAGCCTTTGATTTTTTTTGAGTAACTAAGGAATAAAGCAATCACAATCAAAAATATGAAAATATCTTATGTTGAATTTTCTATTCCTCCACAATTCATAGGTAGTCTTTTTCCAACATTGATCTTATAAGTATTATGCTTTGAACATATCAAGTAGTATTCACTACCTCTGCCCATAAGTGTTTTGGAATAGAGTTTTCATAGAGCATGGTTCTTATCATTGTGGAGAGTTTTATTCTTTCTTTTAACAATCCCATTTTGTTTGGGTGTTCTTAGTGAAGAGAAATTATTGTGTATACCATTCAATTTACATAACATATAAAATTCTCCATTTTGAAGCTCAATTTTGTAGTCACTTCTAATGTTAGATATATAATAACCTTACTTAATCTTTACTCTTTAGTAGAATACTTTAAATACATAAAAAGACTAACTCTTTTGGATTAGGAAGAAAATTCACATATAGAGAGTAATCATTAATAATGACAAACCATATTTATTTCCTCCTATAATTAAAGTTCTTGTTAATCTAAATAGATCCATAAATAAAAGCTCTTATGGTTTGACAATGAAACATAATTTCTGAGTATTTTTTTTTATTTCTTTTTTTTTTTTGACATGCTTTACAAAGAATGTGAATTTTTCAATATAGCTGGGATAGTCCTCTCACGATTTCTTTTTTAAAATGTTGAAATATATTTAAAGTTATTTAAAATATGTCTTTATATTTTCTTTAGAAAATAAAACGAATAATTGTGTTATATAAAAAAAATAGTAAGTGATTTGTAATATATTATGTTTTTGAAAGATGTAAATAATTTGAGGTATTCTGTCCGTTGATATGTTCAAACAGTTACTTTTGACATTTTGATAGTCTATTTCAATTTTTTTTTATAATTAAGAGTAGAATATGAATATTAATGATTTATCTCAAAATAGAGAATCTTATTATATACTATATACTATAGATGTTTTTAAATAATAAATATTTTTCGTAATAAAATTTAATATTATTTATAATAATTTAATAATACATATATTTTGTTAAGGGATAAACTACGAAAGCCTGAGTTATTTACTATTTTTATATACAAACAAAAAAAAAATTAACAAATAATTTGTAAATTAATTATAGGTTCATAAAATTAAATTCAATGCTCACATTAACGATCTTAGTGTTACAATTAATTTTTATGTAAGATATTTAAATTTATAAGACTTCATTAAAATTAAGAAGCCATTTAATAAGTTATTATTTAACTGTTGCGTTTACAAAACTATTGATCCATTAAATTTGAAAAATTATTGTCAAACCGTTTTCAATAAAAAATTATTTATATGCGTTTTCAATAATATTTTAATGTGATTCTCATGAATATTAGTTTCTTAAAATAGAAAGAGTCGTTGTATACATAAATGAACAACTATTAACTAGAGAGATAAAGAATATATGAAAATATTTCATAATATTTTTATAAATTTCAAAATACTACTCCCATGCTATTTTTTAATTGTCATTTTTTCAATAAAAATATATTATTTTTTATCTGTGTTTTTTTAAATTTCAATATCACACAATACTTTTCTTCTAATTATATCGTTATTTAAAATTTTATTATGGATTGAAAATTGCTTAAACATTAAATGAAGAGAAAAATAATAACAAGTAACTTATTTAAAATTGTTTTAAAACAAATAATTAAATGTTTTTCTTTAATTTTAATGAACACATTTTAAATGACCGTTATGTAGGAGGATGAGAGTAAATACATTATTTAAATGTTTATTTAAAAGGGCTTAAAAGCCAACATTAAATTCATTTTGTATAATAGGTATTTTTTCTATAAAAGAAAAAAAAAAGGAAAACTTTGACTAGTTTTACCATACCATCTCCCAGCCCAGCAGGTGCGTGATCCACCCTGACTTGCCCAACGCCAACGGCAAACAAACAAAGGATAAAACGCAACAACCACGATAACTCGCCAAAATATCACGATACACGCCTTTAAGATGAAACCGTTACCAACGTCATACAAAAACATAAAAATAAACATACCAAACCAAAAATCACAAAACCAACCGTTAGACGACCGTTCCCAACTCAACTCACTCCCCTTCAGACTAAAACCCAACCAAAATAAATGTCATAGACACTGATCCCACTTGGACAACCTCGGCATTTTTCAAACTTGTTCTATATTGTCTTTAATAAAATTTAAAATTACTTCCTTAATATTTTATACCTCCCCTTTTCCCTCAAAAAGCATCCAAGAAGAGAAGACCGTTCATCGTTAACTGTGCCCTCAGTTTCTCCTCCCCATTCCCCCCATTCCCTCCTCCTCTTCTTCTCTGTCTATCTAAACTCAGACAACGACGACGTCGTCTTTGTCATGCCTCAAACTCTTCCCAGTTTCAATCTTAAAAACTAAATAAAAATAAATAAATAAATAAATCTTAGACTCATGGTTGCCGGCAAGGTAAGAGTAGCAATGGGGTTCCAGAAGTCGCCGTCACCGGCCACGAACACTCCTCCGCCGCAAAAGAAGCAGCCTCCTCCATCGCCGTCCACCGCCAAGTCCTCGTCTCACAAGTCCCCGTTCTCTCGATCCTTTGGCGCGTACTTCCCGCGCTCCTCCGCTCAGGTGCAGCCGCGACCGCCGGATGTTGCGGAGCTACTCCGTCTGGTGGAGCAGCTCCGGGAGAGCGAGTCGCGGCTGAAGACGGAGCTGCTGGAGCACAAGCTGCTGAAGGAGTCCATCGCCATTGTCCCCGTTCTGGAGAGCGAGATCAGCGCGAGGGAAACTGAAATCGAAAGGAGTAGAAGAAGAGCTGAAGAAACGGAAGTGGAGAACGAGAGGTTGAAGAAGGAGTTGCAGGAGCTGAAGGTACGAGCGGATGAAGAGAAGAGAGAGAGCGAGAGGAAACTAAAGGCGTTGGAAGATGAGATAGCGGAGCTGAAGAAAACTGTGCCGTACAGTGGATTTAGCAGTAGCAGAACAGAGGCATTGGAGAGTCACGTGCATGAGCGCGAGCACGAGCACGAGCACGAAGGTTCGCAGAGGTTGGTGGAGGTTTCGGTGAGGTCGAATGTCATGAAAAGCTTGAAGAAAACGGCGTCGGATCTCGGAAGCGGGATTTTGAAAAGAGAGGCTCCGGAAACAGAAAGGCCACATCACTCGCGGTGTAACTCGGAGGAACTCGCTGATTGCTCTGACTCGGTTCTCTCCGGTTCCGTGAGGTCACGCGCGCCTCGTGTTCCGAACCCGCCGCCGAGACCTTCGTCTTCTTCTCCTTCATCACCGTCCAGCGGTTCCTCCAATAACGGCGAAACTGAACAAGCCATTCCGCCACCTCCACCGCCACCACCTCCTCCTCCACCGATGAAGGCAGCACCTCCTCCACCTTTGAAGGCAGCGCCTCCTCCACCGATTAAGGCAGTGCCTCCTCCTCCTCCGCCTCCACCAACGAAGCCTACATATAAGGCAGCTCCTCCACCTCCGCCGCCACCTCCTCCGGCGAAGGCCGGGAGGTTGGCTCCGGCCAAGGTGAGGAGAGTGCCGGAGGTGGTGGAGTTTTACCACTCGTTGATGCGGAGGGACTCGCATTCGCGGCGGGACTCGGGGTCCGGCAGTGCCGTTGAGGTGCCGGCGACGGCGAATGCTCGCGACATGATCGGCGAGATCGAGAACCGCTCGACTCACTTGTTGGCTGTAAGTGCACGTGAACTTGGCTGTGTAATTACGGGTTTGCCACTGGCCATTTATTGTGTCACTGTCTGCTGACATGTGTAGTCGCTTTTATTGCTTTATTTTGAATTGGATTTTCTTCGTAGACAAGACAGTAATCTGATTCGAAATTTGGTTGGCCATAGTCGTAAATATGCTCTAAACCTATGGCATTTTGTTGAGTATGAGGTCAAACAAGGAAGAAAATATTCTCCAATTACTGAAACTCTAGTCCCTAGTTGTCAATTAAGTCAAAGAATTTACTTCATTTCATTAGAGTTAGTAATATTAAACTACTTAGCGTTACTAAGGTTTTTTCTTTTAACCAATAATATTGTTTGTTTTTACAGATAAAAACAGATGTAGAAACACAAGGAGACTTCATCAGATACTTAATCAAAGAGGTGGAGAGCGCAGCATTCGCGGACATTGAAGATGTAGTGCCTTTTGTCAAATGGCTTGACGACGAACTCTCCTATTTGGTATTTTTATTTCTTTTAAATGTTGTGTTCCTTCTTCCATTTGCATGATACTTGTAAGAAGATATATTTTATATTGTTTGTGATTTGTCTGGTTTTGATTGTTGTTTCAGGTGGATGAAAGGGCAGTGCTGAAACACTTCGATTGGCCAGAGCAGAAGGCTGATGCTTTGCGTGAAGCTGCGTTTGGGTATTGTGATCTGAAGAAGTTAATATCTGAGGCTTCGTCTTTCCGCGATGATCCTCGGCAGCTGTGTGGTCCAGCTCTTAAGAAGATGCAGACTCTCTTAGAAAAGTGCGCGGATTTGTTTTAAATTATTAGTATTATTTGTTTTAAATTATTAGTATTATTACTTTTATTCAAGGTGAATTAAATGTTCATGTGAGAACTCCCTCTAATGCCATTTATTTTAAATGATTATGACAGATTAGAACATGGGATTTACAATATCTCAAGAATGAGAGAATCGGCAACAAAGAGATACAAAGTCTTCCAAATACCCGTGGATTGGATGCTTGACAGTGGTTATGTGAGCCAGGTAATTTCCATATTATGCTTGACAGTAGCTTCAGTTGTAGGTTTAATATAATACAAATAGGTCAATATATAACACATGATGATGGGCAAGAGTTGTGTTGGCCCATAGTCCTCATTGAATAATAATGGTGGATGTGTTGCTTCCAAAGACTCGTCCATTAATAAAATTTAATGGTAGGTAACTAAATTTTTTGTGTTGGGTCCCCACCAAAATATATGTAACTTTTCTTTTAAAAAATTAGCCTTGGTAAGTTTAACCACATAGCATGTAGACAAAGTAGCTAGCTGATAGCAAAATGTCAAAGCAGTGGTTATCTTTGCTGATAGGACTTAGTCGACTTCCATTTTTTTGCGCTAATCTGCTTAAGCACTAGTACATGGAGATCCCTATCCCCCCAGTCTATATGTTTGTCTGCTTCATCTTTTTAGGGAAATTCTCGTTGCCAATAGGAACTTGGAAGGGTCCTGCAATCTGTTTTAAATAATTATTTGAAGAACGTAATAAAAGACCCACATGATAGATATGGTTGCCTATATATACGAATAATTAAATAACATGTCATATACATGTGCAACTTGTATTCATGAATGAATAGCATTGGATCATAGTAGATTGCTTTACTAATTTTGTTACCACAAAGTGAGAAGAATGTTGGTTAGCTCCCTTCATTTATTGTACCTGCAATGTTAAATTGTGGCAGATCAAGCTGGCATCTGTAAAATTGGCCATGAAGTATATGAAGAGAGTCTCTGCTGAGCTTGAGACAGTTGGTGGTGGGCCTGAAGAAGAAGAGCTTATTGTCCAAGGAGTTAGATTTGCATTTCGAGTTCATCAGGTAATTTTATTTTCAACAATAGTACAAACTGACGCCTGTTAGCTAAAGGGCCAATTGGTATAATGAGCTGTTGTGTGTGGCAGTTTGCTGGAGGCTTTGATGTGGATACAATGAGAGCATTTCAAGAGTTGAGAGACAAAGCGAGGTCATGCCACATTCAATGCCATGGCCAGCAACAGAAGTTCTTTTGCAGGTCTGCAACATGCTAATGCTGGAGCAAACTCAGCTTCGGAGAATTAGTTCCCTTTTTCTGTATTTTGTGAATAGAATGGCAAATAGTATTAGCCATCAATTAAAGTAGGAACTCATTCTTAATTCATGATTTATCCATTCATTACTGGGAAAGCGCAGATCTCTGATCATAAATGAGTTCGTAATCGAATCTATTGAAAAAATCGCTATCTAACCAAATCCTGCAATTTATTCATTTAACTGGTTTTTCTTTTACTGCAAATAAATATCGGCACCGTCTTTATTTTATTTACCTTCTCCACTAAGTACACACGTATATTTGGTTTTAGGGAGAGGGGTGTACATTTTTATAGATGTTTGTTTCATTCATATATAACTGACCTTTCTTTTAGTGCAAATAAATTTTGGTACCATCTTTATTTATATAACCTTATCCATTGGTATCGTTTGCAAAAGGAAATTGTTACGAAACATTGGCCAAAAGGGCCTATGTGGACCTTAGAAAGAGGCACTTACTTGAATAAGCCCCCTATTTAAGATGAATTTTGTTATTATGATAATATTAATAATATTTTGGTAAAAAGGATAACATTAACTTTAAACATGAAAGTTTTGATCACTTACTAGACTAATTTTGTTAAACGAGATTCTACCCCTCATTGGAAAGAGAAAACATGATCGTAAGTGGTAAAAAATTGTATATGTACAATAGTATATACTGTCTATTATATCTTTATTCAATTTAATAGCTATATACGAATCCTAAGTCTGTCTTGATAGAAATGAACTGGAGAAGTTTTTCAACTCTCACATCTTAAAGGATGTGTACAACACATATAAACCTATAAAACCAAACCTTATAAATAAATTCAGAGGATAAAAGTACTACAAACTTTTACCTCTGTACATATGGTAAGAAAAGAGAAATCAAATTTTCATATTTATCAGAATAATCCACCCAGAATGGGATTTTTTTTTTTTTTTTAAATATAACGTTTACTGTGTTTCTAATATTTAAAATTGGTGAAAAAGAAAACTCTCGACCACTATATTCTACATAGTCTATAAAATTCGTAAGAAACAAGCTATAGAAACCAACGAGAGATCAAAGATCGAAAAGCATTGTACGTACAAAGCCATATTTATTTGCAATATTGTAGAAATATTTTTGTGCCTACTCTTAACATTATTAAATTAGCAATGTACCTCAGCCTTATATGACAATAGTATAAGGTTACATTTCTTACAAGCTTTATTTACTTGAATTTGAATAAGCTTCCTACAAGAATGCTTGAGCTTTGTGCCTTGAAAGGAGAGAATAATAAGGAACATAATTTTTATTAATCTATATTTAGTGAAAAGATTTATCTTTTCATTAATAAGTAAAAATTAATAATTAGTTGTTGGTATAGATGGTATTGTATTCGGTTTTCTTAAACAGTGTCTAGCATTCAAACATTGTACATATGAAAAAACCTGTTGTTTAAAGAAAAATGTCCATTAAAGATAACATGTTAGATTCATTAAAGAATATTAATCGTCAATAAAACATGTATACATTTTCTACCAATAATATCATTAAGAAAAATATCTCATTAGTATTAATTTTTTTCTGTCCATATCCTCATGTATGTTTATTAATGTAAATTAATTGACTTATTAAGTGTTTGATAAATTCACTTTAAGAAATTTGCATTTCATCGTGAACATGACTTAGTTTATTTTATAAAAGTTGTTAGATGACAATTATTTGTAATTGTGAAAGACGTGAGTTAATCTCTCCAAGATAAAAGTGATTAAAACGAGATTAAATTTGAATTTTTATTGTTTAAGTTAAAAAGCATATAAATAAAAATTTTAATGATTCAAATTTCATTTTATAAAAGTTACTATCTCTCTAAACTAATTTTTTCTACTTTCTCTTTAAATTTTTGAGTTAGTTGTTCATTTTTATTTTTTTTTAAGATTTGAACTTACTAAAGTGAAACTAATATATTCATTCAATCAAAATTTCGTTTAAAGTAAATTTCTCTTTATTCCTTTCTGTTTGGGTTGTTTACAAGAATGATACTTTCCATTTATAGAATATGTGCTTGCATGGGTAGTCTTATGGCACAGATGAATTAATGCTAGTTTAGGATCATAACGGTATCTTCAATTTGGTGATCAAAGTTTTCTATGTGCAGATCCGGGCCCCCTCTATAAATCAATGACTTTGGAGTTTTGTTAGAATAGCTAGACTTTTAGAAAAAGGGATCTATTAATTTTGCATCTTCTAAGAAAGTTAGAGATGAATGTGAAGTTAACTCTACGAAGTGAGAACTCTATTGAAATTGGTCTGAAAATGTACAATGATTAATTTGTATTGTTTGATTGTGAAGTTTGAAGTAAATGATAAATTGAGGTTGAACATGAATGTTGAAATGGTTGAATTTGAACATAGAGTTAAGCTTTTGAAATTGGTTAGATTGTTGAGTTTTAGCACAACCTTATTTTTTACATGAAAAACTTATTTTGTGTTGATGTGTACCATTTGTTCAACCAACAAAATTTAATTCAAAATCTTAGAAGTTTGGTCACTAGGCAAATATTGAGTTAATAAAAATATGAGTATTTTGTTCAATGGGCAACAAAAAAAGTCATCGGTCGATTATACCTTTTTGGTTATGCAAGTAGAATAATAGTTGAGTGAACACAGTGTTTTCAATCTAAATAAAATATTTTTGAATGTTTCAAAATGTTAAAATTGTTTATATAAATTATTATATTTAATCAACCTTTTATTTTTTAATATTATATAAGTCATAAATATGTTTTATGATAGAATAATTATGATTTAAATGTTATACATGGATGTAATATGCGAAATTGAGGTTTCTAATTTGGGATGATACATGAATCATTTTTCAATTCACGTATTTAGTATTGAAACCTATTATAGAGATCTTTAGCTTCACTGATAGTCTAAGCCATATAGCTGAGATATTAAGTGGTAAGAAGATGAAGGGGAGTTTATTACACATCTGAAATGCCATGAGTTCCAGAGTTTGGAGGCATTAATGTTAGAGCAAAGTCCAACAATCCTTATTTTTGACTAAATGTTTTTCACAACAAACTGTAAAACATGAAGATGCTTTGTTCGTAAAACGACGTATTTTGAAAACACCAGATTATAAGACACAAGTGCTTTGTTTGAAAGATGATACATTACCTTATAGTCTTTGATTCATTTGATAAGTAAACTCTATCACATGATAAACACAGTCTTTAAGCTTACATTGTACCTTCACAAAAATATTCTTTAACCTTATTCTATGTTGCAGGAAATGTTTTTGTCTTCTACATACCAAGATGATTCATGCAAGCACATGTCAACATCGAGATCTTTTAGGATATAAGTTAAAGCTATTTTATTTCAACATCTATCATGACACAAGTTTATATAGTCCAATTATCTATCACATTGGGTCTTTACTTTCACTTTGTTTTGAGTAATGTTTCTTGAAGAGGAGATTAATATTTAATGTTAATGGAACACTTTAATGCATCTCTACTTCCATGCTCTTCAGATGCTAAAAGAGGTTAAATATGACTTTGAAATCTCAACGACAAAAAAAATGCAACAACTCTTTCTTACAAGCTTTATATCAAGCTACACTTTAGAGAAAAAGAAAACAAGAGAGAAAGTTGAAGTATTGAACATTGACATGTTCATTAAGAGTGTTTGTTCTTTGTATACGTCACAAGATATTGATCTTCTGTAGTGGGTAAACCTTATGATCTTTTAGATTATATCTTTATACAAACATGTGGGAACAACTGACTCCAAAAGGGAGGGGCTTTGAATGAGGCCTTTGACTCTTTTCCTAATAGATATGACAAATATCTTGGAGATCTGAGAGAAGATAAAGCAAGTAAGCAAAATAAAACAACAAGCAAGAGAAGAGAGAGAAACAACACACAAGAATTTATCCCGATTCACCCGAACTCGAGCTACGTCTAATCCCTTTAAGCTAATTGCTTAAGAGATTCCATTAATCAAGACACCTTGATTACACTGAGTACACCAACCTCTCCAGGTTATCCTTCCCAATCTCTCCCTGAGACTGAAAGCTTTCAAAGAAATAAGAAAAACACTCTCAAAGATAGAACAAAGCTCACAAGGGTATAACTTCACATAGTGAAGAATTTACTAAGGTTTTCGCTTAACCCAAAGGTAAATGCTCAATAGCTAATAGAACTATAAGAGTCTATGTAATTATTTCTCTCGTGTATATCTTTGTGTATTGGTACCTCTTATATTCTTTTCTTCATCCTTGATATCTTTATACAACTTCTTTAGACGAGACTGTTGAAGATTTGACCATGAAGATCTTGATCTTTCATACAACTCTTTTAAGGTAGACTCTCAATATAGAATGTCTTTGTCCTTAAAAGCTTTCTTTCAAATAATCTTGTAAACATAGATAATTTCACAAGCATTGTACATACTTTTCACAAGTAATGTATATAAAGAAACAAATCATGATATTTATTTAATTTCTTTCCAAAAAGACATTTATCAATATGATTGTTTCACATTGAGTTATTTCCTTATATGAATAATCTAGTCATTTAAAGATTAATTTATTTGCTGATTGCTACTAGAAAATATATGTTTCATTTTTGTTTATTTGATTGAAACAGTTAATGAATAAGCAAATAAACAAGTATTACTACAAGATAATATAAATTGTAGCAAAGAGTGATAGATCATTTATCACTTTAATACTTTGTATAGTATCTTGTCTACTAAGATCTTGTAACTACATTTGCATGAACAAATGTTAGCATGATCATAAGCATACATGATACTTATAGGTTTTGGTTATAGTCAAAACTTGAACACTTGCAAGTCTACTGATAGACCACCTAGTGAGGTGCAGATCGTCTAGGTCTAAAAAAAACCTTATCCGTTTAGCTAGGAGTGGTTGTTGTCCAAGCAATAATCAGTCTCACACATAAGTGATTATTGTCCAAACAATATTCTGTTACAGCTAGGAGTGGTTGTGTTCTAAAGAATAGATAATGAGTGAGTTATGAGTGATGGAGATTCAAACAATACTCAGGTTTTTAGCTTGGAGTAGTAGTGTTAAAAAACAATACTCAGATTTTTGGCAAGAAGTGGTTGCGTTAAAAGAAATACTCGAGTTTTTGGCCAGAAGTGGTTGCATGTCCAAAAAATACTTGGGTTTTTAGTCAAGAGTGATGAAGTTCGAAATAATACTCAATTTATAACTTGCAACAGTAGTTTGCGTAGTGAAACTCAATCAATTGATTGAGAACTGTATATAGTTTATAATATCAAACAAACTAGTATAAAAATCACAACGTAAATCTTTCTTTCCTTATATTTGTTTATTTTGTATTATCACATTACACTAACGAAAGAAGGAGTAAAATTATTGTTTGACTGCACATCATCAAACAATATCTTGTAAAAAATTAAAAAAGTCTTAAAATACAATTGTTAGAGAAAAATATAATAGCCCATATTTTTATTAAGTGATGTTAAATAACAAAGTATAAAACATGATCAAACCTCGTCAATAAGACAAAAGGATTTCATTTACAATAGATAATGTACGAGCAAGTCTTTTGTCTAATAAGAAATGTTTTGCTAAGATGATAAGCACATAGACTAAAACTAACATTGTACTTCATGAAAACACTCTTAAACTTATTCTATGTTGTAGGGAATGTTTGCTTCCTCAACTGTCAAAATGAACTATAAAAACATATGTTAACAATCAAAGATCTGTTAGGATATGGGCTAAAGTTGCTACCTTTTTGTCCACTCTAGAAAAGACTATCTAGCTTGTACAACTTTGTGCTTTACATAATTTCAAGTAAAGACACTCTCACTAAAGACGAATAAATACTGCTAACTATAAGGATCTTACTTAAAGAAAAGAAAAACATTTAATGCATGCATGGAGCACATTTAAAGCATCCTTCACATTTAATGGTTAGACAAAAGAAAGACTTTCACATGAACTGAGGCTGCTCAATCACAACAACTACTTTTCTTTAATACTTATATAAAGACTCAAGAAGAAAAAAGAGAAAGAAGGCAAGTTACAATTTGCAAAGTATTAAAACATTGCTGGTTTTTTTTTTTCTCTAAGCTTTAGAAAGCTTTAGAAGAACATTGTTTGTTTTCATTAATAAACTAATAAAGTGCTTAAACCATGTATACATCGTAAGACGTATCCTCTCTTGTGAGAAATCCTTATGATATTTTAGATCACATTTTAGACAAATCTTTGTCCTAACAAAGAGTGTCTGGATTCCAAATAATACCCAGTAAGTTAGCTACTAATACATGGGTTTTAGTTAGGAGTGATCAAGTGTTAACATATACTCTAATTTTAACTAGAAGTGGGTAACTATTCAAACAATACTTAACAAATTAACTAAGAATGGCTATATTATAAAAGAATACTCAATTTGTAAATTGTTGTAGTAGTTTACATAATGAAAGTCAATCAATTGATTGAGAACTGAATCTAGTCTACACTATTTGACAAATCAGTATAAAAATATGAGATTAAATTCCTCTTTTTCTTATCTTTTTAAGATTGCATGTTATGAAACTTGTATTAACTTAAGAAGAATTTTTCAAACTAAGATTTTGAGAAGGTCTTTAACAAATCATTTATCAAGTTAAAAACTATCTTGTGACAATACATCATGAGATGATAATTCCAAATATTTACACAAAGTTTTAATACATAATTAATTGATTGTGTATTTGATATGTTTTCACACTAATTTAATATTTTCTTATGTTTTTTTTTGTTATTTTCACACTTAAACTTATTTTACCCTACGAAGCTCAAGTATATATGCTTATGAAAAATGTTAATCTTTAACTTGATTTAATTGATACGTGTTTTTTAAAAGACACAAACATTTATTTTCTGGATCAATTTATGTGTAATTTATAATAATGTATTTATCTTATTTTATAAATAATTAATGGAATAGAATTATATATTTTATTATTCTGATGATTTTTAATGAAATTGATTTATTATGATAAAATTTTTAAATTTGAATAGTTTTTTTATTGTTATTTGATAACCATGAATAGAGATATATAGGGATAATATATATATATATATATAATCTTATATATTTTAATGTTTATATCTGTTTTAAAATACTTTATATATATAACCATACAAGTCGAGGAAAGTTAAATACTAAAATAATTATCTTACTATTTTTTAGGTGTTACAAAGTAATATTGTCATATTTTCGACATTTTATGTTTTAAAAGAAATTATAAAAAGCATTTAAAAAACACAATCCTACATTTTTTTTCTTTTTATTTTATTTTGTATGCACGTATACAATCATGAGAAGAAGCATAAACATTTTAAAATTGTAATATACTTTGTTGCCATTTTATTTTCACGCATTTTAATGTAAATATTTTTACTTTATCAACTTATTAAATATATTATAACTATTTTTTAAAAATAATTATTATGAAAAGTTGTGGCGGTAAACAAAAGCTTTTAAACTGTCACTGCATTATAAAATAAATTGTTTAATTGTATTTATGGTTCCTAAATTTTAAAATATTCCTTATGGTTCTTAAGTTTATATTTTTTTTACGATTTTAATTCATGGGGTTTAAATTATTCGTAATTTTAGTTTCTGAATTTTTTTATATAATTTTAATTCTTTAATTTTTTATTATTTATAATTTTATTTAATTTTCAGTTTAATTATCTGTACGTTTTTTTGGATCAACTACCCAAGTTGGTGTAGATCATTATGTTATATATAAAATACTGAACTGAAAAATGAACAAAGTTACAAATATTTGAGAATTAAAGGATTGAAATTGTGTGAAAAAAAAAATTCTCGCACTAAAATCATGGATGACCAAAAATTAAGAGACTAAAGTTGTCAAAATAAAATTAAAGACTAAAATGTTAATTTAGTAAAAAAGTTACCGATTTTGTAAAATACAGTGAATCACTTTTCAATTAAGTACCAAAATTAAAACCATAATCAATATCGTTTTAATTTTATTAAATAATAAAATTTTTGAAATAATTTACATCTTTAAACATTAGTTATTTAAATCAGATAAGTTATAAATTTGTAAATAATAATTTTACAATTTATCAGATAATAAACGACATGGCGGAGAAAGTTAAACCAGAAAGAAAAGGGAAAACAGGGGAATCATCGCTCATCCAAATTCATTTAATTCCATTTAAAGCTGAGCTTGTGAGAGAGAAATGACCGAATGTTGTCATTCACTTCTAAAGCTTCGATTTTCATCGTTTCCCATCACTGATTTGGGCTCAAACAATTTCCCCCAACGTTTCCGCAAATCTCTTTCTTTCTCACATCGCTCATCAAAGTTTATACTTTCTGCAATTTCCCGAACTATGGAAGTGGTTGAAGGGGGTGAAGGTAGCAGAGGCTCATCCTCTCCAATGAAGCTCTTGTTCGTGGAGATGGGTGTCGGCTACGACCAACATGGGTGTTGTATTCTGTTCCGTTTTCTTTTTTTTTTTCTTTTGCATTTTTGGTCGGTTTTCTTTGTTTTTTTGCTGACATGGCGATGAACCTAACAGACAGGACATAACAGTAGCAGCAATGAGAGCGTGCAAGGATGCAATTTCTTCTAATTCAATCCCTGCTTTCCGCAGAGGTATATGTATATATATAATCTTATTGGGTTTACACTGTTCAACTTGTTAGTGTTATTGTTGTGAGTTATTCTGTCATAAGACACATCAGTCCTCTTAGTTAATAGAAAACATGAGCGGGAATAGAATTTATCGTTTGTTGTAAGATAAGGGTTTTTTTGATGCCCAATGACATTGCACATTTGGTTATGTTAATTGATGGGGGTGGTGCCTTGCTTCTTGTGATAGAATAAGGTAGTTAGTTAAAGTGTAATGTAACGTAATGGTTGGATTTTGTGATGCTAGGAACTTTTGTTTTGTTAGAAATTGAAGCAAATGAAAATTAGAGCTTGAATGGTTGTCTGTGCACCTGTATTATTGACTAATGAACTTGATCCTATTGCAAATGAAGCAAGTCCATTTGCATGCTGAATTGGTTTGATTTATAGTCACGTGATTGAAAAGAACTTTGTTGGGTGGAGGGCTCACTTTGGTGATCTCTGTCCCTTGAAAGAAATTAGTATATAGTTTTGGTTGGGAGATACTCTTGGTGTACATACAGTAAATCTGAAGCAGATCAAAATAAGAGCTTGAATGATAGAAATTATGCTTACGGCCCCTAAATGTACATTTCTTTAGTCAAATTAGCTCTTTTGTCATCAATCGTTGAGACTAGTTTGACTGATTAAATGCCTATTTAGGGACACTTTTGAAATTTTCATCTTTCAGGATTAATGCGACCAATGCTCTACTTTTTAGGGACTGATGACTATTTACATTGAATAGACTGAACAGCGTCAAACAAAATGAACTTGGAATAATTTCCTTTTGTTCATAATGGTAAAACCATTTCTTATTAGTAATAAAGTAGATGTATCATGAATATCTTATATTTTATGATTGTTTGATAGAGTTGTAATCCATCCTAGTCGAGTCATCTTCATTCCTTTCATTTGAAGATGTACTACTTTCTAACTGTCAAATTTCTTTGTCTAGAAAATTTCTATTGAATATCATTTTTTCCTATTTTAAATGATGTACCATAAGCTTAAATAATCTTGCAATGCGAGGTCGGTTGAAGATCATTAGCTGACAAGCATTACCATTATGTACCATATGCTCTGCGAAACTTACTAAAGGAAGTTGGTTCTAGCCATCGTGATCGAGAAATGTACTGTACATGGCAGAGATGGTCGAGCTGTCCTAGGCAAAGATTGCCAAGCTGTCCTTGGCCAACACGATCGAGCCATCCTAGACCGAGATGTCCTAGGCCGATATGATGTCAAGATACTATGTCGAGTTCTTTTTAGGTACCTAAAAATGATTAACAAGCCTAACAATGATTAATAATCAGTAATCATCTTAAATCTATATGTACTCCTAAGATTACTGGAGAAGTCCGTGATAATCCAAGCCCACTATGAACAATGCATGCGGATCCAGGCCTGCTATGAACAATGCATACAATTGTCTATAAATACTAGGACCTCATCTGGTGAATGGTATGCTTTTAACAAGCTCTCAAACACTCCGAATGCCAAGTATTAATTTGAGCGTCGGAGAACCTGTTGTAGGTATCCACTCGTACAAAAGGTTGAGAACCCATATCTCAGTAGAAGGTCTTGAAGACCTATTCTCGATCTAGTTTTGAGTCTGCTAGATGTTGAGGCCGAGACCAAGTATACAAATCGAGCACGAGAAGAGACTTTGAGAAGTGAAACTCGGCCACACTAAAGACAACCTTTCTTCATCAATCTAATATTCCTTGCAAGAACATATTTAGAGGAACATTTTGATGCCCAGTGTGGGGCAGAGAAGGATTAGTTCAAAGAATTCAATTGTATCAACAATAAGCATAATTCAAGATCAAAGATCAACAAACTTGAAAGAGTTCTCTTCTCTTTTCGATGAAATGATTAGATCTGAAATTAAGCGTGATGTCTTTATCTTTATTGCTCTCATTGATGAATTTGTTAAATCCACAAAATCCATGATATTTTGTCTTTTCTCTCTTCCCTACCCGAGCTTGTGCTTATGCTTTTAAACTATCTCAATGAAAGGGATGAAGTTCAAAATTTGCAAATGCAACTTGGGAGTTGGACGTTAAAAGACTATGTTTGTTATCATTCTCATCTTTATCCTTTGACGATGGATCTCTATTTTTAGAGGACCGTAGCAATTAACTTCAACCACTCTAGAGTTTGGGATTGCTTGGTTATAATGGTTCAAGTCTATAGACTAATCACGTGTCTCTAAAGTTGTTTTGATCTGATTTACTTCTTTGACTATGAACTTCATGCAACCTGGTCGAACTTGCCACCTCTAAAAGCCCTCTGAATGAGGTCGTCATAATAAATATTGAACCGGGTTATGCTTGACAAATCTTCTATTTCTGAGTAGCTATTTGAAAACGATTATATCCTTTTAAGATTTTGATCATTAGTTCTGCAGGAAATATTGCTATCAACTTCTCTATCTTCAGAAATTTTGGCTCCACAATGCATAGTTTTGGATCATTGATTTCTTTCTGGCATGTTCGACCAAGAATACTTCAAAAACTCGGTTTAGGGTGAGTTCATTTGCATGAACCCCTGCCAAGCACTTTGTACCTCGGGCAAGGGTGAGTTTATTTACATGAACCCCTACCAAGAACTCGGTTCATGGTGAATTCATTTGCTTGAACCCCTACCGAGCGCTTCATAACTTGGGCAAGGGAGAGTTCATTTACATGAACCCCTATGAAGTACATCCTGAAGTCGGTTATTGGAGCATTCATCTACATGAACTCCTACTGAGTATTATTTCTTGGTCCTGTCAAGACCTACATCCTGAAGTCGATTATGGGAGTGTTCATATACATGAACTCCTACCAAGTATTCTTTCTTGGTCCTGCCGTGACCTACATCTTGAAGTCGGTTCAGGGAGCTTTTATTCAAGTAAACCCACAATGAGACCTACATATTGAAGTTGGTTGAGGGAGTGTTTACTGAAGTAAACCTCTTATGAAACCTACATCTTGAAGTCGGTTAAGGAGCGTTTACTTGAGTAAACTCCTATCGAGACCTACATCTTGAAGTCAGTTAAGGGAGGTTTACTCAAGTAAACCCCTACCATGACTTACATTTTGAATTTGGTTCAGGGAGCGTTTACTAAAGTAAAACCCTACTGAGACATACATATTGAAGTCGATTTAGGGAGAGTTTACTTAAGTAAACCCCTGTCGAGACCTACATCTTGAAGTCGATCTTGAAGTCTGTTTAGGGAGCTTTTACTAAAGTAAACCCCTACCAAGACCTACATTTTGAAGTCGATCTAGAATTCGGTTTAGGGAGTGCTTACTCAAGTAAACCCCTGCCGATACCTACATGTTGAAGTCGGTTCAGGGAGCGTTTACTCAAGTAAACCCTTGCCGAGACCTACATCTTGAAGTCGGTTCAAGGAGTGTCTTGATTTCGATTAAGGGAGAGTTTATTTAAGTAAACCCTTGTTGAGTATGATTAAAGGCTTTTCACAACTTTCGATGGGCTCTTAAGTTGTTCAAGCCTTGGGGTGCTTGTGTACCATAAGCTAAAATAATCAGTTGAAGATCATTAGCTGACAAACATCACCATTGTGTATCATATGCTCTGCGAAACCTACTAGAGGTAGTCGGTTCTAGCCACTGTGACCAAGAAATGTACTGTACATGGCAGAGAAGGTCGAGCTGTCCTAGGCCAATCGAGCCATCTTAGGCCAAGATGATCAAGATGTCTTAGGTCAATATGATACCAGGATACTACGCCGAGTACTTATTGGATACCTTGAAATGATTAACAAGTCTAACCATGATTAATAATAAGTAATCATCTTAAATCTATATGTACTCCAAAATTAACCTAGAAGGTCGTGATAATCCAAGCCCCACTATGAACCGTGCATACAATTATCTATGAATACTAGGACCCCATATGGTGAATGGTGTACACTTTTAACAAGCTCTCAAACTTTCCAAATACCGAGTACTAACTTGAGTGTCGGAGAATCTTTTGCAGGTAACCTCTCCCGCAGAATGTCGAGAACCAAGATCTCAGTAGAAAGTCGAGACTTGAAGACCTATTCCTGATCAAGTGTTGAGTTCGTTGAATGCTGAGACTGTGACCAGGTACATAAACCGAGTACGAGAAGACACTTAGAGAAGTCAAAGTCAGTCCCACATTAAAAACAATCTTTCTTCATCAACCTAATATTCCTTGCAAGAACATTTTTGCCGGAACAAATGGCCTTCAAAAGCATTTATGATATCCATACTTTATTACATACACTCTACACTACGTGGCTAGCTTTCTCCATTGTTTTTTTTTTTTTTTCTCAGCATGTTGCTTGCCAATGCCTTTACAAGTACTTATTTTCCTAGTGGATATTAGTTAAACATGTAATTTATTGCCTTGTATATGGGGTAAAGTATGAAGACGTAGTAGAATTACTTCCATGATTTTTCTTTACATGGTCAGGTAAGTGAAAGGAATCAGTGCATGACATGTTTAATTTGACCTGTGCTAGTTTGGGAATGTGTAACAGATTGATATTTAGAAAGATAACTTGTTTTATGACATCTGAGTACACTCAAAAACCTCAGGGGGTGTATGCTTTTGTAAACGTTCTTTACTCTGTTTCTATTCCTACTGCGTTGGCCGAAACTGGATCGGTGTAGTCCAATAAAGATTGGCAAGGCAGTGTCTTTTATCACAATTTCTAATACTCAGTTCTATCAGTTTGTAAGGTACTTATTAATTGCCATGTGTTCTAGGTGGAGAGTGTAGATTTTATCATAAAAAGACTTGTTAGAAGTAAATATTAGGGGTTTCTTTCTATAACTAGTTCATTACGTTCTAATTGTAATGCTTAGAATTCATTCTTCTCGCGAGAAATTGGTAGTGAGTTTGACTTGATTTCCATCCCTCTAATTCTAGATAAACTCTAGTTTCGGAAAATACCGTACAGTAAGATATTTCATATGACCAAAATTCTCCACTTATTTCTAACTCACGATTTTTCTGTATGGTTGTTCGTTGCTGATTAATTTTTAAAAAAGGTATGCTTGGATAATTTACATGTTCAAATTTGTTTCTTGGATTCTAATAGAGACGAGTTTGATTTAGGTTCCATTCCTGGTGTCAGTTTTGGTCAGATGAAGTTGCAGATCAAGCTAGGGGTTCCTCACTCCCTCCAGAAATCTTTGGATATGGAGAAAGTCAAATCAGTATTTCCCTAGTAAGTAGTACCCAGAGTCGTGAAAAATTAGAGCCTTATTCTTTTCTTTTTTTTTCATATTGTTCTCTTTAAGTGATGACATGGCTATCAATATGAAATCCTATATCATCAATGATTTTTTCTTGTAAAATTAACTGTTGTGATTTCAATCTTTTATTTTCCCATAATGTCTGGTTTTTGGATGTTGTTTCTCTCCTTTTGCTGTACTCTGGTTATTGGATATTAAACTTAACATTTTGTAACAGAAACCTAAGTCATTCTTATCTCCTTGTTTAAATTCTGTATTGAAGTTTATATATTTTTTCTTGAAGTCCTGAACAAAAACATTTTTGGTGTTCTAAGATGCTAACAAACAAGTATTGACCTGTGTTTTTGCTCATTTCTTTCGGTAATTGATAATCTACCATGCTTATTACTCAGTTCATGTTGTTTTTTTGCTTAATATATAATGTCTGTTGTATTATATCAATTCTTTATAATAATCTTTTTGGATTTGCAGTGGAGAAATTTTAAATGTCGAAGTTGTGGATGGTGGTTTGATATGCTCAAGTGGGGTTCTTGTAGAGGAAATGGGTGACAAGAATGATGATTGTTATATTGTGAATGCTGCTGTTTATGTGGGTTATTAACATTCAGGTCTTGCATAGTTTTGTTCAGTTAACCATGTTAATGAACTCTTGATTTTTAATTAATGGCATGTGCCAACTGCCATATAATAACGTGAAAATTTGTACATTTCTTCTATATTTGTGATGACTTTGAAAGGTACCATGTGAGCACTGTTCTATACTATTTGTGTTGATCTTAAATCTATGTGAAGATTAATTATTATATTTGAGGTATTTTATGTTGTGAAGTTTAGAGTTTCATTTTTAAAAGCGTCTCAGAAAAAAAAAGTGTATTTAAATTGATTTTAATTTTACTATTAAGTGATTTAAAATTATTAGACATATAAATTGTCACTAGAGGTCTAAGGAAACTAATGAGTTATCTTTGAAACTACTTTTTTATTGGTTTATCTTTGAAAGTATCTTTTCATTCTCTCTCAATTGAGTGTTAAGAGAGTGAGTATTTGTGATGAAAAACCATATGGGAGACTAGAGCTAGGGTCTTTGATGATAACTAGGAAAATGGAAGAGAAAAGAAAGACCTTGTAAGACTCTCCTTTCATGGAGCGTGAATTATTAACATTTCTTTTTTTAGTCTCGTAAGAATGGAGCGTGAATTATTAACATTTCTTTTTTTAGTCTTGTAAGAATGTACACATAAGTAGAATATTTTGTATCATAATAGTCATTTTGTATTATAAAAAATAAAAGCATAAAAGGGCTTTTTAAGGACCTTTAATATTTTGTATCATAATAGTCATTTTGTGTTATAAAAAATAAAAGTATAAAAGAGTTTTTTAAAGACCTTTAATTGAGCCTCAATTAGGATAATTTGGATAGTTAAAATCTTAGTTTTTTAAAATCAACTTGTCACCCTAATTCACCCCAGTTAAAGGTTTAATTTCGAGAGTCAAAATTCTATAGTCAATACATAAATAAGGAGTGTGACACTTATAAACTCTAAAAAAACTTTATATTGCAAATTTTATCTTACCTTCTTTAGATTGTTGTGACAAGTTGCTAATACATTTATTAAGAACCTTTGTCATTGTAATGTTCACTTTGAAATTGAACTTAAATTTAATTATGTATATTTATTTATTTTTTTGTTCATTTAAATTCTTTAAATGAGTAATTTTCTAAAAGTTTTCTCCAAAAACACCTTTTTTGAAGAAGAATTCCGGTTTGGAGTTTCCTTTGAGAAACTTGAGAAAAATTTAATTTTTATTTTAAGTCTTCTATTATTTTGGAAATGTTTTCATCGATTAAATTTTGTAATTATTTTTTTTATTTTCACATACGGTGACATTGTTCTTATCTTTATTGATATAATATTGTTATGATTAATCATTACATTGAGGTATTATTTAAGTTTAGAGCTTTATCACTTTTGTTTTTAGAAAGTGTTTTAGATAATAAAAAAGAAACATATATTTAAATTATTCTTGACTTTAATTCTTAACTGAAATGTCAAAAGAAGACCTAGTTGAGAGTTTATAACATTTTATTTTCTTGTAATCTACTTTTCAATAAATATTGTATCCCTCAAATTTAATTTTTCTTATTAACGAAAAATTGTAAGAACTAATAGTGAAGTTTACAACCTTTTATGAGCTTGGTATACGTTGAAATAAGATAAATTGCAATGATTTCTATTTTATATTTGTTATTTTAAAAACCAGTTAAAATTAGGCATGAGATTTGAAAAACGGTATATTTTGAGATTTTCAAATAGGTTAAATTGGATGGAACGTAATATACAAGTTAAAGAAATTGAGTTTGTATAGTTTTTTTTTCAGATTAAATAAATTTGTAGGCCGCTAAGGATCTTATAAAGTCTTTGTACTCTAAAATTTGTAATTGTATTTTTGAACTTTTAATTGGGTTTTGGAACTTATTTTTGTTACGTTTCATTGAACTACTTCTTTTCAAAAAGTTTAAATAATTGACAAATTAGCTTAGTAGCCTCTAAATTATTTAAAATATTTAAATTGGGTAGTTAATGAATTGATATGATGATGTGAATGGAACTATAGTTTGATTTTAAATTTGAACACTGGATTGAAAAAGAGGTGATTAGAAATTCTACAAATGGTTAAGAAGAAACTATTGAATATTACAAGTCAAGTATTTTTAATTGATATTAAGATTAGTTAATTCTGCGATTGAAAACAGTAAAAATTGCAATTAAAAAAGAGGACTTCTTTTTCTACTTCCATATGTTCATGAGTCACTTTCATACAATTTCATACAATTGTAAATTTCTTATATTATCCATATTATTTTACTATACAGTCAATTATATCTTTTTCAATTTTATATTTTTATACATTCTTTCATCTCAACTAGCGCTGTCACTGTGAGGAACATTTCCTACCGTTTCGTTGTCAATTTTGTTGTCGTCTTCTGCCTCTATTGTTGTAGTTATCGTTGTCTGTCACTCTCAGGAATGGATGCGCCACCAACTTTGTGCAGTCACTATAAGGAGCATTTCAAAAAATTTTGAAAATTCAGCCTCGTCTCAAATTCTTTCTCAACTTCGTATCATAACTACTCATAGTTTGTCTGCATTAATCTTCTTGACAAGTCAAGTTGTATGAATTCCTTACACTTTCTTCATTTTCTTCATAATAAATTTTATTTTTTCATTCACATTAAAATTAAGGCGAGTATTTGTTATTCAATACTAGTGAAACAACTAGCTTATACTATTATTTTATTTTAATTTTACTGCTTTTGATTAGGATATATTACATACATTCAAACTTTTAAAGTAAAAATATGATTATACATTGAATAGTAGATTAAAATAAGCTTTTCACTCAATTTAATTCTTTTAATTCCCACTCATTGAATAAGTTTTTCAATCTTCTCTGGATTAAGTAATTCTCTCCATTCTCTTTCATTAATAACAATATAATACCTCTAATGACTCTCTTCTTTACACTAACAACACTTAGTTTGAAAAATTTAAAGGATGGAGAATATATGGAAGTGTAGGTTGGATGAGGATAAATCAAATACTGTACACTTTAACGAGGATAGTTTGAGAATTTAAAAAATATGTGAAAGTAGAGGAAGAAGTCGTCTTCCAAATAAGGGCTAGTATTTAAAAATAAATAGCTAGGTAATGGACCTTCTAACAAAAAGAAAAGTAATGGGAATCTAATTAAAAAGGATTCATACGGTTACGGCGTTAATTATAAAAAAATTAAAATATACGGTTCTATTTAAAAACTTGTGAATAGTTCAAGGATTTACAGAATAACCTAACTCTTATTTTTTTTTGATAGAAAAATAGCGTTATAAAAGTATCATTTTTTAATCATATAAGTTTATAGTTTATGTTCATGTGCAACGTGAATTAAATATAGAAAAAGATGAACACATAATTGAGAATTTATTTTTGAATTTTTTTTTTAAATAAAGAGATTTATAGTTTTCTATATCTTCTTTCTATATATACGTGTTTCATTCTCATATATGCATGGCGTAGCTTAATGACGACGTGGCACATGCAGAACGAAATACTTCTAGATGGAAGATAGAAAGATACGGTGCTTTTATTCTTAAAATAATTTAAATATATAAAATGTCCGTATTATTTTTTAAATTTAAATATATATATATATATATATATATATATATATATATATATTAAAACTCATAAATAATAATTTAATAAGCGAATTTTATTATTGAAATGATGTTTGGTTAAATACATATTAACATTATATTAAAACTGCCATTCACGTAACTTCTCATCTTTTGTTATTAATAATATAATTTAAGTAATATTTAAATTTGAGAACTGTCTAAAAATATATTTAAATTTTAAATAATAAAAATAATACAATTTTTATTTTAAGAAATTTATTTAATATTTTAGGAATTTTACGGTATGAGAAAATGTTATCCATTTATTTTCTTATCATCCAATCAATTTATATAAATATAATTAACTTGACTAATTATAAGAACATAAATCAAGAAATTAGTCGGATTGAATTACTATTTATTATTAAATAGATAACAAACTATTTAACACACTTCATAATTTATTAGTTTGTTTAAACATTCAAATGTTTAATCAAGCATAAGCATGCTTTGTAAGAGACAGATCTTGAACTTTATCACGGTTGAATATGAAACAAAGTGTTCAAATATTAGGCATTATTTTATAAAAAAAAAACATTTTTAAAAATAAAAAAGGTGTAGTTTAAATAAACGAGTTAAACCTCCATACATAAAAATATTTAAGTAAACTAGCAATGAATAAATTAAAAAAAAAATTAATATGAGTTTCATCACATGATAAATCAAATAATAATTAATTTTAAATCTAATTCCAAAAATTTAACCAACTCATGCATGCATCTTACGTGTTGAACAACATTTGACCATATTCTTAGGTTATCATACACGTATCATCATCTCAATGTTGATTTGACACATCCACAAAAGACACACGAGGAACCATGCATAAGAGCTGTCTCCATTTCCCTTAGACACATTTGCTTATAAACAACAATTTCGAGAGAGAAGGTTTCAATCTGATTAGTATAAATAGTTAAACTTTTTCGAACACCGAAACCACTCTTCACTAATTGAAAGAGGAATATAGCAAGAGTGATCTAATGGATGGTGGTGGACAAAAAGAAATGAAGCTTTTGTTCGTTGAGATGGGTGTTGGCTATGATCTTCATGGGTATTCATTCTATATCTTGCTTGTGTTTTTTAGGGCCTCAAAGTGAGGAAAGAGAAGACTACAAGAAATTAATGCTTTTTCAATGAAAATTTAATTTCTTTGTTTTTATACAATAAAATGTTGTTATACAAGTTTTAGCTCTAATTAGAGGCCCATTTCACTTATCTCTGTGAAAGACTTGAATTCCTCACACATATTTTATATTTACTATCATTTTTTTTTTCTTTTTGGTTTCTTCAAAACCTTGTATATATATTGAAATGATGTTACTGGTCTTAAACTATATTTGACAGTCAGGACATAACAGCTGCTGCAATGAGAGCATGCAGAGACGCAATTGCTACCAATTCACTTCCAGTATTCCGAAAAGGTATTTCTGAATTAAGTTTGTTTATCCATTCTATGATACGTTAACTCATGTTAATATAATTTTTAATTGATTATCAATTAAATGAAAAATTTATTTTCCGTTAATTTTTGTCAATCCTAAATTTCCTTGATCGAGTTTAGTTAAATAGTATTTGTAAATAATTGTTGAAATATAGTTATATCGCTTTGTTCTGGATTTTAAATATTTAAAATAAATATCAATAAAATGTCCTTTTTATAAATTTGATTATTTTTAAATTTTCTTAATATAATTTTTAATCTTTTATAGAATGGATTCTAATGCACAATATATACTTACTTTAAAAGTACATATAGTTGTATGACTGATCATATCCTCTAGTACCAGTACCATCGTCTTTAAGATATATTTATATCCGGAAGTAGAATAGAATTTTACAAGACTTTAAAAAAATTTAAATCTTTCATGACTTTCAAATGTCTTTATCTCCATTAATCTCATTTAATCTTTTACTGCTATTCAAATAAATTTTTGAGGAAATAAAACAAGTGCTTTTCTTTCATAAAAAATGAAATTATTTTCTGCAAATTAAAAGTATAGAGAAATAAGAGAGCCAGAGAAAAAAAAAATAAAGGTGCATATTTTTATTTATTTTTTTAAAAAGGATTACACTGTGGTTATTTCTCATTTGTTCCCCTATTCAATTGAATCGATATTTCGAAGTTGAAACACACCAAAAAAATTACTACTTTGGTGCAGGTAGCATCCTTGGTGTGACATCAGATGACATGAAACTACATGTCAAACTGGGGGTTCCTCATCCTCTGCAACAAAAATTGGATAAGGATAAAATCAAGACTGTGTTTCCATAGTGAGTTTAAACATTTGACCTCTTTTAAATCAGAAATTTGTTTCTTTAGGCTTTACCCTTTTGGATTCACTATGCATGTCATTTGAAAATATTTCAGTGGCCAAATTATGAACTTAGAAGTAGTGGATGGTGGACTTGTGTGCTCAACTGAAGAAGTAGCTGAGAAGAACAATGACTGCTACATTGTTAATGCTGCTGTCTATGTTGGCTACTAGCCTTGTGCTATCTTAGCAACCTTGGGTTAGTTTCACTTCCTTTTGCCTATTGCACTTGTTGCTTTCATCTCCAATGATGCACAACAACAATCTATATAAACATTATCTTCTTTATGTGTTTATCACCATCACATTTAGGTTTTACATAATTCTTTTATGTCTATCATTATGACATCTGAAAAGATAGATAAAAAGATACAATTTTATAAAGTATTTTATGAATTTGTATTCCATAGAATTTTTCTAGCCTCTCTTTTACTCAATCTTGACATGAGTTACTTGATTTGCAGGAAACTTTGTGTGTTAGAGTGTTGGTGCTTCACTAAAACTGCAATGAAAAGTTTAAATCTACAAGGAGTTTACATCAAGTTTTATTTATTTAATCGATTGTGGTTGTGTTATCCTTTGGTTATTTCCGAATGCATGAACGTACTTTTATTAGTTAGGGTTATGTTCCCTGTATGGTTGTAATAATTATAGTACAATAATGTAATATCACTTTTTATTGTAATAATTATACTAATAATTATAGTACAATAAAGTAATCGTTACCTAATTAATAATTTTCATCTTTTCTTTATACGACAAGAGTCATTTAAGTAATGATTAATTTCATTTTCTTTACTAAGTAATAATTTCAATGTTGATTTTATTATTTTTTATGTTTTTAATTATTTATATCAATATAAATTAATTATATATATATAAATTAAAATTATTTATTTTATGAACTAAAAATGTTATTTTTAAATAAATGTTTAGGTATTAATTCTTTTTAAGATGTACTCATTATATTTCAAATGATAAATTTTAAACATTATTTTTAATTTTGAATGTTTCTATTATTTTGAACTTAGGTAATGATATAATCGTTATAATTTTCATATGAATAATGAATATTGCATATATTGTAGCATTTTTACTTTATCAATGTTACCGTTAATACAATTTGTTTTAACCATAAACAAACAAATTGATCAATGTTCCAATTAAACAATATAGTAAACCAAAATAATGAAATTATTTGTTTTAACAATAAACAAATTGATCAATGTTCCAAATAAACAATATAGTAAAGATAAATAATGAAATGCAAATAAATTAGAGAATAACAACATATAAATTAAAAACAATATAGTAAACAAAAATAATAAAATGCAAATAAATTAAAGAATAACAACATATAAATTAAAGAAGCAATCATTTCTTCTTAAATCATGTTGACATTTTAAATCTAAAAAATGTAATAATAATGGATGAAAAATTTTAAAAAAAATTTTAAAGTACTATTTTCAAAAGAGTAAAAATTCATATAAAATAGAATAAAAAATTAAATCCAAAAAGTACAATTAATGGATGAAAAATTTTAAAGTACTATTTTAAAAGAATGAAAACTCATATAAAAAGAATAAAAACAAATCATAATTGTTCCAACTAAAAATCAAAGACTGTAGATATTACAAAACACTTTGTTTAATAAATTAAAAGTTCAATATGTTATCTAAATTAGACGAACTTCAACGAATATATTTAGTGTTCAGATGTTGCCGTCACCAAATAATCTTTTGTTAATATGAATAAATTATATATTTTTTAATATAAATAAATTATATAATTCATGTATGATTAAAGTTTGTAACTTGATATTTTCCGTCTTCTATAATGCTTTGAACTATTCTTAGAGACGGTCAAAGACGTGAGATTAGGGTTTGAGAGATTAAAAGAAAAATAATGAAAGAGTAAATAAAACAAGGATTGTAGACATTAAAAAACACATTAAATTAAAATAAATCTAATAAATCTGAAAAAGAATATATCAACTTAATATATAATGACTTATATTGAAATGTAGTTCATATTTTAAAAGAAAAAGTTGTAGTAACAAATTTGTAAAAGTTCAAAAAATTCAAAAGTTTTGAATGATACTGATCAGTGATTTAAAACAATATAAAAAATTATTACCACTAACGGAGTTGTAAAAGGCACATGTTTTGGTGTCAAAGATGATAAGAATCCTAATAATGAATTACCAAGCTGTTTTACGTTTGAAAATGAAATTAAGTAAAAGGAAATATTGATGTTGATTACCAAGATGTGGAATATCAATATCATCTACACGGTACAACTTTATCTAGCAATCAACCAGAGTCTTCTGCTCAAGTCCAAAATTTAGAAACTTCAACATGTATTCCCCTTTAGACTTCATCATTATGCATGTTCTTTAATAAGTATTTAGGAAGTCATAAGAATATAAAAGAATCACGATTGTTCCAACAATCAAAACAAAAATTGCACACATTGCAAAACATATTAAATTAAAATATAGCCAACAAATATGCAAAATTGTATCATCTTCATAGAACGACCTTTATCCAAATGTCCACATTTTAAAAGAAAAAAAATACAGGAACAACTTTGTAAAAGTTTTGAATGGTACTTACTAGTTATTTAAAACAGTATCAAATAGTATTACCATTGACAGAGTTGTAAAAGGCACATGTTTGGGTGGCGAAGATGGCAAGAATCCTAATAATGAATTATCAAGTTGTTTTTACCTTTGAAAATGAAATTAAGTAAAAATATATCAATGTTGATTACCAAGTTGTCAATATACCTACACAATAGCATTGGTGGTACAACTGCATACAACAATCAGCCATAATTTTCCGCTCAAGTCCACGGTTTAGAAACTATAGCATATATTTCCCTTTGAACTTCATCAATATAAATGATAAGTATTTAGGAACACTATAAAAATCGCAAAATTTCATTCAGATGAAAATTCATAATACAAATTCATATTTATATATAAAATCAATATTACTTATGAATTTTTACATGCAAATTCATATCTTTATGTATTATCATTAATATTATTATTAATAATATTCTTAATATAATAATATTATTATTATAATAAATATTATTAATAATATCACTATTATTATTATTATTAGTATTAATATTACTAACATTATTATCATTATTATTACTATTGACATTATTTTTATTATTAATATTATTGATGTTATTATATTATTGTTAATGTTAATATTATTGTTATTGTTATTATTATTATTAATAATAAAAATATTATTATTATAATTAATTTTAATAATATTATTATTATTGATATTACAATTATTATTAATGTTGATATTACTATTATTATTATTATTAATTCCAGAAATCATAATAGCAATAATAATAATAACAATAGTTATAATAAAAATATTAATTATTACAACAAACTTGATTTGGTTAAAGTTAATATTATTATTATTAATGTTAATATTATTATTATTATTATTAATAATTACAGAAATCATAATAACAATAGTTATAACAAGAATATTGACTTTGACAACGAACTTGATCTGGTCGAGTGATAAGTTGAGTTCTATATTGTCAATAATATAAATAAAACTAATAATAATAAGAAATAGTAAGAAAATTGAGAAAATACTTCAAATGTAAAATGGTTATTATATGTAATTTCAATTTTTTTTATAGTAAAAGTTAGCTTGCAAGAAAAAATATATAACAAAATAGTATGCTACAATTTAAACAATAGTTATATCTTATATGTCATTTATTTTAAAGATTTAGAAATATTTCTTTGTACACAACATTTTAGTTGTGTTTGTTACATTTTGTCTTCATCCAAAATAAGTATTTTTAATCATTTCTTTGTTTTCACTCTAGAAACAACAACATAGAGTTGGCTATGTGTGAAAATTAGACGCAGAAGTTATAATCCAACTTTTGAAAGTGATTGACCTTGGCTCTTATTGATTGTCATTGTAAAATATAGAGATATTGAAATTTGTCTTCTTTGAAACTTGAAAGACAATCCTGAATCACAAGGTACCAAATTCATTCTTGGGATAAATACCTTTTCACCAATTTTTTTTGTAATGAATGTAACATAAATAACATTTTTAGTCATATCATTAACTTGCAACATTGTCTTATTACAAAGATCATTTGCTTGATCAATAGTTCTCAAAAGTATAATAGGTACACATAGTTTTAACTTAATTCAGTGATTTAGTATTCCTGAACATTTGATCAATAGTTCTCAAAAGTATAATAGGTACACATAGTTTTAACTTAATTCAGTGATTTAGTATTCCTGAACATTTGATCTCAGTTAAGAAATCAAATGTGAATCATTCACTTTGAATTTCTTGGTGTTCATCCAATTGACAAGGTGTATTAGAACTCAAACATGTTTTCTCTTCACCATCTATTAAAGATTAAATTAAACCATTAACTTGTTTCTACAACTTCAATTGTGGGACAAAGTATTGCTCCATCATCAAAAAATGTCACAGACATCATATTTTTAACAAAATTTGAGAATGCACAAACTGAACCAATGGCAACAAAGGTCACCTAGTGTTTTCAATTAAGAGATCTTATAGTATATGAACAATGCCCTTACCATTTTCATTTAAACCTATTTTTGAATCTCTATTTTTCAGATTCCGATGAGAAAATTCACTACAAGAAATTTTGTCATTATCTATGGCCGAATTCGTATATAACATTGAAAATCCGTATGCAATTTGAATTTACATACGGACAAAAATCAGTATGTAAAATCATCGTAGGTAAGACTTACATACATATTTCAAACTCCATACGGATAAATCAGTATGTAATATCCATATATACATACAGATAAATTCGTATGTAATATTCGTATATAACTATATTCGAATTTGGTCCATATGTAGTTACATATGGATCTGGTTGGTATGTAATTAATTTGTTTTTCAATTTCCAGAATCAATTTTATTTGTTCGATTTGTTTGTTCATACCTCATAGCACCTAAAGAGATGATTCCATAACATCTAAGCAATAATCCTTATCATTAATGAATTAAATAGAAAGATGAAAAGTATTATATTTCATAAATACATAACAAAACAATTAAATCTGAGTATTGCACCTTATAATAAAAGTAATTACAACACAATCACAAAATGACAATATCTTAACATATGTCTCAGTTAAATATCAATACTATTTATATAAACTAAAAGTACTATAATGATTATGCAAATTATGTTTATCTCTTTGTGGTTCTTCATCACGTTGCTGCTACTCATGGGCTTGTTCTTCATTTTGTTGCTGTAGATTTTATGGGTGACAATTAGCTTGGTGAAAAATATTTTGGGTAGGTACTAGAGGACTGCACCAATGAATTCCTGGATAGACTGGAATTGGGAGCTCATCTGACGAATTTGGTCTTCACTAGTGGATAATCGCTCTCTCAATTGATAGTTTTAACTAGCAAGTGGGAGCTCATCTGACGTGTTTTTAAAGCCCAACAGTGCATGTTTTGGCACAAGACTTCAAATTGAATTACGTTTCCACTGATTTTGAAAAGATTTAGAGAAAGTTTCTTGGGGAAGATAAGTGTTTTCCTTGGTGCCTTTGATTGTGTTTGGCTGGTGCATTTGTGAATTTTCAAATTGTATTGTGTTCGTGGATAGTTTCTTGATTGGGTATTGCTTAATAAGTGTGATTAGGCATTGAAATTGGGAGAAACTTGTAATTCAATTGTTGTGTTTGTATTCAAATCTGCAGTGGTGTACTGCATATGCATTGTGTGCATCTTATGTGGCGGGGTATTGCATAAGGGGGTAGAAGACAATCTTGTAAGGTTCAATATTGGGTCTTGTGTGATTTGATTGTAAACTTTAATTGAATTAGTGGAAATCCTTGCTAGTGGTTGCAAGGGATTGGACGTAGCCCAAGTGGTTGGGTGAACCAGTATAAAAATATTTGTGTGATCTTCTTCTCCATTACTCTTTTTAATTTTCGTACTACATTTGTGTCAATTTCAATTTTGCTACCAATAACAACCTGTTAAAATTGAAGAACAACCTGTTGAATTCTGGACAGATTAAAAATACTAATTCTGGTTGTGTTTTGTAGATTAAAAATTTTTATTTCAATACTACTAATTTGAGCATGCTAAAACAAATTCAATTAAACAATGAGCAAGCAATTGATTTAGAGCATACAATACCACTAAGAACAGGGAAATTCAGTGCACAGTATACGTAAGCAATGAGCACCACTATGCTGAATCAATAATACCAGTTTAAAGTCCAAGTTGAAATTCAGCAGAAGAATTATCACTCAAATTCAATAAATCCAACTTGCCAAGTCACACCAATTAAGAAACAAGACTAATTGTGTTGTAAGATACTGAAATTTATCAAAAAAGAATAGCTTTTGATCAATTAAAACACAACCAAAATTAGTATTGTAAATTTGTCCAAAATTTAACAGGTTGTTCTAGGTAGCAGAATTGAAATTGACACAAATGCAGTACGAAAATTAAAAAGAGTAAGGGAGAAGAAAATCACACAGATATTCTTATACTGATTCACCGAACCACTTGGGCTATGTCCAGTCCCTTGCAACCACTAGCAAGGATTTCCACTAGTTCAATTAAAGTTTACAATCAAATCACACAAGACCCAATCTTGAACCCTACAAGATTGTCTTCTACCCCCTTGTGCACTTCGTCACCACACAAGATGCACACACACAATGCAAATGCAGTACATCACTGCAGATTTGAATGTAAACACAGCAATACAACAATTGAATTACAAGTTTCTCCCAATTGTAATGCCTAATCACACTTATTAAGCAATACACAATCAAGAAACTACCCAAGAACACAATATAATTCGAAAATTCACAAATGCAGCAGCCAAACACAATCAAAGACATCAAGGAAGAACACTTATCTTCCCAAGAATGCAGCTGCCACGCAAATCCATTAAATCCAAGTAAAGCTCTTCTTCAAGTGTGAGAAATTTTGATAAGTTTTGAAAACAATTGCAATTCTTTCTCATAGTAGGTTTTCTCTCCAAGAAACTCTCTCCAAATCTTTTCAAAATCAGTGAAAACCTAATTCAATTTGAAGTCCTGTGCCAAAACATGCACTGTCGGGCTTTAAAAACGCGTCAGCCCAAAACTGTAAAAAATTTATCAAGTTGAATTTGAAATTTAACATGTTAAATTTGGGTCTGCATCACTTATTTTTCTAAAACGTTTTAAAATGATATTTTTACTTAAACTTGAGTAAGAGCAATGCAAGCTATTGATAGATTGACACAAACTAATGCATGAGAGAACTAAACCAAGTAAGAACTACCCCAAACTTAGAATCTTGTGTCTTCAAGGAATTTCTTCATCAAATTAACACTTTTTGGAGGATCTTCACTAGCTCCAACAATCTCTCCCAATTTGATGAAGATAATTCTTGTGGTTTGGTGGTTGATGCATTAGTCATGCTCATGCTTTCTTCTTCCCTATACTATAAGCCCTGCAAAACTTTTAAACACAATTTTCACAACATACCATAACTGTTGTAAAATTCAGTAGGTTAAAAATAGAAAATAACATGTTAAAAACATAACCAGTAGTTCAGCAGTTCAGTGCAGTAGTTTTAGTTCAATGCAACAGTTTAGGGAAAACACGTAAAAGTATCAATTAAGGTTACAAACCACACATATTTCTTCCTCAATTGAGTTCATCAAGTTGGGAAGAGAATAAAAAACAACAAGAAAAGAAAAACAAGCACACCAAGAGTTCATTATGAAAATGAAGCAAGTAATATGATGCATGATGCAGCAGATTAGAGGTTGAAGTTGTTCAGGGTGTCATGAATATCATCAATCTGCTGGTGCAGCTGTGTGAAATGTATATAACACATTATTCATGATAAGCTCTTTGTTCCTGTCATGTTACCCATCCTAGAAATCATCAACCTCCCAAAACTGGACATTGGCTCCTGTTGTGGTACTAGAGGCACTAATGGAATCATAGGTCCTGCTGTATGTTTAGGATTTTCTGCATCTTCTTGGCCAACCACTCCACTGGATCCGGCTCCTTCAGCATCTCCACCCTTGTATGTCCAAGTTCCATTCACTTTTTGGAGACCAATTCAGTTTAGCATGGATTGGTTGATCTCACTTGTAGCTTTCAAATTTTCAGCATATTCATCTACCAAGTCCACTTCAAAAAATTCTAACATTATTGAGATTAGAATAACATATGACAACTTGGAATCATTTAATTTTTGTGCTTTGAACATGTGATCCTTCATTGTGAACACCCAAGCAACCTTCACCTTATTTACCAAGCAATAGAGCAACATCAAGTCTTCTTCCGTGAGGGTAGCATGGTTGCTGCTCCTAGGTGTAAGAATCCACACAATTAGCAATTTTAAGATCCTTGGAGTTATTGCTAACTTCCCAACTCCAAAGGATTTCACCTCTTAATTCAGATTCCTCATGCATGTCTTGAAGAATTGAGTCTTGTTGAAGTTTTCTAAAGTTTTCCTTTCAATCTGTTGGCCCTCATGCCTTAATCCAATGATGGAAAACCACTCCTTTGGTGTGATCAACATGTCCACACCTTTCACATGAGTGCACATGTTTTGGCCATCAAATTGAAGATTTGTATAAAACATCTTCACAAGATCAGGATAGATGCACCCATTCATTCCAAGAAATTTTCTCAGTTTTCGATGATTGAGGATGCCAATGATCTCATTCAGCTGTTGCTCCTTCAGCCACTTTGAAGTTACAAACTTTGGTGTTATTAGGCTCTTTCGGTTGTAGCTGTGAATATAGGTTTGCATCTGCTCAGCATCTCCATTGAACCAGCTTTCTAGGTGATCCTGATCTTCCTCTTCTTGGCTTGAGGATGAGGTCCTGGTTCGTTTTGTGGGTGTGAAGGATGACATGGCTGCTGTCTTTGGGAGAAAATTATACAGAATGACAAGCAAGTTTATGGTTTATGCAATATGCAAGTGTTATATGATGCCACGATTTTGTTTCAGTTTTAAAAGCAAAATTGTATGATACTCTGTGGCATGTGAGGATGACACAACCCATGTGCATGTTAAACAAAATAACCAATTTTTCAAACCTGCCCAGTCAAGCTTCCAATTCCTGCAGAATCTAAATCCTGTAGAATGCTTTTTGACCCTTTCAACCAATTCTGTCCAGCTGTGCTTTGAATTGTCTCAATTGGTCATTCCCAATGGGTGTCACGGGTTCTAAGGCATTGTGTATATCCTATTGGATCTATGGGTCTCACTGCAGATCTATGGGTCTCAAGCCTATTTTTGCAATTTATTCACTAAAAACAGCAAGCTGTCAACTTTGCATTACTGGATTCAATAGGTTAAATTCGCTGGCAACATGTTAAAATTGTTGAAATTCAATTAATTAATAAACTGACAGAAAAAAAAAACATGTTAATTTTGACGATAACATGTTAAAAGCTACTAGAATACATGCTGCAGCAGATTTTCAGGAGGTTATTAAATAAACAGCAGATTAAAATTTTCAATTTCAATATTACTAGTTTGAGCATGCTAAAACAGTTTCAATGCATAAAATTATTCAATAACACTCAAAAGCATATAATTAGAGAAGCAATATCAATTTAACACATTTGAAACATCTAAGATACCCAATTCAGTTCTTAGAAGATTAAACCTATCTCTTGCCAATGGTTTTGTGAAGAAATCAACAAGTTGCTTATCTGTTTCAATGAACTGCACTTCACAATCTCCATTGCTTACATGGTCATGAATGAAATGATGCCGAATCTCAATGTGTTTTGTCCTAGAGTGCTGCACAGGATTTTTAGTTAGGTTAATAGCACTTGTATTATCACACTTAAGAGGTATTTTAGAAAGACTTAGGCCAAAGTCACTTAGCTGTTGTTTGAGCCACAGTATTTGTGCACAACAACTCCCAGCTGCTATATACTCCACTTCGGCTATTGAAAGGGCAACACAAGCTTGCTTTTTGCTATGCCATGAAATCAAGCTAGCACCTAGTAGATGATACGTCCCACTGGTACTCTTGCGATCTAGCTTACATTCGACAAAGTCTAGTCTGAATAGTCTGTCAAGCTCAATGAGGCTCTTTTAGGATACCACAATCCCACATTGATTGTCCCTTTCAAGTACATCAAGATCCTCTTCCTAACTTTAAAGTGTGATTCCTTTGGGTTAGATTGAAACCTGACAGACATACAAATACCAAACATGATATCAAGATGACTAGCTGTTAGATATAACAATGAAACAATTAACCCTCTATATTTTTTCTGATCTACAGAAGAAACTCTCTTCTCATCCAAGTCAAGGTAGCAACTAGTATATATTGGTATTGAAGCTTCCTTGCATTTGTCCATCTCAAATTTCTTCAGAAGCTCTTTGCAATACTTAGATTGACACAAAAATGTCCCATGCTCCATCTGTTTCACTTGTAATCCAAGGAAGAAGTTTAATTCCCCATCATTGACATTTCAAACTCCCCTTGCATAGCTAACACAAACTCTTGACAAAGATTTTCATTAGTAGACCCAAAAATGATATCATCAACATAGACATGTACTAAAATAATATCAGAATTAAGCTTCCTAATGAAAAGAGTTTTATCAACTTTCCCTTTTTCATAGTCTTGAGAGGTTAGGAAGTTGCTCAATCTTTCATACCACTGCCTTGGGGCCTGCTTCAAACCATAAAGAGCTTTAACAATATTTTTAAAGGTTCTGGATCACAGCGTTCACAATCTATCGCCTGCTTTTACTGTATGAAAAAGGGTCACTCTGTTAGAAACTGTAGGATTAGGAAATTTAGTGTGCCAAAAGGAATAGTTAGGTGGGTGCCTAAAAGCACATCTAACACTGCTGGACCCAAGTTTAACGGGGTACCAAATCCTTGAACTCAATCTGTTTTGCAAGAACAGTCAACATCCAATAAACTAATATGGTATCTGGACAATGGATGCTCAAAGTATATGACAGCAGAGGCTTCACAATTGATTAACTTGAAATGGAAACCAGCAGGATTTGTCACCTATGGAGACAATAATCGAGGAAGGATCCTTGGTGTTGGTGATATAAGAAGCGAGAATAAGGTGATCATAAAGGATGTGTTACTGGTAGAAGGTCTGAAACATAGTCTGCTGAGTATCAGTCAATTGTGTGATCGTGGATACAAGATCACATTTGAACCAGAGCAATGCATTATAGCAGACTTAGAATCTACTGAAACAATTCTTGTAGGTAAAAGAGTAAGTAATGTTGATATGCTTAACGTCTCAAGCATCATCCCTAGTATGAACTGTTTGCTATCCTGAGATGATGAATCTTGGTTATGGCATAGGAGACTTACACACATACATATGCATCATCTAAATAGGATTGCATCTAAGGATCTGGTGATTCGTCTTCTTAAGCTTAAGTTTGAGAGAAACAAACTGTGTGAAGCATGCCAAACGGGTAAGCAAACTAAAAGCTCTTTTGAACCGACTAATGTTGTTTTAACAACTAGACCACTTGAGCTGCTTCACATGGATTTATTTGGTCCCTCAAGAACTAAAAGCCTAGGTGGTAATTACTATGGTCTAGTAATTGTAGATGATTACTCACGATTTACATGGACTATATTCATTGCCACAAAAGATAATTCTTATCTTGCTTTTAAGAAATTTGCCAAGGTGATTCAAAATGAGAAAGGATGTAGAATTTCTACTATTAAATCAGATCATGGGGTCAAATTTCAAAATGAAAGATTTAATAAATTCAGTGAGAAGTAAGGAATCAAGCACAACTTTTCTACACCAAGAACTCCACAGCAGAATGGAGTAGTGGAAAGGAAGAATAAGTCATTAGAAGAATTGGCCTGAACGCTGCTGAATGCAACACATTTGCCTAAATACTTCTGGGCTGATGCAGTTAGTACAACATGCTATGTATTGAATAGAGTACTCATTCGGCCAATCATGAAGAAGACCTCCTACGAGTTATTTAAAGGTAGAAAGCCTAACATCTCTCATTTAAAAGTGTTTGGATGTAAATGTTTTATTTTAAATAATGGAAAAGACAACTTGGGCAAATTTGACTCAAAAGCGGATGAGGGTATCTTTCTTGGTTATGCACTGCATAGTCATGCATATAGAGTGTATAATAGGAGAAGCATGGTTGTAGAAGAATCCATGCATGTTGCATTTGATGAAACTAGCCATAAGGTGCAGGAAAGCATTAAGATTAATGCAGACAATGATGAACCAGTAAATCAGAAGATTGTTACAAATCAACTGGTTAAATCAGAAAAAAGGCAATCAATCGGATGAAGTTCAATCGATTGAACCACAAGATCAACCGATTGAATCTCGTACTGGAGCAGCAACAACGAGTACTGGACTGCCTAGAGAATGGAGGGTTCCTAAGAATCTATCACTGGACAATATCATTGGTCAGGTACAGAAAGGAGTAACTACTAGAAGATCCATAAACCATTTCTGTGAACATATGACCTTTGTGTCACAAGTTGAACCCAAGTCAATGAGTGAAGCTCTAGAAGATAGCAACTGGATAAATGTCATGCATAAGGAACTGAACCAGTTTGCTAGACATGAGGTCTGGACACTTGTTCCTAGATCAAAGGAGATGAATGTGATTGCAACCAAGTGGGTTTTCAAGAACAAGATAGATGAACAAGGTGTCATTGTGAGGAACAAGGCGCGGCTTGTGGCAAAAAGATATAACCAGGAAGAAGGCATCGATTTTGGTGAAACCTATGCACCAGTAGCTAGATTGGAAGCAGTTAGATTGCTACTAGCATATGCTTGCATGAAGGGATTCATATTACATCAAATGGATGTGAAAAGCGCCTTCTTGATCGGGTACATTGATGAAGAGGTCTATGTGAGTCAACCCCCTGGAATTGAAGATCACAATAATCCAGATTACGTTTTCAAGCTCAAGAAGGCCTTGTATGGGTTAAAGTAAGCCCCTCGATAGTAGTATGAGAGGTTGAGTAATTTCTTGCTTTCTCAAGGTTGAGAGAGAAAATAGATAAGACCTTATTTATTAAGAATTCATGCAATGATATAATACTTGTTCAAGTGTATGTTGATGACATTATTTTTTATTCAACTAATGAAAGTTTACGTGAGTAGTTTGTGACTACTATGCAAGGAGAATTTGAGATGTCCATGATGGGGGAGCTCAATTTCTTCCTAGGTTTGCAGGTTAAACAAGTTGAACATGGCATATTTCTTTGTCAAACAAAGTATTGCAGGGAATTATTGAAGAATTTTAATATGAAAAACTACAAGGAAGCTTCCACACCTATACCCACTGGATGCTATTTAGATGTTGACAAAACTGGAGTTGATGTGGATCAGACTAAGTTCAGACAATTGATTGGATCACTTTTGTATCTGACAGCAAGTAGACTAGACATCATGTTCAATATCTGTTTATGCGCCAGATTTCAAGCTAAACCAAAGGAATCACACTATGTGGCTGCCAAAAGAATTTTGAAGTATCTAAATGGAACTACTGAAGTTGATCTATGGTATCCAAGTTAAGTATCTTTAAATCTTGTTGGATATTCTGATTCTGACTTTGTAAGTTGTAAAGTAGATAGGAAGAGCACTGGTGGAACATGTCACTTGCTGAGATCCAGTTTGATATCTTGGCACAGCAAGAAGCAAGCCTGTGTTACATTGTCTACAGCTGAAGCATAATACATAGCCGCTGGAAGCTGTTGTGCTCAAACCATCTGGTTAAAATATCAGCTAAGTGATTTTGGACTTAATCTTTCTAAAATTCAGTTATTCTGTGATAATACAAGTGTAATTAACTTGACTAAAAATCCAGTTCAATACTCTCGAACCAACCAAACATAATTAATGGTGATTGCGAAATTCAACTTGTTGATTCTAAAAATCAGCTTACAGATTTATTCACAAAGCCCCTGAACAAAGAAAGATTTAATTTTCTCAAAATGAGTTGGGCATTATTGATTTCAAAAATGTGAATTAATTCTGAAAGTAGTTTACTGACTGGAATGTGTCTCAGTTAATTGAGAATCAATATATTGAGCAGAAACTACTATAGCTGTTTGATTGATGTGCAGACAAAATCTGTGTGTATTACTGCACCAGAAGAGATGTTTCTTGGGAAGGCAATGGTATCTGGACAGTTGAGATGCAGTACAGTGAAGAATAAGTTCATGAAAAGGATCAAGAATCAATTCAGAACTGATCAATTGTAGTCAATAGAATCAACAAAGTATTGGAATCATTGTAGCTAGAGAATATAGACAAGGCTGTAACTTGCCCCTGGTCAAGGAACACAGACTGGTCAATGTTCAACAACATGTGACACACCTGCATGAGGGACGAGCATGCTTAAAAAGAAGAATATTCACAGTGCCACATGTCACTTATTAGTTCGTGGTCGATTGGTCAAAAAGCAGTTCATAATGGAGATAAGTACAATCAGTCTGTTACTGTGTAACAGAATATATGCATGCATTTGTTGTTTTCTGCAGTGTTCAGTATTTTGTTTGTATGTGCACTAGAGTTTCTTTAAATTGGAATAGGTTCTGCATTCACTTGCACACACCTTACACTACTCATATTGTGTGAACACTAACTCTCTTGAACCCATTGAGCATTTTGTCTTGCCTTCAACCAAACCATGGCCTCCTCCTCCGCCTCTAGAAAGAGAACAAAGAAAGCTGTGGTGAAACAAGTTGAACAACATGAATTCGATGACAACAACGAGTCTGGCTTCCTTGTTAGATGGTTCGATGGCAACATGGAGAGCATCAATGAGTATCACAGGGACTTTACCCGAAAAGCTTTGGTCAACCCAATATTCCTAAGGATGGAGTTCCTTAAAAATGAAAATCTGAATCAAGTGGTTGATCTCCTCAAGTTCCAAAAGCTTGAGCGTTTTGTCAAGCTGTCAGGGAATATCTATCCGGACTTGGTGAAGGTATTCCTTACCAATATGTGGATAGATGATGGAGTCATTTATTCACAAGTGAAAGGCGTGGACATGGCTATCACGGATGAAGTATGGCTCTTGAGGGCTGGCCTAAGGGATGCTGGAACAATTGTGAGCAGAGCAAACATGGCAGACCTGGGTGGATTTGACAAGGCCCAG
>Ga0099824_1000068_pt1 | contig 71772 bp, 43 predicted proteins | sample SiratrowhiteBW_FD_76837 | JGI IMG/M metagenome (GOLD analysis project Ga0099824, IMG submission 76837) | Root nodule microbial communities of legume samples collected from California, USA - Siratro white BW | ecosystem: Host-associated > Plants > Roots > Nodule | place: USA: California... | reverse complement strand
CAAGAAACTTCAAATTGGAAACCAAACAATAAAAAAAGTACCTGCAGGGGAAGGATGAAGTTAGAAATCAAAGAGTTGATAGAACAAACTTGACACAAAGCAGCAATTGCATGGCAAGCTTCTCTCCCTTCTTCTTCCGTTGGAAAGGCCGCAAAGGCTGTTCCGTATGCAGATGAATCAATTTTTACGGGTACAACTTGACTTTGAGAAGGATTTCCATCTTCATCACCAAGATCCAAGTTGCAATCCTCATCAAAAAAGTCATAATCTGCAGAAATTTTTCCAGCCATGGCCTTTAAAGCATCACCACTAACTGATGGCCAACCAGTTGCCGTGTACATCTCAGTCTCCAAGTTATAACCTAGGCTCGTCACCTTTATATCACGAAATTTTTTGGGAGCCTTCTTGCCTTCTTCAATCACATTATCAACATTGGGAATTTTGAATATTCGTTCAGTTGGAAGTGCCAAACTGGCGTCCTTTCTGTAATGAAGAATTAGACAAGTGCCAAACTGGAGTCCTTAAGCCACTTAGTGGTAAACAGCAAAGTTCATAAAATATCAAGGTACGTACTAGTATTAACATTCATTCAGTAATACATTAAACTTACAAATTGCAAAAAAAAACTTCAGTTTTTTATTAGCAAATTATTAATATATTAAGATTGAAATAAATACTACATGTAAGATTTTAAAAATGTGCACCTGTTCAAAGTGCCACCAAAAAGTAGCTGGCGCAACTGTGAATCACTTCCAACATTCATATATTGGGCATCCGGACAATATCTACTCGCCCATTTCCGGAATCTATTAGTAGCTACCTCTTCCTCTACTCTGGCCACCTTTTCTATGCTTTCAAGATAAGCCCGATCAACTAGCATTCCCTCAGATTCCATCATGACTAGAAGCTCACCAAATGGCCGCCAATATTCATTGTAGAAATCATACATGGTTTTCCCATACACTGGCACACCATCAAATTTCCAGGGCATGTCTGAAAGATGGCCCTTTAGGCTCTCATACAGCTTCAAAGTGCTGCTAGCATCCAAGGCAGAATAGCATATCCAAGGTATACGCTCATCTCTCTGAAGCTCTTCAACAGGAGCAATGACACTTGTTTTACCCTCAGATCCATCTTTCTTCAATTTTTTCTTACTAAATATAGTTTTCATTGACACCTTACCAATCAAATCCTTTTGATGGTTCAGCTGAGTCCTAGACATGACCCTTCTGTCACCTGTAAGCCCTTCAAGAGAATAACCTCCATCTAAAAGTCTTGAAGAATCCCATAGTCGTGCCATGTGCATTGTATCGGCATGAAATCCAAAAACTTTGAACCCATAATTCTCTATAACATGACAGTCAAAGCTATAATTATGCCAGACCTACAGAATACACCAGTGATTTGGTTATTTCAAATATGGTTTGTAATCTTTGATCATGTACATAGACAAACCCAGATATTTAATGGCAATAAAATTTTATAAAAACTAGACTTTCTTCCCACCAATTAGCTCATAAATACTTCACTTGGAAATACTTCACTAATAAAGAGGCCTGGGGAAATAAGAAAAGAAGTTTTTCTTCCCACCAACAGAATGAGCAACTTTTTAATACCTTACGAAGTGAACAAGGAGTAGTGACTTTTTTATTTATGCATAAGAATCAGAGAAAGATAAAACGTGACATAGTTAGTCAGATCCCTTGCCTGTCGGTGTTACTACATGATAAGAATATCTAACAACAACACAAATAAATAACAGAATAACAAATAATGCTAGTTCACTTCTAGCAAAAGATGCAAACCTCTCTGTTGTATACAAGAAAAGTATCTCAAATCAAGTACTCATTAACACTAGGATTGCAAGTTGCAACCTATCTTGGCATGTTACTACAAAAATAGAATATACCACTGAACCCACATTAAAAATCAATATGGCTCTCTGTATAATATGACACCAAACTTTAAGATTACCCAAGGAAATTTAGAACAGAAAGTAGCTTATTGTCAGATTATCAGATATCATAAGTAGTACAGCATCTTTCATAGTACCAAGCATATAATAAAGACTTGAGAGGCTGCACATTGAGGCGAGTAAATATGATTAAGACAGAGAAGGGAGGGAGGAAGAAAGAAAAATTCACCTTCCTAATGGAAGAGTCACTAAAAAATTCAGCAAATTTTTCTAAAATTTCTTTGCCTCCACCATCAAGAACATCTACCCAGATACAGGACTTTCCACCTCCAAAATCAGCTTCTGGACCACAATAAATGCTGAAGCATATTATCTCACCATGATCTACAGGAGTTTCTTGTTTGACATCTATCTTGGCTACCTTTGAAGAATAAAATCAGCAGACAATGTGTTCCAAAAAAACAAATTAATTGAATTCATGTCCATAGTACACACGAGCAAATAAGGAGATAATGGAGCTATATACACTCTAGCGAAAAGGAATAACCATAATACAGCAAAAACAGTGGAAAGATTAATACCTCGGTATCACATGCATATATCAGATGCCTATACTTTGTCGTGAGCATCTTGGAAACTTCCTCTGCTAGAGGAATATTATCAACAACCAGAATATCTTCATAGATACTACAAAGCCTATTTCGAAGCTTTCTTTTGTCAGTACCAACTGCCTGTTTAGGAAATGTTACATTAATTGAATCTTTTGCAGTTCCATCCAAACCATGATCACCATTGTCTCCAGTGATTTTCTCTTTACCAATTCCCAGAGGAGATTCATTACACCGGCTGACCACCCTTTCAGAATCTATAAACACCTTCGAATTGCTTAATACAGAATACTTAACAGGAGATGAGACATGCTCCGGATGATCCTGCAGTATAATATTCTTGTCCCCATTCTTATAAACAGCCCGGTTCTCACCAAAGGAAGCAACTCCATTAGATGCCTTAGAACTACCATTTTCCCTGTCAAATTTACTTGAGCCGTTCATTTCCTTTTTGTTTTCTGTTAACTTATCTTTTGCCATAGTCCAGCCTCTACAATCACCACCAGACAAATGTCTACGTGCAGTGGTTGCGGAAAATCCATTATTGCAAGAAGCCACATCCATCATCCTAACTTGCGTTTCACATGAACGCAACGAATCCACCTCTTCTTCCTCTGCCACCTCCTCCAGTGTGCCAGTTGATGCATTTGCAATTTTCACAGATGAAATGCAAACTGGACTTTTGCACAGAAAATCATGGCCATTGTATTTATTTAATCCCACAGATATCTCTTTTGGACAGCATGAGAAATCTGCTCTAGATTGTACAGACTTTCCAAGCACAGAGCTATTTCGGAGGCCATTGTATGAAATTTGGAATGGCTGAATTTTTCTTCTGCAGTTCACATCACGCAACCAAAATAAAAGTTCCAATCAATTAAACGTAACATCATTTTATCTAGCCATGTAGTAGCTAAGAAAAAGCTCCATCTGTAGGCATCTATGGTAAAAAAAACAAACAACACACTTTCTATCCCTTATTTCCACATTCACAAACAAAGCTAATAATCCCTAATAACCCGTTTCAGGTTGAATAATCAACAAATTGTTAATCAGACAAATTTCAACGTTAATGCGAAGCTCAACCTTTGAAACCATTGAAGAACAACAAGGCACTATGACCCATTAGACTGAAAAACACAATCAGCATAGCTTAGCGTGTAATATAAACCCATTAGTTTCTTAAGAAAAAAGAAGAATACCCAGTTGGAAAAGATGCAGAATTTGAAGATATAAAAGAGATGGGCAAGGCGAAGGCAACAAAAGACAAGAACTTTGAAGTAAAATAGAGAGAAAGAGAGAAGGGTAAACCGTTGGAGCGACGGAGAAGGTAAGAGGGAAGGGACAGAGAAAGGGCGCGAGAAGCAGCGGCGGCATAAGGGGCAGTGTGGCCTCAAAGCAGACACCTCCATTGAGGCAGCAGTCACCTCTCAACGAGTGCTCCCTCCACGCTCAAAGAGATTACGAACCATCTACTTAAATATTGTAATAATAGTAATAATATATAAAATATATAATATAGTTTATAAATATAAATAAGGGGAAAAAAACAAAAGTATTTGAAAAATATTGGCCATTAACATTATTATTTAATAAAAAATAGTAAATGCGATGTTATCAGATTGTTTGCCACGTAATCTGATGATTGGATGGCCAGGATGCCTCTAAGAACTTTCATAAAGAATTATTCTCTCTTATTTTAAGTGATTATTGTGTTTCTTATGGAATATTTCATTGAACTTACCTAATTTTTTTATTCATAGTTTTTAGAGAAGTCTAGATTATTTTCTCTTTTTTATTTTAGCATACGATTGGGTTAGGATATTTTAAATTTAAATATTGTATATAAAAACATATGGTTAAAAGGAAGACCATCTTAAAAAATGTTTATAGTTTTAATAAAAATTATGAATCAACAAAGGAATAGATAAGTACACGTGACTATTCCATCTCTATTTTTAAGTTAAAATAATTTTATCTATGTAATAAATATAATTTTTTTATTTTTTTTTTGTCTCATCTATATTACAATGTCATATCATATCAGTCCTTTACGGAAAACTCGTTAATGTTGGATTGGCTTAATCTCTGAAAGGATATAAACTTAACTTTAAATCATGTTTCTGTAAGAAAAAATATGTAGTTAGTTTACTTTCCTATATTCTTATATTTTATTAATATTTAATTTAATTTTAAAAAATTTAACATTGACGTAATAAAAATACGTGATAAATTATTTTAACATGTCTTTAAATGAAACAATTTATTGGAAAACATAAACAATTTCACTGGTTAATTTTATTAAAGAATGTGCAAAAAAATATTACATTTTCTCGCAACAAAAATATACATTAAATAAAAAATAATTAACATTAGGTTAAACAATAATTTCCAGTAAATTTTCATAATTCAATATTCTTTTTACAAATTATGTTGTATACGATATCTCATAATCATAGTGTCGATTAGATCACATAATCTCGGTGAAAGATGTAGCTGTACTAAAACATAACGAGATTATATTATATATTTGAGAAAATAACGTATAATTCAAATAACTCAGATGGATATTAAAACTATTTTTTATTCCTATAGACTTAATAAGCTAATTTTAATAATGACTTGTATTTGATTATAAATTTAGGTTCAAAATGACGTAAATATAATCTTATTTCCACGCATTCTTATTGTACCTTCATAAGCTTTTCGCGTACCTCATATTTTTTTTAAATATTAAAAATATTTTTTACTGTATAATTTATAATACAGTTATTTTTATTTTAGATTAAACAATCTGAAATATATTTTTTTAAATTATAGATTATATAATTGGTAACACAACTTTTAAATATAACATTTTTTACTTTTTAATGATATAATTTGAAATATAATTTTTTAATTTTAAATTAAGCAATTCAAAATACAAAATGATTAGGAGACAGGATTTATTTAATTTTTTTCATAAAAATATAATAATAATTTTGCTGAGTACATGAAAGTGCCTGGAGAAAGTATAGAGATGGAGGAAGAATGCATCTTTTATTTCTCACTCAATGTCTTGCTTTTCACTATATATTTTTTACATATTTCCTTAAACTCTTACTAAGCTGAGAGCATCAGAGAATCAATCTTATACACTAGACCTCATACTTGATCAACAAAGCTTCACAATCATTTCAGAGAAGATTCCACTCTAACAAAATCAACTCATATATGTAGCAATCTTATCATTCTATTATCAATATCTAATGCTACTAATCAATCAATCTTGAACAAGGAAAAACATGTAATGCTTCTGATTTTCATCATGAGACCAAGTGGCATCATGATAAGGTATCAAATTCTATAGATTGATTATCATCAAACTTCTTCAGCAGCTACATTTTCATTCACTGTCCTTAATCTTCTCTAATCCTCTACCATTTTGTCAACTGAATTCTTTGTCCTTCAGAAAAGTCTCTGTTGCTCGTTGCTGTTTTCCCACTTGCATCTGTGTCTTTGCTAAAACATCAAGAGCTGTAACCACGTCACTGATCAAAGGTCGGGTATCTGCTTCCTCCTGAAGACACATTGCTGCAACTGCTAGTGCTTGGTGTAGACCCTTTGCAGGGTAGTTCCCTTTTAGCAGTGGATCAGCCATTAATGTAAATTTCCTTCTGTCTTTGAATAGTGGTTGTGCCTGAAAACAAGAAACATTATGAATTCAATTGCTGATCATTTCTGCATGTTGGTCTAAGCATAAATTTTTGGACTAGTTTTCATATTGGTTAGAGGGTAAAACTTAATGGAACTTAGATACTAGGATCAGTGTATGAAATGAAATTCATCTATTATAAAAGAAATACTACAACTAAAACAATCATTTTAAAGTATAAAGACTAAGTAAGACTAATTTTGGAAAAAAATTAAGGGACCTGAAAAACAGTTTACCTTAGTTTAGATCATAAATCCTGAAATTGTATGCCAGAGAAATGCTATGATTTTAAGCACATAATAGAGGTTTTATAACATACCCAAGTGACTAAGTTTTGCTCTAGAGATGGTCTTGACTGATCAATTACTCTTCTTCCTGTGATCAGCTCTAAGAATACTACTCCAAAGCTGTATATATCTGATTTTGTAGTCAATTGACCTGTTGAAGCATACTCAGGTGCACAATAGCCATAAGTTCCCATCACCCTGGTGGATACATGAGTTTTATCACCGGTTGGACCAAGCTTTGCTAGTCCAAAATCAGAGAGCTTTGGATTGAAGTTTTCATCCAACAGTATGTTTGATGATTTGAAATCACGGTATATCACTGGTGGATTTGCTACCTCATGCAAGTATTCAAGTCCTTTAGCTGCACCTGCTGCAATGTTCATTCTAGTTTGCCAATCCAAAGGCTTTCTATCCGCAGGTAGTTCTGACAATCATTTTTATTTTGTTGTTGGTAAGATGTAGCATTCTTGTTACCAAAAGAAAAAACACTATGGTCATGTTTTCAAAAGGAGAACATCCATGGTGTCAGTTCTACAAATATTTTATTTCTCACGCAAATGAAAGGCAAAACAAAAAAACTGATTTAAAAGAGCAAAGTCTACTTAAAAGGATCATATGCAAGAAGTTGCCTTATATGGTCACACAGTCATGCCACTACACTTAGTTTAATCATTGCATCTATTGAAGTTTGATACTCAAAGTGGATGTTTCTCTCCTTTTGTATCTGTAATGAATTTCATTACAAGACATTGTGTAATTAAGAAGCAGTTACTTACCAAGAAGGTGATCTTCTAAAGAACCATTCACCATGTACTCGTATACCAAAATCCTTTGATCGCCATCTGCACAATACCCTACCAAATTGACAAGGTTAGGGTGATGCAAGAGACTCAAAATCAAAACCTCTACAAGAAATTCCCTGTTTCCTTGGAATCCATTCCTGTTAAGTTTCTTCACAGCAACAAGCTGCATGAAAGTAACACAGCATTAGAAGGTTACTATTTATTAAGAACTCTAATGTATTTCTTTCTTGGCATACATTCATATAGATGTGAGTTAAAGCTACCTGATGTATGCTTTTAATGCGTCCTTTGTATACCCTTCCAAAGCCTCCTTCACCAATCATGTTCTCAGGGTGAAAGTTCCGAGTTGCAACACATAGCTCGTGATAAGAAAAAGTCTGAGAGGTAAAAGTCCCTTTTCCAATCTTTGCCATTTCTTGTTCTATGAACTTCCTCTTGCTTTTATCTACGGATAAATTGTTCAAAAATTTTAAGCATTTGTTTTTGTCATCCGGAAAAAAAAAAAAAAAAAGTCAAGTGTTTGAGAAGTCTGAAATCCACTATATAGGCTCACTCTTGACCACTTTGCATCTGCAGCATTCCAATCTATTGTCTAAGCTCTAAAAGGTTGACAATTAAGGGATACAACTATTGAGGTAGATAGTAAGAGATCCTTAGGTTAATGAAGAAGAAAAGTTCAAGACCAAAGATGCAGCTTCTGCTAGCAAAGATTGGTCCTATTGATAAAGATTAAACTCGTATGCCACCAGAATTTGAGTTTAAATCTTATCGTCGATGTGAAAACTTTGTTGGTGAGTAATCTGAGTACTTGGTGGCACAAATTGCTTCTAAACATGCTATCAGAAGCCAAGAACAGCTAAGGGAACCAAATTGTAGTTATTTCACATCATTGTGACCTCATAATTACTGTGACACTGATAATGTTGATGAATAGATTTCCATTTCTGGATTTCATGTTGAGATAAACAAGAATACAATTCAGAAAATGATTTGTGGTTGAAACAACATCAAGCTCTAGATATGAGACATTAAATTGAGAAAATTTTGCCTGAAAATCGACAAAAAGAAAAATTTGCATTTCAGCAAAGAAAAATACCAGGTTTAAAACACATGCTACCACATGATGGCATAGCTTTTTCACAATGGAAGTCCCTGCTGCTCCTTTTGAATGAGTTCTTGTTGATCTTCTCTGATGATGTGCAACAAGAAAAGAAACTCATCTTCCACCTCTAAATATGATCTAACCAAAACCACATTTACAGAATTTCAAAGTTCATGCATCTGCTTTCCAAATGTCTCTTGGCAGGCAGATGTCAATTGGCCAATGATCCAATGCATGCAACCTTTGACACTCCAGAAGTGGCTGAAAATAATCAATCTAGAATATATTTTATTCAGACATTGGCCCTGCAGAAACCAAATTGGTCACAAGTTCTGTTTTCACAGAAACTTCCACACATGGCATGGTTACTTTGGCCTCAATGGTATTCAAAGGCCATAGTTAGGAAAAGAGATTATGACTTTGTCAAATACGGTAATCTAAAAATGACCGATAAGGAGCCACTTCTCCTTAATATCATTATCTAAAGTTCCTCAATATAGGATTTCATTAAGTGCTTTCTCTTAGGTTGCACTTTATTATGCCAACCAAAATGGAGGATCACTCCTTTATGAACCTCCTCAAGAATAAATTATGACAACTATTTTATATGAATATGAACGGCTTATATTATATCTACTTTGTTTCCTTCTCATCTACCTCCCTTATATTCTTTTTAATTAAGCATCTACCTAGTTTTTGTTTTTGATCAACATAAGGTTGATTTAAACATTTTGAATGACACTAAACTCACTTAAATGTTCATTAATACACCAATCTCTTTAATGATGCTTTGCTGGAATATTTTAGTATGTAATTACATTTTTGCATCTTGTGTTAAGGAAGTCTAATTCAATTAATTGAGTTAACCATGATAGATTTGTATAATGGTAACAAAAAAGGCTTCATAACAAAAATACCAAATCTATGTTCTCTTTAATTAAATGATTTCTTTTTGCATTTCTGTCAAAGAAAAATTAGTGTGTTATCAAATCCTCCAAAATTATGATCACCAAAGTTGATCCTTTAAAAATCTAAAATGTCGCTACATTCTTCTTTATCAAGAAATAAAGTGCTGATATAAAACTACAAAATTAGTATTTTTTTTTTAATTTGAATAAATAACTTAATTTTTGGGAAAATTAATATTCCAATACTCTAGTTTTTGAAGGAGCAAATTTAGACTTCAGTTTTACATAAAAATAAGAAAAAGAAAAGGAAAAGAAAATATTCACTCTAGCTGTACACACTTCAAATACAATCTTATAACCAGCAGGATTGCAATTATTTTTTCCCCATTCTTATAACCAAAAGCTGAAAAGCTTCTCCTTTGATTTGAATTGTTGAAACCAAAAGCAAGAAAAATTAGCTGGCTCCAATTAAAGATAATTTAGAGGGTCTAAAATGGACAATAATGAGGAGATAGGTTCAGCCGTCTGTTCTTAGATGAGTGAAAGCTAGCACTAATTTAAGTTGTAGGTATCTAGATCACCTACTGAAGCAGAAGCTGTAAATGATATGCTGATAAATTTTGAGGTCTTTCATTAACATGGCAACTTTTTTTAGGAACCCTCCACCTGCCTCAAGCTGTATTCAATGTTTTTATGTACAATTAAATTCAATGGTATCTGCTAATAATAAGTGCTGGAGGGCCACATCGAACTGTTAGGAAACTGGTAAAAGTTCATTTTTTTTCACTCAGCCATCCTCATAATTTTAGTGAATCAAAACCACAGTCAAAGGGAAAATGTTTCATAACCTTCATCTCCATTTGAACATCAATTTCTGTCCTAAAAGTTGGCACTAAGTGGAACTTAAATGTTGAACCGTTTGTGCATATCTTTATTACTTTTTTGGTGAATCTATTTGTGGAGATCTATTGAAATGAACATACACCAGTACATATAAGACCAAGACAATAAAAATGATTTAGGAACATGAACTGGTACGATCGACAATACTTCTGAAAAGTGCAATGCCAAGTAAATTATAAGTTTTCAAAAGTAAGATATAATAATGACAACTAAAAGCATTTAAATTTTCTAAGACTGTACTGACACGGAATTAGAAAGAACGGATCCAATTTGTCATGTTATACCTTCTGTATCCTTATCTGTCCATTCAAACAAGGATCCTTACTTTTCTTAGATTTTAATGTTTTACAATGAGGTGAAGCCATTAGATTTTAATGAGATTGGAACTTGCACTTTTCTTATTTATCTTAGCATTGGATGTAATGTTTACTTATAAATTTTATCTAATAAACTGTAAATTAGCTACCTAATTTACACAGTATAATACTAATCTAGTCAAATATTCAATAACTAAATTTTAACCATGTGTACTATGACAACCAATTCTTTTTCTAATAATAGAGTTTCACTACATGAGCATCATAACATTCTGTGGTGAATAATTTATAATGGTTTATAAACAAATCATTGATCTTTAAATTTTGCAATCTCTTTACTGATATGACTGTTTTCAGAAACTGTCTCACTCACACATCTTTATAGTCTCTTTCTACCTCTAATGAATTTTAACAAATGTTCTACACTTATGTCCAAGCCACCTTGAGGAAAAATTTCACCACTCTTAAAACACAGTGTTATCACAAGTTTTCCTCTCCAACATGGTTGCAGAAAGCCCAAGAACAAATGCATCCCAAAAGACTAGCCTAGTAAAAGGAAGCCTTAACTCTTTAAAACTTTGATCACTCTAGTTTGCTTAAAGTGCAATTTACAATTTAAATTTCTGAACAATCTAACAAGACAGAAGTAAGATTAAGAATACAAGTTTTTACAAAATTATTCACATTGTTAGTCTTGACTACTAACAGAGGTATCTTCTGAGTTTATCTGAGACTTAATGCTTCCATGGCTTTGTAGCTAAAATTTAAAAGGGCTGAACTTCAGAAAATGGTAACAGCTGCATTGTGAGAATTAACATTTTTTTCCACTCATTAATTCATATCCCTTTATGGTTTAATTAAGTGAGTCATCTAGAATTCTAAACTCAGTTGTTGTGAAAGAACTAGCTTCATTCTGTCACAGGACTCAATATCTATTATTCTGTATTACAAACCTCCACATAGTTTAAAGAATAACATTTTTTTATAATGATATGATAATCTGTGTTGTTATTGTCCAAAGCATGTGTGTCCAATATAAGGTCTTAGGCCTCACACTCTACAAAATGCAGTAGTGCCTCCCTTAAAAAATAATTTAACATCATGTGAGTTAACACTCACATATCAGATATTAAACTGATAACAACAGAAACTACACTTGATCTTCCAACTGATGTTTGTGACAGAAACAATTTGAAATGTTAGTCCTTTCCGTACATTTTTCTTATGAAAGTTTTTATTTGAGAAGTAACAAGTGTGCTCAGTCCAAACTTATTGAATGTATTAATTGGTTTGTACAAAAGAATAATGCTGCAGAAAACATGTGAGAGCAGTGAATTACAGAACTAGTGCATGAAGCTACCTTAGAAGTTATAAGGGACAGGGTGACTAATGAAGAGACAACTCATTATATTATGGATTTTGTTTCTGGTTCATATATTCATACTCTATGAAAGTAAAACAGTTCCATGCAGGAATTGACAAGAAAAGAAAACAGAAAGCAGACTCTGAAAAAATGGAAGAAAAACATTTTTGTAATTGAAAAATATTGTGTAAAATGTATCACAATGATGTTAGTTTTTATGAAAATAAAAACCATTATTTAATATTTTATAAACTCAAATTAATAGTAGTTTTTGAAAAAATAAGCAAACGAAAATGTATTATCTCATGAAAATAAATTTAGTGTGATCTTAATTTGATTTTAGACTAGTATGATGTTTTAATAGTGAAAAAACTAAAGCAATGTAAGTTTTTTTTTCCTTCTCCGTTTAACATGAAGAAAAAAAAGCATGTAAATAAAGTGAATAGAAACACGTAAAAGTACATACAAGAAATAAAAGTTATAGGGTGATTAAAATAGGAAATAAAAATGAAATCATGGTTTTAGAGAAATGAATAATTTATAAAAGAAAGTATAACAGAAAAAATAACGAGTTTCACTTTTAGTTCTCTGATCTTTCGTTTTTTTCTTTTTTCAAAACGTAGTATTTATTTGTTTTTTCCTTTTTTCTTAATTTTAAATAACTGAAAAATTTAACAGCACATGTAAAAAAACTAGTAGAAAAACATTGTTAAGATAAATAATGGAATAATCAGTATAATATTTAATCAGAATAAAAATGTTTTATTATATATTTTCATTTTTCAACTTATTGCAAATAAAAGAAAAAAAAAACTATTCATTTTTTATCTAGATAACATTATTTTTCCAAACAAAATATCATTGGTAGAGTTTATCGAATATTAAAAGCTAAAAGCTTAAAGCTTTAACTCCGAATTGTTCAATCATGTAGATGCCCACCACCTGCTTGGAAGCAGCGTTTCATATGCCACCATCCATCTTTACTCTCTACAAACTTATTATTAAAGTAATCGTGTTGACCAGTTTATTATTAAAGTAAAAAGTATTTTAAGAATACTAATTAAAACAAGTTTAATTTTTAATTCGTGTCCTAAACATATTCATTTTCTTTCATTTATCTTGAGCATGTTGGAAAGTAATAAAAATAAAGCATTGGATTCTGTGGAGAAAGATGAAGTAGAAATGTACTATCAGATTCTTTCTTAAAGCATTAGAGAATCGACCAAAGCAACAAGACCAAGAAAGATGAAAGCACTAAAAAACGAAAAAGCTAACAGTATTCAAAACGAAATTACTACGTGTCTGTTATATAATTTATGATATAATAAGTTAATTAAATTATTCTCGTATAGAAAAAAAAGAACATCCTATGATGCTACCCTAGACAAGAAGTTCTCAGAACACGCTTCAAAAAAAGGCAACATACATATATATATTCTCGTATTTATGATTATGAGTGCGTAATTGCAAGAGTGTGGAAGGTTTGAGAGAGGAACATAGCATGGAAACGGAAGTGTGTTACGATGTTTATCTGAATTTGAGAGGGAAAATCCACTACGGTTTCGGGGGAAATCTGCGGAAGGCTCTGCGGGAGAAGGGGTTCAGGACTTTCATGAGCGATGAGGGAATACAGAGTGGAAGCCAAGTTTCACCCTTCCTTCTCAAAGCAATCGAACAATCTAGAATTTCGATCGTGGTTTTCTCCAAAAGCTACGCATGTTACACTGGGTGTCTGGAGGAGCTTGTGAAGATTGTGGAGTGCATGGAGAGTGGGAAACAATTGGTTTTCCCAGTCTTCTACAAAGTCAACCCCTACAACGTTAGGGGACTCAAGAAATCTTACTGCGAGGCTTTTGCTAGACACGACAAGAAGTTCGGCAAGGATTCTGAGAAAGTGCGACAATGGAGGTCTGCTTTGTCTAAAGTCGCCAAATTGCGTGGCCTCGTAGCTCGGTCTGGGTAAGTAAACTTTTCTAGCTCAGTGTTTGAAATTACGTTGGAAATTATATTTTAATAATTAATAAACGAATACAAATTTTATTTTACAAATTGATTTTGTAAAATTGAGTTAAATTTAAAATTTATTTTTTAATTAAGTATATTAATATTTAAATATGAGTGCGTGTCTTGTATTAAAAAGGAAATAGGTGTGTTCTTGATGTGTGATTTTTTCGATGTTTCTTTTTTATTTTTTTCAACGTTATGAACCAGAATCATACATGAAATTATATGAGATAATGAGATGCGTAAATCAAAACCTTAAAACAATGAGTTATGGTAGTTTATTCAACACTAACATTTGGTGTGCTGTGATCTCAATTTGATAGGTATGAACATGAGCATGTTGAAAAGGTTGTGGAGATGGTGACTCCATCCTTGTCTCGCTACGATATTTTTCTCAATTTTAGGGGACCAGATACTCGCTACTCCTTCACAGGTTTTCTCTATCAGGCATTGTCGCGAGCGGGGTTCAAAACCTTCATAGATGATGAAGAATTGGAAGACGGGGACAGAATTTCACCATCTCTTATTAAAGCTATCGAAGCATCAAGGCTATCCATTGTTGTTCTTTCTGAAAACTACGCACGTTCCTCGTGGTGTCTTGGTGAACTTGACACTATCATTGAGTGCATGAAGACCAAGAATCAGTTAGTTTGGCCAATATTTTACAAAGTGGAACCCTCAACTGTAAGGTATCAAAAGAATAGCTATGACAAAGCCATGACTGCACATGAAGAAAGATATGAAAGTGAGTCTAGTAAGGTGCTAAAATGGAGGCAAAATTTGTGTGAAGTTGCTGGCTTGAAAGGATTCTCCCTTCAACCTAATCAGTATGTGTGCCAACAAACTCTTGAACACATTTTCATTGTTGATTGAAGTTTATAAATTAAAATTGGTTTTGCAGGTATGAATTTAAACTCATTGAGGACATTGTGAAAAAAGCCATTGAATATGATAATAGAAGTTACTCCCATATAACAGGTCTTGACATGGATCAACCTATCAATAATGATGATGAAAATAACTTCTCAGAGTCATGTGTTAGTCCGAGTCAAACGGTGGATGAGAAAGATTGCATCTCTATATCTCGTCCTGGTTGGAATCAACATAACATTAGCATTGATGATGGAGATTGTTCCTCTTCATCAAGCCCTACCTCAAGTGTGGACTAGTTTAAAACATATATATAGAGTGTATTGTTATAGCATTTTCTACCAGTAAAGAGTTGTGTTACTGAGACAGGGAAAATATATATAATGTATGATGATAACATTTTCTACCAGAGTTATTACTGAAATAGGAGATATATATATATATAGTGTGTATAATGATAACATTTTCTACAAGTAAAGAGTTATTGTTACAGTGTTACAGAGACGGAATATATATATATAGAGAGAGAGTAAAATAACAAAGGTCCCATTAGGTGATTGAATCGTTGTTTATACTTTATAGAATGCCATTTATTTTATTTTGACATTTTTTCTTCATTATAATTGATATGTAGTTTTAGTATATATATGTACATAGTCTTTAATGTTTGAATTATTAATTTCATTTTTTTTTTTTTGTAAGTGACAATGTGAGTAAGATAATACAGTATAATTCACAATATAAAAAAAATTAGCTAAATATTTTAATTCACATACGCTACTCAAAGAGTGTATATTATATAACACTAAAAGATTGCTGAATTATTAAATTCCATTCCATCAATTATAAACTATTTATATTTCTACACTTACAAATTTTAGATTTTATTTTCTGTTCTACTTAAATAAGTATTTTAATGCGCTTCTTATTTATTTGTAATAAATAAATAATTTTTAATCTTTAAGATTTATTAATCGTCAAACATTTTTTAGACCTAGTGAATCATTGTTTCTTTGAGGAATAACACAATCATTAAATGAAAAGTCGGTGAGCGGTGGTAATTACTTTCTACACTCTCAATTTTTCAACACATGCCTCCATAATTGAATGAAATAACCAAATTGTCCTATCCGTTCTTTTTTCACTGTATTCCACCACGTTGTCACAGCCATGGAGTAGAAAAAGTAAGTGCCGTGAATAATTGTCTTAAAGTTTTTTTTATAATGTTTTTATTCATGTGAGAGAATGATCTGAGATGTGTCAGATAAAATAACTTAAAAAATTTTATGAGAACACATCCATTTTTGACTAATTACCCTACCTCCTCTCTTATTACTTTAAATGACACTTAGATCCTTACACTTTTAAAATATCCAATTCCTTTTTCTTATATTTTAAATTAAAATAACACTGTACTCTTTCTAATTTAAAAATAGAGATTCATTTTTCTTATATTTTTAATAGATAACAATTCTCTAGTATTTTAACAAATAACTACATGTGATTAAACTTATTAATTTGTTATTATATTTATATATAATTTTGATATAAGTATTGACATAAATTGTTGCTCTAAAAATAGCATAACAAAGATGAATAATTTATTTTAAAATTAGGATATTTTTTTTTGTCCTGCATTGGATTTCTTTCATCCATGGAGTGAGACAATGATATCATTGATGTGACAAGGAAAAATATTAGTATCATTCTTATTAATATTGTTCATGAGACTAGTTTTTACAAGAAAGTTCACAATATTTATGATATTTCTTTCAGTTGCTGATTTCTTTGTGATGACACATGGCTAATCAAAATATGTTCCTTGCAGGATTAGCCAACACTGGGAGGATTTTTCAAGGAACAGATAATGGTAGAAGGAAATCTACCAAACAAATCCTTAATATCCATTATGGAAATCAAGTAGTGATGTTCAACATGCTTTATACCATGATTCATTATATGGAGCTCTTTGATTAAACAATTCTTTCAATAATTGGCATAGTCATTATGGTCTTTTTTTTATCTGTACTTGTGATGGTACCATTCTACTCCCAGATATTTAAAGATATGGTCACCAATTTTTTAAGAATTGTATATAAAATCACAATGAATTTTAATAACTTATAATAACATCAAAATTAGTTTGGTATTATAACAGTCAATACCTAGTAATGAATTATTGAAGAGTACTCATTTAAGTTTTCTTACTCATTTATTAAACACTTTTAAAATATATCTTCTAAATCTTATTCACTTGAGAGTTTGTAAATCATAATGAATTTTAATAATTTAAAATAACATAAAAATTAATTTTGTTATAACAAACCTAGTAATAAATTTGTCAAAGAGTATTTATTTAATTCTCTTAATTATTAAATACTTTTAAAATATTTTTCTAGCTGTTCTTAATTCGAGGATGTGTAAATATTCTTTGATAAATCTCTACTTGATATTTTTCAACAAAACCTATCAATTATTATAAAGAAAATTCAAGTTTGATTTTTTCCATTTCATTTTAGATAGTTTCAATTTTATTATAATAAAAATATTTGACCACAACTATGAGATTTGGATAAAACTATTTTTGAAACCACAACTCTTATTATACTCAGCTAATGTCACACTATAATATTAACATTATCATATCATAAAATGAAGATTATTCTAAAAAAATACATACAGATAGATTAGTTCAACCTCTGCATTGTATAAGATGTTGTGATTCTTGTTTCTTTCCCCTACGTTTCAATTTTCAATAAATTTTAATACAAAAGAGTCTATGTGAAAAGGGTGTGTTGATATAATTTCTGAAAACAATATCAATTAAAACTTTTGTATTTAATTATTTAATTAAGTAAAAGATATAAAAATAATAAATAAAAAAATATCAAACAAAAAGAAGAAGAAAAAATTGTTAACCAAACAAAATGGCATGAGGAGCAGAGTTGACTCTCCAAATCCAAACGGTTTTCAGAAACAGTTTGTGTAATTTCTTGAGCTTCCATCGTGCCATGGCCAACAACTTCACGTGGCTGCTGCTGCTCGTGATAACGGTTTCCGTGCCGGGCCTCGGAGTTTGGGCCCTGAAATTACCGTTTCACCCGCGAGACGTGCTTCCTCTGCTGCCGAGACAGGTGTCGTGGCCCATACTCAACCGCCTCCACAGCGCCGTCGACATCCTCCCCGTCTTCGTCGGCGCCGCTTCTTCTCCGGAGGACGTTCTCGAGTGGAAGGGCGCCTGCTTCTACAAGAACAAAGCATGGATGGTGTTTCACAACAAGAGCGGCACTCAATATGGCGGCGGAACCCTTCACCTTAAGGTTGCTTTCTCTTCTGTTTCAGTTTCGAGTATTGGAAATCTAGGTCACTTCGTTTTGCTCACATACCAATTCGAGTTTTATTTGGCAAGTTTTGTTGACTTGTTTTCTGTAATGGAACTTCCATTTGGTCCTCATGGTAGCAGTCTATGGGATGTTCATTGTTTAGGATTAACCCTATCGATCTCAGAATTCAAACCAATTAAGTTGGTTTGAAATTTGGAGTTATTTGGATCCAATTTGAACCAAACCAATTAAACTCAACGGTGATTGGATCGGTTTTGTGATTTACGACAAACCCTAACCAAACCCATGATATTATTTTTTTATTGTTAGTTATTATGCCTGGAGTTTTATGATAATCTAATTATAGTAAAATATATTGTTTTTACCTCTTAGTGACATATATTTGAAATTTTTTACAAAATAATGTATTTGTTTCATCTGTTTAAAATAGAATTTTACATTTCTGCATAACATTGTTGGAACATAGATTGGAACTGATTGATTTGAATCAAATCAACCCATTCGTTGGTCTGGTTTTATTTTATTTTCCCCTAAATCTTATCCAGACTGACCCATAAGATTAACAAAAAATATATTATTTTCCGAAATAATTTTATTAAATTAATCCCACTCTCTAGATTCATTGAGACAAACTTAGTGATTAATTTAGAGATAAGTTAAAGTTTAAAGAATTATTATTTCATTGAAAATTGCGAACATCAATCAATTTTAAACTTTTGCTGGAAAGCTAAAACTGCAGTAATTAAGATGATCGGTGAAGGACTATGTGAACTTCGATTGATGAAACTGTGAGCCCGAAAGATAGTTAAGACCAAACAAATCTTCATATCGCGTGGGTTAAGGGAAATCGGTCATATTCATTAGTGTTTTGTTGTTTTTTTTATTGGTTTAATTAATCAGTCCCTGTATCTTTTCTTTCAGTCCCTGTACTTGAAAACTCCACCTTTGTCCCCTGCTTACTAAATTTTTCGGTAAATGGAGAAAGAAAGACTGAAACTTAAAAAAAAAATGATGAGGTAATGCGACCCAAGGATTACTTAAACATTTTTTCTATTTACAAATAACGCTCAGAGAGTAGGTGTGATTAAGAGTGTATTCGGAATATTAGAATGCATAGATTATGTTAGGTGATTGAATTGTAATTTGGTGGATTTTGGTTGGATCTCTGTCATTTGAAAGATTTAGAAATCTGCCTCTGGTGGTTCTCTTATACTGCATTAGCAAAGTTAACCAAAGTTAGTGAATGTCGGTATTTTGTATTTGTTTTCTCCCTCTCTATATGTGTATGGATTTGGGATTCAACGGGAGCTGATTGATTTATACCTATGCGCTGATCTAGATTAGCAATGCTCACAGTTGGACATGCATGGATCTTTATATTTTTGCCACCCCATATCGTGTAACATGGGATTACTATTTCCTGGCCCGGGAGCATACACTTGACATCAAAGCATGGGAAGGAAAAGCTGAGTACGAGTATGTAAGTGGCTTTCTTTGTTTTCTAGACTGTCACTAAGTAGTGTTTCTTGAAACTTGAAACACATTTTTGTTTCAGAGATCCTTAACCTCTTTTGCAAACAGGTGAAAAACCATGGATTATCAATTTTCCTTTTGCAAGCTGGGATGTTGGGGACCCTTCAAGCACTTTGGGAGGTCTTCCCTCTATTTTCAAATACTGGATGGGGCGAGAACTCCAATATTAATTTTTTGGAGAAACACATGGGAGCTTCTTTTGAAGTGCGCCCTCAGCCTTGGGTTACAAATGTCAGTGCTGATGACATCCATTCTGGAGATTTCCTTGCCGTTTCGAAAATACGAGGTCGGTGGGGTGCTTTTGAGACTCTGGAGAAGTGGGTTAGTGGAGCTTACGCTGGTCACACTGCCGTTTGCCTAAGAGACTCCAATGGGAAGCTTTGGGTTGGAGAGTCGGGACATGAAAATGAAAAGGTAAAATATTTAAGTTTCATTACATCTATTGGTTCTATGCAAGATCTATTATATGTCATAGCATTGTTAACAATATCATACGAATCACGATAAATAAGCAAACTATTTGATTCGAGCAGCTTGTGACTTAAATCCTTGAGTGACTGTTTTGGTGTTCCAATTGCCCCATGAATAGCAGGAATCACATAGGAATTGCATGTTGCACATGAATCATTGATTTTGGTGCAAGCAACCGCACACCAAAGTAGTTTGGGTCATTGTATCCCTTGCATGTTTTCTCTCATTTTTCAGGGAGACCCATTGTAACCTTATTATCTTTTTCACTCATTTTTCTTGTCTTCTAGCCTCCTTTGCCTCTCCCAGTCTAGCCTACGGCCAAGCTTGGTGGTCCCTTGTTCTCTGGGGTGACCATACTGCTGAATTTAAGCAGCCACTGATCATTTGTCCTTGTGGCTGTTATGATTTAGAAATCTTTGATTGTTTTGTAGCTTATATGTCACTCTGTTATCTATCTGACTTCAACATGTTAGTATATAATATCGAAGTATATATGTATGTTTTGACTTCAAAATAGTAATATATAATATGGAAATATATATCCATGTCTTTTACTTTTGATAATGATATGGTTCTTTCTATGTTAAAAATCCTCCTAGATTTATGTTTTTTAAATGAATATGTGCTTTTAAATGTTGTGTTTACTATTGATAGGCTTAACTAATAACTACATACACATTTGGTCCCCGAAACATGATTATATTTTGTTTTTGGTTCCTATAGCATGTTTTCAATTTTGATCCTTGTAACATTTCCTTTTTTTGGTTTCGGTTCTTGTTATTTTATTTTAGTCCCTCTAAAATATTTATTTTCTTGTTTTTCCCTTGTAATATGTAGGTTATTTGCTTTTTGTCCCTTTGAAATTCAGAGGGACTAATTCATAATGAAAGAAAATATTATAAGGAATAAAACAATTTTTTTTTACAGAGGTTAAAACGAACTAACAAGGACTAAAATCAAAAGAGAAATTTTACAAGGACCCAAAAGTAAATAAAAAAATTGTGGGGACCAAATTCAAAACATGGCTATATTTCAAGGGCTAAAATTAAATTTAAGTTTTGTGGTTCAATTTGCGGTCTGTAAAACAGATCTTCCAATTCACGATTTGTATATTGATTCAACTATCATTCTTCATAGTCATTTCATGATAATTTCATTAATATTTTATATTTTCAACCTTGGAAAGTAATATTTCTAGAATCCTATGCAACTTTAGGGTTTGATATAATTTATAAAGAATTTTTTAAGTTCCTTAAGTTAACCTTGTTATAATCAGAATACAAGATTATGTTCAGAGTTTCAGTCTGAAGTAGTGATTGAAATCAATGCATGGTATTTATCATGTTAACATATGGAGATTTTCTTTTATGACAAATAATTCATCATGGTAGTTTGATTGTTTGAGCAAGGATGGTAAAAGTATAGTAGTTTGTAAACTCTGCAGCAGCATTTGCACTTTGCAGTCAAGTTGCTAGCTTTATAATTCCTTCCTCATCTTTGTTTGCAGGGAGAAGATATAATTGCTGTGATGCCGTGGGAAGAATGGTGGGACTTTGAACTGAATAAAGATGATTCCGATCCCCAGATTGCACTGCTTCCGTTGCACCCTGACTTGCGTGCTAGGTTTAATGAGTCTGCGGCATGGGAGTATGCACTGAGCATGACAGGAAAACCTTATGGTTTCCATAACATGATCTTCAGTTGGATAGACACTTTAAATGGAAACTATCCGCCCCCCTTGGATGCTAACGTGGTATTGATTTAATCAGTTCTGCATAAATTTCATTTTATCTGTGTTAACATTAGATTCATCTATGTTGAATTTTTGCACTGTTATGCCAAGCTTGAGCATTTTTTGCCTACAATTTTCTAACAATTATATGAATTATTTCAAACAGAGAATAAAATAGGCCATGTTCCGATCTTGCAGAAATTTCAACATGAACCTTGTTCTAAAATGTTTAAATAATATAAACTTTTGTTTGAATTAAAGTACCATAGGCTCATGTAGCTTTATGTGTAATTGCCACATAGGAATACCATTGTTATACAAGAAAATTTTCATTCACATAAAGAAAAAAATGATGGATAGATTCACAAAATGTGGTAGCCATTATGACTATGCGTGGTCTCTATGTTCTGCCCGTTCCATCTTTTGTATGTTTTAGCCACATGCTACATAGCTTAATGATTTATGAATGAGTCTTTGGAGCATTTATTTTATTGCTCTGCAGGTTGCTTGCGTTATGACAATTTGGAATCAAATCCAACCTGAGTATGCAGCAAATATGTGGAATGAAGCCCTCAACAAAAGACTTGGAACTAAAGTATGCTGCAATGTGGTTTCTTGCTCAATACACACACTTGAAAAAGGAGAAATAATAAGAATTATTTTTTTATCAGAAAATGTACTATAATTAGACATGCATATGCTAAACTTAGCTAAATTACATCAGTGCTATTAATTCTGAGCTCTCTTAAATGTGGAACTTAGAAATTTAAATATTGCAAACAAAGGTAAATGAATAATTCAAATGTTACAAAAATATAACATTTTATTCTAACTTGCTAAGCAAGATTATGATACACAATCTAAACATTTTTGGCTCATGATAGTAAATTAAATAAATATATTCAGTTATCTATCATAATTGATAAGATGCTCGTGATGTGATCAATTCCATTTATTAGTAACCAATCTGCAATTGGAATTCATTTATATATATATATATATACACACGCACACACACACATATATACATGTATGATTATTCGAGGTATTCTTGGACCCTTAACATAAAACAGATGACAGAATAGGCATCTCATTCTTTTATAACTGCTTTGTCATGATATGAAATTTCCCCTTAGTTAAAATATGTGAACCATGTAGCCTTTTTGTGTTTCTACAGGGACTTGACCTTCCAGAAGTTTTAGTAGAAGTTGAAAAGCGTGGATCATCTTTTGATGAACTGCTGACAATTCCTGAACAGGATGATTGGATCTATAGTGACGGGAAGTCAACATCTTGCATTGCTTTTATACTTGAGATGTACAAGGAGGCAGGGCTGTTTGATCCAATTGCTAGTTCTGTTCAAGTGACAGAGTTTACGGTGAGTTTACTGGGAAGTTTGGTTTCTGTCTTTTGGACAGCAGTACTAAGGTTTTTTAATTTTACTCCTACACAATTTATTGGATCGATTGAGCATATATAGTTTATTATCATGGTTGTGCAGTATTTTTTTTTGTTGTGTTCTTGAAGCTTACACCCATTATAACTAAATTGTTGTGAAAAATGGTTTAGCAAAGTCCCTGAGTTTCATCTATCTGCGGAGATGTTTCATTCAGTGAAAGCAGCCAGTAGTATTTATTCCACCATTATTAAGCAGGAAACATGAATATACAGCATTGACAAATGGACCATCTGTGTTTGTTCAAACGACAGAGGGGGGATAAATAAATTTACTGTCGTACCCTTATGTGGAATAATAAAACCATTAGGCTCAAATATTTGAATTAGTTTGCAATTTGCATGGTCCACAAACTTCAGGAATTTTCCCTTTATTCCAAAACCCCCAGGATTAGAGGGGAAGTAGAAATGGGAGGAGATGGATTATTGTCTCCTTATTTCCACCTCCAAAATTTTGAACCAAGGGATTTCTGTAAAAATCCTTCTCCTCCCCTCCACCCAAACGCAACATAGGTAAATTTGCTAGGTGAAATAAGGTTGTTTGGATAGGTTGATATCAGTTCATGATACAAGTTAAAACACTTCATTATTGTCGTTTCTTGACCAGGCGCATAAGGGGCTTAATTTTTGTGCAATAAATGCAGATAAAAGATGCTTACATTCTCAATTTTTTTGAGAACAATTCTAGTCGCTTACCAAAATGGTGCAATGATGGAGACACTGTGAAACTTCCTTATTGTCAAATAAAAGGCAAGTATCGAATGGAATTACCTGGGTACAACACCATGCAACCATACTCTCATATGAATGAAAGGTGCCCGTCTCTTCCTCCAAAGTATTCCAGACCCAAGGATTGCTAGCACTCTTCAAGTTTTTCCTCTAATCCTAGGGAGATTGCGTCACCAGATTATTTCATCTTCTAGACTTGGATTGCTTAGGAGATGCCAAATCAATTATTGTTGTATCCATTTCCTTGTTAGAAAAAATGTCCAAACAATTCGACACTGTGTGTATATATATTCTTATAACTTGTATTAGACATTCACGTAATTTGGATTATCTATGTAGCTATATTAAATAGTGTAAATATATGGGACTTGAATATCTGTACTTCGTCCAAAATTAACTTTGAATAAGTTTCATATGTAATTTTTTTTTCTTGCATCTGCATTTATTTTTCTGTAAAATGAGTTTGGCAACTATGAATGAATTGAAGACTTCAAAATTCTGCCGTAGCAATTGTTGTTTGCTCCAATTCAGCACTTGAATGTAAAACTTGTTAGATTATTAAATTGTAAGTTTAAGTTATACTAACTGTAAAATCAATATTTTAAAATATATCATTGAAGTGGTCAAGATGTTCGTTCAAAGTTTAATGGTTGAACTGATGTGAAATCCATATTAATAAAATTATTTGAAACAATTAAAAAATACTTGACATCATATTAATAATATATAATATCGTAATTTTATGATACTAAAAAGCTAAAGTAAAACATAAATTTATAAATGGTTAACAATTAAAATAATATAAAATTTTAAATAAAATTAGTGTATTATAATTAAATTGAAATCTCAATAATATATATTAATATTTGTTTGTGTAAAAGTAAAAGAAGAAAATGACTAATATTTTAACTTCATTTTTATTTTGTTAAGAAAAAGTTTAAAATTGTGATTTATTTATTTTTGTTGAACCCGATTTCTTACTAGTTTGATAGTCAATGATCAAAGTTATATCTCAGGTGAATTTGACAGGAGATTGGTTTCTAATTAGAATGACTGAAATGTTTGAGTTTTGAGTATCTTTGTAGAAATGATTAAGTTGACGAACAAATAAATGAAAAAGTCTTATAAATTTATCATCTTAATGTTTTGGGTTAAGTGTAATATCAAATTCTTTTATGTGATTAGTTCATGATTTATTAGCAAGAATCTCTTAACTGTTTTTCCTCTTAAACTTTCCAATAAGTGGTATTATAATTGATACTCACTTGCTGACCTCAAACAGGTACAAAGTTAGTGAGTTTTGTGGATCTCTTATCTCAAAAGTTTTCTTCGTAAAAATTTAGATATTTGTCCTGTTGAGGTAAATGGTAGTTTCTTTTCTATGAATTTTTCAACATCTAACATCAAAGTTAATGGCTTATCTTAATGAATAGCTTAAACGAGTATAAGAGAGTTGACAAAAACATCTTAGATGTTTTGATCTCTTATATAAAAAGCCTTACCGAATCAAGAATTGAATGGTGAGTTTATTGAAATTTCAATTTTTCCAAAAGAAAATGGTTTTGTCCCCACCTAAAAAAAATGCATTTTGCTATAGTTGGTGCAGTCTTCACTATGAGCAGAAAATTTTCCATTTAAAAATGAGATAGTTTTCTAATTCTGTCAAACGAGGGAATATGCGAATTAGGAGATACATGCGAAATGATTTAAAATAGTGAATTATATAACTTAATTTTCCAAAAAGTTTCACTTAAGTTGAGGGGTCATCCTTGCATTAAGTATGCTCTTGAACACTCAGGTAAGTTGTGCTCAATATCATGTGCATGACAGTAATCAAACAGTTAGTCAGGAGATGTATTCAGCTGTTCTATTGAGGCTGTGAAGTCTGTAAATAATTACTCGCTGATTATTAACATTGACTTATTTTTGGTACATTGTTTTACAAGAGCAGCTGTTATTGAAATGACCATTAAGAAAGTCTCCTTGGCCAAACTTGAATGAGTAGCCCTTTAGATGGTACTGGCATTGGATCCCTACTGAAGAAATTGTCTGAACATAGCTTCCAACTGAACCTGGTCACTAGGTAATGAATTGAAACTAGAGTTTCAAGCTTGGAAAACTCATACCCTGGACATATTCTTGCTCCCCCTCCAAATGGAATGAAGCAGTAGGGTGGTACAGATGCTTGGTTTTCAAATCTACTTGGTTCAAACTTGGAAGGCTCTGGGAAAATGCTGCTATCCATGTGGGTCATTGCTGTGACCCAAAAAATCTATAAACGTGTAGAAAGGATTTTATCAGTAACATAATTGCATGGAAAGAAGTTCTAATGCAGGAAGGCAACAGAGTTTGTATGACCTGCCATCCTTTGGGTATGAAGTATCCATCGTATTCAATATCTGTTGCAGCCTTTCTGAAGCCACCAAAAATAGGAGGAAACATCCTAAGAGTTTCCATTGCTACTCTCCAGGTGTATTTCATCTTTGAAAGGTCTTCCCATGTGAGTGCCTCTCCTGAGGGCTTCCCTTTCGCTATCTCTTCCTGTTCTGAAAGCATGAAACCAAATGAGTTTAGTTTCTACACATTGTCATGTTACAAAAGTTAACAAACTTATTATAAATGTGGTTTGCGATTGACTAATAATGTAAAAACTCTAGATTGTCAACGCATATACTGTTTAATCCAACCAAAGTGTTTCATTTCAATGCATTGTCATGTTGGGAAAATCGAGGAAAGAAATACTAGAAAAACAAATAAGAAAGAGACAAGAGCTCGATCCATATAAGGAAATGACATCACCTTTAACTCAAAACCTAAAAACATTGAGTTTGTAAGTCTTCTTTATATGTTGCTCAACTTTCTTATTTTCACTCAATTTGAAATTTAGACTCACACTTGAATACTTAACGTATCATTGGAAAATCATAACAATTTTTCCTGTTTTAATTTATAATTTATACAAATAAAAAGTGTTAAATCAATAGTGATATCTTTCTAAAGAGTAGGAACTGTAGGATAAACAAAATTTGCTCGCACACACTTTGTTGATGCATACCTTGAAGAACTGCTGCATAAATATCAGGTTCGTTGGCCAAGAGTCGGATGATGAAAGTGATTAGAACAGATGACGTGTCATGTCCAGCAACCATGACAAGCTTAATGTTGTCAAAGATTTCCTGCTCGCTCATAACTTGTTTGCCATCTTCATCAACCATGCCTAGCAAGCAACTAATCAAGTCTTGGCGTGGAGATGCTACATTTTGCTCCAGTTCAATCCTCTTCTTGTGCACAATCTCCTTCAGCATGGTCTGGATTCTTGCACTTGCTCTAAGGCTGCGATTGTAGCGTGTGAAGGGTACGTTAATTGGGACTGACCACATTCCTTCTATCATCGCTTGGAAGGAATCCAGGAACTGATCTCTTTGTTTTCCACGCTCAAGACCAAACAAAAGAGAGCAAATTATATTGAATGTGAGAGTCTTCATCAGGGGCAATACCTGAAAGAAAAACAAGAACATATAGTGACAACATTTTTCTCTCAATATTTGCTTTTCCTTAACTCCTAAAAGAGAGTGTACATGTATAATAAGTACGGTTACAATCTAATAATTTTGACTAAAGATAAGATTAATTTATGATAAATAAGTATTTAAGGAGATCTATTAGATCTCATAAATCATGTCAATTCATAATATATATTAGAGATCAAGTAAATTCATAATATATAAGTCTAACAATTCTTACGAACCGATTTTGGAAGTTAAGCAACTAACTTGGCTTAAACTAACGTCATAACATGTTCTTTGGTTTGCATTTTGTTAGGATTTGCTTCCCAAGTCTCTTATTTTCCCTCTCCATATGATAAATTAGACTACTTTTTAATCAAACAGATATTGGGTGCAAACTGTAACAACAAAGTACATACCTTGACTTGCTGTTTCCCCTGCCAATGCATCTGAAGGTGACTTCTGACTTCTTCATCCATTTTTCCTACATACCTCTTCAAGGATTCCGGCTTCAGAAATGAGACAAGAGCACCTCTGACTCGGCTGTGATCTTCACCACTCAGCTCCAGCAAGGTCCGATCACCAAGGATCATTTTGATGGACTGTGTTTGCTGGTTAGCAATTGTGTTACTGCCACTAGAGAATACAAACTTATTTGCAGCCTGTCCATAGATTAAAACTGTTGGTTTTCCGAAGAGGCTTAGCTTTGAAATTGGACCATACTTGTTGATTCTTTCTTCAACCCATTTTTCTGCTGTGTTGGCACGCATAGCTCGAAGAAGGCCAAGACTTTGACCAATAACAGGTATTCCAAGTGAACCAGGAGGAACCCTTTTGGAGGGGCTTCTTTCTCTTCTAAGCAGAAGAAGGATTGGGATCAACAAGAGGAAACTTAACAGAAGAAGACTCATGCTTCAAGTTTTTTTTTTTTTTTTCAGATTCTGAAGGTAGCAATCTCTTGTGAGACTATTTATTGTAAGAGTGTTTTTGTCCCATGCTTTTATCTCCAGTTGAAATGTCCAAACCAAAATCCTTGATAGAAGCGGCTATATATATTATTATAACAGATAAAAAAAAGTGTTTAGATTTATGTAATAGATGGAATATTAAGCACACTGTTCTGAGTTCCTTCACTTGATGCTTCTTTTGTCCCATATGTATATCTTAGGTGTGAAAACACGGAACAAGGAGCTTAATTAAAAAAAACAATAATATTAGGTTCGCAACAATAAAAATAATGAAAACATCACAATATTGAAAAAAATTATTTTTATTAATACTAAAAGGTTCTGTACACATAGAATTTATCAAGATTCAGTGTGTCTGTTGTATACATAGTGATCTCTTCATAAAGAATATATTTTATATGGAAAGTCATAAAAATAGTTATAACAAGACGCACTAAGTAGTTGAACTATTAAATTGTTCCCACTAGATAATATTATATTTTCTTCTATTAGACGAGGATGAGCTCGCAAGTAATTTATCCCTTAAGCATGATTTAGAGCTAATTATTACAATTTTTCAAATTTTACGTAAGAAAAATGAGAAAAAATGCTGGTAAAAAATGGCTCTGGAATAAATCTACATCCGTTAGTAGCATCTCATTTCAAGAGTGGAGCAAAAACGATTTCCTTATTAGAAATTGATTGGTATTATGTTTTTTTCTCTTATTCATTAAGCCAAACCTCTACCATGGTGGTCAATACTATCTTTATTAATTAAAATCGCTTCTCCTGCAAATTTGTAAGAAATTGTACATTTACGTTAACTTTTCCATCTATAAACATGTAAGAACTACTAAAGATGACAATACGTGTTCAATCTCAATCAGTCAATTTATTGTTTATCAAAGAAAAAAAGTTGTGTACGGTGGAGAACAAAATAAATAGAGTTCAAAAGATTTCCTAAAATTTTAAAGGGGAAGCTTGGTAAAATGAAAACTAAAAGATTTCCTAAAATTTTCCATCACAGGTTTCATGGTCAGATAAGAACGGCAAAAGTCACGTCAATTAGAGTGTCAAAATACACTTAAGATAATCTTAAACTTACAAAGCATTTTCCAATTTTGTAAATTTAAATTAATCCTAAACCATTTTATATGATAATATGAAAATCTTTATAAATTTACTAAAAAGACAATCATTATGTTACACGTGTAGCAAGCCCAATTAGGCTGGACTTGAGGATATGTATTGAAAAAAATTCTAGTCCCACATTAGAAATAATGTCCAAATAAATGCAGTGTAAACAATCCTCAAGACACATTTTGTTGAGTAAAGCTTAAAGAATAAGCGTGCAAATAACAATCTAATTAATCGGAGACAAACGTCAGAACCTGATCTGGTTGACAATGTAATTTGTTTCAAGTAGACTCAAACCGAGAAATGTGAATTTGTTGACCGGTCAAATAACAAGTCTTGATACATTTCATTTGGAAGTTCCATGGAGTTTTTCAAGTGTGCAACAAATATGAGCCAGATTTGCATTTAAACAACCAGTGGTAACGTATGCTAAGAAAAAGGAAAGGAGGAAATAATACGAGCTACTTTGAGAGTGATGGAGGACTGGCCCAATTCTCCTACGTGTGTAAAGAAAATGACAACAACTATCTTTTGTTCCATACACTTTGAAATCACTAAAGTACAATGATATACCCACAAATCTGTATTATCACTCAGCCTTGGTCGGGAGATGGTTGCCACCAGTTGCCAATTTGTACAGATAAAACAGAGTCATGAGAGCACTGCAAGAAAAAGACAGACATATTCTTAAACCTATATACAAACAACATACGTTGCTCTATTAGGGATGTCCACACACATGAGCAACATTTTACAAGTAACAAACACCCTTAGTTGCATAAAAGTCTAAAATGCATATGATGAGTGCAGACACAGTTAGGATCAACAAGCAAGAAAATTATATTGATTACTATGGTTCTTAGCCACAGGTGTGGAGCAATTGGACAAAGCATAGATTAAGTATCCAGTGCTTGATTTCTGACTTCAAATTTGGAACACAATATATAGATCTTCAAATAAGCAATGTGAAGTTAAAAATAAATTGAGGTAATAGTACAATGCACAAACAAATTGGGGTAAGAGCACATAAAATTATTTCTTTTATTCTGAAAATAATCGGCATGGTGAAGCTTTGATTATTTAATAAGAGTTTAAAGAACAAATTATTTTCATGCACGCATTCACTTTTCAAAAAACATGTGGTCATGGATTTATAATCTACAAACTAATCTTATTCAACAATTAACTCTTAATAGTTTAAACTCAGTTATTATAACTGAGTAAAACTATTTTTAAAATGAGTTTTGGGTACGTCTAATCAATCCTTTGCGTACCTGATTCCTGCAACAAGACCAGCAGGCATAATCTTGGATGTTTCCAGATATCGCTGGCCCATAACCCAAGTTAGTATGGCTGCACAAACTGTTTCACAATATCCAAATTAGAAAAAAGCATAGAACATTACTCCTGTTAATGTGGACCATAATTAATTCAGTGATCAGGGCGTGTCAGATGAATACAGAGCAACAGACATACATTCCCAGTATAAACACAGAGATACTCATAGATCGTATATATTGATCAAGTTATAACTTGCGACTTAATAAAATATTCTTGATTAATTTTTAGTTTTACATATGACAATGTAATCTGATACATCTCTACCCCTGATAAAGTTTCTGTGCATACCTTCTACTAACGAGTAAGAGCAGTGCAAGTCATTACTAAAATACAGCATGCTTTCATTAAAGAACATACAGTACAGTCATTCAAAAGCTTCAGTTTTTGCAACAAGAAATCAACTAAAGTTATCAGATTGCTCTTACTATGCTATAAGATTAAAACACCAAAACAGAAAGACATCTGTCACATTGCATAAAGCTTACCCATTTGATTTCAATAGCCCGAGAAATTTTAAATACATTTCCAGAAATTCTTGTGTGTTGCATCCACTGTTTTACATTTCAGGTATTTTAAATACAATAAGAGGCATTATTATAATAAACCATGCACCTAATATATCTTGATCAGGCTACACGCATCCACTGTTGCTTCCATGTCATTCAACAATATCCATATACAACCTCTTTCCCAACTACTTGACAGTAAGTAAAAAATACATCTATGTATTACTTCCCCTCCCTCTTACTCTTACACCTAACCTAATAAATCTCCCACAACCATCCTCTTCCTCTTAATCACTTGAAATAGAAAGTAGTACACGGAAAAACACCACAGTTGAGTATCTTGGAAACCCTAAGATTGAGTTTAGATAAACTTACAGAAGACAAAAATAAAATGAATCCCAAATGGCACAATGAGTCAGACTTCTCCCACACAAGTTAAAACAACATATGCATCTAAACATCTTAGCTCTCTTATTTAACTTTTTCGTAAGTTGATGCTTAAGATTCAAGAAAATATTGTGTGCAATGAGATTGTAAATGATTTTTAAACTATCATCCTATGGTAACTTGCGATGTATGGTAAATTTTATTAACTTTTACAGTGACCGATTTGAAAGTCACGCATTCAAGATTTCTGATAGGTTGACAACATTTAGATTAATTGACTGACAATCTTAAACTTTTTACACTGATAACATACAAAAATTACACTCTTGATTTCAACTCTCAGAAATTTTATTCGATTCACCTTCTAATTTATCTTATTTTCTTCTCCCATGATTATTACAAGTGGCTCTTTAAACAATCTAGTTTAAGAAACTCAGGATTATCGAACTGATTCTTGATGAGAAACAAATAATTATTCATGCAAGTATCATGATGAAATCCTAACAGAGAGCGAGAGAATTCAAATCCAACATTTCATAAAATCCGAAACGAATCCGACAAATATCGACGTCTTTCCTCACATCCATCTCAACAAACTCATCAAATCACGAATTCTACAGAGAACTCGTCTCGGATCTTGAATCGAAAACAAGTCAACTGTCACACGCGACGAAGCCAAACACAATAATAGTAACAGGTAGGGAAATAGAAGATACCGGTCTCGAGAAGGAGAGCGAGATAAGAGTTCTTTCGTTTGCCAAAGGCATTGAGACTGAGGTAGCCGGCGATGATGAGAAGCAAACCGGAACCGGCGCCTCCGGCGAGAGAAGCTACGCTCCCTTTGGATATGTACGCAAACAGTCCACCACCAACGAGCATCAAACCGTACGGTATCGTGAAGCAGAAATCGTGCATTTTCTCTTTCCTTTTTCCCGGAAAATTCAGAATCCTTCAATAGGAATGTGTGAGAGAAAACGTAAAGGGAGCGTGGAAAGCACAAGTCCAATATTAACGCCTCAACTGAATCCCACTTGCTGCTTTAGAATTATTCACACTTTCAACACTCTTCAATTTTCAATTTTTAAAGCTACATGTTGGATGATGAGAATTTTTAATAAAGTTATTCAAACATGAATTATTATATATATATATAAGAAATTTGTTAACTTTGTTTTATAATTTTTTTTATACGAATTGTGATTGGCTAATAAACTTATGGGAAAAATCATATCATTAATGTACTTATTGTACATAAATGCGGGTGAAGATTTTCTTTTAGAAAATTAGAGATTAACAATTTTTTCAGTTTGACTAAATATAAACCCAAAGAAAATTAATTTGGAACTTGACTTACAATTAAGACTTCGTTTATTTATTTCAATTAGTATAATTTTAGCGTGTTAGTTAAGGATCTTTATTCGAATAAAAATGACAAAATTGTTCTTATCTTCTGTTTGGAATAGTAAGAAATAAATATGTGTAAGGCTCCACCTTTAATTTAGTATTTTAAGAATAAAAGGTTTATATGAGCATAAAAGTAAAAAATACTCTTATTTACTATTTATCTTTTTTTATTTATAGTATTTCTATTTGTATATACTTTTTTAGTTCAACTTTTAGACAAAAAATAAAAATAACACAAATCTCCTTTTTTGTTTTCAACAACTTTCTTTTTATATTTCTTTTCCAAAATCATACCAATACAACGAAAGATAATTCGACTACTCGAACTAACACATTCCGTACTATTGTAATAAAAAAATATTTTCACTGAATTAATTAAATAGTAAATTATGAATTAAAATATATTTATTTTTTTATGCTTATTGTTATTTAAATGTGTTCACGTTCTAGAGGAATGTATAAATATTTTTTATTTATTTTGGAATTATTATTTTTTTTAGAATTCATCCAATTATAATTTTTTAATACCGGTATTATTTTGAATAATTATTTTGTTGTCACAAAATATGTTTATCTATGAGAAAAGTTATATTTTATGTTAATGTTTGTAAACTTCACATTTAATTAGACTGTCAATATAAGTCAATATAAGATTTGATTTGGATCCACGTGGATAAGAAAAAAAAACTCACAATATTATAATCATATATATATATAAAAGTCTATAGTTCTTGAAATATTACTAAAACGTCATAAATCAGGATTAATCCGACATTAGTCAATTTTTAAAGTAAATAAATTATTTAAAAGTGAAAAGAAAATGCTTAAATCATACTTGAAAAATATTTGTTAAATTCAAATTCAAACCCAACGTCAATAAATATGACTTGAATTTATATTAACTTAAAGTTGAATTAATATCATTTCAAATTGATTGATATAAGTTAAAATCAAATTGAGTTTAGGACAAAACGAGATAAATTAAAATTATGTCAAATTAAGTTATGTTTATTTTGTCGAGTTAGATTGAAAAAATATTATATCAACTTAAGTTTAATTGAATATATGTTAGGTTAAATCTAGTTTTGGACAAGCGAGATTAAATCGAGAGTGCTCGTATTAAGTCAATTTCAGTTGGGCAAGTTGAGTCGTGCTTGAGTTAAATTGAGTTAGATGTTCACCTTAGATTGAATTCACATTATGAAAGGTTGAGTTAAATCCATCACAAGTCAAATTGAGTTAATCTTTAACCTAGTTAAGTCAAGCTCATATTTAGATGAGTCAAGTTTGACCTACTTTACCGTAAGTCTAGTCAGGTCAACTGAGTCAAGTTGGCCCGTTTTGGACTAAGTAGAGTAAGACACACCTTAAGTCATGTTAAGTCGAACTCATTTGGGTCAAGTCAAGTTAAACTCATATGAAACTAGGTCTGGTCAGGTCCACTCCAAATTGAGTCAAGTTAGGTTATATTGAATTAAGTTCAAATAAGACTATATTAGTTTAGGTTTATATATGATCGAACTATAATTAGATCCATATTTAATGTGAAATGGAATTAACTTAAACTCTAAATTTCTAATTAAGTTATAAATAATAACAATTAATTAAGATCTACTTATAATTAATATAAATTATTTAAGGATTAATTTATAATTTAAAATATATTAAAGACTCATGTAGTTCTGAAAAATATTTAGAAGTTTATTGAACTTTAGGATTTAAGATATAATTTATTAAAGTCTTACCATATATTGAATCCATTTTAATCCGAAGGATTATGACTTTTTCAATAAAAAGGAGTTTATTTTAAGAGAGGGACTTAAGATTTTAGTAGCCATATCAACTTGTTTAAATTAAAATATAAGTAATTTTTAAAGAAGTATTTAAAAAATAAAAGAAAAATATATGATTTGCTTATTAAATAAGCTGAAAGCTGATGGTTTATAAATAAGCAGAAAAGTTAAACATTAACAAAAATCAGAAATTCACTTTTTTTTTATTAAATAAGCATTTATTTTTTAAAAAGGACAAACAACTCACCTCGCTCTCAAATTTCTATTAAAAAAAATTAGCAAAGGATCTATGTACTAAAAAAAAAAATGAATGCAAAACAATTCCACCATTAAAAAAAAAATACTTTTTATTCTATTTTCCCCTCCCGTCTCATTCCCCATCCGTATTAGGGTTTTGTGTTGGAGCCCAAAATCATAGGGATGGTTTTTCTTGCTACCCAAATCCAAACCACCCCCTGGTTCAAGCTCAACCCTTCAAACGGTCACAAGCTCCTTCTCCGGAGATTCACCAAGATTTCGATGTCGACAATGCAGGGCCAATCTAAAAGACCCATTTGCCCATCTTGTTCCAAACCCACGCGAACGTGTCTCTGCTCACGAATCCTCACACCTATTCAAAATTCCGTCCACGTAACCATTCTACAGCACGCTCTCGAGCGTAAGCACCCCCTTAATTCGACCAGAATCGCTAGATTGGGCCTCAAGGATCTCACCGTTGCAACTGTTTCTGATGTTAATTTCCAAGCCCGGTTCCAGATTCGCTTATTGGATTCGCATTGCCAAACGGGTCATGCTGGAAACATGCTGAATGTACTCCTTTCACGTCCGTATTGCGAATTTGGAGACACCCAGAAATTGTTTTCTGAGAAAAATTCTAACTTGAGTGAGACTGATTATGCTGAAAAATGTGGTTTGAGAAATGATGTTGTGGGTTTTCTAGATTCTCCCACTCGTGCTGAAGTTGGGACTCAAGTGAGTACCACTGATGGTGCACCGGTGAATGATGAAGTTCAGAAAAATGCAATCCCTAGGGTTGCTATTAATTTTGCCATTGGCAAATATGGTGCCATTAGCTCTCTGTCTCATATTTGGACAGCAAAAACACAATGTGAATCCCCCAAGTTAAGCTTTGACAATATTTTGGCTTATCCCGAAGCTTCTGAGGCACTCTCGGAAGGGTTTTTGGTGAAGAAGTTTCAGAGAAAGCAACTGAATAGGGATGCCGACTTGGAAGAAGAATGTGAAGAATTTGAGCTTGAGGTTCGTCCTGGATCAGTGCTACTATTTCCCTCTGACAAGGCTGTGAATATCAGTGACCTAGATGCTATTGGTTTTGAGGTGAAGAACTTGATTGTTTTGGATGGAACATGGGCTAAGGCGAAAAGGATTTACAGTGAAAATCCTTGGTTGAACGTTTTGCCCCATGTGAAGTTGGAAGTGAATGAGGCGAGCTTATATAGTGATGTGAGACATCAACCTAAAGCTGGTTATTTGTCTACCATTGAGAGTATTGTATTTGCCTTGAAGGCAGTTGGGGAGAATCACGAGGCTTTGGATGGTCTATTGGATACTTTTGAGTCCATGGTTGGAGATCAGAGACGCTGTAAAGAAGAGAGACTGAGCAAACAATTCTCCAGTTGAGGTCCTTCTTCTTTAGGTTGATCAGCTTGAAAAAGATGCTTAAACCCAAAAGAAAAACTATTTACATAAATCGTGAACCATGAACTTTGTAAGAATTTTGTGCCTCCTTTATCCATTTCCAGCATGCAAAACAGCGCAAGAGTCCCGCAAGATTATCTGTTCACTGATTGGAACTGGACTACGCTATTATAAAGAGTTTATTTGATGTTTCAGTAGCCCAAAGCTGTTTTAAAGATTGGACAATGCACTGAATAGATCTTTAGAATCAAGACAATTTTGCAGTTTGTAATGTTACTTCTGCTACATCTACATGACCTGACCTATATTTTTACAGTGGATAAACGAAGACATTATGCGCATTGCTCAGTGCTGTTCTCAAGACAATAGAGGACAGTCTGTTCCCCTACAGCTTTTGAACAGAATCACGGCTGCTCATGCTAACTGGTCTTAACATCAAACCAAGAGACATTGCGTGCATTGAGCTGAATGTCAGTCAGGAATATAAAATGCATACATTTGTTACTAACTAGTAAGAAACCAAGTTTATTTTGCTGTACAGAAACCAATCTTACAGGTTCAGACTAAACAAGCAACATCATCAATTACAAAGAGACAACCCACCTTATGCTCAATTTACTGACTAGTCTAAGTCCTTAGAATATTTATGTACATGTACCAGCAAAACCAGCAGCAATATACTACTGAAATACCAGACTTTATCCACTCTGCTGCAAGTGATACATTATAAACTAAGGTATTGTTTCATTGTCTATATTTTTACCAGACTATCCATATTTAAGGAATAGCAGTTGCAGATTCAACTTTTAGGGTATCATAAGTGTACTTCTGAGTTCATGTGTCTTCTGATCAACGCATCGTGAGCCGACCAAAGAGTTTATCCAGATATCATCAACTTTTACTGAATTGTCATCATCGTTCCTGTGCCAACTCCAGAGGGCATGAGTGGAGTTTACAATGTTCAGCTCACCGTGACCAAAACTGGCTTCACGGAATTCTGACCACTTTGGCTGTGGGTTTATATACCTGTCAATAAACAATCTTGTAAGGACACATCTAGCAACATCGAAAGAAAAACAAATTTCAGGCTGCATGTATCTGATAAACCTCAATATAGCTTTTTTCACACAAACAATTCAGAGAATAGATTCTGTGGAATGTTTCTGGCTGTGAAACTTACTTCCGAGCTAAGCCTTCCCTGTTTCCTCCATCACCTATAGTTATATGGACGGCACCACAGGGATCCAATCTTCCATTATACACACGTTTCTGACAATCAGAGTATTAAAACCCAGTTTTCATCAAATGGTTGCTAACAAAGAAAATAATATGCTAAACCATAAAGACATACCGAACGTTCATAAGCGTGAACATGACCAGCAATAACTAAATCAACACTAGCAGCATAAAGCAACGGCTCCATAGCTGCCATCATATCATCCCCTGCACCTTGATGAGCCTTGTTACTGTTATACCACGGTACATGAAATGACACAAGCAACCAAGGTGTCCTTCCCCTATCTACCTTTGACAGATCTTCCTGGAGACGAAGAATGAATGAAAATCAAAGGGTGTAATGTAAAAAAGGACAAATATCAACAAGCATGATTCTATAATTAATTTTTCATGATCAAGGCCTGCAACACACTTATCCAACTAGAGTAACTCTTGATCAATAGGGAAAATCAACTAACCTTTAGCCATCTATATTGTTCAGAGTACACATCATAATCTTCATAAGAGCCAAGCATTATAACGTGGACACCTGCAACTTCAAAAGAATAATAGAGATTTGAAGTTGATCCACTTTCCTCAAATGGCATTTTCCATCTGGAATTATAGGACACAAACTTGTCTGTTAACAAGGGTATGTTCTCTTCTTCATGGTTTCCCTCTGTCACCATCCATGGCCTTGAACTAGCAAGCGGCTCCACCAGTTCCCCAAAACTGTCCCACAGATGCTGCATGCAATCAGCATATGAAAGGTCTCCTGGAAGCAGGTAGACATCATATTGGCATTGGTCAATGTGAGCCAATGTTGATTTAGTCCAGCCAGTTTGACCAAGATCACCAGCCACAGCAAACACAATTGGAAATTGGTCTGGAGGGGTTTTGAGCTGGAACTCAGGACCTTTTCCCCCACACCGGTAAAAGTACACAGTGTTGTCATCCAAAGGTCCAATTACAACATGGTGTATCTTTCCTGAGCTATATAACATATAGTTATAAGAGGTGAACTCTCCTTCAGCAATTGAGTCATATCTCCCAGGTAATGTTCCGTATTCTACATATGAGAGTGAATGTTTATCATCGGTTATCCAGGAAACTCTGATGTGCTTTTCTCCTGCCAAAGAAATATGTACCTGGAACAAACATTTGACATCAAAGAAGCTAAATTTAGCAGTCACAATAATAAATGAACATGCATGAATAGCTTGACATGATTGCTTTATAAAGGAAGCATGGTTGACAGTTCATAGTATATTTGTCCCTAGAACTGGGAAATGATCCATGGAAAGCAAAACAAACCATTTAAGTTACAAAATAAGGAGATAAACAATAATCACTATCTGTTTACGCACACTCCAACAAATACCAACTATCATGAATAAGGAAAGTCTTTGAAGATTTGTGATGGGAACCCAGTTCATGAACTATAAACTCAATAAAAGAGTGTCAGAAATTATGAATGAAGTTTGACCATATATATAGATATATCATACAGTTTCACTTTTAAACTGCTACCCGAACGAAGAGCAAATAGGTCGATACAAACAAACTATACAATTACAATCTGCTAACTCTAATTTCTTTATTTTTCTCCGTGTAACACAAATTTGAGCTAAAAATGAAGCTAACAACTCGTACTCGCCTTTTAGAAGCAAAGAACCATCTACTTCCAATTATTAAATCCAATAAAACAAACAACTTTCAGTGAAATAGAAAACAATTTTGAAAATATAACCCTGCATAAGAAAAAACTGAAGCCTCTCAGCAGAATACGGTAATCCAATCTAAAACAAAAGAAATCAGGTACTGTAAGACTGATCAAATGGGAAATAAATAACACAAAACTTTAAAAAGGGATAAACAAAAAGTCGTGTTTTTCTCGAATGAAAGTGAGGTTGATTGACCTGTTGAGGATAAGACGAACGGGTCTTGGAAACTGAATACCATGGGACGGTTAAGGTTTTACGAGCAAGAGGGCGAAGGTATTCAGATTCAACCGTTACTGTTGAAAAAAGAAGCGTTAGAATCAGAACAAGTTTGTGTTTTGGTTGTTCCATATGAATATGATACGATGAATTGCAGTGTATGCCTGAGACAACAAAGTACTTGCTTCCACTTCAATCCTTCTTTTTACTTTCTATCATCGCCCGTCGCAAAGTCCAACTATCCATGACATCATCAAATTTGTCCTTGCCTATCTTATTCCTAAATATAACCACCAATTCACCGTTTTTTTCATTCTCCTTCTACATTTTCTATGCAAAATTAAATAAAATATTAATATTGAACTAAGACTGTTTGATTTTGAAAAATTGAAAACTTAAACGTGTAATTAAATGTTTAGGAAAATTTAAATTACATATTCATAAGATTATGCACACTAAAAATAGATTTAAGCTTCCAAAATTTGGACGTGGACAAATAGTATAATAGCATCCATTGGAAATGTTAACTAAAATAATATTTATTTAGATAATAATAAACAACCCAGAACAAACAAAAACACGGTACCTTTATATGACACATGTATAATTTGTTTTTTCCTTGAGTTCAGTTTTTAGTATACACCGAAGTATTGTTTAGTTTGGATGAAGAAGAGACAAAGGAAAGAAAAACGAAACAAGTTATATAAATTTCATCAATGTTTTATTTCTTCCAGTTTTATAGATAAAAGAGAGGGACTTATGAACCTCTAAAACTAAATTTGTCTTTGTTTATACACTTTTTTATTTAAGTAATTTTTTTATAGAAATTTATGACTGAAAATAATGATCAATACATAACTAAAGAATATATATTGATACCATTTGTAATTTGTTTTTGTATGAGTTATTTGTATATATTTTGTGTGTATTTATTTTCACTTTTTATAAAAATTTTGAAGACTAAACGTGTTTGTTTTTTTTCGGGTTGAAAGCCTTCAAAAAGTAAGATGTATGATCTTGAGTTGAACATGAATCCACTTAATTTAAGTAATTTAATTAAAAATTCGTTCTAACATTATACAAATTTTAAACAAGTAATAAATAATATAGTTTTCTAAATATTTTAAAATTTTAAATAACTGAAAATCATATTTAACATCGAAATAATATTTTCATTGATAAAAAATTCAACTTCTTAAAAGGTATTTTCAGGCGACAATACAAAAAAAAACATTAGCTGATATTTAATTTTTTTTTACACTGACAATGTTAGTATATATAGCATTTAAACAAAATACGGTAATAATTCCATAATTTGATTTTAATTATTATATATGAAAAAGTGAAATATTAGGATTAATTAAAATAACATTAGGAGCAAATAACGAATTTAACTTCTTATTTTTATTTAAATCCTGATTGAACAAGTGGAACGACGTCGTTGGGAAGACGTTGGCGGTTCAAAACACAAAAACCCTAAACCCTAAGCGCAGCACAGCGCGAAAGCCACAAATACAATACTTTCTTAGCTTTCCCTGTTTTAATTTCGTTCCTCTGCACAGAAGAACGAGAAGAAGCATAAACAGAAGAACCAAAACCAAAGCCAAAACCGTTTAAGCTTCGTTCTGGTGTGAAACCCTAACAATGGCTACCTCCTTAGCCTCGCAATTAGAAACTATAAGGTCCTTCGCGAAAGCTGACTCCGAGCCTCTCAAGAGGCCATTCATTCGTCCTTCAATATTGTTCGATCCCAAAGAAGCCGCCGACATCGATATCGAAACTCTTTTCACCATCGCTCTTGAAGGTCAACTTCTCAACTCGCTTCTCATTTTACTAGCTCTCTTTTCGACTAAGCTGGTTCAACTGAGCAATTCAGCTAATGTAATCAAGTTTTGCGCTATGTTAGTAGTGACGAATGGAGCATATGAAGTGTGTTGCTACTTTATATTTTGTTTTTTTGTATTGATGTTGCTTTATGTTTCGTTACGTGTTGCCTATTTCAGGATTAGAGATTCTAATTGACAAGGATGAGCGATTCAGGAACTATAAGAACGATTTGTTTAGCCACAGGAGTAAGGAGTTGGATAGAGAGTTGATGGGAATAGAACAGAACAATCAACTTAATATCTCAATTGCTTCGTACTTAAAACTGCTTTCTGGATATTTTCTTCTTCGGCCTGCTCTTAAAACGCTTGAGTACTTGATACGTAGACACAAGTGAGTACTTTATTATTTGATTTCGATATTTTACGGTTGCTTGAACAGAGTGTTATGGACTGTCTTCTTCTTGGAGGTGTTGTGCTGATATCACATTTTGCCCCTGCCTCTTTTACCTTCTTTTGGTGATTTTTAATGTTGTCTGTTTGAGTTTTAGGATTCATGTATACAACAATGAGGATTTGATTTTGTGTTCTTTGCCGTACCACGACACACATCCATTTGTTCGAATAGTGCAGATACTTGATACAAGGTTAGAAAGATATGATTATGCGTTTTTGGTTTGCTTGTGACGTGAACTACTTGTGTGGCTTCTGATGTGAACTACTAGTTTGGGTTCTGATGTCTCTCTTAATTTTTTGTAAAGGAATACTAAATGGGGGTTTCTTGATGGTGTTAAAGCCTCTGGTGCACCGCTACCTAGGATGGTCATAGTGCAGCAGTGCATCCGTGATAAGGGCATATTAGATGCTCTATGCAACTATGTGAGTAATATTTGTGTGTTTAGTTGTGAATATCGAAATGGTCTACTAGAATAAAATAATTAGATATCGAAGCATTTGGTTACAGGCATCTCCATCTAAAAGGTCTCAACCTTCAAGGCTTTTTATTGGCTTTTGTACTGCTGTTTTTGTTGAGGTTTTGGGTACTGTTGTCACTGTAAACGATGATCTTGTAAAGAGGATACTTCCTTTTGTGGTCTCTGGTCTTCAGCCTGGCAGTAATGGGGTTTCAGATCACAAGGTTAGTTTCCAAGGAAATTATCTCTGTACATTAAAATTTAGAGCTGATTATAGTTAGACATCATACCGTAATATCTTTTGTGATTACTTTCTCATTTGTAGGCAATAAATTACTTGCCAATGGTATACTTTGTGAAATGAATTTGCTCGTGTTCTAAAATATCCTATAGTGCAATATTTCTTATCACTAATAAGAATAGTAATGTAGTGTTTCTAATTTGGTACAAGTGGGCCTAAACCTCTTTGTTAACAAATGTTATTCACTGTTTATTTGTCTATTGTCTTAAACTATTTCGTACATTCTTTATAATCTGTTTCCATAAATGTAGATTATGCTCAAACGAGCTCATGTTATAATCTATATGATATGTTCAAGCAATTGATATCATAGCCTTATTTCGTTTCCGATCCTTTACTTTTCAAAAACCCCTGTACTCTAGAATAGTAATGTCAGACAATTATACAATACTATAGTGGCTGACCCTGCCTAGTTGGATGAAGCTTGGTTGTTGTTTTATATTAAGTTATATTACCTTTCCTTTGTTGGATAGGCAGGCTTTTTATTTTATTTTATTTCTGAAAAATTATATGGCTTTAATCTGGTAAGTCATGATTTTTTCCTTTTTCATGGTCAGGCTGTGTGAAGATTGAGTGCTAAATAGTTATAGATATCCTTTATTTTTCTATCAAAGCAGAAAGAAAATTAATTCATAGATATAAAAAGGCCTTCCATTCTCTGCCCATATTTATAAATGTGATGGAGACTCCCTTAAAATTAACTTGTGCTGAGCGGCAAAGAAAGACCTTAATGATCTGTTTCTAGAACACAGAAGTTGAGGGAACTATGTGTTAGCACAATCATAAACTGTGAGTATAATATATGTATGCGTGACCTCTTTTGAGGACTTATTTTATCTATTGAAATTGTGGGGTTTAAGGTGTAGAAGTAGGTAAAGCAGAGAATAGAGACTTCAAATGATTTATACTGATCATAATTATAATGATTTACAATGTCATGATAAATTCTTAAAATAAAAAAATTAACTCTTTTTTACGTTAATTATGAAACAATCTTAAGATATTATGAGATATTGGGAAACTAATCCTAAAACATGATCTAAGATATGGTAAAATATTTGACATATTCTAACGATTTTCTTGGTACCTTCTGAAACAATTGTCTTGTCAAATTTTCCTCACATGCAGGCTGGTTCTTTGATGATCATTGGTTTGCTTGGAAACAAAGCTGCATTAGCTCCCAAGCTTTTGAATAGTTTGATACGTTCAGTTGCCGAGGTTGCTCGTGGGGAGGCTATAGATATGACGGATATCTATTGGTTTCGACTATCCCTTATTACCTTAATCAATCTTGTTCAGGTACTAGTGTAATCCTGTATGTTTGCATAGAGTTTAAACAGAGGCATTGATAATTTTTTGGGTGGTAAATATTATTTATCCAATTTCCTTTCACAGCGCAGACTCCATTTCTGAAGCTCACTATATTTTTATTTTAATTTGTTGTGTTGGAATTTTCTTAGTCTCAAAATGTTGAAATACTCCCAACGAAGGCCTTGGAGATTTTAAATAAAATAAGGTACTGCTCAACTTTTACATAATCACTGTGCTTGAGCTGCTCTCTTTTCTTTATTTATATTTATCATTTATTTAATCCCTTTTAATTATATAGGGACTTGGCAGGGGTTTTATTAGAATTATCTAAGGAGTTCAATATTGAAAAGTTTCTTCGTGTGCTTTTGGACTCCCTGATTGACTGCAGGTGAGCATTGTCTTTCTGAGCATATATACTTCAAGTCATTTTATAGAAGCTTGTGTCTTGTATTGATTAACAATTACGCATTTTCAGTTCTGATGAACACTGTCAACGGACTTTGCTATCCTTGATAGAAATTGTCCCTATGAACAGTTTTGTTTATCATGTGGTCACAATGATTCTTTCAACTTGTGTGAAATTATCTCAAAAAGTTGGTGACTCTACTTCCATGTCAGGTACATCTGATTTTCAATTGTAGAGAGTTCATTACTTAGTTCTTATAGGTGACTCCTGTGCCCCAAATTATATATCTTGTTGGAATTATAAGGTTGAGCTAATAATAATTCTTACTGAGAGTGAATCAATGAACTTTTAGAAGCTTCTATAAATTTTTTTTTTATACCCGTTTGAATTTTCTTCTGAATTCTGAATTCAATGATCATGGAGGCATTTTAAGTTATGGGCAAATTTCTTTGACTGTTAAGTTTGGACTTCCTTTGTGTTTGTATTAACTTATTTTTGAGGCAAAGAAGCTTTTTTTGTTAGTTTATTGGGAAATTATTTTCCTTAAACAGAACTTTTCAAATGTGCAATATATACATGATCGGTCTACTTAGCACTGGTTTGTTTTCTGTATCAGTATTAAATACGAAAAGGCATGTTTGTCTATATAAATAATGAGAACTGGCATTTGAAACACCAGAACAAAAGCATGGCATTATATTGAATGCTGACATTTCTTCATTCATACTGTATGCAAAACTACTGTCAATAGGAAGCCAATGATGCCATTAGCAGGGAATCTTAGTCCGTTCTTTAATAGTTTAACCCTGTATGAAACATGGGAAAGACAGTTAGAATTTGACTTTGAAGTCTAATGCCTTCAACAGGGGAAGTTTTATTAGTTTAGAAACCTCACACTCATCTTTGCATTACTTTCGCCTTTGAATAGCATGTATGTATTTATAAGGAAACCCAAAGACAACAAAAGATGCATAGTAACACAGGGAAGTGCATATACTACTGTTCAGTACGTTAATGCTGCCAACAGTCCATGTTGACACTAATTATTTTGGCCAAGTTTGAGTGTGGAAAAGCATTTATTCAGTTAAGTAACCATCTAATGAACTGGATATCATCTAATATATTTTGATTTTTTTTTAATCATTTATCTCTGTACTATTTTTTTAATAGAAACCTACAACTAGTCAGTTAACGTTTGCTGCTTAGGTTATTTCTCATAATGTTAGTTTGTCAAATGTTGATTAGCTGGCTGGGCAAAGAAGATACTGATTATTTTCAATTCAAAGTACCCTTCTGAACTACGTGGTGCAGTTCATCATTTCCTTCAGGCATGCTGATGAATTTTCTGTTTTTTTGTTCTCATGCATTGTCAGATAGTTTGTAATGCCTTCAACTTTTAATACGTTTAACAGGAAAACAAAGCGCATTCCAAGAAAGATGATTCATTGTATAAGGTTTTGTGTAAGTTGCTAGATGGAAATTTGGATTCTGGACATGATATCTCAGACTCAAAAGTTTGGTTTGGCCTGTATCATCCGAAGGTATCAAATATTGCTCTGCTATTGAATATCTGGTTTATATAAATCTATGTGTGTATTCTTATGTACAATAATGATAATTTTTTTGTTCATTGTAAGAGCTTCACAATTTTTGTTTGATATGGTATAGGCTGATGTTCGTCGTGCTACACTGCTTGAGTTAGATTATTCTGTTATCCCAAAAACCAAGGCAGTTGGTTCGGAGGTACTTGCTCTGCTAATTTTGCCATCCTTTGAAAAACCTTGTGTTTCCATTAATTTGTATTTTTCATTTATGACAATGTTTGAAGAACATTAAATTCTGTGTCCTACTTTGTTTTTATATATTTTTGTAAAGGATTTTTGGTGCCAATATGTTTTGTTACCTGTTACCAATAACACTGCCCACAAGGAGGGATTGTTTGGTATAAGTTACAACCATTCTCTCACCATTTAATAACATATTTCTGTATAATTTTATCTCAATATTTTAGATTTATCCAAATTATTGGTACCAGTCGTAAGGTCTGGTGGTGGTAGCATTGAGTATTTTATTAATTATTAATTAGTACTTGGTCGCCATAATCAATTATATTGATTATATCAATAAGCTATGCATCCATTGATTATCATAATGGTTTAATCTAATTATGGATGAAATTATGAGATGATACCATTTTCTTGGGAAAAAGTTATAATATGGTAAAGATCTTGCTAGGATGTGTTGATACTGCTTTCTGTATTCAAATCTTTGACTTTTGACTAACCCCAGCACGCATCTTGTTTATCAGAATCTTATAAACATCCAAGAGGCCATATTAAGACTGCTAGATGATAAAGAACTAACAGTTGTTCAAGCAGCTTTACGTGTTGACGGCTTGCCAAATGTAATAGATTCTTCTAAGCTTCTTGATGCACTACTGAATGTGCAAAGAAGATGCATGGATAAACTGCTTTCAGGTAACTGGTGGTATATTATAAATAATTAGGTAGAAGTTCATCTTATTTGTTTGTTATATTGCGGCACTACAATGAATTGCAGCGTGAGTTGACTTATTGATATATTGGGAAGAAGGATTTTGTTCTTTGAATGCATTCTTGATGGATGGTGATTTTTGAAAGTTAGTGGTGGGAGTTATGTGCAGAGAACATAAATGTGGTCTTATGAATGTCTAAGTCTCTGTAGTGTTTTTCCAATTTGTGTCTATTGTGGGATTTGTTACTTGATCTTATTCTTGTTCATTTCTTTGTTGAATGGTGGTTAATTGTCCATTTCTATGTTTTTTGCATCAAAATATGCTTTTCCTTTATGATGACTGGATAGTTATAGCGTTTTTCTTCATATGATGATTAGGGCTGTCAATGCTCATTTTAGATTGTACAGTCAATTATAAAGAAAACTTTAATTGGATAATGTAATATTTTAAAATTTAAAATAGAAAAATGGAAGCTTAGTGATGGGATGGGATGGTGGGCTGTAGCTTATCAAAACATGTTCTTTGGAATGTATAAATTATTGCTGTTCTACTGGTACTGGAGTATATTTGTCTTCACAAAATGACAGCTTGATGTTTCCTGTCTTTGTCAAGTAAACTTACTCCAGTTCTGTTATACCCATGGATATGGATGAATTTGGCTTCAAAGCGATGCTTCTGTTTAGATATTCTTTAAACAAATGGTCTTTTGCTTGTTCCCTATTAGAGATTCATTCAAGGATGATGCATTTAGCCATAGAGTTGCTGGGGGGATTAAATAATGGGAATAAAACAAGTACTTTGTGCTCTTTCTCCACTGCATCTTTTATGCACTGCATTTCTTGTAGGTTATGCTGATGTTGATAGTCTAAATGGTGAAGTTGCGGTCGCTTGTTTAAAGAAGGCTGTTTCCTACTTCGATAATCATACTGATTACTTGAAGAACGTTGCTGCTATGATTTTTCCGTTACTCGTTGTTCTACCACAGGTAGTGGCTAAACTCAGATGTAATATTTGTATTTTTGATAAAAAATTATTATATTTTGATATTGTTTCTTCTTACTTAATTGTTTTATATTTTCCCTTGTCTTTGTGATGATTAAACAACCATTTATTTTGCCTTGCACAGACACAGAGCTTGAGTGTAAAGGCTTTGGGACTAGTCAACAAAATAAATTGGCCACTTTATAAGGATATTTCCATGGATTTGTCCAGAGAAGGGGTATTATGCTTTTGAACTAGTCTGCTCTTAATACACACACACACACACTTTTATATATTTATTGTATAACTTAAAGTAAGAAGAAATTTATGTATCTTTGTTAAAAAAAGGCAAGTTTGTTAAACTCAAGATTCTGTAGGATTGGTCTAGTGTCTACAACATGAACATGATGTGTTACTAGTACTTGAAAACACTAAATATTGTGAAATGCTTAAGCAGAAAGGTCCTTAACTTTATTTATAATGCTGCAGTAGTTGAAGGGAGTAATTACAACTTTCGAGATCCCTTGATTGCAGGAATGAATAAGAATCAGATTTGAATATGATATAAATGAAAAGGAAAATACAGAAAATGTTGGACAAATTTTGATAACTAAATAAAATCCAACACTAGTAGTACGTATATAGCAGGGTTTTATCAAAGTCATTAGTTGTTCATCAGTAAGCACAGCACGCCTGAATATGTTTGTCAAAAGATACCTGGAAGTAATCACCTTTCATTGTACTGACTCTTGGAAGTAAAATTGCAGGCATCGATACCTGGAAGTTTATCTTCAATTAACTTGAAGATTGTCAATAAAATGGCTGAAAATTTCTTGGTCCACCCTGAAGGGCATGTTATTTGGTTTGTGGAATGCTGCAGTGATTTGGAGTTGTCAAAGACACTCTTCTTTTTTGTTGTCTTGCAGTCTCTTTGTATAAAACCAAAAGGTTGGCTTTCCTCTTCTTATTTTGAATTACATATTTTCAGAAATAGTTCATATTGAAATATGGGCGTAAATATTGCATATTTACTGTACAATAAATATAGATTTGTTGGTAAGAAGTCCCTAAAGTGAAGGGATTGGGATCAGGAGTTTATTTGGTAGATTTGCTCCAGATTTAGAGTATGTTTGGAGATTTATTTCCTTTATTAGGATTTCATTTTTCCTTTAAATGAATACCAATGTATTGTTACTTTTTTGAGATCAATAAAAGTAATTCCATAATTATTGCTTACTGTCTAAACATTTTTTAACAGTTCATAACTACACAAATATATTATACTGTTGAATGATTGAAAAGAAAAATGTTTGGACACATCTCAGAAATAAATGTTTGAGCTATATCTTATCCTTCCCTTAGTTGTAGTTTCCTTTGCTTTCTATTAGATGTCTGTCAAAAACTTGTAAGTAACTGGCTTTTTTCTTGTGATCAAAGGTGAAGATATTTGTGCATTATTTGAATGTCTATTTCCTATTCTAAAGGCTGAGTGGGAAACTTCAGTAACTGCCAATGTCGAATTGGATGAGGTACAAAAGATTTACTAGCATGCAGGTTTCTTTAGTGCATTAGTTGTCTTGTTTTTCTGTGTTGAGAAACTAAATTTTACTTGTTACTGCTTCGATTGTTGGGAATTGGGATTGTTTTGCAGTTCAATTCTGAAATGCTAGAGTGGGAGTACAAGGATTTCTTAAATCATCTTTTATATGCCAATCTAAGGCCTATAAATGTGAAGGTGTTGATTTGCATATTTTGGAGGCTGTTAGAACTATTATTATCAGTAGCACCTTCTGACATTCTGCTGGTTAGTAATTTCTTTGTCGTTTTGTAACTTCTCGGAATTTGTTGCTAGACTCGGTTTTCATCAATACTGATTCGATGAATGAACCCAGAATATTGATGATAAGTGGGTCGGCAAGATAAGGGATCTGTTCGTGTTTTTTGCCTCCTCAAAATTGAAGCTTGCATTCCGTAAACACCTCCATCACTTGGCAGTGCAGTGCAGAATATCTCCTTCCTGTCTCTTGTCTAAGTTTTTCACAGAGGAAGGTTGCTATACACTTATTCTTTTTTGTTTGATTTTCATTTTTTTTTGTTGGACAATGTTTTTGTTCCTTCTGTAGTGTATATGCTGGAGTGTATTTTTCACCCGACCGATTTGACTATTTATATTCATTAACATTGCAAACATATCCAATGCCAAAACAGTTTATGACATTGATTCATGTATTCAAAGTATCTAGGCTACTTAGAAAAACAAAATATCAGAGAAACCCTCTTCTCATAAAGTATGTCTATTTCAGAGTGAGAACAGAATCGTTTACTTGAAAGAATAATAAATTTGAGAAAAGGTGATTGAGGGCAAGGTTGTCAAACTATCAAGCTAACTTTAAACTTATGTTGAGAAAACGAGTTAACTCACCATTAAACTTTTTTCTGAGTGAACTCAGTTTAACTTATGGTAAATTCACGTTAACTCTTGGGGTCAAGAAATGGGTTTGAAATCAAAAGTATTTTTTACATGGTTTTTACCTAGAATGACAATATTTTATTAGACTCAATTTATTTAAAGAATTTAACTCCTATATGAATTGTTTTCACATTAAGAACTTATGTTTGTTATGAATTTGTATATGATTTTGTGGTTTAATTTATTACTTCTAATGTATTATCACTCTTTATTATTGCGATTTGCTAATTTTCTTTAATATGATGTTAAAATATTGAATGTTGTTTTATTAAGAATATTATGTGATGCATGTATGTCATTGATAAATTCTTTAATATTATTTTATATGTTGAATCTATGAATTGAATTTATTAAAGTTCCACGAGTTCATGTAAACTCTTGAGTTTAACAACCTTGTTTGAGAGATCTATATTGGATCTGTCTTCATGTTCATATATATATATATATGTATGTATTTGTATATCTTGCAATGGAAGTATACATAGGGGAAATATACAGAAAAAGGTCTCCCTCTACTACTCTAGATGACAGATAGGCACAACAAGAACAGCTTTCACAGAAATGTACAGAAGATTACTTTAACTATTCTAACTAGTTTGTCTGTAAATATCATATGATCTGCAAATATAACAATGATTACATTCACGTGTTTGCTGTATGGCTGGTCTAAACTTTAATTTATTCTCTTTCGATTTTTATTCTTCTCCTTTTTCATATTCTTTTCACTCAAGTTTCAATTATTATATATTCCTGATAAACCCCATTCGGCATAAGGGAGGCCCATTTGCCCTGGCTTGTCAATCCATGTTTAGGTCTTAAAGTGGTTTTTTTGTTGGACTCTCTGTATAGTATGTGTTTGACTTGTGTTAGTCCGAACTGAACTGAACTGACTTGTTTTCAGATTACAGATTGATATTTTTATTCTGAATATAGTTTGAACTCAGATCTAGAAGATTATTTCTTCCAAATCTTCTCTTATAATCTTTCTCTTAATTTCTCTTTGGTTCTTGAAATCTGAAATGCAATAAAAGCTGTATTATAATGCATATCCATGGTTTCCTCTTCGAAGTTAATTTAAGAGCTATGAAATTCTCCTAAATCTTTAAGAACTTCCATCAAAAGCCCTGTGTGATCCTTTCATCTACTCCTTTGATACTGTCTTGCAAATAATTTCTGTTTACTTGGAGGAAAGGAATTTTATTCTTTGGAACCATTAGGTTGAAGTTACTATTAAAGTCGAGAGTCTTCTACGGTGTCATTTTTCAAAACTAAAAGATATTGGTCAAGTCAATGAGGCTTATCTCACACCAAAAGAGGTTGTATATATCTTTGTATGTCTGATTCTAGTTCAAAGCTTTAATTTTTTTTGAATTACTACATATAAGCCCAACCTAAGTTATGTTTTTCTATCTATGCAAATGCAATTGTGTTATTATAGTTTTGTTATTTTTTCTGCGGATGTTATTGAATCATGGTTGCTTGGATTCATAGTTCCAGACCATGTAGGTATTCTATAGCTAACATTTTATGGTTCAGAAGTCATATAAGTCCCAATCGGCTTGACTATTTGGTTGAATCTTCCATTTTGCAGGTGTTCCTGCTGCAGTCCAGGTTGAAAGTCTTCAATGCTATGCATTTCTTTGTAGCCTGGAACCAGATAGATGGAAGCTTGGACTTTTAGCTGAATTCCCTTCTGTTCTTGTTCCTTTAGCGAGTGATAATCAGGTACGATTCTTTGTTAGCTTTATTCTCTAAACTTGGTATTTTTTCCCTTCTTTTCTGTATACTTCCAATTTGTAATTATTGGCGACAAATTGTCTTCTTGTCAATGTATCTCATGTTATTTTTATTCATGGTTTTGCTCCTTTGTTTTTTTTTTTAAATTTTTTGGGAATGTTGTTGGCTGCTGATAATTTCTGTGCATCTCTTTTCAATTTTTTCCAGAATGTAAGGGTTGCTGCCATGGACTGTATTGATTCATTGTATACATTATGGTGTCATTTTGAGCATGCTGGCAAGAAAAATGGTAATATGTAGTCCAAAATGTTTTATTAATTTCACCTTCGTACTTTATAAGTATCTAAAACTGATAAGAACAGGGAATAATGCCTCATGGTTCCATTTCGTGGGTGAGCTTCTGTCATTGATGAGTCAACTGAAAACATTCATACTGTCTGACAAGAAATTTCTTCCTTCATTATTTGCATCCACTTTGAGCTCATCTTTTCCAAACATCTTGGAGCATCAAAACATTTTGGTACCTCAAAATGTTGAAAAAAGGTATTTTTGATGTTATTATGGAAATTCTTATTTCAATAGCTGCACTTTATTACTTTAGAACAATTTGTTATATTCATAGCTTTAGCTGCTGCATATGAAATATCTGTCCATGCTTTTCTTTTTTCTTTGGGAATTTTTTGATCTTCTTAAATGTCGAGAACAAAATTTGGATAAAGTCCGTTGTCTCCCTTTTCCTTTTTAAAATCTAAGTGATGATGTTTGACAAATGACTAGGGGTGGTCATGGATTGGATTTTTGAAAATCCAATCTAGATCCAATCCAACCTTGCATTCCTTTGGCCCAACCCAACGTTTCCGACCTAATCTTGAGCCGACTCGGCTTGACCGGGACTCAACTCTGCTTGGCTCAACCCAGCACATTCTGAATTTGTAATCTTGAAAGCATCTCAGAGAATTCACTTTTCAATGTCTTATTAGATATGTAAAAGAGTTAATTAAAGGTTCTGTTTCTCGAATTCATAAAACATTGGTTAAAAACTTATTAAGATATATTGAATCAATTATCTTAAGTTGGTAACCAATTATTTTATGGAAAATTTGAAAATCTATTATTACATGAGCTAATCAATTATTTCAGCTTTACATTTAATTTAGAAAACAAAATCGATTATGCAAGAATTTAAATGGTCATTTCTGAGAACATTTGAAAACACAACTCTCCTCTTTGTTTATTTTTAGTGGGTTAACAAAACAAAGAATCGATTATTTTGTTTTGGAGCATCTCAAGAACAATCAAATACTTAAAACTTTAATTGATTAACATAGACAAAACAATTTTAACATGTTTTTAAGCTTTCAAAACAATTTTCTATTGATTAATTTTAACATAGGATGTGTGCTGAACTGAAAACCTTGTGTGAAAGAATCTCAAGCACATGTAATAAAAGGTTAAACACTTAATACATCTCCGACATCAACGTCTTCAATCAACATCATCAAAACAACTTCTCTTGAGGTTTAAAATTGTTCTTCAAGTCCAACAGGACTTCAAGCCTAGTGTGTGGCAACTGTAGATGAACCAACATTGGAACTAGGGTAGACTTGTACATTTTGTAATTTGGGTTTAGGCCTAACTCAATCACACAAAATTGATTTGTACGTTGAGGGTTTCCCGCTACTTATATCATATACTTTGGCTCTATTTCTTGTCAATGCGGGACTAATTCACCAGCCTTGTGGTTGCAATTAAGGCAAATACCAAAGAGGCTGCACTTAAGACAGTCAAAAGACTCTAGAATAAAAAAATAAGATAGCGACCATTGGTAAAATAACATTATAAACCATAATATCATTAATGTCCCCAAGTGGTTCTTTGCCACTATGAGAGCTTGGATGTGAAGAAGTGATTTGGTCACCGAAACTATTTTGTGAATTGTGAAGGATAGGTGTAAATTGCTCCATTTCACAGATGTACAGTCACATCTGATTTTATTTACAATAGTGATTTTCTTTTTTGTTTTTTTTTTTTTTTTTTTTTTTTTTTTTTTTTTTTTTTTTTACAATCTGTTCAATGTTTCAGATTGTATGACTTATCTTTTTTGAGGAGTTTAGGCTGCTATTTTGTCTTTATTGAGATGAAGGGGAGATAGAATAGGTTTAGCCATTTAGGAGTATTTGGTTTTGCTTATTTCCGATACTTATGGTGATTGTTTGATGTAAATTTCTGTCAGTCATCGCTTTCTCCATCTTTGGCCTTTTAATTTTGCTTGTTGGTAGTTTCAACTTTTACTTTGTTCATTTGTACTGATTTCCGAGATCCTTATTCCACTTTGTTTTCTTCAGGTTTGATCAGCATACGAAAAAAAGAATTATTGCCTTCATTTTGGGTTCCACTCTGAAACTCTCTAACTATGGAAAGGTTTGATGTTTTCACTCTTCTGTTTTGCTATTTATCTTATAGTTATAGAGACAGTGATATCGATGAAGGTTTCTTATGTTCAGTTCAGATTAACAGTGTTACCTGTGGGATTTATGCAGTCCTGAGACTTTAAGGAAGTAACTTATATGTTTATGTCCCTTGCAGCTAATGATTTTATCATTGTTCAGAGGAATTGGGAATGCCCTTATGCATGTTCAAGAAGTTGGTTCTTTATTGTTAACTTTTCTGAAGCAATACTATGAAGAGCTCAGTCTGTCTTGTCCAAAATTGTCAGACAATGAAATTCAGATAACAAGCCTTTTGCTGGAGGTATGTGTTTTTTGTTTAGTTTTTTAGCTTATGGAACCTTTATTCTGAGATTAGGTGTGAACTTGTTCCACTTTGTTTGTAGAGCTGTGTTATGTCATCTCCCTCTAGTGGAAATGATCTACAAGATCTTTTACTGAAAGTATTGCGGGTGAGATACTTTATGTATATTTTTCTGATATTGTGTATTGTTATTTTGAATTTGCTGACTTCGTTCTCTGGACATTTCAGTTCGGGGGCTCGAATATGGATGACCCTGCCAGTGTAAAGCCTTGTATCACTGTTTTGAACAAACTCAACAATAAATTCTATGTGGAGTTGAAGAATGAAGTGAAGGTTTTATTGGCAGCATATCTATTTATATAGTTTGTTATTGTCAATCGATAATTGATGAGTTGATCTAATGATTGCTGGATTTTCTTGGCTTTAGGCAATAAAATGTTTGTGTAAATGAAAAAAAAAAAAAATATCGAAGGTAACCCCTTCCAAGTCCTAACTTCTACCTTTTCTCTTATGCCTTCCAGGAGCATTTGTTTTGCGAGCTTGTGTTTCTGTGGCGTAATGATAATGGTGATGTACGACGTGCAACTAAAGAGGCGTTAATGCGGATTGATGTGAGTTTCTTGCTCATAATGAAATGTTATTAACCATGTGTTGTCTTGGTTAGTTGCTTTTTTTATGTATATTTCTGGAGTGTAGGATATCTTTAGTGGTTATTTACAAAGAACTTAATCTGTTGGTGTTATTTTATCTGGACCTTCCCTTTGGAAAGGCTGCTTGTTTATTAAATTTATTTTTTGGGAGGGGGGCAGTGCTAGTGAAGCCCACCAGTTTTTGCTTCCTGATAGGCAGTATTTCCATTCATTCCTAATCAGATTATGACATTTTCTACCTAGACTATTGATCCTGGCAACCCTGCACTTAGTGATCTATCCTCTGTTATTCTGCTCTGTTCTGCTGTTACTTTTTGTTTGATACCAGACTCCACTGTGAAGCAGGTGTTTAAGCATTATTTGTTGTCTTCTAATTCTGTTTTGTTGACACCCGAGATGTAAAAGCAAAATGTAAAAATATAAAACATTTTGTAAAACCAAACAACCCCTTAAGTTTAGGTGAAGACTCACTAATGGTTTGTATTGACACCTTGAACAAATCCTAATGATTAATCAATGCTGCTCCACAGTGAATTTTCACTTATAAACTGTTTTCTGTAAATTAAATTTCTGAAAGTTAACAAAATGATACAAAGATTTAAATAAAAGTTTAAAAGTCTCAGTCTATCTTCTATTAGCCTTGGTCTTTCTGGAAACTATTTTTGTTTACATGTTTGAGAACTCCGGTGTTTTTTTTATGCAGATGATTGAGTACATAGAAATGTTTTTATGACATTCTATTTAAAACATAATTGTAGCTTTTTTAAATGAATAAATTGATAGTTTCTTTTAGAAATTCTTAAACAGTAATATGGTGGTGATCTGAGGCGAAATTTTAAAACTGTAAATTTCATTTTTGTCAATGGCCATAGTCTTTTGGATCAGCTGGTTGTTTTGCACTATAGTTATTATTTGTTTATTTTTGCGTTATGCTTCTTTTTGATGTCCTACCTCACCTAGTTGGAATAAACTTTGTTGTTGTTGTTATGTTGTTTCTTTTTAATGTAGTGGGAGGTTTCTTCCAATTGATTATTCCTCAATAGGGAGAAAAGAAATGTAGTTTTGAGAATAATTGGGGATATGTTGGAATTGCAGATTAGTTTCTCAACCGTTGGCTACATGCTTGATCTCATACTCGGACTGGAGAGTTTTATAGTTAGTTCTTCAAATGAAAAGGTGGTGAAGAAACAAAAATTGGTTGGACATCAAGAAGCTAAAGATCCTTCTAATAACATATGCAGAAGAGATAATCCAGTCTACATTCTTAGTTCCCTTCTTGATGTTTTGCTATTGAAGAAGGACATAACGAACAGGTGATTTGGTTAATTCTGAATCTGAACGTTACATTGTGGGTACTACCAAGATAGTGGATGAAGCATTTAATTGTCCTAAATTTTAAGTTTTTGATTATTGCAGGCATTTACTGTTAGGACCTTTATTTAAGCTTCTTAGCAAGGTATTTTCAGAAGAATGCATGAATGGGTCCTTTACCCCTGTGCGAAGGTTAAGCCAACAATCAAGTCCTTCTGAAGCAAACAATAGCACAATATATCACATTCAACAGACTCTGTTGATAATCCTGGAGGATATAATTATTTCCCTTAAAAGCATTGCCCCGGCGAATGTATACTTCTTAATTGTGAAGCTTGGAAATTTATTATGTTAGATAAATTAGTTTGACTACTTTTCACTATTTTGGCTATATGCTTATATGAAGTTTCACCATTGTTGACAGGAAAAGGTTAAAAGTGAAATTAACATTAAGCTACTGATAGAGTGTGCCCAGAAATCCAATGTTGTTACCACCCGCAACCATGTATTTTCTGTTCTTTCTGCTATTACTAGAGTTTATCCAGAAGACGTTTTGGAGTATATGCTCGATATTCTAGTAGTTATCGGAGAAGCAGCCGTCACACAGGTTGGTTAATATAGAGTTTTTCTGTTCCGAGCTTAGGCATTCTTTGGGTAGAATAGCTTATTATATCCTTTTGTATCCTATTGGGATCGATATTATTTGGGTAGAATAGCTTATTATATCTTTCTCTTTTTATTTGTCCAAACTTGTTGTAAATTCACCCATTTACTATCTCAATTACTTGGGTTTGTTTGACAACATCGCTTAATTTCAGCTGGTTCTAAGATGAAATCTAATACAGTACCAATTCCTATAGGCATTTGTCATTCGTGAATATCCTTCATGCATCACTGGTCAGAAATCATTTGTCGAGTAGGGTAGAAAATCTAGACTTGTCTGCCTCAATTATTGGGATGTGCTTTATATTGGACGACCTTGCTTCATGGCCATTTGTTTTAAGACGGCATTTCTTCAATAATTGCTTTTTAGTCACCGTTTAATATTTGATTGAAAACTAGTAGAATGCTGGGATTGTTATTAGCTCTCGCAACTTGTCTTTAGCTACTGTGTTTGAGAAAAATTCTTCATAGTTCAATTTAGTAAGGATGATTAATGATTAATTCTGTGTAGGAAATCTGGTGTCACCATTTTTCTTTTTATGTGCCTGTAGATTGACGACCATTCAAGGATTGTGTTTGAGGATCTTATATCTGCAATTGTTCCTTGTTGGCTTTCCAAGACAGATGATGTGGAGAAACTACTGAAGGTTGGTTTTTCATGGAAATGATTTTGGGATGTCATGTCTCTTCTGTTGCTCGATAGAAAGAATCTTTCAGATCAACCTTTTAATGTGTATTTTTTTCCTTTCAGATTTTCATGGAAATATTTCCTAAAATTGTTGAGCACAGAAGACTGTCGTTTGTGTTATATCTATTAAGGTATTCTTCTATTTCTTCATCATGATTTTGCTGTTGTTGATACTTTAGCCATTGGTTTGTGGTATGCATCTTATAATGATGGCTGTTTTGCAGAACTTTGGGTGAGGGGAAAAGCTTAGCTTCATTGCTTATCCTACTTTTCCAGTCGTTAATTTCAAAAAAAGCCAATCATTTCCATAATGTTATGACAGCAGATGATTTAACATTTTATACTGGGGAGTGGGAATACAAATTTGCTGTGCAAATTTGTGAACAATTTACGAGTATGATTTGGCTTCCTTCTCTAGTCATGCTGCTTGAACAGAGGAGAAATAGAGATGTTGACCAGACCCAGTTCCTGGAATTATTTATTGTAATGCAATTTTCTTTGCAAAAGTTGCAAGATCCGGAGTTTGTGTTTAAGTTGGAATCAAGAGAAGATGCCGCTGTCATTCAGGTTAAATCCACATCAGATGCATGCTACTAGATAGTTATATGATTCTTAATGTCTTTATTTACTTCTATATGCCAAAGTATGGTTTTTATTGATAGCTTGTCATTTTTCCTGTCCTGTATTAACAGATAACAGTGTTTTTGAGATATTGATGTTTCTTAATTAAAAAATTTGGGCATATTATGTGGGCACCCTTTAGGATGAATTCCACAGACCACTGTAGTTTGTATAATGACTCAATGTTGTGTATGCCTCTTTAACTGACAAGAATGTTCGGAGAACCACACCGCCAAAGCTAGCGATTGTGTTGTGAGATCAAGACATTATAAACCCCAAAATAGAATCCTGTACTTCGAATGTGGAACTAAACTCTTGTACATTGCAATTGGATCCCTAATATCCCACCGCACTGTGCAGTCAGCCACAACATCAGTTGGCTGTGGTCAAAATGTTTGATACCAATTGATAAAAGAACCTTTTGAGGACCGCAATACTAAAGCTAGCCATTTTACTTTAGAGAGTTCAAGGCATTATTAACGTTACACCAGAATCCCATACTTCTAATGTGGGACTCTATTCCCATGCATGCTGCACTTGGATCCTAATATGGAGATAGATCTCTCCAGATTTATTAATTGAAGGAGGTCATGTGGGTTATAAAACAACACTGGTATTGGATGGAATACGGCCTATATTTAAGGAGTATTAATATAGTTTCTTTATAAATTAGTGTGATGGTATATGGTGAGGCACCGATCTTAGGCTGTTATTAAAGAAGAAGCAGGTTTCATTTTTATGAACTGAAATTCATGTAGAGCATAAATCATATTTGTTTGATTTTTCATTGTAGGTTCATCTTCGGATGGTATCTTTGCTTTTGTGTAATGATAATGACATTGGTGTTGTATACTTATATTTTTGCTAATGTTCTAATCTTGAAATGAGCCTATAAACACTTGTTATGTGGATATATTGATGATGAAAATATAAACTGAAATATTCATTAATAAATATGGATCATATCTTTTTTTTCTTTGTAGGTTTCATGATGAGATGCTGTTTTTGGTTTTATTGAGTTGGCAATGACAGTAGTATTTTATGCGTTGTGTGTAAATGTTCTAATTATGATGGCTTCTTGAATGTTGCAGAGGGCATTGGGTGAGCTTATGGAGCAGGTTGTTTTACTTTTGCAACTTGTAGATGCAAGAAAAAAGCAACTGAAGATACCTGTAATTGTGAGGAATGAGTTGAAGGAAACTATGCGTGCTGTTATAAGGAATCTATCAGCAGTCATGATACCTTATGTGTACTTTAACAGCATAATTAAATTGCTCCACAATGCAGATAAAAATGTTGGGAAGAAGGTACGGTTTTAATTGGATTTTGTATTATTTTGATTCAAGGGTGGACCATGAGTTGCTGTTGTCTATATCTACTTCGTAATATTCTATTAGGCATGGTGATTTTCAAGGTTATTCCATAATTTGGTGGGTAGACAGAGTAGTCATTTAATGTTCTTTTATATGATTGTGTATTATTCAAAGATATTATGTATACCATTGATTCTACATCTACTGTAAATTGTTTAAATAGTTGTTCTTGACCACTTATCTTGGTGAGAGGTTTCAATAGAAAGTGTATTTATATTTCAAAAACATAAATGTCAATCAATATATTTTAAATACAGAGCAGTTAATAAAGTGCATTTTATGCCTGCACACCATGTCAACACAATAGAAATCTGTAATCTTTAATGATGTGAAAGCAGGGCCTTGAGAAACTGTTTGATATATTGTATTCTTTGGTTGCAGGCTCTTGGGCTGTTATGTGAGGCTGCAAGAAGTCATAAAAATGTTAGTTTAAAGCTTAAAGACAATAAGGGTTCTAGGTCAACTCCAAGTTCTCTTCTGCTTCATATGAACGAAAATTCCCAAGAATCACTTAATAAATTGTGTGTTGAAATTATTCGAGTACTTGATGATTCATCAGATACCTCCTTGAAAATGGCAGCAGTCTCTGCTTTGGAGGTTGTAGCTGAAATATTCCCTTCGAATAACTCCATTCTTAGTCTGTGCCTTCAATCTGTTACAAGATATATTGCATCTCAAGACTTGGCTGTGACTTCTAGCTGCCTCAGAACAACTGCTACGCTGATAAATGTTCTAGGTCCAAAAGCACTGGCAGAACTTCCCAAGATCATGGACAATGTGATGAAGTCATCTAGTCAAGTATTGTCTAGTTTGGACGTGAAACCCAAAACCAGTGATGTTTTATCAGCCTCAATGGAATCCTATTTTTATGTTCTCATCACTTTGGAGGCAGTCGTGGACAAGCTTGGTGGATTTTTAAATCCGTACCTTGTAAATATCATGGAGCTTCTGGTGCTTTATCCTGAAAATGTTTCAGGAATGCATGCAAAGGTGGAATCTAGGGCTCATGGAGTACGAAAGCTTCTTGCTGAAAGAATTCCTGTAAGGCTTGTTATAATATAGTATTGTGTAACTATGGTATGTATCGAAATTCTTGTGTTTTCTTAACCAAATACTTTACTTTTTTACAGGTTCGACTAGCACTGCCACCTTTGTTAAAATTATACCCGTCTGCCATTGAGGCTGGGGATAAAAGCTTAACAATTGTCTTTGATATGTTGGGAATCATAATTGGTACGATGGACAGATCATCCATTGTGGCATTTCATACGAAGGTATTTGACCTTTGTTTGGTTGCTCTTGATCTGCGCCGGCAAAGTCCTCCTTCAATAAAAAACATTGATTTAGTTGAGAAAGGCGTGCTTAACACATTGACTGTTCTGACCCTAAAACTTACGGAGAGCATGTTCAAGCCTCTTCTCATAAAGAGTATTGAGTGGGTAGAATCTGAAGTGGATGGAACTTCATGTACAGGAAGCATTGATAGGGCCATATCTTTCTATGGCATGGTAAATAAGCTTACAGAGAACCATCGGTAAGTTGACGTTCATATGTTCTATTTTTTATTACCTTGTTATTGTTCTTTTTAGAAAATGTTCTTTGAAATAAGCTTGGTTACAGGTTTTATTTGAAAGGTACTTTATTTGGGTATTTAGAATATTTAGGCATATGTTTGTTTTTTTAATATCGGAAGAAGAGTTTAGTTTGTTTCTAATAAATTAGGAATACGAATGTATATAGGAAAACAGTGTATTAAATTATTGTAAATATGTCAACCATCTATGACAGTAGAAAGAATCCTTTATATAATTTGGTTACGATATTAAATTGAGAATTAGTTTCAATGGGATTCCTCAATTATTACTCCCTCTGCTCCTTAGTATATGACATTTTGAACCTAATCGCACAGACCAATGAAAACAATTAATTTAGTTGATTTTTTAAAAGAGTATTACCAATGTACCAAAGTAACCTTCATCACTGATGACTTTTAGAATATTATTTCACTATTCATTAACACAACAAAATATCTCATAATATTTTGTAGGGGCTAATACAGAAAACATATTTAAAGTTGTAGAGAAATTATAAATTGTCTTGTAGAAAGAACTAACAATTTCTTTAAAATTGTGCACTGTAATAAGCACTGAAGGGAGTATAATGTGTATGCACCCATAAACATTAGTGTATATTCACTTATTATGATGTTACCTTTTTTCCCCTGAAATAATGATCAAATAACAGCCGTTTAAGATGGTGCTATATCCTTACTTGTAGGTCATTGTTTGTTCCTTACTTCAAACACTTGCTTGGTGGATGTGTTCATCATCTTAGTGATGATGGAGATGTGAAAGTGTCTGCTGTGAATCAGAAGAAAAGGGCAAGGATTCTGGAGGATAGCAATATAAAAGAAACAGGCAGCGTCTCTATCAAGGGCTGGCACCTCAGGGCACTAGTCTTGTCATCTTTACACAAGTGTTTCCTGTATGACACTGGGACCTTGAAGTTTCTGGACTCCTCAAATTTCCAGGCAAGTGAATCCGTTACATATAAAGAACTCACTTGCTTCATGTGTATCCAATACCAAAGTCTTGGTTAGTTAATTATGTATCTGTTAAGTATCAAGCCTTTTTAGTTATTAAAATTTAATACTAGTTACAAATGAGACATTGAAACACTGTCCCTTGATGAACCAAAACGGAAGCTATTCTGTCTGGATGATCCCAAAAATGGATTGAGATTTACACTTTATATTTGTAGATTATATTTTGTGATTTATTATGACAATTATTATAATTTTTTTTAATGTTTGTAGTATTGAAATTATTTTTTTATTATTTTTTTTTTTTTTTTTTGAATTTTTGCACTTATCTTTTACAGTGAAATTATACAATATTATACATATTGTATCTTGTATATTTTAGAATAATTGCATCTCTTATAAAATATATATCACATCTGACATATCTAACATAGCAGTTGCAGCACGATTTTGAGTAGTTAAGAAAAAATCTGTGAGTAGTCATGAAAAAGTTCTGTGAGTAGTTGATTGAATAGCTCACCTCACTTATATTTTTTAAATGTCTGTATTAATTGGGAATTTTTCAATTTCATTTAAAAAGACCTTGCATGTTTGCTTCATTCTCTTTTCTCTCATTCCTTAGGAATAACATTATTTAACCTTTCAGCTTCCTTCTGTAGTATTCTTTCTGATCCTATTTTCTCACCAACTGTAATATCACTTGGCCACAGATGTTGTTGAGACCTATTGTTTCACAACTTGTTATAGATCCACCCACTTTGTTGGATGACAGCATGAATGTACCGAGTGTGAAGGACGTTGATGACCTAGTGGTTTTGTGCATCGGTCAAATGGCAGTGACTACTGGATCTGACCTTTTGTGGAAACCTTTGAATCATGAGGTGAAGTTTGTGATTTCTATTCCTTTCTACCATTCGTTATTGTTTGTGCATGTAATTTGACACCGACATACTAGTAATATATTGGCTTCACTATCTTCATTTTCATTGAGTGAAACACATACGAGGTGTTAATGGGAAACACTGTTTTGAATATCGCCGTAGTAAAGATAAACGTTTGTACCCTACGCATACCAGCATTGAATTTCATCTTCCACCGTTATATAAGAAACTGAATATCATTCTGCCTTCTTCTTCCGGTTCTTTTACAGGTTTTAATGCAGACACGGAGTGATAAGATGCGACCTAAAATATTGGGCCTCAGAATTGTTAAATATTTTCTGGAGAACTTGAAAGAGGAATACCTAGTTTTACTGGCTGAAACGATCCCCTTCCTTGGTGAACTACTTGAGGACGTAGAGATTTCAGTTAAATCTCTTGCGCAGGATATTCTCCAGGAAATGGAGACTCTGAGTGGGGAAAGCCTTCGGCAATACCTATGATGTAGATTAGGTGGGCAGTTTCCAAGGGTGTTATGAGATGAGCACAAAGCTAGATATCTGTAATCAGAGGATGAATATGATTGATAGCCTGTGTAAAATTTTGGTTATTTTAAGTAAAGTTGGCATTAATTTATTCTGGTAAAGGTGAAAGGTCAATTTTTAAACTCAATTATTTAAAGCAATGTTTTTAGGAGTATTTGTAATACGAAGAGGGAAAAAGTATTAAATTGATTCGATTTAAATGACGTTGATATTTTTTTTTTAAATATCTACGTTCCCCGGTGGAATGTAATTTGGGACTCTTGAACAGTTCTTTTCGACAAGTCTAATATTTTGTATTTCGTTCATTTTTAAGCTTTATAATTTCATTTTTTTCAGAAAAATAAGGTTTTAAGGCTTTATTTTTAATTTTTTTTTTTTTGTGTATTTCTACGCATACATTTGTGCTTGTGTGCTTATTATTTCGTGCTACATTACTCTATTTCAAGTCTTCGAATGACCTTCAAGGTTTTGATTATGATTTGGGGTCGTTTATTTGATATCAAGTTTACGTGGGACCATAATGATATTGCAATTTAATTAATATTTCTTCAGTGTAAAATACAAAGAACATAAAATGGGTTGTTTATATTTTCTCAAATCGCAGAGTTGTTTAATGGTTCTCTCAACTAGCTACTTGGTAATTGGTTCAATTTTCTCTGCACAATCCGGTCAAACACAATTTACTTTAAGCACATTGAAATAGTAATGTATCATTCTTCAATGATAGCTCATTGTACGACACTCGTTCATTCTTCATCATAGCTGCCAATGGAGCAAGTATTTGTAAGGCATCATCTTCAGCCAGAATTGTTTATAAAATTTATCTATGGCTTTACACATAAATTGTTTAAATTAGAGTTATTTATATAGGTAACTCTTTAATTTTAAACAATTCACGTATGTAAATTTTACAATGAAATAGTTTTTATACTCAATGTTTGTCATATTCAATATTGATAGCCTTTTTCACGATCTTTTCAATAACTTCATACTGTACCTACACAAGTACAGAGCCGTAAAGTTTTAACATGACATTCATTCACTTTGTGTTCTATTTCTTTCCACCAATAAAAATTTATATCTTTCAATTAACAAAATATAAAACTTCACCAAATCCTATGTTCTGGACAAGAACTATTTCCCATTTACCATTTTATATATGGTCAAGAGGGGAAGCGTGTATTAAGTAATGGTGATTTACTTTGGATGGAGAGCTAAAAGCTAAAATGTTTATTGTTATGATTTGGGGGGAAATGGATTTGCAATCAACTCATACCTCTTTTTGAAATCTCATTTTATTTTATTTTATGAAGAATCATTCATAATAAAATTTCTAGTGATAATATGTTAAGTAATCGCGGATTTTTTTTACTGCTATTTTTTTTACAAGTGAGTATTTTTTACATGTCATTTTGCTTTTAAATTTAATATATAAATTATTTGTGTTATTTTTGAAATATGGGATGATTGAAATAATACTAATTTTAATAATGAATTACATTCTTATTAAAATATAAAAAAAATATTTGGCACTTTTTTAGTTTAGCATGGTCTTTATGTATGATAATATGTTTTTTTTATAACAAAATTTAAAATTATTGTTTTACTTTTCTTTGCTAGTCAAGAAAAGAGGTTATGATTGTACATGTTAATTGGATATATTCAAATCTAGGTTGGATGAAGTGTTACATGCATGAAGTATATATAAGACATTTGAATATTTCAGCTTGAGAGAAAATCTCTCATAATTATTTATATAGATCATGGCGGATGTTTATATTAGCTCTCTTCAAGAAGTTGGTTGTGTTATTGAAGTTGAAGTTATTCGAGTTTCCTGGCATAGTTGGAAATCTTTGTGTTGGGAGGATAACTCTATGTCGATGGTTAAAGTTTTTCACAATATTCACCTTATGTCTTGAGAAATTGATGGTTGGATTATGTTATTAAAAGCCTTATTTACGTACTCATTTTCTTCTAGTTGGAGATTTCAGATAAAACAGCTCCATTTCTGAAACTTCTTAGTCCTTTCCAAATATTTTCTTATGGGCAGTCATGGAATCACCATAACTTTTTGTTTTTGATTGCATACACCCGACTTTTCCATGAGGTAAAACATTGGCCAAAATGTTTGATTCTTGGATACACTCATTGATGCTGGCAAGTTTATCGCCACACCACTTGAATATTAGTCTTGATTTTTCAATTGCTTCTACTAAAATTAAGAAAAACATTCTAAGATTTTATACAAGACATTAAGATACCATCTGTAACCTAAAATTTTATAACTATAAATTTATAAATCTTTTTAGTTACCACTCATGTTTTTTTATTATTATTCAATATAAAAGGAAACTCACATTTAAAATCTAAAAATCTTGTTCTATTTTAACACTTTATTTGGTAGTTACTAAAACATTAACTAACCCTCAATTAATATTTTAGAAAAAAAAATCTTAAAAAAGTATATTTTTTACTCAAACATCAAGAAGACTCGTTAAATTTTGGCCAAAATCCTTTACTATGGAAGTTACTCTTCAAAAAGTTTCATTTGTTTAACTACCTTAGAAATTCTTGCTGAACATCATCATACAGTGTTCTCTGTTTGATGGCAAAGACTTTTCCTTCTTTTCTTATTTCATTATTGTGACTCCTAGTTTGAGTTATTGGTGGGTTTATTGGTATTAGTCTTAGATGGCTTGCATTTAACATTATATCTACAACTTTTAGCTCAAAGATAAATTCCCATTGTTTCATCCCAAATAATAGTTTTCACTGGAAAATATAGAAGATGTGGAAAAGAATTATGTTGGAAGCCACTTTTGTAATTAAAAGTTTTGCGTCATGCTTTTGTAGTAAATGAAATTAAAGCACTTTATATACCTTCAGTAAACAAATACAGTATAATCTAATATAAACTTTTTAGTTCATTCTGTTCCTCGTTCTCAAATATTTCTAAGTAAAAGCTTACTTTTTCAGTCTTCTAAATTTAATTTCGAATTAATTTTCACAATTTAGTCATACAACTTCTTTGTTTTTAAATGATGATCTCTTCTCTAATTATTTATATTTACAACATTATATCTTCTTGCAAATTTAAGTTTCTTGGCCACATGCATTTGGGTTCAAAACTTCAATTTGTGGCACTTCACTGTAAGTTTTGATCAATGTTTTTTTGTCCATGTATTTATAACTGATCAATACAAAAAATCATAATAGAATTTGATTCACAAACTCGTTTGTCCGTAAAGGGTTAATCAAATTAGTGAATTAAAATCATTCAGTCAAAATCAAAATCAAAACACGGATTTGCCACAAAACGTATCAGGCCATTCGATTCATTTCATGCATGCAAAGTTTTTGTTTTCTTTTTCATTCAATCAGAATTTCTTGTTGTAATAAAATTGAATCTAGTAAACCGTATAATTTATGACGCAAAATACATTAAACTAAAATTTGAAACAAAATCTTTGCTACCGATATCATTTAACAAATTTTATTTTGATGTTTTTTTGACACGCAGTGTAATTTGAATTAAAAATAAATAAAATTCAACATTCCAATGTTTTCATAAACATAGTACTATTATGTTTTGTTCACATAACGATAGTATCATCATAGATGTTTGGTGGCTTATGATAAATAAAACCACAAAATCAATATTTTATTATGTTATTATCCAACTACTATTGAACCATTCATATACAGAAAATATAAACTATCAGTGACTAAAAGAAAGTGTTGATGAGTTCAGATTTTGACAAATGCAAAACACAGATGAGAGGAGATTCTGAAAGACCAAAGTTGCAGCTTATGATTGAGTTGAAGATGATTCTGACGCACAATCTGATTCCATCCCTTTGTCAAGTTGTAGACATAGCTTTTCTCCATATTCCACTTCTTCAAGCACATTGTGTATTCATTCAAAGAAGGATCTAATACTGTCACTGACAAACCAGCAAGCCTTCCATTTTCTTTGATACATTCATTCAATAACGATTCTTCACTTTCTGAAAGAAATTTGTTGGTAATCTGGGCAGGTGGAATAGACAGACGAGCATGTTTTGGGTTCAAATCTGTGCTAAAAAGATTTTTTTCCATCACAAATTTTACATCAGATCCATTCAGTTCTTGGATCCTTTCTTGAAATTCCCTTGGCAGCAATTCACCCAATTCATGGCCTTCTTCTTCCTCATTGTCCACACTCACACTTGCATGCATGTTTTCTAGTGAATCTTGTTCCTCTTCGTATGCACTAAAATAGGACACTGCCTCCAACAAATATTCAAACTTTGATTTACTATTACTACATCCCTCCCCACTCTCGATTCTCTTAGGTTGAAAAATACCAATGCTTTTTGTTAAACCTAATCTTTGCACATCATCATCTTCTTCACTCTTGATTCTCTTTGATGCTTTGTAATTACTTTGTATTTCTTTTCCTTTCCTTTTGAGACTGCTGCTTCCATGCATTTCCATTTGTACTTCTTTTCCTTTTCCTTTGAGACTTCTTTCATCCATTTCCATTTCTATTTCTTTCCCTTTTCTTTTGAGACCAAATGAAACCCTATCATCTTCATTTTCATCTTCTTTCTTTCCGGCTCCTCTAATATTTCTCTCTTCCATTGCTCTTCACTCTTGGTTTTGTAGATGAGATCAACTTTGTTTACCTTCTTAATATAACAAGAAAAAAAGATAAAATAGTATCATATATCATATCAATATATTATGATTTAACAAGATATTAGATAATATCAATATATCTTTTAGTTAAATAAGGTAATTTTTTATAATGTGTAAATTTAATAATAAGGATATTAATAAGATAATTATATCTATATCTTGTGTAGGTTTATGATATAGTGTAAAATTAATAATAAGGATATTGGTAAGATAATTATATCTATATCTTGTGTAAATTTAATTGATATTTTTTCATTAAGTATATTTTTTGTTTTATGTAACATTCTGTAAATTTAGTATATTTTTAGTTATCTAATACTGTTTAAATTTAGTAATAAAAATATTGATAGGATAATTATGTTCCTATTTTATGAAAAAAATACGGCTCCTTACCTGTTTTCAGCAAAACAGATTACAGCAAGCAATAAGCAAATGGTATTAAAGATATAATGTAATTGGATAAATGTAATTATTTAATGGAAATAAGGTAAATGTAATTTCTTTCCTTACTTTAAAATCTTTGACATTTTGTAATGTTTTTTATTCTTTACTATTAATTATACTTAATTTATTGCAAAATGATAAAATATTAATTAAAAAATAGAATAGATCATAATTTAATTACGTAATATGTTTAATATTTTTATATATAAAATAATTACATAGAATTTTTATTTTGAAAAATTATTTACATTATTTTTTAAAACAATAATTAAATTTTTGATAAAAAATTTATACCACTTTTATTTATAACTACAAATTATCATCTTATGTGTAAAAAATTAGTAAGAAAATATATTATTATATTATGAGTTATTTTATAATTAAATTTTAAATTGAATAAACTATTAATTCTTGAAAATATAAAAGTTTGTTACCTTTTTATTTAGAGATAAAATCTCAAAAGCAAATAACTTTACAAACAGTCTACATTATAATATCAAAATTAATATAAAGAAAAAAAATCATAAATGTCTAACTAATTATAGTTACGTTTAATAAAAATATAATATTAAAAATAAAATTATCGATTAAAAAATAATATATATATATATATATATATATATATAATATTACTATACTTTCATTTCTTTCATCTTTAAATCTTAAAATACAACTTATTATACATAATTTTCGATACATAATTTTGTTGTTATACTTAATTTACAGCTACCATATTACACATAATATTATGAAAATCCACATGATGGAACATAAATAATTATCCGATTATGTGAAAATACGTTTCATTCTTATTTTAAATTTTTGATCTTTTTTGAATTATTTTATTCCAAAGAAATCTCAACATGTTCTTCAAATTTCTTTTTTTTTTATCTTCTTTATTTTCTTTGCTTTTCTTTTCTAATATCTCTTCATCAATTCTATTTATGGATGCCAAGATCAAATCCTAGGTATTTTTCTCAAATTTTTATCGCTTTTATTAAATGTATCGTTGTTCACCTTTTGTATGTATCTTTGATCTGTGACATAATTTTTCCCTCAAAAAATTATATGATATTTCCCTTCATGGTTAACATAAATTTTTTCCTCATAAATTCGAACAACTTATTATACATAATTTTCGATACATAATTTTCTTCTAATACTTAATGTACAGCTTGCATATTACACATAATATTATGAACGTAAATAATTATGCAATTACGTAGTAATACGTTTCTTCTTATTTTAAATTCTTGATCTTCTTTGAATTATTTTATTTTAAAGAAATCTCAAGATATTCTTCAATTTTTTTTTTGTTTTTTGTTTTTATATTCTTTATTTTTAATCTTCTGCTTTTCTTTCCAATATCTCTTCATCAATTCTATTTTTGAATGTCAAGATTTAATCCCAGATATTTTTCTCAAATCTTTATCGCTTTTATTAGATGTATCTTTGTTTATTTCTTTCGTTCACCTTTTGTATGTGTCTTTGATCTGTGACATAATATTTCTCTCAAAAAATTATATGATATTTCCCTCCATGGTTAACATAAATCGTTTTCTCAGGAATTGTAACATCCCATATTTTTCATATAATAGAAACTTTATTGTATAAAAATTTATATAATAAGCTTGAATATAAAAATTCATACATCCATCATGTATTTCAAATTATACTTCTTCGCATAAGATTTAATAAAATATCTTTGTAAAATTACAAATAAAATAAAAGAGAAGCTTCTCCATCACAATTCACTGAGACTCACACCACCTGTCAAATTCTCTGCTCCCGTGTAATATACACGATCATCGCTCCCGTGTAATATACACGATCGTCGCAGTTTTAAAAACAAAACACACAACACAAAAAAAAGAAGGGTAAGCTAGAGAGTTTTCAAAACAATATATATTTTCATAAATTGGATTTCTATCTCAACAAAACAACAACAAATTCAATCTTTCATAATTCATCTCACATCATACATACGTTGACTCACAAACAAAGAGACTAGACTCTCTACTTTCGGAAGACACTAGTGCATTGAGTTAAACTTAAGAGGTGTGCACCTGTCATATACCATCCATCTGTTCCGATCAGCTCATATTTCAAACCTCAGATACAGTCTGTCCCCATCAGTTCCCATTTCAAACCTCGGGTACAGTTCCCATATGCACAGGGTTAATCCATTTGTCCTATTTCGATCGGGCTCATATTTCAAACCTCGGACAGGACCATATGAACCTCCTTCGACTCTTCACCAACTGGTAAACTTCATCTATATGAATCCAATGTACCAGTAGAGTCAGGATACCTCCT